>ERZ1026848.1614-NODE-1614-length-11924-cov-3.477547_pt1 | contig 11924 bp, 5 predicted proteins | sample MGYA00380154_ERZ1026848 | MGnify/ENA primary metagenome ERZ1026848 (study PRJEB33269, sample SAMEA4719790) | human gut metagenome | biome: human-associated habitat; feature: organic feature; material: feces | place: Cameroon | collected 2013-10 ...
ACTCAATTAACATATTGTGGAATAAAAAGCCGAAATCATTGTAATACAGACGCTTTTCTCTTCATTTTCGGGAAAATGGAGTAAGCGGATTTGCTCGATATAAGCATAAACTATATATTTGCAGACGATAATTCATTAACCTAACCACGCCTGTCCGTCGAAATGATTTGCGAAGCAAGAAGTTCTGCTGATGGGTTTTTAATCATTAATCTTATGCAAATAAAAAGACCGTTTTTTATGACCATAGGTTTCGCTGCAACTATGTTATTGTTGCCAGTAACCGCAATAGGTCAAGACACAGCGTTAGGAAAAAAATCTCAGCGGGGCAACCTCAAGCCCTTCGCCGGTGTTAAGATATCAAGAGTCACAGCAGAAAGAATCACAGCAGATACAGATATAGATATAGACCGTCCCGGCACTCCTTCTGACGTCTTTGCCCAAGATAATGTCACCTCCGTGGTATTCACATGGAAAGACGCCGATAAAGGTTTTAATGGCGGCTACGTGGACAAGACCACACTCTCACATAAGATATATACGTTTGAGAACATTTACGGCAACATCACCAAAACCCTGGTGGCTGAAACCGGCGTAGGAGAAGAGAGCTACACACTCAACATGCGCACCGACGAGGGCAAGCAGGAACTGAAAGATTTCGGCGTGTCTGCCGTAAATGCCACTGGCGAAAGCGACGTTGCCATGGCACCGAGCATTATCGTGGGTGCACCATACGAACTGCCGTTTGCGGAAAGCTTCAAGAACGGCAAGCTGGACAACCCTATGTGGTGGGCAAGAACCAACGACGGTGCCAGATCTGAATTCACTATGATGACAGAGGAATCATCCGACGGCAACGGATGTATCTTGTACGAATCAAACAGCTCTGACGATTATGGCGTAATGGGTACTGGTAAGCTGACTCTTGCAGGAGCCATCCATCCGAAACTGGAGTTCACCCACTTGGCATACGAGAATAGCAACGCCAAGATAGTCGTAGCCATACAGAAGCCAGACGGCACAGAGGAAGAACTGCAGACCATCCAGACCGTATCTGAGGACGGGAAGTGGATCAGAAACACGATAGACATCGACCCGAAGTATGGCTCATTACCTTATCTATTCCTGCAATTCACGGTTTCAGCCAGTCAGTACGAGTTTGTAATGCTTGACGAAATCAGCATTACCGACCAGTGTGAGAACGATATGGCAGTGAAGACCATCATCCTTCCACCATCAGCTAAGAAGGGGGATAACGTAGAAGTGAAAGTGAAAGTCGAGAACCGTGGCTTGCAGGAGGCCAACGGATACAAGGTGAAACTGTATGCCGACGGCAAACTTCAGGACACCAAGGTGGCCGAAACCGCCCTTGCATATATGGATGAGGCCGTCTATACATTCAGTTATCCAGCAGCCATCACCATGGAGAACAGCTCTGTGGAACTGAAAGCGGAAGTGGAATACGAAGGCGACATGAAGCCGGAGAACAACACGAAGACCACCACGCTGACCTTTAAGGTATCTGACAAGCAGAAGCCGGAGAGCGCATCTGTCACTGACAACAACAACGGCACATACACCGTAAGCTGGACGTCACCCGCCGATGCACGCAAGGTGGTTACGGACAGCTTTGAAGAGTACGACTCATGGTCGCAGGACAAGTTTGGCGAATGGACAGCGAAATTCAGTGAGGAGAAGACTAAGACCGGAAATATCTTCACCTATCCTTATCCAGGCGAGGGCGACCCGTTCGCATTCATACTGATGGAACCGCTTAACTACTGGATTGACTCTGAGACTATGGGCAACTTCCCATGCCTCAAGCCCCACAGCGGCAACAAATCCCTTGCAGCATTCTACAGTTTCGCCAATGGCGACTACATTGATGCAAACGACTGGCTAATAAGCCCCGCTCTGTCAGGTTACAAGCAGACCGTCTCCTTCTGGGTGAACAATCTGGTTTCGCCGGGCGTATATAACCTTGAGACCTTCGACGTGCTCTACTCTACAATGGGCACAGACTTTAAGGATTTCATCAAGCTGGGCGAAACCTACGACATAGAGTCTGGCGAGTGGCAAGAAATCAACGTAGAACTGCCAGAAGGCGCCAAGTATTTCGCCATCCACCGCAAGACAAGAGAAGACGACGCTATGATATTCCTCGTTGACGACGTCACCTACGAAAAGGGAACAGAAATCGTAACGGGCTATAACGTCTACCGCAACGACCAGCTGCTGAAGACAATGAGTCCCGATCAAACGGAGTTTGTAGACGAAACAGCAGAGGCTGGCGAGAAATACACCTACGCCATCACAGCACTGTACGAAAGCGGCGAGTCTGAACCGATTATCGCAATAGTCGACACCACCAACGGCATTCAGGATGTAGAGAATGTTCTTGGCACCAAGACATACAATGTCTATACTCTCGACGGTCAACTGATTGGCAAGGACATCAAGTCGCTCAACGGTCTGAAGCCTGGCATCTACATCATCAACGACCGCAAGGTAATCATCAAGTAATAGCATAACTCCGTAAGGAGACATCATTTCATAACTGGGGGCAACGCTCTTGAAGCCGTATCATCACGACATCAAGGACGTTGCCCCCTTTTAATGCCACATTCCTCGTCAAAAAGCCACATTTCATCGGGATTTCATACCTATTCTAAGGTATTTTATCATCATTTTCGTGAAAATGGAAAAGACTGATTTGCACAGTGTTTATAATATACCTATTTTTGCAAGCGATAAATATCATAACATAACACCGCCTGTTTGTGGAATATGTTGCATACAAGTAGTTCTACCGATGGGTTAAAAATAATAATCTTATGCAAAAACAAAAACCAATTATGACCATTGGAGTAACAGCATCAATGTTGTTGTTGTCACTCGGCGCTAACGCCCAAACCACAGAATTAGGGCTTAAAGGTAACAAGTCTTCATACGAGATGCTCGCTCCGATGAAGCTTACACCAGCAGAGCGCAAGGCTAAGTTGGCTGAGTCCATCGCCAAGCATCCGCTTTTGCACAAGAGACTCGTTCCGACAATGGCGAAGCGTGACAGCCTCGTGCGTCTTAACCGTAACATTGAGGCAGGCATCAAGACCAAGCAAGCACCATCCCTTCCTATATTAAGAGCCAACGACGAAAAAGCCAAGACTCTTTGGGGTAATGTGCTTTTTGATAATAGCTGGGGTGCTGAGACTCCAGAATACGGTATGTACTCGTTCAGCACCGAAACTCCCATTAAGGTAAAGAAGCAATTCCTGGACGACTTCTTCCGTGCCACTGGTGCAGGTGCATGGATTGAGGACGACCTCTATTTCGTGATGCACCAGAACTTCTGGGGCGTGGATGTGATCTACCTCTATCATTACGACACCAAGACTTGGGAGAAGAAGCTGGAAAAGCGCCTTGAGAATTATTCGCTCGTTGCCATCGAGACAGCCGTGGCTAATGACGGAACTGTCTACGGATGTTTCCTTGACGCTGACGGTACGTATAATGAGCTTGGCGTAGTGGACTATGCCACCGAGTCAAGAACCACTATCGGACGACTCAGACACAGTTACGTGGCAATGGGTATCACCAGCGACAATGTTCTGTATGGCATTGCGGAAGATGGCAACCTCTATAAGATTGACACCCAAACAGCTGAAGAAGTAGTGGTCGGTTCCACAGGCAAGCAACTCACCAAGGCTGACGGCAGCTACTTCTATCAGAGCGGCGAAATAGACCAGACCACCAATACTTTCTATTGGGACTGCGTGGACAACAACCAGCAGTCAACCCTCTATACAGTCAACCTCACTACCGGTCAGCTGACGGAGGTTGGACAATTCGCTAACAACAACATCGTCTCGCTCCTTACCATTCCTAAGGCAAAGGCTGCCGACAACGCTCCTGCTGCTGTTGAGCAGATTGACTTCGACTTCGCTGGTGGTTCGCTGACGGGCAACGTCTGCTTCACCGCACCTACAAAGCAGTTTGACGGCAACAACCTTACAGACAGCAAGCTCACCTACACCATCCTTAACGGTAAAGAAGAAATAGCAACTGGCGAGACCACTCCTGGAGCAAAGGTATCGCAGCAGGTGACACTTAATAAGGGATATAACACCATCACCGTTATTGTCAGCAACGCCAACGGCGCGAGCCCGAAGTACGCAAGCCGTTACTACGCAGGCTTTGACACTCCGAAGCCTGTGGGCAACGCTCAGGCATCCGTAAATGCCAACACTGGCAAGGCTACTGTCACATGGGAAGCACCAGCCGGTGGTCAGAACGACGGCTACCTCGGCGAACTCACCTACGACATCAAGCGTTATCCGGAAGGCAAAGTGGTTAAGACAGGCCATGTGGGAACCACCTTTGAAGAAACACTTCCTGAGGGCGAGACCACTGTCTATGGATATGGCATTACGCCAAGCAACAACGGCACTAAGGGCGACGAAATCGTCACCAACTACATAGCCTACGGCGACCCCATCACTCCGCCTTTCTACAACGGCTTCGACGCTAAGTACGACTTGGCTTATTTCAACGTCATGGATGCAGACAATGACAACATCACATGGTCGCTCAAAGAGGCAGACATGTTCAATGGTTACGACGGTTACGCCCAAATTCTTCGTGGAGAGGAGAAGCACAGCTTCAACGACTGGTTGATTACACCCGCACTCAAGGTAAAGGCCAACCACAAGTATAACATCTCTTTCCGACTCTCAGGACTATACAAGTACTATGAGGAGCAGTTCGAGGTGAAATATGGCACAGCACCCACTGTGGAAGGTATGAATAAGACTCTGATGCCGCAGACCACCATCAAGCGTTCCGACTTTGAGACGGTTACGCTCACTCTCGAAGCAGACAAGGATGAGATTATCTATCTCGGATTCCATGCACTCTCAGTACTGGGAGAAGCCATGGGCGTAAAGATTGACGACATCAATGTCACGGCAGGTGTGGACAATCTCGCTCCTGACCAGGTGACGGAACTCAATGTGGAAGCCGACCCGCAGGGAACTCTCTCCACAAAAATCAGCTTCACAGCTCCGACAAAGACCCTCAACGGCAATACTCTTGAAAATATCACCGGTTTCCAGCTCCGTCGCACGGGTAAGGTGGTGGCAGAGATTCCTGCTGCAGCTCCTGGCGCTAAGGTGGAATACACAGACAACACACCGGTCAATGGTGTCAACGTATACAGCGTGGCAGCCGTAAACGAGAAGGGCGCAAGCTTCTATTGCACACCGGTGGCAGTATACGTAGGCGAAGATAGCCCCACAACTCCGGTAAAGGCTAACACCGAAACAAATGCCAACTCAGTACGTTTTAACTGGAATGCTCCAGAGAAGGGCATACACGGTGGCTATCTCAACCCAGAGAAGCTCACCTATACACTCGCCGAATCTGACGGTTCTGACTATAAACCTACATACACTCCTGTGGGAAACACAGTAGGCAAGACATACTTCGACCTCGACGTCAATCCTAATGACGGAGCGGAGCAGACCGTAAAGACACTCTTCATCAACGCAGCCAACGAGTATGGCAGCAGTGCGTACATACCATTGCCTTCATACATCCAGGGCAAGCCTTACGACATCCCGTTCTCTGCCAGCGTAAAGAACTATATGTTCTACGGCATCCTCTGGGCATCATGGGGAACCGGCAAGTCTGACTTCGAGCTCTCTAAAAACTCGGTTGACAACGACGGCGGTTGCTTCTATCTTATGCCGGTGAACGACGACGACATCTCGTACCTCGGTTCAGGCAAGATCAGTCTCGGTGGCGCCACAGCTCCCAAGCTGATGTTCCATCACAAGGCAGCAGAAGGCAGCAAGGCAAAGATTACGGTAGAGGTGGAGACTCCTGACGGCATCAAGCATGAGGCAGGCGTCGTGGATTATGCCAACTTGCAGGGTGGCGACTGGAGCGCATCCGGCATCAACCTCAGTCCGTGGGCTAACGAACCGTTCATCACCTTCGACTTCGCCGTACAGGGCAAGAGCTATGAGGAAATTTACATCGACCGCCTCTTCGTTCGCGACACACAGACTGACGACCTCAACGCCGAAATCGAAACACCGAAGACAGTATTGAAGGGTGGCGTGGCTAACGTGAAGGTAAGAGTGAACAACTTCGGCGAGAACCCCGCCAAGAACTTCAAGGTGAAGCTCTATGCCAACGACAAGCTCGTCGAAACCAAGAAGATTACTGAGACACTGGCAGCATACGGCTTCACAGACGTCGACTTCGCATACCAGAGCAACAAGCTCGACCAGAACGACGACGTGGAACTGAAGGCTGAAATCGACTACGCTTACGACCTCTTCGAGGACGATAACGTGGTTTCTTCAAAGATCAAGTTAGCCACCAGCGAGAAGCCGAAACCCGAAAGTGTAAGCACCAACAAGACCGCTGAAGGCATCAACGTATCTTGGACTCCTGCTGTCACATCTACGGAGACCGTTACCGAGAGCTTCGAGGAGGGCACATCTTGGAGCCAGGACAATTTCGGAGCCTTTAAGTCAGAGGCTGTCAACTCAGGTACAACGGGTGGTATATTCGATAAATATAAGTTCCCGAACCAGGGTTCCAACTACGGCTTCATGCTCTTCGAGCCTACCAACGGATGGCTCACGGAAGCACAGCTCAATCAGGTGCCCGACTTCAAGGCACATGAGGGCAACAAGTATCTGGCTGCCATCTATCGCGTAGACGCAGAAGGATATGACATGGCTCAGAACAACTGGCTCTACAGTCCGGAACTCTCAGGCGACAATCAGGAGGTAAGCTTCTGGGTGAAGAACTATAAGGACAGCGAAAACACCCATGAGGAGAACTTCAACGTATACTACTCCACCACCGACAACAAACGCGAGTCGTTCATGAAGCTTGGCGATACCTATAGCATAACGAGCGGTGCTTGGCAGCAGATAAAGGTGCAGTTGCCGGCAGGAGCAAGATACTTCGCCATCAACCACAACACACAGACATGGAACAATCCGTTCTTCTTCATGATTGACGACATCACGTACAGCTATGGTGCCGGTGAGGTAACTGGTTATAAGATCTATCGTGACGACAAGCTTATCGGCAATGTCGCAGCTGACGTTCGCAACTTCGTTGACAAGGATGCAGATCTCTCTGACACCAACAGTCATGTATATGGCGTGACAGCTGTCTACGCTACAGAAGAGTCAGAGGCAACACTCGCTCAGATTCTGACCGCAGTGGACGGTATCTCTGCCGACAGCAACCAGACATTCGACGTCTACACAACAGACGGCATCTGCGTGGCAAAGGGCGTGAAGAACCTCAACCTGCTCAAGAAGGGAGTCTACGTAGTTAACGGCAAGAAGATTGCAGTGAAGTAAAAACTGGAATGTGAAACCAACAAACGAAAACCATGAACAAAAGTTATAATATGGTTTTGGCTACAATGTGCTTGGCATTACTTATGCCAAGCGCACTGAACGCCAAGCCCCGAACCCTACAGCAGAAGATGCAGGCAGCCACGGCAGCTTTCAGTAAGGGACAGTTGTCGAAGATGATGAAGGCCAAGAAAGCGCCGATGAAGCAGCTCAAGGCTGCAGACGATTACACAGTCTTCGGATATGACAATGGTGGATTTGCCATCATCGCCAACGACGACCTCCTACCGGCAGTACTCGGCTACTCGGAAAGCAACTTTGACGACAAGGTGCAGAACGAGAACTTCAAGTGGTGGCTCAATGCTGTAAGCGAAGTGGCTAAAATAAATGTGGCAAACGGCAAGGAAGTGGCTCGCGCCACAAAGCCAACCGAAAGCAATTTCCCAGAGGCAGTTCCGATGCTCCTCACCACACAGTGGGGACAGGAAGCACCGTTCAACAATCTCTGCCCCATCGCCACGGACGGCTCGGGCAGATGTCTCACGGGATGCGCCGCCACGTCCACGGCTCAGGTGTTCTATTATCATAAGGGACCGAAGAACGGTATGGGCAGCCGTACCATCTATTATCCCTACGGCATGACTTCAGGAGTAGCCATAAGCGTTGACTTCGAGAAGAGCATCTACGACTGGAACAACATGGTGGACAAATACGACAACGGCTATACCACTCAAGAGGCTGATGCCGTGGCTATGCTGATGAGAGACCTTGGCGTGGCAGCTGACATGGACTACGGTTCGACTGCACAAGGCGGTAGCGGCACGCTCCACGAAACTCTTGCCAGAGGTCTGCAGCGCTACTACGGACTTACCGACGTGAAGTATCTGGAGCGTGAGGACTATACCGAGCAGGGATGGATGAACGTCATTTACGACCAGCTCAGCCGCAATCTGCCCATCGTATACGGCGGATTCACAAAGCAGCGCGAGGGCCACTCCTTCGTCCTCGACGGATACGACGCAGAGGGTCTGGTGCACGTCAATTGGGGATGGAACGGCGATCAGAACGGCTATTACGACATAGCCATCCTCGACCCCATCGGCTATGAGTTCACACAGATGCAGGAGGCTGTCATCAACATCGAGCCGACACCTGCCATCAGCCGCATCTCCGGCGAAGTAAGCGTGACGAAGCCAGGTACGCTCCGATCGCTGCTGGAAGAGGAATCGTTCTTCCATTACGAAGGTCTGAAGGTCAACGGTGACATCAATGCCACCGACATCCGCACCATACGTGAGATGGCTGGCGTGGACGAAAACGGCGGTCGCACTCGCGGCAGACTGCAGAAACTCGACCTTAGCAACACCAACATCCTTGCAGGATCTGACTATTATCTAATCGACAAGGGCAACAAGCTCACCATCAAGGCGGACAACACATTGCCAGACAAGCTGTTCTATGGATGCAGCATGGAAGAGATCAGCTTCCCCTCGGCAGGAATCCACAACTTTGGAAAGGGCGTATGGGCTTACTGCAACAAGCTGAGCCACGTAAGTCTCACTCCTGCCGCTGACGCCAACTTCAAGGTGGACGGCAACATGATTTACAATACGGACCGGACCACTCTGCTGGCTGTCACGCCTCTCGTCAGAGAAGACATCAACATCCCCGACGGAGTGAAGACCATCGACGACTATGCACTTGCAGGTTGCAGCATGGTACGCAAGATAGCCATCGGCAACGACGTCAAGAACATCGGCAGGGAAGCCTTCGGCTACTGCTGGTCAATGGAGGAACTGAAGGTCAGACCTAAGACCATCCCGCAGCTCGGCACCGACGTCTTCGCAGCAGCCAACACCCAGACCTGCAAGCTGACAGTACGTGCAGGCAGCAAGGCACGCTACGCTTCTTTGGCACAGTGGAAGGACTTCACGAACATCGTGGAGTTCGGCGTCACCGTCAAGGCACGCAATCTCTCACGCATCTATGGCGACGACAATCCTGAACTCACTTACACCATCATCGGTGCAGAGCTGGAAGGAAAGCCTGAGCTGACATGCGAGGCAGACAAGACTTCTGATGCCGGACGTTACAAGATCAAGATCGGACGCGGAACCATCCAGGACGAGGACGTGGAGTTTGAGGACGGCTATATGATCATCAAGCGTGCTCCGCTGGAAGTGATCGTGGAAGACGCCACACGTGGCAAGGGCGAAAGCAATCCTGAGTTCACCCTCCGCTACGAAGGATTCCGCAACGGCGATACGGAGAGCGTATTCAATGAGAAGCCGCAGATAACGTGTGTGGCAGACGAGAACTCACCTGAGGGCGAATACGAGATTATAGTGGAAGGCGGCGATGCCGACAACTACGACCTCTCTTACACCAACGGCAAGCTGACCGTCACTGGCGCCACCGGCATCACAGCCGTAGAAGCTGACGCAATGCTGAACGGCAAGCCCTGCGACATCTACTCTCCCACCGGACAGCTGGTTCGCAAGCAAGCCCACTCTCTCAACGGTCTGCCGTCAGGCGTATACGTTGTGAAGGGCAAGAAGATACTCGTTAAGTAAAGTGATTTTGGTATGATGCAGCAAAGCCTCTCTTGCAATCCAATAGTCATCCTATTGGAAAGCAAGAGGGGCTTTTCTGTTCATTCATTTCGTTCGATACACACATTCATATCGTTCGATACGCATGCTCATATCGTTCGATGTGAATGTGTATATCGAACGATATGATATGACAAACGAGGCTGTTTGACATCACATTGCGGCATTGTTTACACAACAGTTATTGACGTGTAAGGTTAATATAGCTTATCAGGACAGATGTTTAAGAGGCTTTTACTTAATATGATTTCGATATTTGGCGATTATTTATTAACTTTGAAGCCTAATCATAAACAGTCCTATGAGCATCAAATACGAAATACAATCAATAAAGAATTCTAAAGGTACGGGTAAGGAACAGGAGTTTGTGCGGATTTTTGAGAATCCTCCTCAAACAGACCGACAACTTGAGAGTCACATTCAAGACAACTGCTCACTTACGAAAGGCGATGTGCAAGCCACGCTAATGACTTTGCGTGACAGCATGATGTTGCTGGCAAAGATTAAAGAATACCTTACGGCGAACAACTGCATTACAAGGCGCGACTTGCAACAGAATTTCGGACTGCGCCAAAGTGCAGCACTGAAATGCTTGAAGCATTTCACAGAGATTGGAATCTTAAAGAAAGAAGGCGCAAGAAACTCGCCCGTGTATTTCCTGAACAAATAATGACTTTGAAGAAACAGCACAGAATTGGTGGAGTCGTGATGTGATAATAGAAAATAAACTTGATGAATTGGATTTAGACAATGAGTAACGAAATACAATTTCTGCTTTACAATATGCCCGATGCTGACGGCAAAGTGCAAGTTGTAATAAAGGACGAAACACTCTGGTGTACGCAAAAAGCTATGGCACAACTCTTTGGTGTTGGTGTTCCTGCTATTAGCAAGCACTTGAAGAATATCTTTGAAGAGGGTGAACTTGTTGCGGATTCAGTTATTTCCAAAATGGAAACAACTGCCGCTGATGGCAAGAACTATACAACGACATATTATTCTCTTGATGCAATTATTGCCGTAGGCTATCGTGTATCTTCACTAAAAGCCACTCGTTTTCGTCAATGGGCTACAAAGATACTCAATGAGTATATCAAAAAGGGCTTTGCAATGGACGATGAACGGTTGAAGCAAGGTAATGCTGTGTTTGGCAAGGATTACTTCCGTGAATTGCTTGAACGCATCCGTTCTATCCGTACAAGTGAACGTCGCATTTGGCAACAGATTACGGACATATATGCAGAGTGCAGCACTGACTATGACAAGAACTCTCCGACTACAAGAGATTTCTATGCTATGATACAAAACCGCTTCCACTATGCCATTACAGGACAGACTGCTGCGGAGATTATCTATTCAAAGGCAGACCATACGAAAGACCACATGGGATTGACCACTTGGAAAAATGCCCCAGATGGACGTGTTCTGAAATCAGATGTCAGCATAGCCAAGAACTATCTACAAGAGAAAGAAATCCGACAACTGGAGCGTGCTGTAACAGGCTTCTTTGACTATATCGAAGACCTCATTGAGCGTGAAAACACATTCAATATGGCGCAGTTTTCTGCAAGCGTCAATGAATTCCTAACTTTCCGACGCTATCAGATATTGCCCGATAAAGGCAAAATTTCTGCAGCGCAAGCCAAGAAGAAAGCGGAAGAAGAATATGACATTTTCAATAAGACACAACGCATTGACTCTGACTTCGATAAAGAAGTGAGGGGGTTATTAGACAAGAAATAAAACTATGAATGAATTGCTCCCCAAATTGAGGAGTAATTCTGCAAGTCACACTTGCAAAATTAGAAAAATGGAACAAAAGAAATACAGACTTGGGGAAATAGCTGATATTAAAACTTACTAAGCTGCGAGACGAACTCTTGCCTCTCTTAATAAATGGTCAAGCATCGGTAAATTATCATTTATCGGC
>ERZ1026848.1616-NODE-1616-length-11922-cov-7.437010_pt1 | contig 11922 bp, 9 predicted proteins | sample MGYA00380154_ERZ1026848 | MGnify/ENA primary metagenome ERZ1026848 (study PRJEB33269, sample SAMEA4719790) | human gut metagenome | biome: human-associated habitat; feature: organic feature; material: feces | place: Cameroon | collected 2013-10 ...
GTATTACTTAATTTAATGTTTTTTAATCTTTTTTTAATCTTTTAATTGGGCACTTTGCCAAGGGACGAAAGTACCAGTTCATCCGTGTTATATGGACGAAAAGATGTCAAAAAGATCCTGTTGGGACATCTGTATGGGACATATAGACAAAAAGATAACAAAAAAGTCCTTCTGCAAAAGTCAAACGGGACATACGGACAAGAAAATGTCCAATATGTCCTGTTATGACATTTGCATAGGACATAATAAAGCACTTTTTTCACATATGTCCCGGCTAACAAGAAAGGCAGGACATAATATACAAATTTATCTTCATATGCCCCGGTTTTCATAGAATCCCTATTCCCAAAATATGAAGAAAATATTATTGGCAGAAAACATCGATGAACCGTAACGTTCTCAGAAGAAAAAGTATGCCTCAAATAAAAATCACTATTATTTATTTCGTAGAAACCGTAGAAGCTACCAGCTCCAGATTTCCTTCTATCTCGACATTACCGTATCCACAAGGAAGAATAAAATGATCCCCCTTCTTGACACTGGTATGATTCAAAAGACCACTGCCCTCGACTACGCTGACGATCAGGAACGGATAAGACTGCTCAAACTCAGCCTTCCCATCCACTTTCATGTGGAATACCTGATAATACTTACACTCAATAAGTTTCTGCAGTTTGTTGGTCTCCGCTTCCCCAGTCTCGATCATGCACTCGGACATCGGTGCTGCCGGCACTTTGATGACATCGAGACTCTGCTGTACATGAAGCTGACGCGGTTTGCCGTTGGAAAGACGGTCATAATCATAGACACGATAGGTAATATCACTGTTCTGCTGTGTCTCAAGAATTGTAATTCCACCCTTGATTGCATGTACCGTTCCCGGATCAATCTGGATGAAATCACCTTTCTTTACCGGAACCTCACGGATCAACTCACTCCAGCGTCCGTTGTGTACCATGTCTTCAAGTTCTTCGTGTGTCTTTGCATTGTGTCCGATAACCAACTTGGAATCCGGCTCACAATCTAAGATATACCAGCACTCCATCTTGCCAAGAGAACCATTTTCATGCTCTGCGGCATAGACATCATCCGGATGTACCTGAATACTTAAATCTGCCTTTGCATCAATAATCTTGATCAGCAGTGGGAATACTTTCCCCTGTGTATTTCCAAAAAGTTCTTTATGTTCCTCCCACAGATCGGATAATTTCTTTCCCTTATACGCACCGTCTGCAATTGTACAGGTGCCGTTTGGATGTGCTGCGATACCCCAGCATTCTCCAATGTCATCGCCCTCGATCGCATAGCCAAACTCCTCACGCAGCTTGGTGCCGCCCCAGATGTTGTGGGTAAATACCGGATTCATAAACAAAATTTCTTTACATGGCTGGTTACAGCTTAAATTTTCTCCATTCATTTTCATTACCTCTCTGTACCAGTAGGCAGAATCTTTTGCAATTCTACGTTGGGTTGTGTAGTCTACATAAACAAGTCCAAAACGCTCTTTGTAACCTTCTGCCCACTCAAAGTTATCCAGAAATGTCCAGAGGAAATATCCGATCACCGGCATTCCCTCATTGACCGCACGCTGCACAGCACCCAGATATGCATCCAAAAATGTGATTCTTTCGCTGTCATGCACCTGTCCGTCCGCCGAAATATTGTCAAGATCGGACATTCCGTTTTCTGTAATATAAAGCGGCAGATGGTAACGCTCCGTCAAGAAACGGATTCCGTAATACAATGCCTCCGGTGTCACTGGCCAGCCTGTGCCTGTCTTAGCTGCCCCAGGGGCGCGGTCTACATATTCTGGTTTCCCATCTTTTCCACAACGGATCATATAACCGTTATATATATTTTGTCCCATAAAATCGAGCGGCTGATGAATGAGGTCCATATCTTCTTTCGTAATCTCCGGAAGATATGGTGCAAATTTTTCCAGTCCTTCTTTTGGATACTCTCCCAGAAATACCGGATCGGAAAACCATGCCACATTCCAGGTCCAGTTATCCATTGGGTTGTCAAAACCAAAATATACCTTTTTTGCAGCCTCTATATCCTTTGTACCCTCCGATGCCGGATATGCCACACCACAGGTCGGTGCATAGCCGACACGTATCTTCTGTTTTGCATATTTGCGCAGATTGATGACCGCCTGACCATGTGCTTTCATCAGATTGTGTGCCATCTGAAAGGTCTCTGGAACGGAATACTGCATTCCCGGTGCATGTACCCCGCTTAAGTGTCCCAGTCCAATCGCACACTGCGGCTCATTGATTGTGATAAAATCGGTACACAGATCAGAGAAATTTTCTGCAACGACTTTTGCATATTCTCCAAACCACTCCACCACATCTTCATTGAGCCATCCGCCTTTTTTAAACAGCTCATATGGAAACTCCCAATGAAACATGGTGATAAACGGACGAATTCCGTTTTCTTTCATGCAAAGAATCATATCGCGATACATCTGTACAGCTTTCCCATTCACCTTCCCGGTTCCCGCCGGAAGGATTCTTGACCAGCTGAGTGAAAAACGATAATTTTTGATTCCAAGTAACCGCATCAAAGCAAAATCTTCTTTATAACGGTGCATATGATCGCAGGAAACATCTGCAGTCTGTTGTTCATACACCCTGCCGGAACGCACAAACTCATCCCACACATTCTTTCCACGGCCATCGTCAGGATCGGTTCCTTCCACCTGATAAGCACTGCTTGCCACTCCCCAGACAAAATCTTTTGGAAACATATTTTTCTTCCTCTCTCTATTTTTCAGAAACAATTACAGAGATCAGTTCAAATGCACTCGGCATGGTAGAATCTCCGGAAATCAGCCGTATTTCCACCGTATGTGCCCCTTCTTTTCCATGCACCAGAACCGGAGTCAGCGTCAGGGAATCCCCCCAATCCTCATCAAAGTTTGCATCCAGTGTCACCGCATGTGCTTCATCCCCATCCACAATGGCCAGTGCCACCGGTGCCGGTTTCGTTACACAACGCTTATACTGTGCTGCAATCTCACTTCCATTTACAGCAAACGTTAACGATGCTCCTTTTTCTTTTGCGGACCATCCATTTTTGAAGCAATCTTTGACTTCTTCCTGTACTCTGGTATCTTTGACAAATCCCTGGTTTTCAGGTTCATAATTACGATTATCCAGACGCACTGCTTTTTCATAGCAATTGTCTGTCAGTGGTTCTGGGAATTCTGGTTTTGCATCCTTTGTCTGTGTTATATGGATTTTCTCTAAGGCATAAGTGATCACGGATGCCACCAGTTCATGTCCTTTGTCATTTGGATGCAGATCATCCTCTGTTATCTTGCGGTTTGGAATTCTTCCCGCAACGACTTCCGGATAAATACTGCTCTGCATGCTGACCGCCGGAAGATTGTAGTGTCTGGCTATCTGTGCATGCATAATCTGTGCATTACCACCGTTGTTATAATAGACATTGTGCACCAGCATCACGGCCGGCTCTTTTTTATCCTGCCATACGCGGCGCACCAGTCCCTCATAGGTCTCGCGGAAAAATTCTGTAGAATCATCATTGACAGAAAATTCTATAATGACAAAATCCGGCTCATGAGAAAGCAGATCGGACTCTGCACGGGCGGTTCCAAAATGCGATGTCGTTCCACCGATTCCGGCATTGATATAATGAAACTCTGCCTGCGGAAATGTTTTTTCCCACCACTGAAATACGCGGTAAGCATAACATAATTCCGGTTCGCTCGCAAGGCATCCCTGTGTAATAGATCCACCTAAAAAGCCGATATTTAATGTCTCACCGGCCTCTGCCCTTGCCATCAATTTTTTCATCCGGTACAGATTTCCCGGATTGGAAATACCTCTTTCATATTCGATCTGCATGTTTACTCCTCCCAAATTCCTTCTCCAAGACTTTCGATGTATGCCGTAAGTTCTTTACTCATCTGCTCTGCCTCTGGAATCCGGATATGTCCCGGTGTACCTTTTCCATTTTGTGAATACAGGAAATGGTGTACCCGTGGACTATTTATTGTTTTGCACACTTCCTCAATGGAAATGTCCCAGTTTTCGTTATGTTCCAATATTGTAGTAGTTAATATAAAGGTTGCCTTCGGATATACTTCCATGAGATGCTCCAAAAATCTGCGGTAATGCTGCCGCCAATTCTCAGAACGTGCACTGTTATAATCCTCCGCCATATAATCGTCCGGGTGATTGTCGTTTTGTCCAAATGCCAAAATGACAACATTCGGTGTATAGCGGGAAAAATCCCATGGTTTTACTTCACTGAGTTCCGGTTGGTATTCTATTTTATCATAACAGGATTCTATTCCCAGATAATCCGGCTCCATAAACCAGCCGGTTTTGTCAAGAAGGGCGATACCCCCCTGTGATGTGTCATGCAGCTGTGCATGCAGATTCCGCGCGGTCATCCACGCATAAGAATACCAGCTGTTTGAATATTCCCCATCGTGTTCCGGATCCGGTTTTCCTGCATAATCCACGGCTTCTGACACCTCACCACAGGAAACGCTGTCTCCGAAAACTTCGATTTTACGGGACGGAAGCGGTGCCGGAGTAAGTACCTCGGCATCGCTTCCCAATTCAAATCCCAGTAAAGTGACGATATGGCAGGAATCCATTCTTTTAAACAGAGTGAGGGTATGTTCTGTATGTTCAAGATCTTGGGCTATCACATATGTTTCTGCCTCCGGATCCGAGGTGAGTAAGAACTGTCCCTGCTTACCGTCCAATATATATCCCATCCGGTTCGACCAGTATGCCCGTTTGTTTTCCAGTGTCACGGCGATCTCCGTTCCGGTAAAACGAATCTGTACAAAACTTGCCGCATAGACAAGTACAGGTGCTTTTGGATTATCAAAATCAATTCTTCCACAATATTGTAATCTCTTGTCGTCCGGTGAAATATGCATAGTTATCTCCTTCCGATTTCTGTATCTGCAGATGTTACAACACTGTTTGTTTTTATATAATCTACAATCTCATCCAGTTTTGTAAATGCCAGGCCAACGTAGCTGTCTGCTGCACCATAATAGATCGCGATCTTTCCGGATGCACTGTCGTGAATGGTTGCACATGGGAAGCATACGTTCGGAACGAAACCTCTCTCCTCATACCACTCTTCCGGAGTCAGAAGGAAATTCTCACAGCGGTACTTCACGATGGAAGGATTATCAATGTCAAGGATTGCCCCACCGATGGAATAAACATATCCGTTACATGTGCCGGATACCCCATGGTAGAATAACAGCCATCCTTCGGAAGTCTCGATTGGAGCAGCACCGCCGCCGATCTTTAAGGACTCCCACCATTCGCTTCCTTTGCCCATGACATGTCTGTGTTTGCCCCAGTATACCAGATCCGGGCTTTCACTTAAGAAAATGTCACCAAACGGTGTATGACCACTGTCTGACGGACGGGAAAGCATCATGAAGTTTCCATTGATCTTTCTAGGGAACAGCACGGCATTACGATTGAATGGGAGGAACGGATTCTCAATCCGTGTAAACGTCTTGAAATCTGTTGTTTTTGCCATGCCGATTGCTGCTCCGTAGAAATCCTGACACCAGATGATATAATAGGTGTCTTCTACTTTTACAAGTCTTGGATCGTATGCATAGACTGGCATAAACGGCTCGCCGTTTTCATCCACAAACGGAATCTTGTTTTCTTCAAAATCCCAGTGGATGGCATCTTTGCTGTGTCCAAGATAAATATATGGAATACCATTGGTCTGCTCTCCACGGAACACACCGATGAAAGCATCACCATATGGCATAACCGCACTGTTAAAAATTCTTGCAACACCCTTTAACGGATTTCTTCCGATAATCGGGTTTTCACTGTATCTCCAGATCGGGGCTCCGTTCTGAGGTCCTTGTGGTCTCTCCTGCCATGGTACATTTGGTACCGGAGCTGTCAGCATCTTTACTTCACTCATAATCAACTCTCCTCTTATTTATGATTTTTTAAATACTCTAAGTTCTTCTTAATCAGGTCGCATCTCTGCTGTACACACAGTACGCTTCTTCCCGGATCCTGTAGGGTGTTGAATACGTAATCAATCAGACGGTCAATCGTTGTAGTCGCCACATGCATTCTTGTATCAGAAGAAGCATAGTAAATAAATACTTCGTTCTTATCGTTTACGATTGCACCGTTGGTAAATACAACATTGGATACATCTCCGACACGCTCCTCACCTCTTGGTCCGATTAACAGTCCGGATGGCTCTGCAATTACCTTAGACGGATCGTTTAAATCCGTGGCAAATGCATAGATCACATAGCGCAGACCTGCTGCAGTATTTCTTACACCGTGTGCAATGTGAATCCAGCCGCGGTCAGTCTTGATCGGAGTAGCACCTGCACCGTTCTTTGCCTCGGTAATGGTATGGTACTTACGGATGCTGGTCATCTTCTCTTCGTCAATGACTGCATGTGTGATGTCCTCGCAAAGACCGAATCCAATACCGCTTCCGCTTCCGGTATCAATGAAATCATCCATTGGACGGGTGTAGAATGCATACTTTCCATCTACAAATTCCGGATGCAGCACAACATTTCTCTGCTGTGGGGAACGAAGGGTCTTTAAGTTTTCCAGACGCTCCCAGTGCTTTAAATCTTTTGTACGGACAATCCCTGCTGCTGCAACTGCCGCAGACAGATCGTTTACGCTGGTGTCTTTGCTCTCGGAACAGAATACGCCGTAAATGTATCCATCCTCATGCTGTGTCAGACGCATATCATAAACATTTGTTTCTTCCGGACATACATCATCCAGAAGAATCGGGTAATCCCAGAAACGGAAATTATCAATTCCGTTGTCACTCTCTGCCACGCCGAAGAAAGACTTTCTGTCATTTCCCTCGATACGGGCAACCAGATAATACTTTCCGTTTAAGTAGATTGCGCCGGAATTCATGACTGCATTGATTCCAAGACGCTCCATAAAAAATGGATTGGTCTCCTCATTTAAGTCATATCTCCAGGTGAGCGGAATCATATCTCTTGTAAGAACGGGATTTACATAGCGGTCAAATACCCCATTATAAAAGTCACTTTTTTCATTTTTGCGTGAAAGCAGCTTTTCCTGCTTTGCCAATTCTACATAATATCTTTCATGCATTGTTTAAAGTCTCCTTATTACTTCCATACACATTCTTCCGTTATGATACGGACATTTCCAAGGTTCTACGATTGGACGGTCGGCAATCGGACTTCCATCCGGATGTACTTCCCAGAACCACTCAGAACCGGTTCTCTTGTCAATTACGTGTTCTTTGATGAATTCCCATTCTGCCTCAGATGCTTCCAGGAAATTCTCTTTCTGCGGATGCTTCTGGTATTCATTCAAAAATCCAATGACCGTCTCTGCCTGTACCCACCAGACCCGGTGGTCATTCACTTCTCCTTTACAGCATTCATTTGCCAGAGAATGACCGTCAAAAGCAACCTTATATACATTTTCCGCAAGTGTTTCGGTAATCGGGGACATTTTTTCTTTGTAATGTGCATCCCCAAGTACCTCTACTCCACGATCCATCAGCCATGCTGTCTCAATATCATGACCATAAGAATACAGATCAATGATGGTGTTGTAGTTCTTGTCAAAGAATACTTCCTGTCTCTTAAGTTTCGGATTGTATACCTTATCTGCAAATACATCCATAATCCACTTTAACCGCTCTCCCACCTCTTCATCATGGGAAACCCGGTAAAACTCGGTATAAGCCTCAAACACATGAAGCAGTGTATTCATGGTTTTTTCGGCAAGCACACCATTTTCCGATAGCTTCTCATTGGATTCCGGCTGGAAGTCTTTGGTAAAAGCTTCCAGATATCCAACCTCATCCGTACATTTGCTTTCAATAAGAAGCTGCAGTTCTTTGGCAAGCTTTAATGCTTCTTCATCCCCGGATGCATCGTAATAGGAAGAAAGAGCATAGATGCAGAATGCCTGATTGTAGGTATGCTTTGTTGTGTCAAGTGGCTTTCCGTCATAAGTCATGGACCAGAAGATTCCACCATTTTCTTTGTCGATGCAGTGATCACGCAGGAACTCATAACCGTGTCTTGCCTCGTCCAGCAAGGTTTCATCTTTCAGCAGTATGTAGGCATTCGCAAAAAACCAGGTGATTCTGCTGTTTAAAATACATCCCTTTTCTGCTGTTTTGTCTACGTTTAAATTGTAGTCCATATATCCATAATATCCACCGTAAGTATCGTCCCTTAATGCTTTCCAGAAAGGAATGATATTTTCCGTCAAATGCTTTGTGACTTCTTCTTTCATCATGCTCTTATTCATCCCGATACCTCTTATTTTCCAAAATCATTAACCCTTTACCGCACCTGCTGTAATTCCACTGTAAATCTGTTTCTGGCAGCAGACAAATACGATCAGCGCCGGAAGCAGGGAGATAATAACACCTGCACAGATCAGATTGTACTTGCTTCCCATTGGTCCTACGAATGTGTAGAGGGAAAGTGCCATGGTACGGATCTCTTTTCTCATCAGGTAAAGGTTTGCTGCGTAGTATTCGTTGTACACACCAACACCCTTTAAAATACAGGATGTAACGATTGCCGGTTTTAACAGTGGAAGCATAATCTTCCAGTAAATCTGCCAGTAATTTGCGCCATCGATAATTGCCGACTCATCCAGTGAAAGCGGAATATTTTCCATAAACTGAATGAAAATATACATGGAAATAACATCGGTACCACAGCTCATAATGATGTAACCGCCCAGACTGTTTACAAGATGTAAATCTGACATGATCTGGTATACGGTAACCTGCATCGCTACGGCTGGAAGCAATGCTGCGATGGTGTAAAGATTACGGATAAATGCATTACCCGGAAATTTAAAACGGTTTAATACATAGGCAAGCTGGGAACCGACAATTACGGATACCGTAAGTACAACAATCATGACGATTACAGAATTCAAAAATGCACGTCCCATATTTGCCGTCTTAAATGCATTTACAAAGTTGTCAAAATTCAGCCAGCTTCCCGGAAATGCCATGACATTGGTATTCTGGTACTCGGTATCTGTCTTAAATGCAGTTGTGATACAGGAAACAATCGGAATGATTGCACAGAATCCGAAAAAGATCAGCGATGCATATTCCACTATCGTCCAGATAATGCTTCCTACGGAATAATGTTTTGCTTTTTTACGTTTTGCTACTGCTGTATTACTCATTATTTCGCCGCCCCCTTCTTCATTTTCTCCTGTTTTTTCATCTGTCTGACTATCTGTTTTTCTGCCTTCAGCCGGGCTTTCTTTGCCTTATAGGATTCATCCTCCGACGCGGCATCCCTGAATACATATTTAAAGAACACATTCTGTAAGATCGTACAGATAAAGATGATCATCAGCAGAACAACCGACATTGCCGATGCCAGACCTACTTTCTGGCTGGTATGTGCGATCTTGTTCATAATTACGAAATACGTTCCTGTTCCGTTTGCACCGGTAGTGATTACGAAAGGCGCCTCAAACGCACTTAAGGAACCGGTGATGGAAAGGATAACATTTAATGTAATAATTGTCTTGATACTCGGGAGAATAATGTGTTTAAACTGCTCCCATTTATTTGCACCATCCAGGGACGCTGCTTCGTAGAGTTCGCTATCCACAGACATCATGGCACCAATAAACAGTACCATATTCTGTCCGGTATACCGCCATACGGAAGTCGCCGTCAGGGACCAGTTGTTTACACTCTGATCCTTTAACCAGTATGGAAGATTTTCTAATTGAAACCCACACCACTGCAGGATTGTATCAAATACGAATCCTCTGGTGAAGAAGAATTTAAAGATAAACCCAATGGCAATACCACTGATGAGGTAAGGGAAAAACATCAGCCCTTTGAAAAGATTTCCACCCTTTACCTTAAAGCTTAAAATTGTTGCAAGATACAGTGCAAGTACAAGCTGGATCAACGCACCGACCATATAGAATAAACTAAGTTTCAACGCTCCGAAACAGTCTTTTCGTCTGAATACGTCCAGGTAATTCTGCCATCCGACAAATACACGTTTGTCTACCGGCGTTGTATACTTCATTTTATAAAAACTGAATTTGATCATTTCCGCAAACGGAAAATAAGTGAATAAAAAGAGTAAGAGCAATGGGATAATCATAAAACCGATACAGATAAATACCTGCTGGCCGGCTCTGCTCTTTGCCCATTTTTTAAAATTAAATGATTTTGATTTCATACTACGTTCCTCCCATATGAAACAGGCAATCATGCCGCCGGACCGAAAACAGCTTTCCGGTCCGGCAGTCTAATGATGTACCTTTATGCAGCGTGAAACTACTCTGTAATTTCTACGCCCTCAGATTCCTGAGCATCTGTCCATTTCTGGTTCCACTCGTTCATGATATCGTCAAAGCTCTCATCACCATTTGCTGCATGCTCAATGATTGCCTGAATCTTATCATTACCGCCGTTGTTAATGTTCAGTTCTGAATCAGCATTTAATGCATTTAAAAGATCCTCTTCGCCCTCTGCTGCCGGGTCATTTTCAAGGAATGTTACACCGGAGAAGTCAAGCTTTGTATCAGAAGATGACTTTGCAACCGGAAGTCCATCCTCGTTGTAAGAGAATCCAGACTTTTCTGTCATCCACTTAACAAAGATTAAAGCTGCCTGCTTCTCATCATCAGAAGCGTTTACGTTGATACCATAAGAGTAATCTGCTCCGGCTAATGCATACTGCTCACCGTTTACTGAAATCGGGAATGGCATATATCCGATGTCATCTGCGTTCTCACCGGCTGCTTCCATCTGTGGGTAAGCCCATGATCCAAGTACCATACATCCGATCTGTCCGTTGTTTAACATGCTCTTAGAACCTTCCCAGTCGGTTGTAGAGTAGTCTTCTTCCGTAAGTCCTTCTGCAACTGCATCATAAAGAATCTTGTATACTGCGTATGGATGTGTACCATCGCCATAATCCTTGAATGGATCTTTTGTGTGAAGAAGTTTCTGGTTCATATAAGTGCTATCGCCTGTTGCGTTGATTGCGACATAAGCATCCCATGCACCCATGGTCCAGCCTGCTGCATAGTTTGTGTAAAGTGGAATTGCATCGGTCTTGTCCTTGATCTTCTTTAATGCATCAATGAACTCGTCCGGAGTCTTTGGAATATCGGTCACACCGGCATCCTCAAACACTTTCTTGTTGTAAACGATACCCTGTGTTGTTGCTGTGGAAGGAACACCATATACATCATCTCCATAGAGCCATGCGTTTGCGTAGTTGATCTGCTGGCTCATCTCATCAAGTGTACCGTATGACATATAATATGTACTGAGGTCTGCCTTATCTACTGCCGGGATCATGGTAATTGTTTCGTACTGTCCGGACTGTAAATGTGTCAGTGCATCATCGGCATAGTTTGTATCTGTTGTGATCTCAACCTTGATGTTTGGATACTCTTTGTTGAAATCTTCCAGATAAGATTTCCAGTTCTTTCCGCCGTAATCATCGGTATCCATATCTGTTCTGTGGTTGAACATTGTAATTGTTGCGCTTAAGTCTTTTCCTGTTTCTCCCAATACAATGTCTGAATAGCTTACAAGACCATCTGATGAAGCGCTGTCTGCCTTCTGTGTTCCGTCGGCAGAGTCACTTCCCTTAGAACCGCATCCTGCGAATAATGTTGCGGTCATTGCAGCTACAAGACCAAGTGCCATAAACTTTTTAAATTTCATGTTGTTCTCCTCCTTAAACATGTGAATTATTAAGTTAATTTAAGTATACATTTTTTGTTAATTTAATCATCATTCTTTCTTGCTTTTAATCATATTATGTTGCATTTTCAATCACATTCCCTACAATGCACAATTTGAGTTTCATTTTTTTGTGCATTATCACTATTTTTA
>ERZ1026848.1617-NODE-1617-length-11921-cov-32.229142_pt1 | contig 11921 bp, 10 predicted proteins | sample MGYA00380154_ERZ1026848 | MGnify/ENA primary metagenome ERZ1026848 (study PRJEB33269, sample SAMEA4719790) | human gut metagenome | biome: human-associated habitat; feature: organic feature; material: feces | place: Cameroon | collected 2013-10 ...
AGAATTGCACCTCTGCCGACAAGGGCCGGGTAACGGAGGCACATAGCTATGACGATGACGCGGATACGATCTGCGACACCTGCGGCTATGACCGCTCCGTGACTCCGCCCGCTCATGAGCATACCTACGGCGACTGGACCGCCGACGGCGAAACCGGCCATTACCGCGTCTGCACAGATGAGAATTGCACCTCTGCCGACAAGGGCCGGGTAACGGAAGCACATAGCTATGACGATGACGCGGATACGATCTGCGATGTTTGCGGCTATGACCGCTCCGTGACTCCGCCCGCTCATGAGCATACCTACGGCGACTGGACCGCCGACGGCGAAACCGGCCATTACCGCGTCTGCACAGATGAGAATTGCACCTCTGCCGACAAGGGCCGGGTAACGGAAGCACATAGCTATGACAGCGATGCGGATATGATCTGCGACACCTGCGGCTATGACCGCACCGTGACGCCTCCTGCTCCCACCGAGTTCATCGTCACCTTTGACGGCAACGGCGGTATGCCCTCTGTCGGCAGCATGACCACCACCGATCAGAAGCTGCCCTCTCTGCCCAACGCCTCCCGACGCGGCAGTTATAGCTTCGACGGCTGGTACACCGAAAAGAGCGGCGGCACAAAGATCACGACGGATACCGTATTCTCTGCAAATACCACCGTCTACGCCCACTGGACCTACACTGACGGCGGTGGCAGCAGCGGCTACAGCTACTACACCATCGAGGCGACTGCCGGAACTGGCGGCTCTATCTCTCCCTCCGGCAGCATCAGCGTCCGTGAGGGCAGAGATCAGACCTTCACCATCACCCCGGATAAGGGCTATGCCGTCTCCAACGTCAAGATCGACGGCAAGAGCATCGGCGCGGTAAAGTCCTACACCTTTGAGAATGTCAGCAGAACCCATACCATTGAGGTCATCTTCGTCAAGGGCACTGCCAGCGCCCGCACCGGAGACAGCAGCAATCTTCCGCTGTGGAGCGCCCTCCTACTGGCAAGCACCCTTACGCTGGCCGGTGCCGTCCACCATAAGAGAAAACGCGCACGGTAATCGTCTTATCATGCCTTAAAGGCCAACAAACAGCGCAGCTTCCGGGCAAATACCCGGAAGCCGCGCTGTTCCCTTTTCACTACAAGAAGTGATCAATGACATTTTAAGCTGCGCCGCTATCCCAGCGCGGTAAGGAGACAGCATTAGGAAAAGAATCACAAAAACCATTCCTCCTATCATCTGCATGGCAGTCCTTCTCTTTGCTATGACCACGGCAGTCATGGGCTGCTATCAGAAAGATCCCGATCCCATTGAAGCTCCCTCCGGCACCTCCAAGGTGGAGGCGACCCCCATTCCCACCGTCAACCGGCAGGCGGAGCTTGCCGATGCCAAAAGCAGGAACCCCGATGCCGTGGCGTGGCTGTATATCCCCGGTGCGGAGGTGGACGACCCCGTGATGCAGGCGGAGGACATTGGCTTCGACTATGCGGAGTATTATGAGTGGTTGGAAAATGCAGCGGAGGCACGGGATACGTACCTTGCAGGAAAGCTCTCCGAGAAAGACGCTCTGAAGGTTATTAGGGAAGATTTTGTAAACAGAGACAAAATGTAAGAACAAACACAAATCAGAAAATGCAAAACTGCGAACGGCACGAAGGCTACCCCTTCGTGCCGTTCTTTCTTATCGTCAACTCGGCTCAGGACGCATGGCGTTAAATATGCACAAATTAGAGTGGCTTTTGTGTATCATTCGCCGAATTTTCCCATTATTCGCCGCCCTATACCCTGTGCATATTGCCAGCAGAATACAATCGTAGTGTAATCAATGTGCGTAATTTTGACCACCTGGGAGGTGTTGCTATGGCTGTGCCAAAATTGATCATCCGGCCGAAGAAGTATACGGAGGAATCCGCCGTGATCTCCATGCGTCTGCCCAAGGATATGATTCGCGACATTGACGCTATCGCCAAGTATGTGGGCTGCACCCGCAACGAGATCATGGTCAAGTGCTTCGAGTTCGCATTGGAACACATGGAAGTTTCAGAACGACAGGACGGAACTGACCATCCGCTGAAATAAACGAGGGGGAGAAAGAGAAATGTCTGTTATCAAATGCAAAATGTGCGGGGGAGATCTGAAGCTGATCGAGGGCAGCAGCGTCGCCGTGTGCGAATACTGTGGTTCTCAGCAGACGGTGCCCGCCGCCGATAATGAGAAAAAGCTGACGCTGTTCGCCCGCGCCAACCGGCTGCGCCTCGCCTGCGAGTTCGATAAGGCCGCAGGGGTGTATGAGAGCATCGTGGCGGACTTCCCCACGGAGGCCGAGGCCTACTGGGGTCTTGTGCTGTGCCGCTACGGCATCGAGTACGTGGACGACCCCGCCACGGGGAAGAAGATCCCCACCTGCCACCGCTCCAGCTTTGACAGCGTGATGGAAGACAGCGACTTTGAGCAGGCGCTGGAGAACGCCGACGCCGTGGCGCGGCGTGTCTATCGTGACGAGGCCAAGGCCATTGAGGAGCTACGCCGGGGCATCGTGGAGGTGTCCGGCAAAGAGCCGCCCTACGATATCTTCATCTGCTATAAGGAGACTGCCGAGGACGGCCAGCGTACCGTGGACAGCGTGATCGCGCAGGATGTGTACGACGCGCTGACGGAAAAGGGCTACCGGGTGTTTTTCAGCCGTATTTCGCTGGAGGACAAGCTTGGCACAGAGTACGAACCGTATATCTTTGCCGCGCTGCACTCCGCCAAGATCATGCTGGCTTTCGGCACGGACTACGAGTATTGCAACGCCGTGTGGGTGAAAAACGAGTGGAGCCGCTTTTTGCATCTGATGACCAAGGACAAGAGCAAGCACCTGATCCCCTGCTACAAGGGTATCGACGCCTACGATATGCCCAAGGAGTTCGCCAAGCTTCAGGCGCAGGACATGGGCAAGGTGGGCGCGATGCAGGATCTTCTGCGCGGCGTGGATAAGATCATGGGCGGCAATTCGTCTGCCGCCGCGCAGCCTCCGCAGGCCGCCACCAACGCCACGGCAGAATCTCTACTGAAGCGGGCACAGATGTTTTTGGAGGACAAGGATTCCAAGCTCGCCACAGAGTACGCCCAAAAGGTGCTGGATATTGACCCGGAGTGTGCGGACGCTTACATGGTGTTGCTGCTGGCGACATGGGGGATCGGAACGTGGGAGGAAGCTGGTTCTAATATCATCGAGGTGGTGCAGAGCCGCGAATATAAGCGCGCCCGACAATTTGCAAGCGGTGCGCTGGCAGACAAATTGGCCGACGCAGAAAGGCTTGCCAATGAGCACACAGAACGGCTTGCGCAGGTGGAAAAGCAACGCATAGAGGAAGCAAACCGCCGCAGGGAAGAAAAAGCGCGACGCAGGGAATATCTGTCGAAAAAGCTGTCAGTATACCATCACTGCCACGCGTCAAGCGCGATCGCCGCCAGTGATGAGCATATGGTCGGGCTGAAATTCGATGGTACGGTGGTTGCCTGCGGAAAAAATGATGACGGTCAATGCGATGTATCCCACTGGACATATATCGTGGCAGTTGCCACCAGTTACGAGCATACGGTCGGGCTGAAATCCGATGGTACGGTGCTGGCCTGCGGAAAAAATGATGACAGTCAATGCAATGTATCCGGCTGGACAGATATCGTGGAAATTGCCGCTGGCAACTTCCATACGGTCGGGCTGAAATCCAACGGCACGGTGGTAGCCTGCGGTAATAATAATGATGGACAATGCGATGTATCTGACTGGACAGATATCGTGGCAGTTGCCGTCGATTACTGCCGTACGGTTGGGCTGAAATCCGACGGCACAGTGGTGGCCTGCGGAAAAAATGATAACGGTCAATGCAATGTACCTGACCAGAAAGGCATCGCAGCGGTTACCGCCGGTTACTCCCACACAATCGGACTGAAATCCGATGGTACTGTGGTGGCCTACGGGCAGAATGAGGAGGGTCAATGCGATGTATCCGACTGGACAGATATCGTAGCAGTTGCTGCCAATGGCAACTTTACGGTCGGGGTGAAATGGGATGGTACGGTAGTAGCTTGCGGAAGAGAGGAGGAGGGCCAATGCGATGTATCCGGCGGAAACTGTTTGATAACTTTGATGATGTAGTGAACAGAGCTGTCGCAGAAGAAGAGAAGCGCAAAGCCGCAGCCGAGAAGCGGCGGCTTGACAAAGTCGCCGTCCTGGAGACGGAAAAAGAGGATTTGCAAATCGAATTATCGAATTTGAGAGGGCTACTCAGCGGCATAAGCTGTAAGGGAATTGAGCGCCGACTGACAGAAATTGAAACCGAGCTGAAGAAGCTGACGAAGTAAGAAGATCAAGGAGGGGCTGCAATATGCTCAAGCACAATTTTGATATCAGTATTCGCCGTGAAGGTAAAGATGCAGTTACTGTACGCTTTTATGGAACTAATGGCGGCAATTACAAGATAAGTGACGTTGCTTTTTTCAACGAGGCAGGCAAAAGAGTTGAGTTAAGGAAGGACGGTTATCCTTGCCATATGATTTTGCCTGTGATGTGGCAAGGAACTGATTACAACGAAAAAACTTTTGCAATTCCGGCGAATTTCGATAGGAAGCTCAAACTGCACATTACAGATCGGGGCACACACGCTGAATGGAATGTTTGTATTGACCTTGAAACGAACGCCGTAGAATGGATGTGACCACATTAGCATTGGACAAAGCGATGGAGGTTTGAATCTTGATTAGAATGCCTCATACACTGCGCCCAAGGTGTCTATCGCATCGGTAAGTAAATTTCAGAGCAGTGACCGTTTTTTGTAAAAAGGAGACCTATCATGGCTAAATTTGTAATAGAATGTCCCAACTGCGGCAAGTTTGCCGAGGGCAAGACCGGGTTCTTTGCCCGGAAAGAGATCGACTGCGCCTGCGGCCACACCATCAATGTCCGCACCGACAGGATGGCGTCGCGGCAGTGCCCCCACTGCGGCAACACGGTGATCTTTGACCAGACCGCAGGTGACAAGGCTCGGTGTCCCGTCTGTCACGAGCCCATCAACACCATGGACGAGCAGAACCAGATGGCGGAGTTCTCCTGCGGCCAGTGCGGCGTGCGGCTGCGCGCGTCCAAGGCGGCGGCGCACTTCGTCTGCCCTGTGTGCGACTTCGACAACGACGTGGCCGCCCAGATCATGCAGGAGAGCATCCGCAAGGACGGTCTTGCCAGCATCATCAAGTACGAGGGCGACAACGAAACGCTGGTGTGGAAGCACCCCATTGAGGACTTCAATTTTGGCTCGCAGCTTATCGTCCACGAAAGTCAGGAGGCCATCTTCTTCCGGGACGGACAGGCACTGGATCTGTTCGGGCCGGGCCGCTATACGCTGGAGACCCAGCAGCTGCCTCTGCTGGAAAAGCTCTATAAGCTGCCCACCGATACCGAGGGGACTTTCCACAGCGAGGTCTACTTCATCAACAAGACGGTGCAGATGTCCATCAAGTGGGGCACGCCGGACAAGGTGCGGTTCATCGATCCGCTGACCAGCGTGCCGCTGGAGATCGGAGCCTCCGGCGAGCTGAATCTGCAGGTGTCCGACGCCCGCAAGCTACTTCTGAAGCTGGTAGGCACCATGAGTGGCATCGCATGGGGTGACCAGGCGGGCTTTACCAAGTCCGTGCAGAACGCCTTCCGCCCGCTGATCGTCAACGCGGTGCGCAGCAACCTGCCCGCCATCATCAAGAGTCAGCAGATCGACCTGCTGGAGATCGATGAGCGGGTGGACGACATCTCCGCCGACCTGCGGCAGAAGATCCTGCCGGGATTTGAGGAGTACGGCCTGACCATCCCGCAGTTCTATGTGACCCACATCGTGCTGCCGGAGGACGATCCCCACTTCAAGCGCATCCGGGAGCTGCACACCGTGATGCTCCAGACCCGCACCTATCAGGCGGAGGCGGCAGTCAAGACCGTGCAGGCGCAGAGCGAGGCGGCCTACCGCACCGCACAGGAGGAGAGCAAGGCGGCCATTACCGCCGCCCAGCGCAAGGTGGAGCTGGAGCGCCAGACCACCGAGACAGAGGTAGCACGCCGGGAGGCAGAGCGGACGGTCATCAAGGCGCAGGCGGAGGCACAGGCACAGCGCATGGCGGGCCTTACCGAGGCGGAGATCATGCGCGCCAAGGGCTACATCCAGAAGGATGTGCTGCAATCCGAGGTGCAGAAGGCCTACGCCGCAGGCTTGGGCGAGATGGGCTCCAACGGCGGCGGCAGCGGTCTGGGCGACATCGCCGGATTGGGCGTGGCGCTGGGCGCTATGGGCGGCGTGGTCAACATGACCAAGGACGCCCTGAACCCCGTTTTCAGCGGGATCACCCAGCCTGCTCCTGATGCAGCCGCCTCCGCGGGTGGTTGGAGCTGCGCCTGCGGGCGGACGAACATCACCTCCAACTTCTGCCCCGACTGCGGCGCGAAGAAACCTGTTCCGCAGATCGGTTGGACTTGTCCCAGCTGCGGCGCGGCCAACATCACCAGCAATTTCTGCCCGGATTGCGGCGCGAAAAAGCCCGCGCCGGACGCGGGCTGGGACTGTGCTTGCGGTCAGACGAACATCAAGAGCAACTTCTGCCCCAACTGCGGCAAAAAGCGGGGCGAATGAGCCGGCGGCTTACATAAAGGAGGAGCATGGATATGAAAAACAAGAATAGCGTGCGTGGGCTGGTCATTCTCGGCATCGTACTGGCGGCATGGCTTGTCATCGTGCTGGCCGTACCCTTTGTGAAAAACGGGGCCTACTGGCTGAGCTTTGTGTTTACCCTCATCGCATTTCTCGCACAGCTCTACATTTTCAAAATTTCCTTCCGCAACGGCGAGAGTGTCCGCAGCAAGTTCTACGGCTTCCCCATCGCCCGCCTCGGCGTGGTGTATCTGACGGTGCAGCTGGTGCTGGGCTTGCTGGTCATGGCGCTGGCCAAGTGGGTACCCACATGGGTTGGCGTGATTCTCTTTGCCGTCACGCTGGCGGCTGCGGCGGTGGGCTGCATTGCCGCCGACATGATGCGTGATGAGGTGGAGCGGCAGGACGCGAAGCTGAAAAAGGATGTAAGCCCCATGCGCGCCATGCAGTCCAAGGCCAACGTGCTGGTAAACCAGTGCGATGCACCGGAGCTGCGAGCCGCACTGCAAAAGCTGGCGGAGGACTTCCGATTCAGCGATCCTGTCAGCAGCGATGCGCTGGCAGATGTGGAGGATTCCCTGTCTGCCTGCTTGGACGAATTGCAGCGCAGTCTCACCGATGGCGATTTGGACAGTGCAGCCGTCCTCTGCCGCCGTGCCGCCGCCACCCTGACGGAACGAAACCGACTGTGCAAGCTGAATAAGTAAGGAAAGTAGGAGACAGGATATGTCCATCTTCAAATGCAAAATGTGCGGCGGAGAGCTGCACATCAATCCCGGTGAATCCGTAGCCGTGTGTGAATACTGCGGCACCACGCAGACGCTGCCTAAGCTGGACGACGACCGGCGCGCCAACCTCTACGACCGCGCCAACCACTTCCGCCGCAACAGCGACTTCGACAAGGCGGCAGGCATCTATGAGCAGATCCTCAACGAGGACAAGACCGACGCTGAGGCGTACTGGTCACTGGTGCTGTGCCGCTATGGTATTGAGTACGTGGAGGATCCCGCCACGCACAAGCGCGTGCCTACGGTGAACCGCGCCCAGTACACCTCCATTTTCGATGATGAGGACTACAAGGCCGCCATCCAGTACGCCGACGCCGCCCAGCGCGAGGTCTACGAGGCCGAGGCCAAGGCCATCAACGAGATCCAGAAGGGCATTTTGGAAATCTCGCAAAAGGAAGAACCTTTTGATGTATTCATCTGCTACAAGGAGACAGATGCCAATGGCCGTCGGACACCGGACAGCGTGCTGGCTACCGATCTCTACCACCAGCTGACACAGGAGGGCTTCAAGGTGTTCTTCTCCCGCATCACGTTGGAGGACAAGTTGGGCACGGCTTATGAGCCGTACATATTCGCCGCACTGAACAGTGCCAAGGTCATGGTGGTGCTGGGTACGAAGCCGGAGTACTTCAACGCTGTTTGGGTGAAAAACGAGTGGAGCCGCTATCTGGCCCTGATCCGCGGCGGCGCGAAAAAGGTGCTGATCCCCGCCTACCGCGATATGGATCCCTACGATCTGCCGGAGGAGTTCTCCCATTTGCAGGCGCAGGATATGTCCAAGCTGGGCTTCATGCAGGATTTGATCCGCGGTATCAAGAAGCTGACGGAGACTGACAGCCCCGCAGTCAAAGAAACTGTGGTGGTACAGGAGAGCGCCGCCAACACCGCCCCCCTGCTGAAGCGAGCTTTCATCTTCTTAGAGGACGGCGATTGGAGCAGTGCCGACGAGTATTGCGAGAAGGTGCTTGACCTCGACCCGGAGTGCGCGCAAGCGTATTTGGGCAAGTTGATGGCGGATCTGCGAGTCAGAAAACAAGCGCAACTTGCCGATTGTGATGAACCTTTTGATGACCGCGATAATTTCAGAAAAGTCATCCGTTTCGGCGACGAAGCACTTTGCACTACGCTGGAGGGCTATATCACCCAGATTGAGCAACGGAACGAGGAAGCACGGCTCAACGGGCTTTATGACGACGCCCGTCGGCGCATGGACGCGGCGGACAGCGAGACAGTTTACAAACAGGCAGCAGAAATATTTTCCAAACTTCCAAGCTATCGTGATGCTGACGAACTGCGCCAACAATGTTTAGAGCAAGCGGAGATATGCCACAAGGAAGCCATCTATAACGGGGCGGTCGACATTGTGACGCAAGAAACTCCTAACGCCTTGAGGAATGCGGCAAAGCAGTTGGCCGAAATTCCCGGCTGGCGTGATGCCGACCAGCTGCGTGCTTATTGTTTGACGCAGGCTGACGAACTGGAAGCCGAAGAGCAGCGGCGCGCGGAAGAGGAACGGATTGCCGCAGAAAAACGCGCCGAGGAGGAGCGGATTGCCACCGCGCGCAAGGCAGAAGAGAAGCGGAAAGCTGCCGAGATTCGCAAGAAGCGCAGGGGAAAAATTGCCGTAATATTCGCTGCGGTCGCAGTGGTGGCGATAATAGCCTGCATCGCTTCCACAAAAATGATTGCCCACAACAAGGCGGTGACGTCCTACAACGAAGCCGTGGCATATCTTGCCGATGGTGACGTTGCTCATGCCATAGGCTGCTTTAGAAAGGTCGGGAATTATAAGGATGCCAAGGAACAGAGTGCAGCATTGATCAAATCTATTTCTGCCAGTATTAGTGCAGCGGCCTATGGGCAGGCGATAGGCATTGAGAAGAACGGCGCAGCGGTGGCTGCCGGCAGCAACTACTATGGGCAATGTAATGTGTCACGATGGGCAGATATGATAGCTGTATCTACAAGCCCCGACCATGCGTTAGGTCTAAAGGCGAATGGCACAGTGGTTGCAGCAGGCAAGAATGACCGCGGACAGTGTAACGTGTCGAGTTGGTCAGACATTGTGGCCATCTCCGCCGGAGGTTCGTTTTCAATCGGCTTAAAGTCGAACGGCAGGGTTGTGGCAGTAGGTTATAACAACGATGGACGCTGCGACGTAGCTAACTGGTCGGATATTGTAGCCATCTCTGCGGGTAGTATCCACTCCATCGGTCTGAGGGCGGATGGCACGGTAGTGACGTCCGTTCGCAATATGGACGGTACAAGATTTGAAGGTCAGGCCGAACTAAAAAATGTGTCCAACTGGGCAAACATAGGCCGTGCGAATACACGCCTGCCCCAATAGTCTGCCTATCCTCATCGTAAAAGAGAGCCGGCGCAGGAAATTCCCTGCGCCGGCTCTTTGCTATACTCATTTTATCGCCTCGCCAAGTATCTGCCGCAGCAGGTCCGCCGTGGTCACCTCGCCACGCAGCACACGCTGGCACTGCTCCCGCATCTGGGGCGTCACCTGACAGCCCTCCATGCGGACGGAGGCCTCCGCGTTCTTCATGGGAAGTGTATATCGTTTGTCGCTGCTCTTGTACATAGAAAAACTCCTCGCGTCATCCGCGAGGAGTCTGGAGCTTGTGGCCGGATTCGAACCGGCGACCTGCTCATTACGAGTGAGCTGCTCTGCCAGCTGAGCCACACAAGCATCTCTATGAGAATCGGCTCCTCGCCGTACTCTGTTTGTTAGTTTACCACACCTGTGGGTCGGAATGCAATAGCCGCCTTATATAGCATCAGCGACCTGCTCATTACGAGTGAGCTGCTCTGCCAGCTGAGCCACACAAGCGTTTCAAGCGTGAGATAGTATACCACACTTTCGCGCCGCCGTCAACAGCTTTTCGCCGAAAGGTCATAATAGTATAGCGCAAATTTGTGATTGCATTTTGAAAACCCGCGTGGTACGCTTGAACCGACCTGCGGAAGGCAAACGCGCAGGCGCCCCTGTCATGTCCGCGCCGCCGAAGGCTCTCGGCAGTCCGGACTGCCTTGCAACGAACAAAAAGGAGACACAGACCATAAAAAACCACTCTCTGCAGCGCTTCGTCTGTCCCGCCGCCTTCCACGAGCCGGCATGACACACAACGACTATTCCCGCCTGCTCCGGCGCATACAGGAGCTGCAAGTACGGAAGGAGCGGGTGATCGTGGCCATCGACGGGCGGTGCGGCTCCGGCAAGACCACGCTGGCCGCGCGGCTGCAAAAGGATCTGGATTGCCGCGTTTTCCACATGGACGATTTCTTTCTCCGCCCCCAGCAGCGGACAGCGGAGCGGTTCGCCCAGCCCGGCGAAAACGTGGATCACGAGCGGTTTCTGGAGGAGGTGCTGCTCCCCCTGCGCAGCGGACAGCCCGTCACCTACCGCCCGTTCTCGTGCGCACAGCAGCAGCTGGGCGCACCGGTGGCGGCAGCGCCCTGCCGTCTCGCCATCGTGGAGGGCGCCTACGCCTGTCACCCCGACCTGTGGGCGTATTACGACCTGCGGGTGTTCCTAACTGTCGACCCGGAAACGCAGATGCAGCGCATCGAAGCCCGCAGCGGGGCGGCAAAGGCCGCGCAGTTCCGCGACCGCTGGATCCCCTTTGAGGAGACGTATTTCAGCGCCCTCGACGTGCAGGCGCGGTGCGACATGTGCATCAGCGGATAATGCCAGCTCCCTACCGGGTCGGTGGGTTCGTACCGGAAATAGCAATACACACTGTAATCGCAAAATTGCATCGCAGGAATACCCCGGAAAAAGTTCGAAAAGTGTATTTCCTCCTTTCAAAGGGCAAAATACCGCATTCGCCAAAAGGAGGGAATATCCCCTCCATTCCGGCAGTATTTTACACAAATTCAGTCGCTTCCCGCAACCCGAAGCGCTTTACGATAAGGTGACATAATTCTACACGGCATAATTTCTACAAGGAGTTATCCACAGTTTCCACCACTTTTTCCACACCGGCGCAAATACCTATTTTACTTGATTTTTCCCTGTGTTGGAAGGAAATGTAAGACCGAAAACAGGCACTTTCCCCCGCGAAACAGACGTTATTCAATTTACATAATGTCACATTTACTCGGACAATGGCAAAACAATACCCCGCGACGATGTCGCGGGGTATTGTCTGTTTGTTATCTGCGTTTTCCGCCGCCGAAGCCGCCTCCGCCAAAGCCACCGCCGCGGCTTCCGCCGCCGCGGGAACCTCCGCCGAAGCCGCCTCCGCTGAAGCCGCCGGGACGGCTGGGACGGCTGGGGCGCGGAGCACTGGGTCTGCTGCCGCCGGGTCGCGGCGCATTAGGCCGGGGCGCGCTGGGGCGCGGAGGCCGGGGCGCACCGCCCATAGGAGGCCGCGGGGGACGCGGCGCGCCGCCATGAGGCGGACGGGGCTGGTGCGGCCTCTGGCGTGGGCACGTTTCTTACGGAGAGG
>ERZ1026848.1620-NODE-1620-length-11916-cov-6.202428_pt1 | contig 11916 bp, 5 predicted proteins | sample MGYA00380154_ERZ1026848 | MGnify/ENA primary metagenome ERZ1026848 (study PRJEB33269, sample SAMEA4719790) | human gut metagenome | biome: human-associated habitat; feature: organic feature; material: feces | place: Cameroon | collected 2013-10 ...
CTATCCTCTTCGTCGGCAGCGTCAGATGTGTATAAGAGACAGGTGCCATAGGATGGTTGCCCTATCGCCCGTTGCTCCTTTCCTTGATTTACGGTGCTCGCCACCGGTTTTTCAGATCATCCACAGATTTTACCTTCTGCTCCGTTTTCATAATCGCCTCGACGCCCTGTCGCACGTCTTTCTCATCGTAGCCGTGCTCCAGCATCTCCTTATAGATCATCCGCGCCGTCTTTGCGTCGTTCTCCTTCTGCGCCAGATAGAGCAGTTCGCACCAGCGCTTTCTGTTCCCGGCGCTCCTGTCCATACGGTAGATGGCTTTCTCCATCTCGAACATGATCCGCACGTTGCCTGTCTCATTGGCAGTACTTCGAGCAGCGGCCCACACGTCGCGGCCAAGGTTTGCCACGCTGACGCCAAATATCTTGCTCACAGCGGTCAAAAGCTGCTTGCAAGCGTAGGCGGTGGTATATTTGCCCTCGCCGGTAACGCTGCTGTACATCGTCTGGGTCGCCCGCACAATGTCACCGATGGCATCTGCATCCATTCGCTCTACGGAGTAGCCTTGCAGGATGGAGATCAGATCCTTTGCATAGGGCAATCTTCCGACCAGCGTAATGTTGCCCTTCAGATTTCCTTCCAGCAAAACGTTCTTTGCCAGCTCTCCGAAGCTCTCCTCATCTCCGCTGACACCGGTAAGCGCCGCAAAGAAACGCGCCCAATACTTTTTCTCCTTGTCATCGTCGCGCAGCGCGTCAACAAGGGACTGTGCCAGCGAGTTTATAATATCCGTTACCAGCAGCGCACCCACGGAGCGCTTCAGCTGCTTCAATGCAGCGCTCCGCTTCTGCGTGTTGGTTTCAAAACGCCATGCGTCATAAGAGCGCATCAGGATATTCAGACTTTTCAGCGGCTCACCCATAAAGGATGTGGCTTGCCGCGTCAGCGCGTCGCTGTCCCGCATGATCTGCGTCCGCTGCATGATGCCGTCTACCACCTGCGTTTGGTCGATGACGTCCGTAAACAGCTCCGCCACCTGCCGGTAATACGCATCGCTGCCTACTTCCGTTTTTGTGTCTGCTGCCACCTGCCACTCGCAGGCGTTCCAGATCTTGCCCCATGTAATGGCGTCCGCATTGGCAGCGGCCCGGCTGCTCCAGTCGCTCAGCTTGTCCATAACGCTATCGCTGGAGCCGTACACCTCTCGCGCAATGGTGTACCGGCTTCCCTGGTCAAAGCCGGACGAATCCTTGATGCCTGCAATCGCCGCCCAGTTTCTGGCCTTGTCCCAGCCGTTGCCGTCCGTCACGCCTTTTGCGATGCCTTTCGCCATGTTCTCCGGATTTAGGATCACCGCCGCCCGGAAAAATGCCGTGGGCTGCTGGATGACCACGCGCCAGTTGGAGCCGACAGCCGCGCCCTTGGTATTGCCCACGATCCGCTCAATGCTTCTGGTGGTATCGCTGGAATTTTTTACCATGCCGTTCTGCATATCCCGCATCAGATTCCGCCAATACTTCTGCGCCGCGTCTCCGTATACGCCGGACAACACCTGCTGCATATTCCGCCCCGTCAGATTCCCGCTGCTGTCGCGGTACCGATAGTTGTACAGCCGGTTGATATCCTCCATCGGTGCCAGCAGCGTGGCGTATTTGATCATGTCGCTGGCGTTCTGCGCAAACACGTCATACGCACCGCCGATGTCCAGCGCATTGCTGGCGTTGGGGGTCAGCGCCTTTGCGCTGCCCATGTTCTTGATCGACCGCGCGTTGTCCGCGTCCTTTTCCACGCTGGAGGCCACCGCATCCTTTGCGGCCTTGATGGGCCAGTAATGCTCCTCCTTGAACTTCCGATAGCCGTACACCTGCATACTGGCGTTGTTGCCCCACTCCGCCAGTTTGGTGCTTGCCAGCTTTTGCAGCCCGTTTGCCACCTTGACCTGCTCCGGTGTCAACACAGAGGTGATGGACTTGATGTCCTCCTCCGTCAGCAGAATGTTGTCATTCCCACGCGGGATCTCCTTCAGCTTGCCGTTACGCTTGATCTCCGGCTGCACAATGCCGCCCACCGTCAGATGGTGCATGGCCTGTTCGCCGCGCCGCGCCAGATTGTACAGGTTCATGATCTGGTCGGTGGTCAGCGTCAACTCCACGCCCCGGCCTGTGGTGAAAGTGTGTCGGTCAAAGCGGTTTTTATACACGTTCTTGTCCAAGAACTTTTCCGCCTCGCGCTGCACATCCTTCAGCATCCAGTGCTGCTGATCCTGCGCGTTCCGCAGCGTTCTGTACAGCTGCTTACCCGCATCGCCGTAGGCAGAGAAGAACGTATACGGATCTGCCATATCCAGCGAGATTTTGCGGTTTCGCCGCTTCCTGCCCATGCTGTCCGCCGCAAATCGCTCCGCCCACTCGCTGGTGCTCTTGTACTTCGCGGAGGAGAGCGTCTTGTCGTAGGTGGTCAGCGTCGTTTCAATGGCACGGATCGCGTTCCACACCGTTTCCAGCTCGGACACGCTCATATCCGCAATGCGCTTGCCGCCCAGCGCGGACAGAGAATCCAGCAGACCGCCGCTTTCCGTCAGCGCCGGGTCTACCACCATATTTCCCTCGTTGTCCAGAATATCATCATAGATCTGCTTGAGCCGGTCTGCCTCCAGCGTCCTTCTGGTGGGGTCGCCGTCCGCGTTCTTCCGAAGCCGCCCGTTTTCGTCGTAGCTGTACGCGCTCTCCAGATTGATATTTTGCAGCAGGCTTGCCACCGCCACACGCAGGCGCTCCGGAATGTGCTGCTTGTCCGTGGGATTCACCAGCTTGCGGGAGATCGCGCTGGTGTGCCGTGCGATCCGCGCCCGCATCGCCGTTGCTTTCCGTTTTTCGCTGCCCTTCTTGGTCTTCTCGTTGTACTTCTTCCGCAGCGCGTTTACGTCGTCCCGGCGCTTCTGCCGCTCACGGGACAGCATCTCACGCACACGACCGACGGCCTCCTGCTTCTCCAGCGCACGCCTGTCTGCATACGTTTTCTTCTGCCGCACCTGATCGGAGATCATGCCGTCGATCAGCTGATTGGCGATCTCCTGCACCGCCGCGTCCCTGTATCCCTCAAAGGGATTGTGGTAAACGCTGTCGAGGCCATCCAGCACATCACCGATTTGCAGCAGCTTGTCCGCCTCCGTATGCACGTCGCTGGGGAAATAACCCTCACCGAACATCTCCGTCAGCTCACCGTACACGGCATCCACAGACGTGCCGTTGTCCTTGTTCAGCTTCAGCGTTCCCATATGGCTCTTTCGGAAATCGCCGTAGTTTGCCATGTCCCCGCTAAACTGGATGGTCTGCCGCTTCAAGTGGTCTCGAATTTCCAGCAGCTCCGCGCCGTACTCCGTCAGCTCCGAGGTGTTGTCCACAATGGCCTCCGCCACGGCCTTGGCGTGAGGCATCAAATCCTCCATCGTCACGTCCCGTTTCATCACGGCCTTGGCAAGCGCGTCCATCTCGCTCTGCACGTCCGCGTATTTCACATCGCTGCCGTACTCGCGGATGAGATTCAGCCCCAGCTTCTTCACGTCCCGCGCCACAACAGACGGCTCCTTGCTGATGCGCATTTCGCCCTTCAGCTCCTGCACCCGCTGTTTCAGCGCCTCATTCTGCTTGGCCAGCGCGTTTCGCTCCTTTTTGAGTTCCCGCGCCTCGCGCTCCACCTCCGCCGTGGCTTTCAGAGAAAACCTCGCATTTTCCACGCTGTTGACGGCATCCAGCCGTGCTTTTTCATCGCCGCTTGCGTATTCGATCATCCGCACACCGGCGTTTTCCAGCGCTGCCTTTACCTCTGCGCTGGCGTCGTTAGGGATGATCGCCGCCAACACCTCATCAAATCCAACAGCTCTCTGTGGCTTTGCCTCAAAGTATCCGGTCGGCATATTGGAAATGTCTTCATACAGCTGCAACACTTTTTCCGCCGTATCCGGTTTGATTTGCAGCGTGGGGTATGTCCGCAGCTCTTTATCAATTCCCGCCACAGTCCGTTTTGTGCGCAGCGTCTCTACAATAGCCGACGCCGCATCGTCTGATGCGATAAACTCATTTCTTGCCGCAGGATCCTTAATCTCGTTGGTCAACTCCGCAAGGCGTTCAGAATACTTCTGCCGGATAGCACTGTATTCTTCTTCGGTCATTTTCTGCAAACGCCCGGAATCTCTTTTGATGTCAGCAATAGAGCCGTAATCCTTTGACGCAACACCCCAAATTGCCTGACCGCCAAAGAATGTGTTGGCACCCTTCTGATCGCCTTGCTTCATCGCTTTAACAATGTTTTCCAGCGTGATCTCATAGTGCGTTGCCGAAAAACTCCTGCGATTGCCGGAGGATGTATAGTAGTCCTTCCCGTTGTAAATGCCCTCGTTTTTTACAACACCGTCAAACAGATCATCCAGCCATTGCTCGTACTCATTCTGATTTACCTTGTCGCGGATAGCTTTGTTGGTGGCATCCCTGTCCACTTCCTCCGTCACAGTCTCCGTGTTACCAGCCAGATATTTCCGCGCATCCAACATATACCGCGTCTTTGCCGCAACGGTTTCTGCATTTACCACATCAGCCGCATCCTTTGCAGGAAGCCCCAGCTTTTCGTAGTATTTTTGCAGCGCTGCGTTCAGTGCTTCTCCATGATCCTTATACCACAGTTTTCTCGCCGCAACAGGAGATTCATTCCCTTTCGGGCGGAAGTCATTTACCACGCCGTCTCCCAACTCACGGATCAGGAACGATGCCATTTCCTGCTGGTTGTCGTCCATGCGCTTGACTTCGCGCCTTATTACATTATCCACGGCACCGCGCCCGGTGTCTTCCAGATAAATGTTCATCACGCGCGGATCGTCGCGCATAGCCCCGACAACTTTATCTACGCCGCCCTTCCGGTTCAGCTCGTCCTCCAGCGTGTTTGCCGCGGAATATAAGGGGTCTGCAAAGCTTCTGCCTTTTTCCCGCTGCATACGGTCAAACAGGTCGCGGATTTTCTTTGCCGCTTTCTCATTTACCTCGTACTCGACCTGCGGCGCTGTTGGTGTCCATGCGTCGTAACCGTACACCTTGTTGCTGCGGAACAGCTGCGGGTCGATGGTATCCTTGCTGAACACAAACGAAATGTCGCCGTACTCGCCGTGGCCTTCGTCTGCCTTTACAATGGCAATACTTGGCATAGGCAGTCCACCCAGTTTTGCGGCGTCCAGCAGATTTTTCTCCGTCAGGTTATGCAGCGCCAGCAGGTTTTTTGTCTCCTCCACAGGCGCTTTCAGCGAAAACAGCGGCTTGACATTCTCGCCATCGGTGAGTATACTGGTTTTAGACGTAGAAGCCGTGGGCTGTGTGAGCGCTTCCTTACTGGATGTGGCCGCAGTCGGTCCGGTTTCTGCGTTTGTTTTTTCCGCAAAAGTAAACGCGGAACCATCCGGCATAACAATTCGATGCATATCGTAGTGATTTTTGCTGGTTTCCCTCACAACGACTGCCATGTTGCCTCTCGTACCGTTTATTTCAACAGGGCCAGCAAAAGTCACTGTGCTATACCCGCGCCCTTTATGATCTGCCTCGCGGTAGATTTCTTTTCCGCGCTTGAGTACATGAGGTAGTGCAGTGAACGCAGCGATTTCTCCATCACTCTGTAAATAATTGAGTGCGCTATTTACGTCCTTACGACTTACTTCAATCGACCCGTATCCCTGTCTGTCCACGCGGTTTCCGTATTTTAACGCCTCAGTTTCTGCCCACGCTCGTTTTTGCTTAATGTTCATGTTGCTGAAAATGTTAAAAACGGTTTTGCGCACCACCGGATCTGCGGCGTTTAGTTCTTGCGCGGCATTCGCAATCTGCTGTTTGATGCTGACAACGTTTTTATCTGTTGTATTTTTCAGGCTATACCGCACGCCGTCGCCCTCACCGGCGGCGGTTTTCGTTTTTTCCGCCTGCCGCTCCGCCGCGTTAAAAGCCGCCTGCCACTGCTTGGCAATGTCCTCCAGCTCGGCAAAGTCCTTGCCGTATGCCTCCTGCGCCGCCATGTCGCGGTATTTGCCGGTGAACGCGGTTTTGACCTTGGCAAGGAACTCCTTCAGGCTGTCCAGCAGTTTCTGCGCCGCCGTCCGGTTTTCCTTGGAGAACTTGGCAAACAGCGCTGCGTCGTCCAGCATATCACCGGCGAAGTCCGCCGCGATCTCGTCCATCACCTCGTCCTGCGTCAACGTTACGCCGTCCCGCTCCGCCGCGTCCATGCGGTCTTTTACGACCTTTGTCATCGTATCCGCGCCGTCCTGCTGCATCCGGTATTCCAGGGCCGCCTTTCGGAACTTTCTGTACTCGGTCGGGGAAAGATCCTGCATTCGGTGGGTGATCTCGTGGGCAGTCACATTCAAAAGCGGCTTGTCGCTGTCGGCGGCGATCTGGATGAGATTCTGCTCCTTAAGGTACTGGCCGTTTGCTCTGCCGCCCAGCACCTGGTCCACGATCTCGATCCGAACGCCCAGCTTCTTGCCCCATGCGTTCAGCGTGGCGGCGGTGTCCTTCTTTGTTGCGATCAGATACCGGCTGTACTCGTTGTCCGCCAGACCGGCGCCCGCCGTGGTAGTCACGGACGATACCTCCGCGTTCTCCTGCGCAAGCTGCGCCCGTGCATCCTCCAGACCGGCGTTGTACGCCGCGTACCGCTGCTCCGGCGTCAGAAGGTCGGCGTACCGGCCCTTTGCTTTGCTTGCCTCGATGCCGTTCAACCCCGCGTTGTACACACTGGAAAATCCGGCGTACAGATCAGCCTCATTTTCCGCTGTCTGCCGCAGCGTCTGATACGCTCTCTGCCCGGCCTCCATAAAGCCGCCTACGGTGCGCTGTGTGCGCTTCTGCGCGGCGGGGGTGGAGTTTGCCGCCGCCTGTGTCTCCCGTTCCGTGGCGCGCGTGGAGACGGCCTGTATATCCTTTTTCAGTGCGCTCAACGGCTGCTCGGTGTTTAGCTTTACGCCGGTGTTGGCTTCCAGCGTCTCCACCGCCACCGGGTCTCGGGCGATAGCCGCCGCCTGATTGCCGGTGATGGCTTCGCCCCGCGTCACGGCCTCCACGGCCTCTGCCGCCTTGCTGTCCATTTCCGGCGCGGTGTTCTGCCGCACGTCTCGGTTATACTGCGCTCTGGCCGCGCCGTATGCCGCACGGTTGGCAAGAGCGTTGACGCTCATCGTGCCGCCGGAAAGCAGACCACCTACAATTGCGCCACCGGAAAATTCTTCAGCAGCAGTGCCCGGATCAAAAATAGCGTTATTGTTTACGCCAAAATACGGATTATCGGCATCGTATACCACGTTTTGCAGTGTGCGGTCAATGATTCCCTGAAGCACTTCTTCCTTGCCTTCGTCGATCATGGTATCCACCAGCGTGCGCCATGCCGCTTGATTGCCTACGCTGTTCGGCAGATTCTGAATACCGCCGCTGATTTCAATTTCAGAGCCAAGAAGTGCATTCCCCAGTGCGTACAACGTTGCTTTTTTCTCGTCAACGCCCTCTGCCTTCGCGTCATTATAGCTGTGGGAATAAATCTGCGCAGCACTGGTCAGGTAATTCGGGTCTTTTGCCCGGGACTTTACTACCTGCTGTAAAGTTTGAACAATAGCGGGAGCGGATTTGCTGGCTGTTTGTGCCGCCAATTTATCGGCAGTCAAAGCAGCACTTGCACCACCGGAAACGTAGGCAGCTGCCAGCGACGCAAGCGCTTCCACCGCAGAAGCGCCAATCTCTTCCGCTTTTGCTGCATATTTGCCGCCCTTTTCCGTATTTTCGGCGTACTTTTGCTGCACATACTCCTGATCTCTGGCTACGGCTTCATCGGCCAAATTAAACAAGCCGCGTTCATTCATCGGGGCAATATTGCCGAAAAGCGCGTTCCAGCCTTTAGCTGCCAGCCGTTCTCCCTGTGCAAGAATTGTAGTCGGCGTTCTTGCGATAGCAGTAAGACCCATACCGCCCGCTTTCAACAGGCCCTTTCCGTAGTTGTAGCCCTCGTTGGGCCGCTTGTCAGCGCCGTAATTCCCAGCCCCCAATGCAGAAATGTTCGGAAAATTGTCCGTCGTTTTTCGCGGCGTACTTTTTTGCACACTGCTTTTATCCGCATTTTGATTCTCAGCCGGGAAATACGGAGAAGGCCGTCCCGTATATTTTGTTTCTTTGATGCGCGTCAAAGTGTATTTCCCGGATGGAGAAGAAACCGTTCTCCTATTTGTGTAATCCTCAGACGTAAACTTATTTTTGCTACCGGAACTGGTTATTACTTCTCCCGTTTTCGCATTCTTTAATGTATACGCCATATTTCCCCCTCTATTTAACTAAAATCTTCCCCAAACACCCTAAACTTGCGTTTCAATTCGTTTTCTTCAGACTTGCTGAGGTTGGCCGCCTCCATGTCTTGAAGCAGTCTGCTCTTTGAGCCGTACTCTTTCCCGTTCCACGTCCAAATGCCTTCGTCTTGGTTATAATCCAAAGACGTCAGGTTTCCGGTGGAACTTTCGGCCCGTTTACCAAGGAACCCAGCAAGATTTGTGCGGCTCGTCGGAGTGCTTCCGCGCTCTTCCCATGTGCTGTTTTGGTATGCGTTATTTGCTGCCTGTGCCGCCGCCCTTGCCGCTGCCTGTGCCGCCGCCAGACGTTCGTTGTAATCCGCCACGCTGTCTCTGTACCGGTCGTATTCGTCGTTGGCAAGATTGCGGTACAGGTTGGCGTTGTCCATCAGGTCGCTACGATCCTGCGAGTACATCTGACGCGCCACTTCCTCCAGCTGTGCCATGTACTGGTTGTACTGCTGCTGTGCGGCAGTGGTGGCGTAAGAGGAGGCAAGGCCGCCGGTACGGCTGGCGATTTGACCAAGGACATCCTGCATACTCATTCTGCCGTTGTTGCCGTACCGCCCGGCCAGCGCCTGATACTGGGCGCCTTTTGTCCAATCGTCGTAGTTCATGCTGGTCAGCTGCCGGGCCAGCTCGTTCAGTTTGTCCATGTACTCGCTGTTGTAGGTGGGCAAATCGCCGACGCTGGTGGGGATGGTTATCTGCTGGCTTGAGCCAGACGTTCCGCCGCCGCTGGATGTATTTCTTTTGATGGTATCCGACGGCAAAGACGGGAGGTTTGCGCCGCCTCGAATTGCACCGGCAAGAACAGCATCCGGAGAAAGGCCGCTCGGCGTTTTCGGAATAGCGCCAGAAATCGCGCCAATGACAGATGCGGTCGGATCTGTCGGCAAATAATTCCGGGATGCCGCCCCGGCCACGGCCCCTGCAATGCTGGGTGTGGTTTTTGTGGTGCTGCGGACGCCGTTGATATTGCCGATGTTGTAAGAGCCGGAACCCCAATCGCTTGCAATGTCTCTCGCCAAAGACGGCAGGGCAGTTTTTCTTTTTCCGGTGTTGTCATACTTTTTTTTGAGATCCATTATGTGCCCTCCGTGTTGTTGTTTTCCAATGCTGTCACGCGCTGCTCCAGCGCCGTGTAATTGGATGCCAGCGTGTTCACCTGCTGGGTCAGTGCGTTTACAGTGCTTTCAAGGGTCGTTACGCGCCCGGCCAAAGCGGAATAGTCGTTGCCCAGTGTCGCAACACTTTGCAGCAAAGCAGATATGCTGGCACCGTGGCTGTTCACCGTGCTCTGCAAGGCGGACACTGTATTTTGCAGCGCCGTCAGCAGAATGTAGGTCTCAGCGCTGGAAACGCCTGCTGCGCTGACCGTCTTCGTCATGTTGCCCATAGCCCATTCCGTGCGCTGGCACATATACTTGATGTACGCCTCTATCACGCGCAGGGCCTTGGGTGCGTCGTTTTCGTTGACCTCGTTTATGCTCTCGGGAAATACGATCATTTCACATCACTCCCAACCATAAACTCTCGCGTAATGCCGAGGATTGTACACGGCCCGCTGCCTTCAAGCCGCAGCTCAAACTGGTCGCAGCGGTTGGCAGCCAGACGCAGTGTGCTGACGTTGAAGCTTTTGCCGATCACGCGCCCGCATTCCCGCCACGGTTTGCCGTCGCATCGCACCTTGGCGATTAGATAACTGCCCACCGGCAGCTCCATGCGGATCATGATCTTGGAATACGCCTTTTTGCCGTCCATCGTCTCGTACATGGGGGCAAACTGCATCATCCATTGCTGTGTCTGCGGTGTGTCCGCACCGTCCAGCAGCCGCACATTGCCGTCGCCGTCCAGCATGTACAGGGTCTTTCCGATGCGGGCAAAGTCCACGGCTTCGGTGTCGTCTTCCAATACCCAGATACCGGTCTTGGTCTCGTACACCATCAGCCTGTACGCGGAGCCATCCTTTACGCTCAGGTAGTAGCTGTCGCCGTCGTTGCCGCCCACCGCATCGGTAAATTCTTTTTCGCCGAAGTTCTCGCTGATCATTGTGGGTGTGCCGCCGGAATAGGCATATACCCCGTGCGGCCCCTTGTAGAATAGCGTGTCGTTGATGACCTGCTGGCTCTTGTGGCACCCGCTTTGCAGCCCCTCCATTTCGTAGGTGTACATGGCGTATTCCGACGGGTAGCTGCCCAGCATTTTGTGCAGCTTGGTTTCCTTCCAGAACAGGACGGAAGAACTCAGCTTGCAGCACCCTGTAAATTTTCCGTCTGTACCAACCGCCAGCGCGTAAGAATCCGTAGAAAGCCCCTCGTACACAAAGAAGTTGGTCGGGTCGCCCAGTGCACTTGCGTAGATGGTCTGCGTCGTGTTGTCGCAGCCCCACAGCCGGTTTTCGCTTTCGCAGATAAAATCCAGATCAGGAATTTTCCGCGCCAGCTTAATAGCTGTGCTGGCCTCCGTGGCTTCTGTAAAAGTGTTGTCTGCAACGGTGATTTCCGTGGCGGTTACGGCCTTGATCACAATGTCCTTGTTGTTTGCGGTTTGAGTTGTGCATCCGGAGATCGTGATACCGTCTCCCGCCTTGAACTTTGTGGTCAGGTTTGTCCACCCGGTCACCGTCATTTTGTTCTTGGTGAACGTGGCCTTGCTGCCCGTCAAAGACGCCGCCAAAGGCTTCACGCTGCGGCTGGTGATGTCCAGATACACCTTGTCCGGCCATATCACCATTTTGGTGTTGACCACGGCAAACTGCTTTTTCCCGGCAGTCACCGTGCCCACGACCTGTCCATCGTACAGCAGGGACGTGCCCTGCACCGCTACCAGTTTATCCCACGCCGTCAGAGCGGTCACATTCTGGTACGCCGTCTGCTTTACACGGCCCTTTCGGGTCGTGATGTAGGGCCAGCGTCTGGCGGACAGATTCAGACTGTCCCGCAGGTCTCCGTCCCGCAAATTATCCGACCAGTTGATGCCCCGCATTTGCACGATCTCCATTTTGTTTGGGTTCATGTTATAGGGAAGTTCGGGAATACGCATCACATCACCTGCACATTTCCGCTGTATGCGGGGCAATGCTGCCGCCGCCACCATGCGATGGCTTCATTCAGTGCCTCGTCATAAACCACCTTGTCGTTGCTATACATGGCCGTTTCGTTGTTGTAGTAGTCTACCTGACAGCAAAGATACAGCACATACAGCCGGTCGTAAGGAGACGGGAGTAAAAGCTCCCGCTCCTCCGCCGGCCAATCGTACACGCGCAGCTTCGCATCCAGACGCTCTGCGATCTGCCCATCCAGTTCTGTCACCCACGCGGCCTTTTGTTCGTCGCTGATGGTGTTAGGCCGTAGCTCGTCCACCCGTGAAATTGCCAGCGTAATGGTCATTTATACCTCCTATATCCCCAGCAGCTTGCCCCAAGTCCCCTTCCCAGCGATGCCGTCTGCGCCCAGGCTGTACCTGGTCTGGAACTGCTTCAGCGCCGCCTCTGTGCCCGCGCCGAAGTCGCCGTCCGCACCGGCCGCGCCGCAGGAAAAGCCGTAGGCGATCAG
>ERZ1026848.1621-NODE-1621-length-11915-cov-2.984233_pt1 | contig 11915 bp, 13 predicted proteins | sample MGYA00380154_ERZ1026848 | MGnify/ENA primary metagenome ERZ1026848 (study PRJEB33269, sample SAMEA4719790) | human gut metagenome | biome: human-associated habitat; feature: organic feature; material: feces | place: Cameroon | collected 2013-10 ...
CCCCACGCCTGCGTATGTATTCGCGTTGATTTTAACATTCGGACTCGGCATGGAACGTCTCTCTCCTTTCCCTATTCTATGGCTCTTCCTTTATCAGGAAATGCTCAGTACGCCGTCGGCGAGGGTGATGGTGGGCAGCGTGGTCGTACCGGTCACCTTCGCACCGTTGACATAAGCGGTCTTGCCCGCAAGAATCTCTCCCGCGGTCGCGTCGGCGTCCTCGGTGTCCACAACGGAGGACTTACCGTCAACACCCAGAATGGTCGTGCCGGCCTTGATGTTGCCGGATACGATCTTTTCCTGCTCGGCTTCGGCGATCTGCACGTCGCCGCCCGTGGTATAGCCCGCAGGAACGGTGACCTTGCCCGCCACGGTAGAAATGTCACCGCCGACTGCGCCGTTGTTGGGCATAGAGCCCGCAACCTTTGCGCCGCCGACGTAGGCGTCCTTGCCGGTGAGAATGTCACCCGCCGCCGCGGTGCCGTCCTCGGTGTCGACCACATTGCTGTCACCCTCAACGCCGAGGATGGTCACACCAGCCTTGATGTTCTTCGCGGTAATGTTCTTGGCGCTTTCGGCATCCAGCGCGACCTCGCCGCCCTCGGTGTAACCGGCGGGGATCGTCACCTTGCCGGCGGGGGTGGAAATGGTTCCGCCGGTCGCGCCATTGTTGGGCATCGTACCGACGACCTTCTCTCCGTTGACATATCCGCTCTTGCCGGCAAGGATCTCGCCCGCCGCCGCATCGGCATCGCTCGTTTCGAGGTACGAGGCGTCACCGCTTCCGTCCGCGAGCGGAAGGTTTACTTTGTATACGTCTGCGTACTCCACCTTGTTGATGATGAGATTTTTCTTTGCCATAATTTCCCTTCTCCTTTTGTTTTCTATTTCAGAACCCCATCATCACCTTTGTGGCTGACTGGGGAGTTCTTTCCTTGTTATGTGACCGAGATCGTGTCGCCCTGATAGGTGATCTTTCCGTAATCGCTCGGAATCGCGCCCACCGTCACCTTGGACAGCGCCGCGTAGTTTGCATCCGGCGTCACGATCTGTTCCTCCTGTGAGGGTGTCACCGTCTTTTCCTGGTAATTGCCGCCGCTGCCGTTCACCTCAAGCACAACGTCGCGGATCTCCATCACAATCGGCATCAGGCACGCCGCCGGCGTAAACGTCGATTTTTTGTTCGCCATCTCAGATCACCCCTTTGATGATCGCCTGCCGGATGTTGACGCTCGGTCCTTCAAATCCGACCACCGCCTGACACGGCAGCTTCAGCCTTCCGCCGGTCTCCACCTCTCCCTCCGGCAGAAGCAGGCTCTGCTCCTGCGTCAGCGAAAAGTACCATTGCCCGTCCGCAAACGTCAGTGCTCCATTGGGATAGGACTGCGCGATATTGCCGATCTTCAGCACCAGCTTTTCCACCATCTTCGGCTCGATCACCACGCCCTCCTGCCGTACCACAATCGGTATCAAATAGGCGTCTCCCTGCATTGCCACCGCACAGCCCTCCCCGCTTCAAATCATTCTTCGTCGTCTCCGTCTCCCGCGGCATTGATCGCGCGGATCACGGGCGCAAACATTCCTTTCCGGCGCACGTCGCTCTTATCGCAGTCAACGTAGCGCTCCCTGCTCATGGCGTTGAGCTTTTTGAGCAGATTTCTGTCCTTCTCGCCCAGCTCATTGCGTTCCATCGCGTCATAAAACACCTTGGCCACCATTTCCTGATGCTCCGTGCAGAGATTCCCGAAGATGTCCAGCAGCTCGTCTCCCATCGTCAGCACACAGGAAAACGCCTTCTCGTCGATCAGCTCGCCCGCACGATAACGGCAGCCGTAAATCTCTCGTTCTTCGTCGCTCATGCCGCCCAGCACAACCAGCCAGCGATTTTTGAGGAAATCTCGCATCGTCCCGTCGAAAAATCGGCTCCATTCGCTTTTCGGCACCATCACGGTTCCGTTCTTCCCCGTCACCTGTCCATACATGCCGTTCGGGCCAAATACGGCCACGTTGTCATCCGCCACCGGCGCGCACCAGCGCATCACGACCTTTTCCGTGTCCGCCATCACCTGCACCACCTGCGGTTTTACATTCTGCAGGGCTGCCGCCACGGCTTCCTCTGCCGCTTTCTTTGCAATCTCGGCAACTTCCTCGGCGGTGTACATTTTTTCGTCCGCGGCTCCGTTTTCTTCCTTTTTCTTCTCTTCCGTCAGAAGCGTCCTGTTTTCGCTCTCATCGGCACTCGCGCTTTCCGCCGCAGTCTTAACGGCTTCTTCCTCTGCCGCCTGCGCAGCAATCTTCGCAGCCTGTTCTCCCGCACTGTTCTTCGGTCTACCCATCTTCTTCATTCCTTTCAGATTTTCGATGTGTCCCCTCATTTCTCGGCGGAGGGGTGTTCCGTCAGGGATTTTCCCTCGCAAGCCGCGCAGCCCTCATGCAGACTTTCACGGCATAGGTGCGGGAGGGAGGAATATCCCTCCCGCAAATTTCTCACGCGTTGATAAGCGCCAGTTTGGTCGCGGCGACGCTCTTGACGTCGATGCTCATGGATACCACCACGTCGATGCTCATGTCCGCGGTCTGGTCGGGCGTCAGCTCCAGTGTAATGGGCGTACCCTCCTCAAAGCCGAGGTAGATGGGCTTATAGCCGCCGATGGCGGTCAGCCAAATCTTGTTGGCGGGAACGAGGTCGAGCAGAGTCGTGTTCTGCGTACCCGGAACGATCGCCGTGTCGATCGGCATGAGGTTGATGCCCATGTACTCGCCGAGGAAGCCGTAACGCGCCCACTCCACGCCCAGCATGGTCGAAAGCGCCGCGTCGAGGTTGACGGTAGAGGCATTCACCACGCCGCTCGGCAGAGCCTTCGTCAGCGCACTCGGACGGCCCACCGCAATCACGTTGCGGTAGCGCGTTCCGTTGACCATTGCGACCTTTTCGGCGGCAGTCACCCAGTTGGCGCTCGTGTTGGTGAAGTTCAGGTTGGCCGGGATCATGGCGGTGTTGCTGCTCATGGCAAGCAGTTCCTTGCTCCACATCGCCGTGATCTTGCTGTACATGCCTGCGGCAATGGCGTTGTAGAAGCGGCCCATATCTGCGTCGTTTCCGATGAGCTGATACCACTTCATACTCGCGCGCGCCGTGCGCAGGCGGGGATTGAGCGTCACGCTCTTGTTGTAAAGCGTGTTGGCGGGCTTCGAGCGGGAAGCGCCCCACGAATCCTCCTCAAAGAGGAAGATGTCGTTGCTCATAATGTCCAGCTCGCGGGTCTGTCCGATGGGGACATTCACGCTTTCCGCCAGCCAGCCGAGGCCGGAGGACATAACGGCGGGCAGCATCGGCGTGATCGTCTCCTGCACGATGCCGGCAAGCAGCTTGAGGAAAGTCGTGTCCTGCATGAACTTTCTCTGGTTTTTGCGGAACTCCGCAATGTCAGCGGGCGGAACCTCGCCGCTGATCGCGCAGCAGCGCTTGGCGCAGAAAAGCAGAAGCTTCTCCTGCAGGTTGCGGTTGGTCTGGGCATAGCTCTCGCCGTCCTTGCCGTCCCCCAGCATGGCAGCAAAGTCGCTCGGCTTATTCTGCAGAAGCAGCAGCTTCGTCTCGTCGCGTCCCAGGCGCTCGCGCATGAGCAGGCGTCCGCAGGTCACAAGAAATGCGCGTTCTTTCTCCACGCCCGTAAACTCATGGGCGTTCTGGTCATACACAGCAGGATTGATGCTGTTGAGTTTGATCGACATTTTTCTTCACTCTCCTCTCAAATTAGCCCCCGACGGCAGCCGTATCCACCTTGCAGGCCAGCACGTCGATATAGCCGAAGGAAGCCTGTGCGCCTTCCGTGAACTTGCCGTCCGCCGACAGGATCTGGAAGTACGGCGTTCCTGCGGCGGTCGGTGCGGCCGCGGCAGGCACCAGAAGGCCGTCCTTGATGGTCAGGAACTTGTTCACGCCGATCGAGCCGCTCACGTTGCCTTCGCCGAAACGGTAAATCTTGTCGCCGTCAAACTTGATGCGGGTGAAGGTCACGGGGTAGCCCGCCGGTTCGGGCAGGCCCAGCGTGTTTGCGCCGACCTTGTACATGTTTCCGGTCGCGGGGTCCTGCACCATGTTCACGTCATAGGGGTTGCAGGCGTAAAGCCCGGTTCCCTCGCTGGTGATGTCGCCCGCAGCCGCCTTCATCAGCCAGCTGTTGCTGTTGAGGATGGTGGTGTCGGCGTCGGCTCCGAGATTTTCATAGCCCTCGCACGGCATCAATGCGTCCTTCACACACAGAAAACCGGCCGAGCACTGCTCGTCCGCTCCGGCGTTCTGGAACTTACCGGTGATGTTGAGCGTTTCGTCAAACACGCGGTTCGTCACGCGGGGCCAAAACGCAGTATTTTTGATGTAAGCCATCTTTTTCACTCTCCTTCTTTGTTGTCTCAGCCGTTAATGAAACTGAGCATTTCAGCGATACCGCCGCTGTTTCCGCCCGTTTTGGCTTCGTTCCATGCATAAGCGTGCTTCTTCTCGCTCATGGCCTTGGTGCGCTTGCGCATCTCGGCTTCGCCCTGGGCCGCCATCAGGTCCGCGCGGGCGCGCTCGGCGCCGCAGAACTTTCCGTTGGCTTCCATACCGGCGTAGGCCTCCGCGCTCTCAATGAGTTCATTGGCCTTGGGCGTCATGTCCTCGTCGCCGTTCGCCGCGCACTGCTTAATGGCATTGAGTGCGGCTTCCACCGCTGCTTTCACCGCTTCCACGCGGCGCGTGTGTTCTGCCGCCTCCAGCTCTCCGATCCGCTTGTTTGCGGCTTCAAGCTTTTCGCTCAGATCCTTGGCGTTCATGTTGCTCTCGCGCACGCTGTCGCACGCATACTCCACGATCTCGCCCACATCCGCCAGTTCCACTTCGCCGTCGTCAAAGTGGAAGCCTGCCGTCAGATATACAGGCTTGATGCGCGCTTTCACAACTTCGCCGTTGTCCTCTTCGTTGAACGCATAGGTGTAGGCGCATCCACTTTTGTCGATCAGGCCTACGCGCTTTCCGTCCTCGCTCAGTGCCACGATCTTGCAGCCCTCGAACTTGGCAGCCAGCGCCTGCGCTGCTTTTCTGTTCATTCCTCTTTTCACTCCTTTTTTCGAGTCATTTTTTTGGTACGATGCCGCTTTGAGCTTCAACGTCTTAAATTCTTCCTGCATAGCGGCCAGCGCGGCGATACGCGCTCCCGGAATGGCCGGAGCGACCTTATCGCCGAGGATCGTAACGCCGTGGGCAATCCACTTGGTGATTACCGTGATACCGTTTTCTTCACGCTCTTCCACCGAATCCACTTCGACCGAAACCGCCATGCGCCCTGTCCGCACGATTTTTTCGACCAGTTCTCTTGCGTAGAAAGTAAACAGGCGTCCCTTCGCCACGATCCATGTATGACCATCCCTCTTGACAAGGGTGAAGTCCTTTGGGTCGTCGGAAAGTGTTCCGACGATACGCTCCGCCGTTCCGTCCGTAAAACTGTAGTAGGCTTCGCCGTTTACGGGGTCGCGCTTGAGTTTCATGTTGTGTCCGTCGCCGATCTGTCCGAGTACATAGGCCACAAGGATCGGCTGTCCGACAAACGTGAGATAATGCTCCTCGAGATTTCGGAAATCCCAGCTGTTCGCATTCCGCCCGTCGCGCATAAGCCACAGTTCTACGCCGAACTCGTGTTGACTCAGCTGCTGCATCACGCGCAGTTCGCCCGTCCATCCCTTTTGCGCATTCGGTGCAGCGCCCTTTTCCTTAAACGGCATCTCTCACGCCTCCTCTCCAAAAAGCTTTCTCATCCAGTCATCGAAGCTTGCCGCGCCCGCGTCCGTCTCGTCGTACATCTGCCACGCGTACAGGAATTTTTCATAGCTCTCGCTGTTTTGCATCTGCAGATTTTCAAAGGCTCTCCCCAGCGGGTAAAGCTCCAGATCGTCCGACACGCGCACGCATTCTTTAAGGGCTTTCTCAATCTCGCCCAAAAGCCGAACCACCTCGGCAAACACGCCGTCCATGCCCTCCGGCCGCTCCCTGTACTCTCCCGTTTCGGGATATTCCTGCATCAGGTGCCGCTGGTGCAGGATGTCACCCACGGTGTCAAAGCGCTGCGGCTGAAGGTGCGCCAGGCGGTGAATTGCCTCGGCGGTATGTACCAGCCCAAACTCAATGAGCACCCATTCCTTGAGCGTGTCCATCCCGCGCGCCGCATCCTGATATGCGGCCGTCGCGCGTCTCGCCGCGTCCCGCAGCGGCGCATACGCAGCGTTGTCATAGCTGTAAATCTCGCGCAGTTTCGGCATCTCGTTCATCTCCTTACACAAAAAATACGGAGCCGACTGTCAGGAGTTCCCCTGCAGTCAGCCCCGTTCGGCTCTTCTCACTCAACGCTTAGAGTGAGGCTCCCATATTTTATTTTCCGTCGCCGTCAAGGTCTCCCTCGCGGCCATCTGTTTTTGGCATTCCCTCTGCACTTGGCCGTCCGCCCGGATTGGCGTCGTGTGCGGCCTGCGGCGGCAGATTGCTTGTGTCCTGCTTGGCGTTGTAGCTCGTCACCAGCGGGCGGCGCATATCCATCAATCCGCTCGCATCGACCGCACTGGAAATGGACAGGTCATCGAGTACACTCATGTCGTTCATTGCCAGATATACAAGGGTCTGCGGCAGTATGCCGAGCGTCATGCCCTCCTTGGCCGCTTTCAGTTTCGCCTCGTCCTCTGCAATAGACCCGAACATGGTAAAACGCCAGTCGTATTTCAGGTTCAGCCCCTCAAAAAGGCTCTTCATCATCCGCTCGTAGCAGCGGTATATCTGCTCGGCAAATTTGCACTCGATCTGCAAAGAAATGTTGGCCACACCGGCCCGCGGCTCGTCGCTCGTCGGGATCAGGGCGGACAGTCCCGCCTTTGCCATCGTATATCCGTAGCCAGCCGAAGATATCTTCGTCGCGCTCGGCGCTTCGGCCAGCTGATGCATCTTAATATTTTCCACCGGCGCCGTAAACCATCCGATACCGCTCGTGTTGCTCTCGGATAGCATCTGATACCACAGCTCTTCAAACATTCGCCGCCCTGCGTTTGACAGCCGGTAATCATCGTCCGTGGACTTTTGGTCCTTTGTGTCGCGGTATGGGATCTCGCCCGTGAAGAGTGAAATGAGCGGGTTCTGCACCAGTTCGAGCTGGATCTGCTCATACTGCGCGATCTGCAGCAGCGATAGGAACAGTCCTGTCAGCGGCGAAACCACCGCCGCATTAGCGTCGTCGATCTCAAACGTAAAAATCTTGTCGATCGGCAGCGTCACCCAGTAAAACCATTTGCCGTTTTGAAAATAAACCTCCGGCTCCCCATCCAGTCCATCTTCCCGCTCCGCGCGCAGCTGCCGCAGCCGGTTCATATCCACCGCGTGTTTAGACGCGTAGACAAACCGCGTCCCCGTCCCCTTCGGCGCCCTTGCCACCTGTTCAAAGGTTCCCATGTACGGCAGAAACAAATCTCCAAACTGTGTCACGTCCGTTCCGGGCTGAAGGAAGTAGAAAAGGTTGAAGGCCACCGTGTACTTGCTCACCGAGTTAAATCCCACGATCTTGGTCCAGTCGGAGGGCAGCTGCTGCATAAATGCGTAATTGATTTTGTTATGCGCCTTGTCTGCGCTTACCCGGGGATAGTAAAAAACCTTTCCCTCCTGCACGGCCTGTCCCGCCACCCTGTGCGCCGTTGTCTTGGGGTCCATCGCGCGCCGAAGCTTTTCCACCAGTTTCCACTCGCGCCAGAAATAGTCGCTCTTCGCGCTCTCCTTGTCTGCAAATGCCGGCGCAACATAGCTGTGATACGTCAGCAGATCCTGATACATCTTGCGCGTGTGAAAAAGCGGGTACGCCGTGTATTCCAGCGCGTGCTCCACCTGCCGCAGCGACGTTTCATTTGAAAGCGGCGCCGTCAGCATCTGGGCAACTCTGTTTTTGCTGAAGTCTGCCGGAAGGGATGAGACCTCCTGCACACGCCGATTCTGGATATAGGGGTTATTGCGCATATAGCCGTTTCCGGCCGCACGCGTAAACGCGCTCATCATGCTGCTCATCGGCATCCCGCCGTAGCGGTCTGAGAGCACCTTGAACCGCTTGAATATCTCGGGGTAGGATGCAAACTGCAGGTTCTGAAATTCAGTTGTCAGATCCTTCCGTTCCGTCATCTCCCGCATCCCCTTCCAGTTTTTCCTGTTCCTCCCGCAGCGCCTCTTCCAGCGCCGTCACAAGCGAAGAAAGCCGTTTTCCTGTTTCGTCCTTCGCCGTTTCCGCCGCTTCGCGCAGCATCGTCATAATGCAGCTCTTGAGCCATGCGCAGTCTTTTTCAGTCAGCCTCTTTGTGTCGCTCCCCTTGATCTCCACGCACGGGATGTTCCGCGGCTTCCTCTTGCGGTAAATCAGGATATAGTCCGCCGTGATGCGGGAAAACCGCTCTCCCGCGGCAGTCTCCATGTTCTCTGTGCTGCTCTTCGCCGCAAACAGTCTGTAGGTCTCCGCCATCTCAGTATATCCTTCCTCCGCGCCGCGCCGTCACCATGCGTCCGCCTCCTGCGGCTCGCATCCCATTTGTCCGAGCGGCTCCCTCGCGGTATCTGGAAAGCGCTTCTTCCCAGTCGCTTTTCTTCTTCCCGTTGATCTCTTCAAGCAGCTCTTCCCGCTCAATGATTTGAGCGAGCCGCAGCGCGTATTTCAGCGCCGACCAGCTGTCGCGCTGGATGGACTTGGAAATGCGCTTTTCGCTCATTCCCGCGCCGCTCGGCACCAGTTTCAGGTTTTGGATCTGCCCGGAAAGCTCCCGGCACTTCTGATACGGCAGTGCGATTTGATAATCGCGGTTATCGTCCTTGATCCTGTGCAGCCGCTTATAGGATTCCACGCCTTCATTTGCGTTGAGCGTCAGCAGCTCCACATTGTGGTGTTCAAACTCCGTCTGCGCGTATTTGAGCATTTCGAAGTCGGGGTCGGTCACGCCGGTTCCTCCGGCCTTGATGGGGTAGATCACCGGAATCGCATCAGGAAGCTCGGCGCTCGCATACGCCGCATGATCCCGTATGCACAGCGGCGGCAGGCCGTCCCCGAGATCGGTCATCAGGTCCTCCACAACGCCACGCCCATACTGCCAGCTGTCGATAGCAAGATAGGTCTGGCTTCCGTCAAAGCAGAACCGGTTCCATATTCCCTTCAGCCGCCGCGCCTGTGCCTTGCTCTGATCCGGCGGGGGCCAGTCATCAATATAAACCAGCTGCTTTAAAAAGCGATCCCGCTTGAGGTAATCCTTTTGCCGCGTCAGCTTCAGCGCCACGCAGGCACACTTCGCGTTCTTTGCGCTGTCCTCGTAGGAAACGTCATAGCCGATGATGTAAATAACGTCCTCCGGCCGTAGTCCCGGCTTTGCCGCCTTGCAGCAATGCTCCGTTTCCATCACGGTCAGTTTCTGGCTGTCGGTCAGCACATCGTCGGAAAGCACCGGAAACTCGTCTGCGCCCGTGTAGCGGGATTCCATCTCACGCATCCAGCGCTCCACGGTTAGCTCGTCCCGCAGCCCCATCGCCCATTCGTAAGGCCGCATCTGCATCAGCACAATGCTCTCCCACGATATGTCCATGGCAAAAGCGCTTTCGCCCTCCGTCATTTTCTTCATCATCTTGCAGCGGGTTTGAAACGCATGGTTCTGCTTTCGTCCCGCGCTCGTGATCGCATGCTTTTTATAGCCGATGTAGTTCGGGTCCGGCTGCCCTCTGACGTTATGCCAAAGACGCACCGCCGGCAGCACCACGGTCGAATACTCCGCATAGTCAAACGGCGGGTTTTCTTCCTGTGCATACTCTTCCGCCGTCACGTCATGCAAGTTATCGCCGCGCATGGCGGAAATATAAAACGCGCTTCCGCAGTCAGTCTCAATTTTGAAGTCATCTGTGCTCTCCCGGCTCACGCGCCAGTGTCTGGCCAGCAGCGGGTAATCGTGCTCGATCTGGTGATATGTCTTTCCGCCGATGGCTGCAAGCTGCTTGAGCGAAGGTCCAAAGTATGCGCTCTGCGTCCCCGGCCACACAAGGCCATTGACCATGGCGTACTTCATTTTGGTGCTCGTCTTGGTCAGGCTTCTCGTTCCTGTGAACGAAACGTCCCGACGTCTCGCGTATACGCGCATCATTACGCGCTGAAGCAGCTCTTCGTTTGCAAAATCCGCCTCGTCGCTTCGCATCAGGTCGCACGCCTTATCCGGAAACCACCGGAAAACCCAGATCAGAAAGCACCAGAACGCATCTTCATAGTCTGAGTAGTCCCGGCTCTCCGTCGGCTTTACCGATACCCAGCCAACGGCGGCAGACCATGTTTTTCCGTTTCTCCTCGCCATGGCGTCACCTGTTTTTCTTCACCGCCCTCATTTTCACAAGCCCAAGCTTGGCATAGGCTTCCATTTCGCGCTCATTCGGCTCTTCGGCAAATTCGCCGAGCGCATCGTCCAGCCGCATGCTCTCCGGCAGCGTCACCAGCTCCGACATGCCGTCGTTCTGCCGCATCCTGTTCTCGTTTATGAGAATCATCTGCTCCGCCGCATCTCTCGTGTATGGGTATTTGCACGGGCGTCCAAAGAGGATTTGAAACATTTCGTCCGGCTCACATGGCTTTCCGTTTTTCAGCAGTCCCTTTTTCTCCAACGCCTCCACAAGGCTGTCGATGCGTATGTCATCAATTGGCTTTGCATCCTTTTTCCGCAGTCCCTCGCTCGAAAGGTTATCCTGAATCATCTTGTTCAGCTTTGCGGCCTGATCGTACTTGCCGCCCGCCCGCATCTTGTCGCGGTCCAGCGTCATCTTCGCGCAGTCGCGCAAAATAAATTCCTGCTTCACGCTCACACCGCCTGCCGCCATCAAATCGCTCGAAAGCGCTTCGTAAATGCGGTCAAGTTCGGCGTAGTCCTCCGCTGTGTAGGGATTTTTCATTGAGTTGATTCCCCACGCCTTGCGTTGCTTTTCCGTACCGGTCTTACGGTTTCGCGCGCTCTTCTCGTTGCCGACGGCCTTGGTGAACTCTCCGGTGGAGAGCCGTTCGCCGAATATTTTCATGATATCCGTCAGTCCGTCCAGAAATCCCAGCTTTACGCCGCGCTCTTCATCCAGCCCCTTGGTGCGCAAATTGTCGCAGTAATCGATCCATTTGTGCGTACTGCCGGCTTCTTTCGACACGGCCAGCAGATCAAACGGCACGTCAAAGCGGATGCAGCAGTAAAAAAGGGCAAGGCTGTCGCTGGTTTCGCGTGCGAGCGCATTATACTGTTCCTGCTGTTCGTCCAGTGTCAGCGCGTCGGTTTGCTCGGCCATACGTCCTCCTTACCCGAAATATGAAAAAATGGAGAGATGCAGGAAATCTCTTCCTGCATCTCTCATGATAAACCAATATCCCCTCCATGTGGGCACCAACTGGGGGCACTATTTATTTTTCTCTGTAATCCCCAGAATGTAATCCACGCTCACCTGATAAAACCCCGCCAGAAGCCGCAGCGTAGAAGCCTTCGGTTCCCGTTCCCCCGTCTCATAGCGGTGTATCATGTTTTTGCTCAGTGTGCACCGCTCAGAGGCCTGCCGCTGTGTCAGCCCTCTCGCCTCTCGCAGTTCTCTCAGCCGCACGGCGTATTCCGGCAATTTCGTTTTCTCCATTCATCCGCCTCCCATCGCCGTTTTTTTCGTGCACATCCGTTTGATCCGCTTGAGCTTTGCTTCAAACGTCTCCGGCTTTTTCCGCTCCTTTTCCGGCTTGTAAAGCGGGCACTGTACCACATGGTAACTCGTCTCAACCCGCCGATATCCTCCGGTATGCCGGTCCATCATCACCTTTGTTTCCACGGCTTTCCAGCCCTCGACCGGCTGAAAGCGCACCTTTCCTGTCCTTTTGTCC
>ERZ1026848.1627-NODE-1627-length-11888-cov-4.412068_pt1 | contig 11888 bp, 13 predicted proteins | sample MGYA00380154_ERZ1026848 | MGnify/ENA primary metagenome ERZ1026848 (study PRJEB33269, sample SAMEA4719790) | human gut metagenome | biome: human-associated habitat; feature: organic feature; material: feces | place: Cameroon | collected 2013-10 ...
ACCCCTCGACCCCGCCACCTTTGAAAAGGTGGACGAAACTTTTACTGTTGAGTTTTTTTGTGCAACTTTTTTCGTTATGCTGCTTTTTCAACAAGCTGGTATATTGATTTATTCTGTAAAGCTCTTTGCCCACTCTGCAATGACATCTTCCGATTCAGATGCCGAGAAGCGTCTGCCCTCAAGCCAGTTTCCGCTGCCTGCGGTCTGTGCAAGGATATTGCCGCTGTCTCCGATATCGGAACTTGCGGAGGTGCAGAACGGGATAACGGTCTTGTCGGTAAAATCATTTTCGCTTACAAATGTGCTTACGGGATATGCAGCCTCGCCCCACCATATGGGATAGCCCACAAAAACAGTGTCATAGCTGTCCCAGCTTTCGGGTGTATTGGTTTCAAGGGCAATTACCCTTTGGTCGTGGTCGCTGTGCTCCACGGAAACACGGCTGCTGTCGTCTGTCCAGTCAAGGTCGGCGGCTGTGTAGGGTGTTTCGGGCATAATGGCGAACACATCGCCGTCGGTGGCTTTGGCGATCGCTTCGGCTGCGTTTTCGGTATTTCCCGTGGCGGAGAAATACACCACAAGGGTCTTTGATGCGTCCGAAGATGTTTCGTCGGATTCCGATGTTTCTGCTTTCATAGCTTCCGTTTCGGCAGCTTCTGTGTCGGCTGCACCTGCTTCCGCAGTCGTTTCCTCGGTCTCGGAAAGCGTGGGGATAGACTGCTCTGATGTATCGGCAGCATCGGCATTTTCGCAGGCTGTAAGACCCGCTGCGGTCACGGTGACGATGCATCTGTCACGGAGGGAAAGCTTGTCCTCTCTTGACCACACCTCGCCGAAAAGTATATCATCATTCAAATGTGCAAATTCAGGGGCAAAATCATTCAGTGCGTCCCTGCCTGCGGTCTGTTTTACTGCCATTTTTAATTCCTACCGTTACTTTTTTCGTTACTTTTTTCATCTACAAGAATCGTGCCCTGTGGGGGATTTTTGTCTATCGCTCCCACAATTGGGTGGGGAACGTAAAGCTCTTCAAGATATGCCATATCCTCATCGGTAAGGGCGATATCCAACGCCCCTGCGGCATCATCGAGATATTTTGACTTTGTTGCGCCGACTATAGGGGCTGCAACGCCCTTTTTCCACTCCCACGCAACAGCTATCTGAGATATCTTGCAGCCGTATTTCTCCGCAAGCTCCGCAGCACGGTGGACGATATGTATATCCTGCTGCTCCATGCGGTCATATTTGCCCTTTACAACGTTGTCCGTTTTGCCTCTGAGGGTGTCGGACTCCCAGGTCGTGCGGGCAAGATGTCCGCCTGCAAGGGGGCTGTAGGGCATAAGGGAAACGTTCATCTGCCTGCAAATGGGAATAAGCTCCCGCTCATCTTCCCTGTAAAGGAGATTGTAGTGGTTTTCCATTACGGAAAAGGGGGTAAAGCCGTGCATAGTGCCTGCTTTGCCGAAGCTCATACAGCCAAGGCAGAGCTTTGAGACTTCAATATCCGTATTGCCAAGCTTTGTGTACTGCATTATCCGTCACCCTTTCAAATTATTTCAGCTTTCCGTACTCCTCGTCCGAAACAGGTTCAAGCCACTCGTTTGAGCTGCCCTCTGCGGGGACTTCAACGGCAAGATGAACAAAATAGCTGTCGGGGGCTGCACCGTGCCAGTGCTTTACCTCGGGAGGTATCTGGACAACATCGCCGGGGTGAAGCTCTCTTGCAGGCTTGCCCCACTCCTGATAATATCCCCTGCCTGCGGTGCAGAGAAGTATCTGACCGCCCTTGTGGTGGATATGCCAGTTGTTGCGGCACTCAGGCTCAAAGGTAACGTTGCCTATGGAAACGCCCTCGGTGGTCAGCATATTGAGCCAGCTCTGACCAACAAAATATTTTGCAAATGCGGTGTTCTTCTCACCTGTTGGGAAAATGCTTTCGTACATAGTAATTACCTCCCGTTATACGTTTTTGCCCATTTCATAGGCTTCGTTCATATATTTTGTGCCCTGTATCTCGCCTTTCTGCCATACGCCGCCTGCGTAGATGATGCCCTTTTCATTTGTGCCCGAGAGACAGTCAACGGAAAAGCCTCTGATAGCGTCAACAGTCTTTTCAAGCATAGGCACACTTGTATCTGCGGCGGTGACGATGTAGTAAAAATCCTTGCCCCCCATTTCGGTGTAGCGGGGAACTGTTCTGTCGATAAGGGTCTTGAGCTGTGCGTCCATTGAGTAGAAATACACAGGTGTGGACATTACGATCACATCGGCTTTCAGCATCTTTTCGATGACCTCTGCCATATCGTCCTTCTGAACACACTGGTGGGTGCTGTTACAGACTCCGCAGCCTGTGCAGTAGTTTATCTGCTTGTCACGGAGGAATATTTTTTCGGCGGTGTTGCCGCTTTCAACAGCACCTCTCATAAATTCATCGCAGAGAGTGTCGGAGTTGCCGCCCTTTCTGGGACTGGCTGAGATTATAAGAACATTTTTCATATTGATCTTCCTTTCATATCATTTGAGCCATTTTTCAAAGGCTTCCTTTGCGGCGCTTATCCGTGAACCGTGGAGGGGAAGTCCCTTTTTGATGTCAGCACCTTTGCATATCCTTTTAAGGTCGCTTTCGCTGCTGCCAATTCCGCTGCCCTCGTGGGTGCAGAAGGGCTTGATAGTTTTGCCTTTAAGGTCGAAGTGTTCAAGAAATGTGAAAACGCACATAGGCATCGTTCCCCAGTAGTTTGGGTAACCAAGGTATATGGTGTCATACTTGTCAAGGCTTTCGGGACAGGAAACAATTTCGGGGCGGGCGTCCCTTTCCTTGTCCTGCTTTGCCTGCTCGATGCAGTCGTTATAGATGTCCGAATAGGGCATAACAGGCTCAATTTTGAACATATCCGCTCCCGTAAGCTTTTGCAGCATTTCGGCGGCGGCTTCCGTATTTCCTACGTCAAGCTTTTTTATCGCTCCGCTGACGTAATTTTCTCCTGTACGTGAAAAATATACGATTATAGCTGACATAATATCAACTCCTTCTGATGATATTATACAGCATTTTTCCTTGACTTGGAATAGCCGATATGTTATAATCATATCAACCAAAGGTTTATGCGGAGGATATGAAAATGTATGACCCTCGACTGAATGCATTCATTGCCGCTGCGGACTGCGGCAGCTTCACAAAGGCTTCGGAAAAGCTGTACATCTCCCCCACTGCGGTAATGAAGCAGATAAACACCCTTGAAGACAGTCTCGGCATAAAGCTCATCAGCCGCACAAATCAGGGAATACGGCTCACTCCTGCGGGGCAGTCGGTCTGCAAGGACGCAAGATTTATGATAGATTACTCGGAAAAGGCGCTGGAACGGGCACGGCGGTACACGGAGGAATATGAAAAGACCTTCTGCGTGGGAACGTCACTTTTAAATCCTGCAAGCCCTTTATCGACCTGTGGGCAAAGCTCAGCCCTCATTTCCCGGGGTACAGGCTGAACATTGTGCCCTTTGAAGATGAGCACACGAATATTCTTACGGAAATTTCCGCACTTGGAGAGAAATTTGATTTTCTGACGGGAGTGTGCGACTCTTCCGCTTGGCTGGAGCGGTGCGGATTTCAGAAGCTTGGGGAATACAAAAAGTGCATTGCCGTGAACGGGGAGCACCGTCTTGCGAAAAAAAGCATCATCAGCCTTTCCGACCTCCATGGGGAAAGACTGATGATGGTGAAAGGGGGGGATTCTGCGTTAAATGACAGGATACGGGCTGACCTTAAGCAGGATCACCCGCAGATACAAATAGTTGATGCGCCCCGGTTTTATGATATGAACGTTTTCAACAGCTGTGCCCAGTCGGGAGATGTTCTGCTCACTATTGAATGCTGGCAGAATGTTCACCCATTGCTTGTGACCGTTCCCGTTGAATGGGATTATGCTATACCCTACGGCATTCTGTATTCAAAGGAGCCCCCTGATGATGTTAAAAGGCTTATTGAGCTTGTTAAGGAAATGATATAAGCTTAAAATGGCTGTCCCCTTTTGAGGACAGCAACAAAGTGCCCCGCCATTTCTGACGGGGCACTTTGTATTTTTATATCATCATATCATCGCCGACATTATATTCATCAGCGGCAGCATGACCGTGAGCATTATAACTCCCGCCGCAGCGGTGAGCACAGCCGTCATAACAGGCTCCGCAAAGCTGATTATCCGCTCCACGCTCCTGTCAGCCTCCTCGCTCATACGGCGGCTTATCTTCTGCCATGCAGCGTCAAATGAGCCTGATGTGTAGGAGACTTTAAGTGTTCTTGCATAGAACACGGGCAATAGCTCCGACTGTTCCACAGCGTCCGAAAAGGGCACATCGTCCATTACAAGGGCGGCGCAGCGGTCTATCCGCTCATTCACCCTTTTGCAGGAGCTTATCCCACGGGCATTGCTAAGTGCCTCTGCCGCAGAAAGTCCGCTGTTTATCATCATCGAGACCGCTCCCGTGAATTTAGCCTCCGCCACCGTTTCGGCGGTTTTGCGGAAAAATGGCAGCGATGCAAGAAGCTCGCTTGTGCCGTCGCTTTTGTCCTGCGCTCCCAGGAACACAGCTCCGCAAATAAATAGAACTCCGCAGACTATGAGCATTACAGTGCCCGCTCCTGCGGCGGTCTCAACGCTTTTCGACACCGCACTGCAGACCTCAGGGTCAAATTCCTTGAAAATGTCCTCAAACATTGGCAGTACCTTTAAGGTGAGCACGGAAATGACTGCCGCCGCTATTACCAGCATTATCATAGGCGATACCACAGCATTTCTGATGTTTTCTCCCATTCTCGCCTGCTTTTCGTAATAGTCCGTAAGGGAAGAAAGGGCTTCGTCAAGCCGTCCCGACATCTCCCCCGCCATAACTGTTTTAATGCAGTATTCGGGGAAAACTCCCGTTTCTTCAAGTGCCGCATACAAGGGCTTTTCCATTGAAAGGGAGGCAGTCACTGACTTTAAAAGTTCGTTTGCTTCGGGTGTGCTCCTGCTCTTTGTCTGCACCGCCATTACCGCAAGTCCGTCATACACGGGCACGCCTGAGTCAAGGACCTGCAGGAGCTGATAGCAGAAATATGATACCTCGTCGGCAGTGAGGGGTCTTTTAAGTATTTTTTTCTCAGCCATTTTCCTGCCTCCTCTCATTCATCGGTTTCTTCGTCATAGTAATAATCATTGATGCTGTAGCTTTCGTCAATGTAAAGGTCATCGGCAAAGCCGCCGTCGTTATAGGCTTCATCGGAGTTATCGTCCTCGGCATAATTTTCATCGGCATAATTGCTGTCGGTGTAGCTTTCATCGGCATAGCTGTTGTCATCGTAATTGTCTTCGGCATAACTGCCGTCATCATAATTATCTTCAGCATAACTGCCGTCATCATAATTATCCTCGGAATAAGGGTTATCGGTAATTTTCTCCTTGTTTTCCCTGTCCGCAAGCATTGCGGCATAATCGGTCTCGCTCATACCGTCAAGCTTTTCGATATGATAATTTTCATCGAAATATGCTTCGATTATCTCACGTATCATCAGCTTTGAATACTCGCCCTTTTCCACAAAGCCCGAAAATGCGATAACGGGGTCATCGGAGGGATAAAAGCCGATAAACGCCGAGCCTGTGTCGGATTTCGAGGTCATCTGGGGTGTACCCGTTTTTATCGCCGCCTTTTGGGGCAGTTCGGAGAGCAAATAGCTGTCGGTGTAATAATCCTTCACGGAGGGGTAGGAATATGCCTCAAAAGCCGCCGCTTCCTCCATTCCCTCAATTACTGTATCAAAGGTATAACCCGTTTTGTCCTCTATCACAGCGGCTTTTACGGGCTGTGTCTTGCTCACAAGGGACTCCATATTGTATGTGTAAACGCTGTCCACAAGATAGGTCTGATACCTTACTCCCCTGTTGCCTATCATAAGTGCCTGATCCGCCATTTGCAGTGGGGTGACGTAGGTGTCAGACTGACCGATAGCCGCCTGAATGACATTTCCCGCCTGCCACACCTGCTTGCGGGCTTCAAAGGTCTCAGGGCTTGCGATATATCCCGTTTTCTTGCCTCTGCCCGTTTCAAGCCCCATTTCCTCACCGAGACCGTACAGCGAAGCATACTCGGTTATCTTGTCGATGCCCATAATTCTGCCCACCTCATAAAAGAAGATGTTGCAGGATTCTCTCAGTGCACCCACCACGTTCAGTCTGCCGTGAAAGCCCGTACATTCGGGGCTCCAGCCCTCCCAGTAGGTGTAATATTTCTGACAGTTCACCACATCTGTGGGGGTTATGACGCCCTCGTTCAGTGCGGCAGTGGCGGTGACGGTCTTGAACGTGGAGCCGGGGCGGTAAAGTCCCGATGTAACACGGTTAAGGAGGGGGGAATTTTCCCCGTTTGCCACTGCGGAATAGTTTTCAAGGTAATCGTTAAGGTCATAGGTAGGCGATGTGGCTGCCGCAAGCAGTGCACCGCTTTTTGCGTCAAGGACAACAAGCGCCCCCGCATTTGCTTCCGTGCCCTTTGCCTTTGAAGATGTCTGATTGTTCAGCCACCATATGTGATTTTCAAGGATAGTCTGGACTTTTCGCTGATAGCCGCTGTCAACGGTGAGCTTTATGGTGTTCCCGGGAACAGGCTCAACGGTGGTCTCGTCGCTTACCACAGTGCCGCCCTGGATTTCAAGGGTGCGCACACCTTTTTGTCCCCTGAGAGTGCTTTCCATAGCCTTTTCAAGTCCGCCCTTGCCCAGGGAATCATTCAGTGCATAGCCGCTGCCCTTCAGTTCATCGTATTCCTCGGCGGATATGGCTCCCACCGTGCCGATAAGGTGAGGGATAACATCTCCCGTTTTCACCACTCTCACGGCCTCCTGCACGATGTCCACGCCGTCAAGGTCATAGGTAAGCTCTTTGAGCCTTACCACCGCCTCCATCGTAATGTCCTCCGCAAAGGTGTAGCGGTTGGAAACGGAGAAATCTCTGAGATACATCGTGTATCTCACTCCTGCGATGATTCGCTTTTCACGGTCGGTATAGCTTTCATCAATGCCGTAAAGCCCTGTCATAGCGGTGATACAGTCCTCAGCCGTGCCATACACCTGCACGCCGATATTTTTTCTGAGCCTTGCAATATCGCTTTCCCTGTCGGGGGTAAATTCAAAGGGAGCATTGTCGCTTACGGGCAGTGCGTCCTCCCATTCAACGCCCTCTTCTTCAAGAACTCCCGCAACCTTAAGTATGATCCGGTTTATCCCGGCGTTGTCGGTGGGAAAGAATGCTTTCTGAATGACTGCGTTGAAGCCCGCCTTGTTGCTCACAAGATATTCGCCGTTTGCATCGGCAATTTCCCCACGGGGAGCGTTTATGACCTGTTCGGCAGTGTTGGAGCTGAGGGATTTTTCAAGATAGCTGCTGCCGTCAACAAGCTGGAGCTTCATAAGCCTGAATGCGCCCAGGGACATCACAGCCAGAGTCAGCGCCATTATTATGATAAAACGGATATTATCCGCAGCCTTGCTCATTCCCTCACCTCTGTAAATTCATTTATTTATAGTATCAGCCGAAAATTTCCGCAAGCTCTCTTATGTCCTTTGCAGATGCGGCAATTTTATTCTCGGGCATATTTTTTCCGAAACCGTATGCGGCGTGGACAAAGGGAATGCCAGCCTTGAATGCTGCCTCGCAGTCACCTGCGGTATCGCCCACATATGCGGCGCTTGTGACCTTGTTACGCTCCATTATCTGCCTTATGGTGATATCCTTAGACTTTCCCGTTTCTCCCCAGCAGAGATAATCCGTGAAAAGCCGCTCCAGACCGCAGTATTCAAAGAATGCCTCGATATATCCCGTCTGACAGTTGCTCACAATGAAAAGGCGGTGCTTTTCCGAAAGCTTTGAAAGGGTCTCCTCTATGCCCTCATAGAGCACGCCGCCCTTTGAGGCAAGGAAATTGTTCTCCTCCTCGCTGCAAAGCTCAAGGACTTCATACTGCTTTGTGGCGGAGAGCATAGGGAACAGCCTGCCTGCTATCTCGTCCATAGTCATACCCATAACGCCCCTGATGTCCTCACCTGTGATGTGCATGTTTTTGAGCAGAGGATTTCCGAGACTTCTCACAGTTTCCTCCCAGGAAGCCGCAACATTTTCAGAGCTGTCCCAGAGAGTTCCGTCAAGGTCAAATATAATGCTTTCTGCGTTCATAGCCATTCCCCCATTACTTGTTTTTGTCGTATATAAGCATAAGCCCTTTAAGGGGCAGGTCACTGTCTGTGATGATACTGCTTCGGCACAGCGGTATCACAGTGTCAGCCGCCGCACCCGTTGCAACAGCAGTGCACACGCAGCCCATTTCCTCATTTATCCGCCCGATAAGGCTGTCTATCATTCCCGCACAGCCGTAAAGCGCACCGCTTTTGAGACATTCAACGGTATTCCTGCCGATAAGCCTCTTTGGAGGCTCAGGAGCGATGTGAGGGAGCTGTGAAGCCCTTGCCACAAGGGAATCGAGGGAAACTCTCAGCCCCGGAGCTATCATTCCGCCCATATAGCAGCCCTTTTCATTGATGACCGAAAGGGTGGTCGCCGTGCCCATATCTATTATAATGAGCGGGAGCGGATAATATTTCACAGCCGCCGCCGCATTTACCACCATTCCGCTGCCAAGCTGGGCGGGGTCATCTATCATAATGCTGACACCCGTTTTTATCCCCGGACCCACTGCCATAGGCACAGTGCCCGTAATCCGCCGCAGGGCTTCCTTTACGGTAAAGGTGAGAGAGGGGACAACGGAGGAGATTATGCTCCCGTGAATTTCCCTGTGATCCGTGCCGTTTAACTCGCAGGCGGTGCGGATAAGAGCGGCGTATTCAAGAGGGGTGGCAGTCTGCACCGTGGAGATGCGCTCGCTGAACAGTATTTTGCCGTCCTTGCAGCAGCCGATAACGGTGTTGGTATTTCCTATATCAACAGCTAAGATCATAAGGCTCTTCCTCTCATTTTCAGATAATTATACACTATAATTATCCCATAAAAAAGCCGCAAGATATATCGACTTTTTATTAACATTCTCTGAATTATTGCAGATATGCTTGCTGATAGGTCATATGGGGCGGTGTCAGGATACAAATAATTGTTCTGTTTGCACAAATTTTCTCAAATCCCTTGCATAAAGGGAAAAAGTGTGGTATAATAGCCTTGCTAAATTAGTTGTGTATATGTTTTCATATATAATATGGAGGAAAAAATATAATGGGCGTTATCGAGATCATCAGCGGCATTGTGCTTATTGCGTGCAGCGTTTTTATTGTTGTTATCACACTTATGCAGTCACAGAAGCAGCAGGGTATGACAAGTGCGATCCAGGGCTCCAATAATGACAGCTTCTACGGTAAGAACGGTCAGAACACAAGAGAAAAGGCTCTTGAAAGACTGACCAAGATAGTTGCTGTTATCTTCTTTGTTATAGTAATTGCGGTAAATATCATTTCCGTAGTTGCGTCAAAGGGCTGATAAAAGGCTGACCGCTCCTGCACTGCCGTGCGGGAGCTTTTTTGCTATATACCCACACTCACACTTATTATTATAATCGGAGGTAATTATGGCAGATGTATCTCAGATATGCATTGCAAGAATACTGAACGTCCTTGAACAGGGCGGCAAGCGTGCCGTGCCCGAAAAGGCACTTTACGGCAGGGTAAAGGGAAAGAAAATATCTCAGGCGGATTTCAGAAAAGCTGCCGCAAGGCTTGCGGAAAGCGGCGACATTATGCTCACAAAGCAGGGATATATCCTGTGCAAAGCTCACGATATGTTCAAGGCTGAGGTGGCAAGGATAAACAAGACCTTCGGCTTTGTTCGCCGTGAGGACGGGGTGGAGATATTTGTCCCCGGAAAGTATCTCAAGGGCGCAATGCCCGGAGATACGGTCATTTGCCGTCTTATCCCTCCGAGGAGGGATACCCCGCCCCGTGGCGACTCCCCCGAAGCGGAGGTTTGCTCGGTGGCAAAGGAGGGCTTCTCCGAATTTACGGGAACGCTTGTCAGCGAAAATAACAGCTGGTATGTTCAGCCCGACAGCTTCTGCCGTGACCTTATCGCCGTAAGCGGCAGGGACACCGACGCTAAGGAGGGCGACAAGGTGCTTGCGGTCATCACCAAGAGGGGTGAACGCCACGCCGAGCACAGATGCCGCATAAGTGCGGTATTCGGCAGCTCCGACAGAGCTGTGAGCAGTGCCCTTGCCGTGCTTTATATGAACGATGTTGAGGTGGAATTTCCCCTTGCCGTTCAGGACGAAGCAAGGCACATTTCGGGTATGAAAATAACCGACAAGGACATTTTCAGCCGCCTTGACCTGAGAGACGAGATAATTTTCACCATTGACGGCGCAGACACCAAGGATATCGACGATGCAGTTTCCGTTTCACGCACCGAAAACGGCTATGCTCTTGGGGTTCATATCGCCGATGTTTCCCACTATGTAAAGCCCAATTCCGAGCTTGACAAGGACGCTTTTATGCGTGGAACATCAATTTACTACGCAAACAAGGTAATCCCTATGCTCCCCAAGGAGCTTTCAAACGGCATATGCTCCCTTAACCCCAATGAGGACAGGCTTGCATTTTCCTGCCTTATGGAGCTTGACAGCGAGGGAAAGCTCCTTAAATACAAATTCAGCAAGACCGTTATCCGCTCCCGTGTCAAGGGCGTTTACAGCGAGATAAACAAAATTCTTGACTGCAAGGACAATATGTCCGCCCTCCCCGATGACATCAGGGAAAAATACGACGGACTTTTTGACACTATCTTCCTTATGGAGGAGCTTGCGGAGATCCTTACCGCAAACAAGCTCAAAAGGGGTGCTCCCCAGATAGACACGCCCGAATGCAAGCTTGAAATAAACGCAGACGAGGTATGCGTGGGAGTTTCCCGCAGAGAGAGGGGAAAAGCCGAGCTTATCATCGAGGAATTTATGCTTATGGCCAATGAATCCGCCGCAAAGACCGCAAGGGAGCATAACATTCCTTTCGTTTACCGTGTTCACGAGAACCCCGCTCCCGAAAAGATAACCGAGCTTATCGAGGTAACGGACAGGCTGAACATTCCCCACCCCACATTTTCAAGCGTGAAGCCCGTTCATCTTGCGGAAATTCTTAATTCAGTGAGGGACACCGACCTCTCCCCTGTTATAAACAATATGGTGCTCCGCTCAATGGCTAAGGCGAAATATTCCGATGAGCCTCTGGGACATTTCGGACTTGTGCTTAAAGATTATGCGCATTTCACCTCGCCTATCAGACGATATCCTGACCTTGCGATACACCGTATCCTTACCGAGCTTTGCTATGAAAAAACTCCTGCGGCGGTCATTGCAAAGAAATTCGGCAGATTTGCAAATGCCGCATCAGCTCGTTCCTCCGAGTGCGAGCTCACCGCAATGCGCGTTGAGAGGGAGTGTGAGGACTGCTACATTGCCGAGTATATGTCCGCTCATCTTGGCGAGGAGTTTGAGGGAATGGTAAGCTCCGTCACCGACTACGGTATGTACATCGAGCTGCCCAACACCGTTGAGGGGCTTGTGAAGCTTGAAACTCTCCCCGACGGCGTATATGAGTTCGACGGTCATTTCTCTGTCACCAAGGACGGCAAGGCTGTTTACTCCGTGGGACAACACGTTAAGGTAAAATGCGTCAAGGCAGACCCTGCAAGCGGAAATATTGATTTTGTTATTGTAAACGAATGATAAAATGAAACGCCCCTCGGAGATGCAAGTTCTCCGAGGGGCGTTTTGTATGCCATTGACAATAGCTAGTTGTAATTATATTATACCCCCCCGCCGCAAAAATGTCAAGCCCCACTTTCATACATCATTCTGCGCAGAAAA
>ERZ1026848.1628-NODE-1628-length-11879-cov-3.975558_pt1 | contig 11879 bp, 7 predicted proteins | sample MGYA00380154_ERZ1026848 | MGnify/ENA primary metagenome ERZ1026848 (study PRJEB33269, sample SAMEA4719790) | human gut metagenome | biome: human-associated habitat; feature: organic feature; material: feces | place: Cameroon | collected 2013-10 ...
CTGTAGCCCAAATCCAGAGGATGCGTCAGAGCACTTATGACTATCTCTACATTATGGGTGGCGCAGACCTTGAAATCAAGTTCTGCGATTTCCTCAAGTTCGATTCGAGGTTCGGAATGAATCTTTCCAGAAGTGCGGTGGACGGATTCCAGCCGAAATACAGGCTCAATGCCAATGATTACACAAATGAAAGTTCCGTAACCGCGAATACGTCACGCTCCGACTATTATGTCTGGGAACAGTTGCTTTCGTATGAGCAGAGCGCCGGGAAATTCAAATGGGGAGCATTGCTCGGCACCTCAGCCGAACTTACAAATGGCTCATTTGTAGATGCTTCCGTAGAGGGTTTGCCGGACAATAATCCGGATATGGCAGTGATGGCGGCAGGAACCATAAATGCCAAGGTCGGCGGCTATCCTTATTCGAGTTCGCTTCTTTCCTTCTTCGGCGGGGTCAATTTCGATTATGGCAGCAAGTATCTCGTTTCTGCCAATCTCCGTTATGACGGTTCGTCCAAATTCGCAAAGGGTCACAAGTGGGGACTATTCCCTTCAGTCTCCGCAGCTTGGCGTTTCTCCGGAGAGGAATTTATGAAGACTGCAAGCAGTTGGCTCAGCGATGGAAAAATCCGTGCGAGCTACGGACATATAGGCAACCAGAACATAGGAGGTGGAGCATATATGTCAACCTGGGGGAGTACGATTTATGACCGCTACAATTTCGGAAGTCCGTCCACGGCCGTGATTGGCGCGGGTGTGACCTCGGTGGGGAACCCTGAACTTATGTGGGAGACCTCACGCCAGTTTGACGTCGGTCTGGACTTGAGCTTTTTCAACAACAGTCTCGATTTTGTCGTGGACTACTTTGTGAAGAATATCGACAATATGCTTATGCAGGAGCCGCAACCTACGACTCTCGGTCTGATTTCATATCCTTATGCGAACGTCGGCTCTATGAAAAACGAAGGTTGGGAGTTCGGCATCAACTATCGCAAGGGCTTCGGGGACTGGTTCCTTACCGCATCTGCGAACATATCCACATATAGAAACAAAGTGAAGTCGCTCGGTAACGGAGATGCCATATACGGATACGCCTACAATAAGAATGTTGTGACAAAAACGGAAGTAGGCAAGCCTGTAGGCTATTTTTACGGATATGTAACCAATGGCATTTTCCAGAATGCAGAACAAGTTGAAGGCAGTCCTCAGAGAGAAACCGCCGTTCCCGGTGATGTCCGTTACAAAGACTTGAATAACGATGATGTCATTGACGACAACGACAGGACAATGATTGGAAGCCCGTGGCCGGATTTTGTCTATGGTATCACTCTTGGTGCGGCGTGGAAGGGCTTTGACTTCAATCTTTTCATCCAAGGTTCGCAGGGAAATGACGTGATGAATATGACTTTGCTCGATTTTGAGTCCGGCACAGGATATATGAACGCCCGTTCCGACTATCTTTCACGCGCCTGGAGCGGAGAGGGCTCCACAGACCGCTATCACAGGATTTCCGCCCGTCAGGAAGGCAATCTCCTTGTTTCCGACTATTTTCTTGAGGACGGTTCTTATGCAAGGATTAAGAATATCCAGCTCGGATACGACTTCTGCAACCGCGTAATCAAGAAAAACAAGATAATCAGCCAGTGCAGGCTGTATCTGAGCGCACAGAATCTCTTTACCTTCACCAACTATTCCGGCCTTGACCCGGAAATCGGCTCTTCAAATGCTACGGTAAACGGCATTGATTCCGGATTCTATCCGCAGGCACGTGTATGGACAGTAGGCTTAAATCTTAAATTCTGATAAAGTTATGAAAAGGAAATATATTATACTTGCCCTGATGTCAGTTTTGGCCCTCGTCTCCTGTTCGGATTTCCTCACCAAGAATCCTCGGGGGACTATGGATGAGGACCGTTTCTTCGCTTCCCAGGACGCCGGCTTTAAGGCCCTGATAAAATGCTATCAGACGCTTAATGATTTCTATCGTTTTGAAAGACCGCGTATGGACCTCTACAACATATCTACAGATGATGCAGAGAAGGGTGGTTCGGACGCCGGCGACGGTATGGCTGCTGCTGAACTTTCGTTCGGAAGACCTCTTTCGTCCAACGAAGACCTCTACAATCTGTGGGAGGGAATGTATATGGGGATTGCCCGCTGCAATACTCTCATTGAAAAACTCCCCGTTTCGGAAATGATTGATGCTGACGGCTATCCTCTTAAAGAAGAGGTGAAAGCCAGATATATTGCAGAGGCACGCTTCCTCAGAGCTTTCTACCATTTTGAACTTTGCAAGATTTTCGGCGGGGTGCCTATTGTTGACCGAACTCTCACCGTTGCCGACAGCAAGAAACTTGTCCGTGCTTCCGAGGCAGAGACAGCGGCCTTTATCATCGATGAACTGAAGGCAATTGCCGATGACGGAAGTCTCCCTTCCAAAATGATGTTGCCGTCCACCGAACTCGGGCGCGTCACCTGCGAGGCTGTTTGGGCTATGCAGACGAAAGTTTATATGTATTTTGCGAAAGACGACGAGTCTCTGTACAAGGATGCTGCGGATGCTGCAAAAAGAGTTGTGGATTCCGAAAATTTCGACCTCGAACCTGATTTTCAGGAACTCTATCGTGCCAATGGCTATCTCTCACGTGAATCCATATTCGTAAACATACGCGGAGATGTGCCTGCCGAGTACATCTACGGTTCTTTCCTTCCTTGTTATGCAAGCCCGAGGTCGTCAGGCGCATACGGTTTCGACCAGCCAACACAGAGCCTTGTCGATGAATTCGAAGAAGGTGACCCGAGGCTTCTGTACACCATCATTCAACCTGGAGACAGATTCCCTACAGATTCCGGCACCGAGACCCTCAATTTCTCGACATATCCGAACACCGGCTACCACAGCCGCAAGGTTTTCCTCATCCAGAGCCGTCGCGGTCCGGGTTGGGGCGATGATGCCTGGTCATTCCACCATATCCGTTACGCCGACATCCTTTTGCTGTATGCCGAGGCACTTATTAGAACCGACGGAGACAAGACTCTTGCCGTGAAACTTATAAACGACGTGAGGACACGTGCCGACAATTCACGCGCCGGAGACAAGGATGCAAGCACCAGAGTGCTCAAGATTGCGAACAAGCATCTTGTGCCGGTGAAAGAGTCGGATGACCTTCTCGCTGCGGTCAAGCACGAACGTCGGGTTGAACTTGCGATGGAATACAATCGCCTCTACGACCTCAAGAGATGGAACTGCTATGTCGAGACGATGAACGCCTTTTCCGCCCAGCCATATTCTAACGGAAGGGGAGCGTCCTTCCGCAAGGGAGTAAACGAACTTTTCCCTATCCCACAAGGCGAGATTGACCGCACTGGCGGTTCGATAAAGCAGAATTTCGGATATAATTAACTTGAAAACTAATAATATTATGGAAACCACAAATTACAAAAGGCCTTTGTTGGATGTCGTGGCCTTTTCTCCGGAGGGAGGTTTCGCCCAAAGCGGGGTGATGACAATCCAGAAATGGGTTTATGACGACAGCCAGAGTGATCAACTTAAATTCTAAATCGTTATGAAAAAGATATTTTACTTCTCGCTTGGGGCGGCTATGATGCTGTGCCTCACGAATTGTGCAAAAACAGAAGAACCGGGAAAACCGGGCATTGTTCCGGGACCGGAAGAACAGGTGCTTGATTTCAGTCTCTATGCCGCAACTCCGACTTTGAAGACCGTAAATGACGGGCTTGACACCAAATGGGCTTCAGGAGACGCAATCAATCTCTTCCATGCAGCAGCAGGGCAGAAAACATACATCAACGACGGAAAGTTTACCCTCTCTTCCGAAGATGTCGTGAACGGACTTTTCAAAGGCAAATTGTCACAGGCTCTTGCAGGGGGGGGCAGCTATGATTGGTATGCGGTCTATCCATACAATTCTGCGAATACGACCCCTGCCGGAACATCTGCTTCGGATGCGGCTCCGGTCAAAATCGGAGACCTTTCGGTGACGCAGAACGGCAACGACAGCGAGGCACATCTCGCAGGTGAAATCTGCCCTCTTTACGGAGTGGCAAAGGCTGTAGGGAGCGGTGATGTCCTTTCGATTCCGATGAGACAACTCACATCTGTCGCAGCCGTCAAGGTCATCAACACTGCCTCTGATCCTCTTACTGTTTCATCTATTTCATTTACTTCGACAGAGGATATCGTAGGCACATATTTCATTGATTACTCCGATCCCGAGTCTGTCGTCTATACCGCCACCTCCTCAACAGATGTGTCTTCGACCGCTCAGCTCAACGTCGTCGGTGCAGCGGAGATTGCCAAGGACAGGAATGCTGTTTTCTACATTCCAATAAAGCCTCATAAAGTCGCGGGCGGGAAACTCTCCATTGCCGTAAATGGGGTCAATAAGGAAATCGGAGTCAAGAATATCTCATTTGCAGCGGGCAGTATAGTGCCTATGGAGTATAGCTATGTGGTGGAAGAGCCCGAGCCTGCTGTAAATCTTGCATTGCAAAAGACTGCCACTGCCGACTGTGAAGCCAATCCTGCGTCAATGTTCCACATAACGGATGGTGGGCTTGCCAATATGTGGCAGTGTAATACGGCTCACGCGGAACATTGGGCAAAGGTCGATCTCGGAGAAAAGCTGGCTCTCAACAACATCATCATCTCATGGAATGGAGCCGCATACGCAAAGAACATCAAGATAAGCCTTTCCACAAACGACGTGGACTACACTGAGGTCTATTCGGTTACTGACTGGTCGCCAGTGGCGGAACCGAGAGAGCCTGGCGAACCCACTTGGACTAAGGTCGTTACAGATGCCAAGTTCAGCACCACTGAAGCACAGTATATAAAGGTGGACTTCAATGGAAATTCAGGCGATTGGGGAATTACAATTTATGAACTTGAGGCATACTGCCGCAACTGACGAATGACACCACTTCTTTGAGTTTGTATTCCAAGGTTTTCCCGAGGAATACAAACTCATTTTTTATTCCCCTTCCCAGCCTTTTTACGTCGCGCTATATGACTTTTCCCGGTTATTGCTGACTTTTCTTTTTGCGGCTTTGTTGGAAAAGTTGCAGAAAAGCCCCTGAAACACCTTGGAAAAGTTGCAGAAGATACATATATTTGCCTTGGAAAAGTTGCAACAGTTATGCTTAACAGAAAGATTGATAGCGAAATAGAGAAGCACTTCGCATCCACAAAGAAAGCTATGTTCCTTACGGGGGCAAGACAGGTAGGAAAGACATATGCTATCAGGAAATATGCACGACAGCATGATCTGCGTCTGGTGGAGATGAATTTTCTTCTCCAACCGGAATCAATTACTGTGCTCAAGGGTGCCGGTGACATAAAGGACATGATGCTCAGAATATCCGCTTATACAAGAGAATCACTTGTGCCCGGAAAGACTTTGATATTCTTTGATGAAATCCAAGAATATGCGGACATAATGACTTGGGTGAAGGCTCTTGTGGATGAGGGCAGCTACTTTTATGCTCTCAGTGGATCTCTCCTTGGGGTTGAAATGAAGAATATACGTTCCGTTCCCGTGGGATACCTGTCGGAATATCAGATGTTCCCGTTGGACTTCGAGGAGTTTGTCCTTTCCGCCGGACTTCCACAAAATGTTCTTGACTCATTGCGGAAGTCCTGGGAAAGCAGGATTCCGGTTGATGAGTTCGTCCATCAGAAGATGATGCAATTGTTCCGACTTTATCTGATTGTCGGCGGTATGCCTGCAGCGGTTCAGGCGTATGTAAACACAAACAACATTCAAAATGTTGTCAAAGAACAAAGAGACATTCTCGATTTGTACAAGGTCGATATAGCACGTTATGATAGGGACGAACGAAAAAAACTCTACATAAACGAAGTCTTTGACATAATTCCGTCGGAACTCAATGCCAAAAACAAGAGGTTCATTTTGAAACGACTGAATGAACACATGACCTTCAGCAGACACGAGAATGACTTTATATGGCTGAAGGATGCCGATATGACTCTGCCGACCTATAATGTAGAAGAGCCGATGTCTCCATTAAAATTGAATGAACAGAGAAACCTTTTCAAACTATTTCAGAACGATGTCGGTCTGCTGTCCTGCCAGTATTCATCCGGCGGTATACAACTAAAGATTCTACAGGGCGACATGAATGTCAACTACGGTTCCGTGTTTGAGAATGCCGTCGCTCAGGAACTCCACGCGCACGGCTGGAATCTGTATTATTTCAACAGCAAGAAGCAGGGAGAAATTGACTTCCTGCTCGAAGCGGACAATGAGATAATCCCGATAGAGGTTAAATCCGGAAAGGACTACGAACGACACAATGCCCTGAGCAACGTGATATCAAACCCCGATTATGGAATAAAGAAAGCATACGTATTATGCAATGACAACCTGCACAAAAGGGGTAATGTCGAATATATCCCAATCTATATGACAATGTTCATCCAAAAGAACCGTGATGTCGAAGACCTCGTTTACAAAGTGGATCTTTCCGAATTGTAGCCCTTAACATCCCCAACCTTGAACAACTTGAATTATTGTTCAGTTTCCGGCAGTTCCAGCAGATCATCTCCGTCCATCAACCTGTCGAAGTCAGACTGGAAGAGGCGGTCCTGGATGACGCGGTATTTCTCGAATTCGGTTTCGGCGAATTCTTTGGCGTAGTCTGCGGAGACGTGGCCGGCGGTATCCAGGACGGGGTCTCCGCTGGCGTTCAGGAAGATGTCCACACGGTTTGCCCAGTCCTCCATCGTCATCGGGATGTGACGGTTGGCCATACGCTCCGCCAGGTCCAGGAGGGCGTTGACAAGGTGGCCCATATCATCCAGCTCGGATTCCTTGAGGTAATTCTTGGCAATGCTTACATCGGTTTTGACAATCTTGCCGGAGGGGGCATTCTCCCATGTCGTCAGACCCATGTGTTCTTTCTCTGCGCTGGCCCGCTCCACGATTAACTCTGCGGCCGTATGACCATGTACGGCAAAATGGATCTTGTTTTGGATCCGCTTGTAGAAGAGCCTGGTCGTGGGAGCATCTTTGTTGTAGTCGATGGCCGTGGCGTAGATGTCGGTGATCTTTTGGTATGCACGGCGCTCACTGAGACGGATTTCCCGGATTTCGGCCAGCAGGTGCTCAAAATAGTCCTCTCCCAGGAAGGAGCCGTTCTGCATCCGCTTTTTGTCGATTACGTAGCCACGGATGGCGAATTGACGAAGAACATAGGTACACCATTGGCGGAACTGGGTGGCCCGGATGCTATTCACGCGATATCCGACACTGATAATGGCGTCCAAGTTATAGAATTGTGTCTGGTAACTCTTGCCATCGGAGGCAGTTGCCGAGATTTTCTCGGTAACTGATTCCTTCTTCAGCTCGCCTGATGCGAAGATGTTCTTGAGGTGAAGGCCGATGTTGTCTGTACTACAGTCAAATAGGACGGACATAGCCTTCTGGGTGGCCCAGATCGTTTCGTCGTGGTAAACCACTTCCACGCCCTGAGATTTGTCCTGGGCTTGGAATATGAGGAATTCGGCGGTGCTGTTGCGTATTGTGAGGTTCTTTTCCATAGTTGATTGCTATTTTGTGAGTTCCTGGTACATTTTGAAGAGGCTGGCGACGATGTCGGATTCGGTAGCGTCTTTGGGGAAGCCGTAGGCTTCGAGGACGGCAGCGTCGTTGGCGCGATGGGCCTTCATAAGCTCCGGGAAGAGAAGGAGATTGCCGTACATGTCAGCAAAAGTAGCATCCGGGTATAAGTCCCTCGCATCCAGAATAGCTTTAGCTGCCTGTTCTATCTTCTGCCTCTGAATATCTGTAGGTTGCGGCCAAGGGAAGTTGTTGTAGACATCTTTTACCGTGTAGCTATAGTCACTCTTCAGACGGCAGCAAATTGCCCTCATCCATCCCATGTGGACGGATGACTCAAGAACTCCAAATAGATAAAGACTTCCACCAAGAAGAATTCTAACCTTGTCGCTACAAAGCACGGTGTCATCCATGTAGCCCATTGGTATGTAAGGACGACGCTGAGATGAAACTTGTGGAATGACGATATAATGCCCCTTGGGCATGTTCTCAACGTGAAAACGAGTAGGCTTGTCTGCCAGCTTTACTGTTCCAGGACTTGGACTTGCTAGACGATAGTCTCGTACCGCCTCAATGCGCTTCATGCATTCAGGAAGCTTAAGTAAGTCAACCGGATTAGCATCGCCCAGCCATAAGCACCAGCGAGGACGACGGTTGATAAACTCATCGGCTCCGTACCAGCGTTTGAAATACCGCTCAGAGCCGGGCTCTTTCTTTACAAACTCCTCTTTCTCATCATCTTTGAAGAGGTAAAAACCGCCGTCAATGGGTTTGTTACCAATGCCAATTTCTGGCACTGCGCAAATAGGATGGCTTCTTGCCTCAATGAACACATTGTCACCATCAATAAGATAGCCATTGATATTCGATGCATCAATTACATCCTTTCCATCAAAGATTCTTCGCTTGCGCTCAGAATGACATAGGGAAAAGCCAACGATAACACAGTGAACATGTGCTTTCTGCATTGCCTCACTATCCCAAATGAAGGTCCGCCAAGCAAAGTCTATCTGAACGCCTGATTCCATCAATGGTTTCCATAGAGCGGGAACTTGTTCACCTTGGGTGATTGAGTTTGTTGATACGAAAGCTGCCCTGATTGAGGAATGGATCTTCATCATCTCCCAAGATTTCTTATACCATCCGGTCACGTAATCGAGGTTCCCGATGTTTTTCCACTGACTACCAAAGACGGCCACCAAGTCATCGCCCTGTTCGGTGCTTTTGAATCTTGCTCCCACAAACGGCGGGTTGCCCATAATATAATCCAGCTCAGCAGCCGGGACCACCTCATTCCAATCCATCCTCAGGGCGTTTCCTTCATGGATATTCGTATAGGTTTTGAGCGGCAGCGGGTCGAGGGAGAAGCCGACAATCTCGTCAGTCTCCTGCATCATCTGCGCCTCAGCGATCCAGAGGGCGGTCTGGGCGACAGAGCACGCAAAGTCGTTGATCTCAATGCCGTAGAACTGGTTGATGGAAACCTTGATAGGGTCTGCTAGTTCACCGATGACGCGGTTGTCACCGTAGATGATGCGCAGGGCTTCATTCTCCAGACGGCGGAGCGAGGTGTATGATTCCGTGAGGAAATTGCCGGAGCCGCAGGCGGGGTCAAAGAATTTCAGCTTGGAAATCTTATCCTGGAAAGCAATAGCCCTGTCGCGTTTGGTCTTGGCAATAGAAGTGGCCTTGATATCCGCCAGCTCCTGTTTCAGATCATCCAGAAACAGCGGGTCAATGACCTTGTGGATATTCTCGATGGAGGTGTAGTGCATACCACCGGCACGGCGGGTTTCAGGATTCAGAGTGCTTTCAAACACGGCTCCGAAGATGGTGGGGCTGATGAGCGACCAATCGAAATCGTCGCTGGCACGCTGCAGAATCAGGTCCCGAATCTCTTCCGTGATGCGGGGAATCTCTATATCAGATCCTTCGCTCCGCTCAGGATGACAGCAGGAGGGGCCAAAAAGGCCGCCGTTGACATAGGGGAAAGCCAGCAGTTTCTCATCCTCGTAGGGGTCGCGGTCTTCAGGTTTGGTGTCGAGGATGCGGAAGAGTTTGATAAGTTTTTCTCGGAATTCGCTGGCGCTGAACTGCTCCATATAATCATGGAACATGTTCTTGCTTCCGAAGATGCCGGCATCTTCCGCATATAAGCAGAACACTAGACGAACGCAGAGCTTATTCAGCGCCTTCTGGCTGTCCTGATTAGTGGGATCTTTGTACTGGGCAAGAATCTTATCGTACAGCACACCCACGATTTCACCGGCCTGGATGGAGACTTCCAACTCCTTCTTCAAGTGGACGTTGGTGTCATCGACCAGAAAACTGAGTCGCGTGTATTCTTTCTCCAGATCTGCCAGCTGAATGACCTCCGGAGCATCGTTGGGATGTTCCATGTCGTGCACCTCGAAGGTGGTGAAGTTGCAGGCCACAATCCAGCGGGGATGCAGATTCAGTGGTAAACCGGCGGCATAGCGGCGACCCTGCTGGTAGGGCGTGAGTTCGGCACCGTCACTCTGCCGTGCCTTGGCTCTCAAGTCCACGTGGGAGCCCTTCTGCTCGATCAGGACTTTGGTAGTGGAGATATAGCCGTCGATGAAATCGGAGCCTTTTTCCTTGGTGATGGTCTTTACAGGCAACTCGAACTCCATCACTTTCGTGGGGTCATCGATACCAAAGACGTTATGCAGCAGTGAGAGCCAGAAGCGCTGGGTCTCTCCCTTCTCATATCCTTTGCCGGACCATTCATGGGCGAAGGCTTTGGCGGCTTGTTTTTGTGTATTCGTGGTTGCCATGTCGGTCGGTATGTCTATAAATCCTCCAAAGTTACTGATTTTTCACGATTTTCTTGCAATAGATTGCAGGGAATCGGAGTCGAGAATATCTCATTTTTTATTTCCCCTTCCCCTCCAGCGAATGTCAATGTGTTCTTGCTAGGCTTGTTACCAATTCTCATCCCGGACCCATTTTTAACAAACCTGTTTATAACAACATTGTGAAAAATGTTGTTTTCTTGGGAAAATGCTTTTTTTTTCCAGTCCTGAAACTAATTCAAGGCAAAAGAGAAAATGACTAAAAACAATTGGTCTTTTGTGAAAAAAATAACGAAAAACCACCGCAACAGCACATTTCTAAGTAATTTTACTTATTGATTTCAATGCTCAGAGTCAATATCTTTGCCAGCCTAATTAAGTACAAGCGCAGGTTTAAACGTTGTAGCATATAAACTCCAAAGCAAAAACTATGGCATTAGCCAGTTACATAATTTTTTCAACTAATAACCAAGCGCCGCCCTACATCGGTGCGCAACAGCAATGTCTATCTATGAAAAGAATCGCATCTTTTTCACTACTCGCTCTTTTACTGCTTTCCTGCACTAAAGAGCCGTCTAAAGAAAGGGGGGGGGAATTCACAGGACCTGTCGCCACTTTGGATGCCACCAAAATCACCCAAACATCCGCCATTCTCAATGGCGAAGTAGACCCTTCTGAACTCGTGCAAGGAGCGAAGATTGGATTTTTCTTGTCCACGAATGAGAATCCGTCACACGAGAACAGTTCAAGACAATTCAAGGTCAAACTCGACAAAGACAGCAAGTTTTACTACGAAGTCAAAGGCTTGGAGTTTGGCACCCAGTATTTTTTCAAGGCGTTTATCAAGGCCAACGGCACATATCGCGAGGGAGATGTCAGGAGTTTCTCAACGCCTGATTTCAAATTTGCGGCAGTTGACCTGGGTCTGAGCGTAAAATGGGCAAACTGTAATGTTGGAGCCAACGCTCCGGAAGGTTACGGAGATTTTTACGCTTTTGGAGAAACTGAGATAAAGGCAAAGTATGATAGATACAATTACAAATGGTATGACAAAGCCAGTGACAGTGTCTTGGAATACAACTACTATAGTGGAGGTCAAGCTCTTAATGGATTGAAGAATCTCCTGCCGGAAGACGATGTCGCACATGTAAAATTCGGCGGAAAATGGCGCATACCAAGATATGAGGAATGGAAAGAACTCTTTGACAATTGTTCCAAGAAATGGACCGAGCGCAATGGTGTTATGGGCGCAGTTTTCACCGCAAGAAATGGCAATTCCATTTTCATTCCGGCTTCAGGTTCAATGGAATATGGTAATGAAGTAGATGCACGAAATGTAGCCGGCCAATATTGGTCAGCTACAGTCCAAAGGGGAAATATGGCTTTTGTTGCCATATTCGATGACGGTCCAATAGGGGGTGGCCTAAGTGATTGGGAACGCTACAACGGCTACTCCGTAAGAC
>ERZ1026848.1631-NODE-1631-length-11873-cov-12.776697_pt1 | contig 11873 bp, 7 predicted proteins | sample MGYA00380154_ERZ1026848 | MGnify/ENA primary metagenome ERZ1026848 (study PRJEB33269, sample SAMEA4719790) | human gut metagenome | biome: human-associated habitat; feature: organic feature; material: feces | place: Cameroon | collected 2013-10 ...
TTACTACTTCTGGTGGTGGTGCCTTGATTTGCCAGGATGCCGAGAGCAAGAACAACGTGATGTGGTATGCTACTCAGGCTCGTGATGCTTATCCTTACTACCAGCATACTGCCATCGGTTATAACTACCGTATGAGTAATGTATGTGCGGGTATCGGTCGTGGTCAGATGACTGTGTTGGAGGATCATATCGCTCATCATAAGCATGTACAGGAGTTGTACAAAGAACTCTTGAAGGATGTTGAAGGTGTTACCTTGCATGAGGCGCCTAATGCTGACTATGATTCCAACTACTGGCTCTGCACTATTACACTTGATCCTAAGCTGAAGATTCAGGGTCAGGAGAATGCGTATAAAGAGGTTGTGAAGACTGCCGTTGGTGGTGCTGCTGGTGTGATTCACATGGTGGATTCTCCAACTACAGATTGTCAGCCAAATGAGAATGTGGAGGCTTTGCGTATCTTCATGTTGAGCAAGAAGATTGAGGCAAGACCAGTTTGGAAGCCTATGCATAAGCAGCCTGTTTATCAGAATGCTCCTGCATACGTGAATGGAGTAAGTGAGGCTATCTTCAAGGTAGGTGTCTGCTTACCAGCGGGTCCGATGGTAACGGATGATGATGTTCGTTACATTGTAGAAAGTATTAAAGAGGCGATTGTGTAATCGCCTCATTTATTACTTTCTGCCGAGAAAGGGATGTTTTCTGCAACTCTGTTTCTTCTGTAAGAAGTGTGTTCTAAAATCATCCCGTCCTTCCTTACCCTTAAGGAAGGCTCCACCTTTCTCTCCAAGCCTCTCTTCCCTCAGGAACGAGAGGATGTAACCGCCCTCCGGTGCTCGGAACCGCTTCGCTCTAAGGTTGGCGGACCATCAAAGGTCTGCGCCAGGTTTTGTGGGATGGGACCGCATGGGGTGGGCTTTATTATGTGATTATTATGTGATGAGGATATTTGTGGGATTGCTGATATGCCGATAATATAAAATAGATATGGGTAATGATTCCCTCTCCTCTCTTTATAAAGAACTACTTTTGGGGATGGAGCCTAGTAGCCCTTTGAAATAATAACAATCAAAAACTTACAAGCTTATGAATGACGGAAGATATTCTACCTTCATCGACATGAAGAAGATGAAGGAAAATGGTTTGATATGCGATGAGAAAGCATTGATACACCAAAGGCAGATTGACGAGATTTGCAGAATCATTAAAGAGAGGATGGAATATGGAGAATATAATCCATCCCAAAAGATCAGGTCGGAGAATGATGTCATCTCCATCTTTGCAAGACGAGGTGCTGGTAAGACTACCTTTGTAAAGTCTTTGAAGAAGTTGATTCGCGAGCATGTAAACCAAGGCGAGTATCATGGAATCGACTGTAGTAAACTCGTTGTCATAGATGTGATAGAACCTAACCAGATTCAGAAAAAGGAGAACTTTATGATTCGCTTCCTTGCTTCCATTCACGGTAAGTTTTTATATTTGATGGAAGATTATAAAGAGAATGATAAAAGACGTTTTGATGAAGCAACATCAGCTTTGTATGAGGCACTGCCTATCATAGATGGTGTAGGAAAGTTGGGCATGTATGCAGATTGGACGGATGCGGATTATGTGGCAGATAATTTTGTGAACCTTGCCATGAAGGCAAAGGACTTGGAACGCCGATTCCACGAGTATATCAATGTAGCTCTGAGTATTCTTAAAAAGAAGTCTCTGTTGTTTATCCTTGACGACTGTGATGTGAACATCGAAAAGACATTTGAGATATTGGAGACTATTCGTCTTTATTTCACCTCGCCACAGATTATTGTCGTGATGACTGGTGATGCCAATCTCTATGGAATGACAATCAGGCAGAATTATTGGAAGTTTTTCGAAAAAGACTTCCTGGAGAAGGAATGTGATAACTCAGCTTCCGCCGACCGCAAACGGGCAGCCTATCGTAAAATGGTGAACCGTTTGGAAACTCAGTATCTCCAAAAGATGATAAAGCCTGAATATCGCATACTTTTGGACAATGTGTATGAAAAGTATCGTTATAACAGAATCATTACCAATCAAGAGGGTGATAAGAGTAAGGCTGAACCATATTCTGTGACAATACGTTTCTCCAATGGTACGACCCAAGACTTGAGGGTAATCTATGAGGAGATTTTCTCATATCTGGATGTCATCAGCATGGATGAGACGGACAAGGCTACCTTTGTGAACCATATTCTTAGACAGCCATTCAGAAACCAATATAGATTGCTTTCTGTATATGATGACTTCTTGCGTGATAACTCTCAGCTATCGGATGAAGAGAAAAAAATTGCTTTGACCGATAAGCTGCTGAAAGTATTTGAGGTGTATATTAATCAATATGCCGCAGATAATAAGCATTTGATGGCAAAGACATCCATGTATGCAGGATGGATTATGAAATTCTTGATAGACAACAAGATTGTGGCAACAGGCAGTCACATGATGCCCAATATGGAGGATGACAGCTTGAACAATGCCATATTGGCCTTGTGTACTTCATGTACTCGTCAGATTCATACAAATCCATCCATAGCCTTTGATTTTCTGGTCCGTGTGTCTTTTATTCGTCAGGTACTTCTTTCTTTGGGAGAAGATGGATCAAAGTTGAATGACTTTGCCCACATATACTATGATTCTGGTATCAGTAAACTATTGGGTAATGTGTTGGCATACGTCAATGCTGAAATGAATATGATACCGAGCATCCGTCCTGAGAGCAATTTGCAGAATACAATGGCGGGTGTATTTGCTATTAATAAAGACTTGGTTCCTCAAAATGGTGTTAAGGGCTTATTGGTAAGATTGATTCAGTTGAGAACCATTTCTTCAGATATGTCTGAAACGAAATTTTGTTCGATTTATCGCCTGTTTGCAGCTATCGCAGAGATGTTGAGAGTGACAGAAAATATCAATGTAGAAGAAGATGAGAATGGGGAGAAACGTAAGGCAGTTATAAAAGCCAAGTTGCAGCATTTGGCCCAGGTACATACGTATATTGAACCAAATGACTTGAAGCCTGACAATAAATTGAGAGACAAAGTTGGAACTCAGATGAAGTTTAATATTGAAGATGCTTTTACTGTAATAGATGATTATGTGGAAGTGCTTTGGAAATGGATTTCGAAATATAGTCAAGTGGATAAGTTAACACCTTATAACTTGGATCGAATTTTTACGAGAATGTATTATACGCTCAATGACATTACACCAAATGGTACTGTCAATGAGAGTGCTGAAATGAGAGAGTATATTTCCAACTATATTCTTGCATTCTGGAATGCTTGTATCGTAGAAGATTGCATTGTAAATGGAGAGGTTAAGGGTATAGAACTAGGACATGATGGTAAAATTGTAGATATATTCATGTACAACTATTGGAAAAGATTCTTGGAAAAACATCAAGAAAAGAATTCTTTTGCCAAATGGATGATTTCTTGTCCTCTACTGCAAAGTTATGTAGCAAGTCGTGTTCTTAAATTTGTAGATAAAATAGAAGAAAAAGAAGATGTGCCAGAAGCAGTGGTCAAAGAATATGTTGAGAGTAACCAACTTGACTTTTTGTTGAGTCAACAAATTGCCTTAGCTGAGCAAAAGGATACTCTTGAGGCGAAGAAAACGGAAAACCTTAAAAATCAGATTGTTTTAAAGGCAGAACGTGATAATTTAGATAATCTTTTTGATAAAGAGGTGGAAATTCAGAATATAACCAATGAACTGGCAAAGAAGAATGTTGCTGCAAAAAGAAGAGAACTATTGGCAAAGCAATTGAGTGATTTGCGTAAGGAAAAGAGACGTTTTGAGGATTTGGCTTTTGAAGACGAGGATACAATCGCAGAAAAACTACGTTCTTTGAAATTCTCACAGCGTTTTATTCTTAGAGAGTTGTCAAGACTGAATCGTAAGGATTTGGAAATTTCTAAACAAATTGATGCGTTGAAAAGCAACTCGTCAAAATTATTCCAAGATGTCAATCAAACTGAGGACTATCCTTACTATGTGTTTTTAGAATTTTCAAAATAAGTATATCATGAGACTCCCATTTACAGCATATCTCCTTAATGATGAGTGGACATTAGGAGCCTACGAGCATGGTGAGCAAACATCGATGGCTGATATACACAGACGGCTCTATATGCTTGGCAAGGCTAAGGATGTGTACCAACCTGATTATTGCTTTGAAGGTTCATTTGAGGAGGAAATGCGAGAGTTGGGTTGTGATGACAAGTGTAGCCTGTCGCAACTCATCGTCAAATCGTTGAAATATTTGGCGGAGCGTTACTTGATGTACTTGAAAGGTAATCTGTACGTAAAGAAAGATATGCTTGACGAATGGATGGAGGTGGTTAGAGTATTTCCACCTTTGTTGATAGAGGCTGCTTTCTTTTTGGATGATAGGGAGTTTGAAAAGGATGAGTGTAAGTTTTTCCGTGAAGTACTGAAGAGTAACTTTGCTTCCACTGCTACCAAACGTCCATACAACCGCAACCTGGAAAAAATGGTGGCGGATGAACAAGGATTGATAGACCTGCATATCCATATCAATGGTACCGCTGAGACTGATTATATCTGGTGGACGCAAATAGGCAATGTGGAGAAATGGATATTTTCATTCAAGTCTGCCTGGAACAAGTATTTCGTGAGGATGCAGAGGGAGCAGTTGACAACAGTGCCTCTAAATGACTTTGTAAACAGGATACGAACAGGAAAAAAACTGTTGAAAACTATCATTCATACGATTCCCAAATATTCCAAGGGAAAAATTCCTCTTTCTTTCCCATACGAATATTGGCATCCTTCATATGGGAAAAAGGACAATCCGCAGTTGGCTGTCGGGGCATATTTCTATTTGAAAGTTCTCAAACTGATGGATGCCGGAGAATTGGATGGGAAAACCGTGAAGAACTTTCACCATCTCATCCTGATTCTTGGCAGTATCCACAAGATGATGGTACAGCAGGAATGGCAAAAGGGATTCAAGCAGTTCCAAATGGTGACTGAAAATGGATTCAGATGGCGACATGAGGAAAAAAATATAGAAAGCCGACTAAGACAACTGAGCTACGATAATGACTTTCTGTTTCTGAAGCATATTGAGGGGCGGTTTTCACCAAAGGATACACTCTATGATAACCTTGCTTTAGTGCAGGGTATCATAAATGGATACGAGAGTTATAAGAAGCGTTTGGCGGATAAGTTCGGCAAAGGCTTTGCTCCTAAATTTCAACTGGTGGCTCACTTTATCAAGCAGAAAGATACAAAACCAACTGACAGGCAGATAAGGCACCGGGAGGTACGTAAAGGTATTCGTAGAAAAGGTCATGCACTCTATTTGATGATGTTATATGCTTCATACAAGAAAATCAAAGAGTGTGAGGTTGTGGGCATTGATGCCGCAGCCAATGAGATGGATGCTGGACCTGAGGTGTTTGCGCCGACCTTTCATTGGCTACGCAAGAAATGGAGAGAAAGGAAGAAAGACATTCAAATCACTTTTCATGCAGGTGAGGACTTTGTTCACTTGTTGAGCGGTCTTCGTATGATGGTGGAAGCTGTGGATTTCTTGGATATGGAACAAGGAGACCGTATCGGTCATGGTACGGCGGCAGGAATAGAACCTTCGCTCTGGATGAACCGTATTGGAAAGACGGTGAAAATGAGAAAGGGTGAATGGTTGGACGATTTGATTGTCGCCTACCATTTGATTTCCGGCAATGAAAACAAATATAACGACTTGATACAGTTGCTGCCCAAACTTCATAATCGGATTATGGATTTACATAAGGAAATCTATGGCACATTTAACAGCATCAAGGAAATGACGAATGCATGGGCTTTCAGAAAATATGATGGTGACATCCTCCGGGGCTACACCCATATAGATAAGTTTGATTTTACAGAGATGGAAAAAGTGACGAAAATGTTCAAGGTCGATACGGCAGCAAAGAGACTTTACCGGAAGTATCATTTTGATACGAAAGTGAAGACAGAATATAACAAGTTTTGCGACGTGGATATAGAGAAAGGTCTTTTTACGGCAGAAAACCTATATCATATTCAAAAGCTGGTGCTCAACAAGATTGCCATGAAAGGTGTCGCCTTGGAAGTCCTGTTGACGAGCAACACTGCCATCAGTTTTTATCGTGAAAGCAAAGAGCATCATTTGGAAAAATGGCTTGGTGATGATCTTGATGAGGAAGGAATGTTGACTCCACCGATAGTTGTGGGAAGTGACGATCCTGGCATTTTCATGACGAACATCTATATTGAGTATGCCCGTATTGCAACCTATCTGGAGCAAAAAGGATATGGTTATACAGAACGTATGCATATCCTTGAGGATTTGATCAAGAATGGCGAATACTTTAAATTTGGAGGTTGAGATATGACGGTAGCGAATCTGAGTGTTATAGTTGCTGGCTATGCATTATATCTGAATGTAAAGGAATTGCATGGCATATTTACCTTGTATTGTCAACAGACTAAAGAACATTTTGTTTTTTTGTCTGAATCAATGACTAATTCTCGCCTGTTCTATTTTCGGTATGATAAGAAAAACTATGTGGCTGGGCGACATACTATCTTCTATGATTATGCCGATCATCAGCAATATCACATAGTTGGTATTTCTAGAAATTCTTTTGATATTATGAATGTTACAGAGAGGGAATTTGCTAATGTAAAGAAAGATGGAGAGAATTACCGAATCGTGGATTACAAGGAAAAGAAGGCTTACGATTTTGAACTGGTAAAAGGAGAATAGAATTAAGGCTATGGATTTTCAAAAACAATTTGATACAGTGACTGGGGCGTTGAATATCTTTGATATGTCATACTTGGTATCAGGGGCGACCATGTTGGGGGTGTTGGTATATGCGTTTCCTGGCTTGAAAGATTTTGTGTTTCATAAAGACCAGGTAACGGTATCTATAATAATCTGTATTGTTATAGCATACGTGTTGGGGATGATAAGTTGGATAGCTGGTAAGCAGTTCCGATATTGGATGATGAAGCACTTTGGGGATAAGAAAACGAATGATGAGGATTTTGAATCTAAATTTCAAGAAACAGCCCAGTGTTTTGACTTCCAAGGTGAGACTATCAAGAAACTGATGGAAGATAATAATAGTGCAGCCTATTCCTATATGTGGATGAGATTGGATAATTCGCAAGACGAAGACTGCCGAAGTAGATTTGTATTTGCTTCTCGTTCTTGGGTGCTGAGAGCTATATATGAAGGATTGATTCCACCAGTCTTTATTCTTGCAGCAACGATATTGTTCAAGTATTTCTCTGTGTGGAAAGGTTGGTGTGAAACATTCTGTCAATGGTTGGATGGCAGGAGTGGCGTACTGATTCCCTCGTGGGGAGAGAATATTATAGTTAGTATCCTCGGAGCCGTCGTAATGACATTTATTTCATATATTATCGTGAAACTCTTGGCAAGAGAAGCCAGAAGATGTGCCAATACACAGATAAGAGAAGTGATAGTGGCGTATTATTATTTTGTTGAAGATAGAGAACAAGAAAGCCAGTTAGAGGCAGAAAACGATGTACTGCAAAACGCACACGTGGCAGAAGAACGCCACTTGCATAACAATAATCCTTTGCAGAAAATTATAAATTGGTTAAAAAGAATATAATTATGAATACTATAATCCTATACATATCGGACATCCATTTTACTGGTAAAAGAGCAGAAAATGAAGGTGTCGTCATCAATGCCTTCATTCGTGATGCAAAAAAGCAACTTGAAGAGATTCCGCACAAAGACGCATTTGTCTTTGTTGGTGGAGACTTGGTGCAGAAGGCTGATGATAAAGAATCATATGACAATTTCTGGAATGATATGATAGTTCCACTTATGGCATTAGGTATCAAGAAAGAACATATCATTTGCGTTCCAGGAAATCACGACATCCAAAGAACAAGCATAGAGGAAAACAAAATCGTTTACTCTTCTATTGTCAGTCAAGACTTTACCGAATGTAAATTCAATGACTTGTTGGAATGCGAGACTCAGGCCAATTTGTTAACAAAGAAATTTGGAAATTACGAGAACTTTCTGAAAGAAAAGTTAGAATGTCCTCATAACAATTCCATTGGTTATCAGATAGAATTGAACGATGAGTGGAGTGTTTATTGTCTAAATTCTTCGCTGACTTCATTTGCTGGAATTGACGATTCAGACTATCCTTTGCTAAAGGATGACAAGGGAAGATTAAATATCGCAACAAGAGCATTGTATCAATGGGTAAATGTTAATTCCAAAAAGAAAATTCTGGTCTTACATCATCCATTCGAATTTCTAACGGAATGGGCAGCTTCTGAATTGAGAAAGATTGTGAAATTACATTTTGACTTGGTTCTGACAGGTCATACACATGAGCAAAATATCCTATGCAACAATAATAACTCAGACAGTTTCATCTGGTGTATGGCTCCACAGCTTTATACTGACAAAACTGACAAGTTGGGATATTGTATTATAGAGTTGAAAGATAATGCAGTTGATAAGATAACATATAGGGAATGGTTCTCCAGTCGCAACTCTTTCCGCAAGGGTATTGATTTCACAGAAGATGAAGACGGAGTTATCAAGTTTGACAGTCCAAAAACATTTGTTAGCGACCCTATTTCAATCATGTTGAATGAGCGTTTTAGAGACACTATGAATGTATATGGAGATCAGCCTTTGATTTGGATAGACAGATATTTCAGCTTGGATAGATTTGATAGGTCTTACAGATTCAAAAGAAACAATTTGTATGATGAATCTGACTTAATGAATACGTCCAATAACCTGAAGATTATTACGCCAGCTCAGTATGGATTATCTTCTTTCGCATGGCATTTCATTTTAAAGCTATGGAAAGAACGAAAGGAATTCTGCCTATATGTTGATGCTGGATTGATACGAAAGGGTGCAGTGAAGAAAGTTGTTGACGCACAACTTCTTGCGTTTTCACAGAAAACAGAAAATGTTAAACGTATCATTATAGACAATTGGATGTTGTCTAATAAGGATGCCAAACAGATATTGACAACTGTAACACAAGAATACCCAAATATTCCAATATTGATTTTATGTCCAATGTTGGAGAAGACTTTGATTGAAACAGAAAATATAGCAACAACAGAATTTGATTTTGCAGTTCTGTATATGGCTCCATTGCAGACTTGCCAAATTCGTTCAATGGTAGAGATTTATAATAGACACAAACATATAGGACAAAATGACATCGTCTTGAAAAGATTGGATGATGATATTCAGAATTTCAATATGCATCGTACGCCATTGAATTGCATCACATTGTTGGAAGTGTTTAGTAATTCTTTTGATGAGAATCCTGTAAACAGAACTGCAGTTATAGAAAAAGTTTTACGTATAATATTTGATAACGAGGATGTTCCAAACTACAAATCCTTGCCTGATGAAAAAGATTGCGAATTCGCCTTGGGATATTATTGTGAACAAATGATTCGAAACGAAGAATTCTATTTTAGTGGTAAGAATTTCTGTGATGTCCTTTATGATTTCTGCAAGGCTCAGAAAATAACAATTGATGTAAACTATCTGTTTGAGATTTTGCTGAAGAACCGTATCATTTGTCAATACGAACCAAATGTTTATGGTTTTAGATTTGCATATTGGGTTTATTATTTTGCAGCTATGCGTATGTCTAAAAGTAAAGACTTTGCTGACTTCATTTTAGAGAATGAAAATTATGCCCACTATCCTGAAGTAATGGAATTTTATACAGGAAGTGACCGCACGAGAAATGATGCAGCGGAAGTTGTTACCAATGACATTGTTCGAATATCCAAGAAAGTTCACGAAAAAGTTGGTATGCCAGAAGGTATAAATCCGTTTTCAAAATTGAGATTGGAAACAACAGACGAGCAGACAACAAAGGCTATACAGCAGTTGGAAACAACTCTACAAAAAACGAAATTGCCTAACGAAATCAAAGATGCAATAACTGATAACAACTATAATCCTTCTGCCCCTTTCCATCAGTCAGTTTATAAAGTTTTTGAGAACTATTCTGTCAACTATTTACAGGAAATGATAGGGATAGCATCGAAGACTTTACGTAATAGTGATTACATTGAACCTGAAAAGAAAGTTGAACTTTTAACAGCGATTACCAATGCATGGTATGATACCATTCGTGTTATATATCTAATGGCTCCAGCATTGGCAAAGGATGGTGTTGCCAGATATGATGGCTTCGGATTGGCTTTAACCGAAGGATTTGATGAACTAAGAGATGATCCTAATAAGTTGCTAATTGCTGTTATTGCAACAATTCCATATAATTTAGTCTTGTGGTATAAAGACAACATATATTCGTCAAAGTTATCTCAACTCATATTTGACCAAATCACCACAGAGGGAAATTCTGTCATAAAACACTTGCTTGTCTGCATTGTGATTCATGAGCAACCTGATGGTTGGCAGGATGTCGTTAGAAAATACATGACAGAATTAGACAAACATTCGTTCTTCTATGGGAATACTTTGGACACTTTGAAAAGTATGTATGCTAATGGCATTATGTCTGAAGCGAACATAGCTAGGACAAAGGATATGATACTGTTAGGATATACAAAACTGGTTTCTAATGACAATAGAATGCATCCAGGAAACATGAAACATATAAACAAACAAGTTGCTCTGCCCAATAGAGAGGAAAGTGAGGAAGACTTGTAGAACAATAAAGTCTGTCATATCGAATTGAAAAGAAAATAAACTTATGGAACCAAACAACCCACAACACAAATCATTCCTCTGGCACCTTGACTTCGAGCCATTCACCTGGCACACATTCTATGGTGAGCAATGTCCGCCATTCGTTACCGAAGAGAACAAGGAGGCATGGAAACGCTATCTGAAAAAGGTCATCAAGAAGCATCTGAAGAAAGAGGTGATGAATACACCTGAGTTCAGGGATATTGAACTCCAGATTAGGGAAGAAAAGCTATTGCGCATAAAATGGGACGAGAAGAGGAAACGGTCCATGGAGAAGCAACGGTATCGTGCCAAGATGGAGCGACCGAGAATCAACTATATTCCGAAAGGGCTGAGCGTGGACTATGAAGAGGAATACTCCAAATATCTGATGCAGGAAGTAAGTTTTGAGCCAAGAGACAATGATGACTTCACGGCTCAGCTGCGACTGCTGGAGCGATGGCACAAGAAATCCATCCCACAAATATTAGCCAAGAACAGACCCGATGCAGCGTATGCCATCGCCATGGCACTGTGCAAGCATATACCACTGCTCATCAACCGTGATGACATACAAGAACTGGTAGGCGAATACAAAAGACGTATCGGGAAACTGATATTCGACAGCTATCAAGCCCTGGTGGAAGCTGTCAAGATATGGAACCACGAGGAGAAACGGCAGGAGGTATGCCGCTATATCAAAGAGACAGCAGGACAATACCCCAATCATCGAGGCATGAAGAAGAAGTTGATGGACTTGATGCCCGAGACACCATTTGAGGGTGAGCCGATGGCGGTGACTCGTGAGCCAAATGACATAGAGAAATCACTCCTGTAAATCATCAACTACACTAATAAAGTATATCACCATTACAGCGTAAGGTTTTAACACATTAAGTATTTACCTTTGCATCCGAATTCTTAAAAATCAGAATTATGGAAATGAAGGTATGCTTCGAAAAGGAGATGCTTTTTTTCGAAAACCTACCTTCAATAGTCTTTACGACCCTTTCGGTTCCCCTCGCAGGGGACAGAAACCTTCCTTACCCTTAAAGAAGGTTGTTCTAAAATCATCCCGTCCTTCTTTACCATTAAAGAAGGCTCCACCTCTCATCTC
>ERZ1026848.1635-NODE-1635-length-11867-cov-3.728327_pt1 | contig 11867 bp, 9 predicted proteins | sample MGYA00380154_ERZ1026848 | MGnify/ENA primary metagenome ERZ1026848 (study PRJEB33269, sample SAMEA4719790) | human gut metagenome | biome: human-associated habitat; feature: organic feature; material: feces | place: Cameroon | collected 2013-10 ...
AAGCCCATATAGCCAAACGTCGTTTCCACCATCCGGCTGGCGTCGGGGCCTCTCATTTTCGTACGGTTCAAATGTGCCTCCATTTCTTCTTTGGTAAAGTCTTTTCCTGTGTAACACATAATTGAGCACATACTGTTTCCTCCTTTTTTTATAGAAATTTTTATAAATAAAAAGACGTCAACGAACCTGTTTTCGCAAGTTCCCTGACGTCTTCGTCATACTTAATACTGTTCTGTTTTATCGGATATCTCATTTGTCCGCGGCAAAATATATGTCCCTAACCTTCTACAATGAGGTATCTGCCATCGCCTACATCGAATACTTCGGAAGCCTCTAAAATCGTTTCCTCATCGGCACCGTCCATATCGATACCGGCTTCATCGAAGTATGCAAGGACATCTTCTGCGGAATCAACCACTACAGCCATGCAATCCTCTAAGAAGCTTTCCGCTTCCTCCTCGGTAGAAGCTACTTCCTCCGGGAAAAGCTGTAACTGATTTTCCAAGAAACAGGCTAAAACTGCATCATCATACTCATGCATAACCTATCCTCCTGCATTCATATTAAAACTATCATTTAACCATAATATTCGTTCTAAGCCAAATAGTCAAGTAGTTGTTGCGGTTTTTTTATCAAAACATCCGCATGATTTTCTGTAAGCTCTTTTTCCGTCCTAAAGCCCCACAGGGCGCCCACGGTAAATGCACCTGCCGCCTTGCCGGTCTGCATGTCGGTTCCGGTATCCCCGATGTACAGCAAATCCTCCGGTGTAAGGGAAAGCTTTTCCAGTATTTTGAACACACCGATGGGGGACGGTTTCTTCGGCACATCATCTTGCTGTCCCTGTACCACGTCAAAATAGCCTTCGCCAAAGACGGCCTTAATCACATCCTTTGTTCTTTCATGGGGCTTATTGCTTAAAACAGCAATCTTTACTCCCTTTTCCTTCAGGGCGGAAAGCAGCTCTCTAATGCCGTCATAAGGCTCCACCTGATACATACAGTATTTTTCAAACACCTTACAGTACTCTTCGTAAGCGGCATCCAGATTTTTAAGCTCCGTATCGCCTCCGGCAATCAGACACCGTTCCACCAAAACTCTTGCCCCGTCTCCCACGAAAACCTTGTACTGGTCCTCTGTGTAGGGACCCATGCCGAATTTTGCCATCGCCATATCCCCGCTTAATTTCATGGACGCAAGAGAATTGGTCAGTGTACCGTCCAAGTCAAAAATTACAACCTTTTTCATAGCCATTCACACTCCTTAAGCTCCTGGTAGACTCTTGCCGCAGGCAGACCCACCACGTTGTTGTAATCCCCGCAGATCCCCTTTATAAATGCCGCAGCCGAACCCTGGATACCGTAGCTGCCGGCTTTGTCCATACAGTCCTTTGTGCTGACATAGGCTTCTGTTTCCTGCTTTGTCATCGGATAAAACGTAACCTTCGTTTCCTCGTGAAATACCTTCTTCTTCTCTTCGCCGTTCTGTCTGTAAAGGAAGCAGACGCCCGTATATACCTCATGGCTTCTTCCCGCAAGGGCGGAAAGCATTTCCACCGCTTCTTCTTCCGACTTCGGCTTTCCCAAAATCCTGCCGTCCAGCACCACGATGGTGTCCGCGCCGATTACCAGGGCTTCCTTGTCTGTTTCCCTAAAAACCGCCTCTGCCTTCTGCTCCGCCAAAGACTCCACCACCGCTTCCGGATGCGTATCTTTTATTTTTTCTTCCACATGGCTTACCCGCACCTCAAAAGGAATACCTATCTGTGTAAGTAGCTCCTTTCTGCGCGGGGAAGCGCTTGCCAGTATGATTTTATTCATGGTGTGTTTCCGGAATAAATACCCTTGTTTCCCCTTCTTCAGGAGCCGCCTTTGCCAGCAAAACGGCTTCCTTACAGAACTCATCCTGGGAATTCAGAGCTTCCTTTCCTCTCCTGTCTACCTTTTCATAGCTGCCTTCCGGTGTAAGCACATGCGCCTTTATCGTGTCCTTCAGCTCACAGTCTAAAATGTGATACAGTCTCTGGCGCAGCTCTTCTTTTTCCACCGGGAATAAGATTTCCACTCTTCGCTCTAAGTTACGGGGCATCCAGTCCGCACTGGAGCAGTAAAATTCGGGATTGCCCGCATTTTCAAAATAGAAAATACGGCTGTGCTCCAGGAAATTGCCTACGATGGAGCGGACGGAAATCGTCTCACTGACGCCCGGAATGCCTACCTTTAAGCAGCAGATACCGCGCACAATCAGCTCTATCTTTACACCTGCCGCACTGGCTTCGTAAAGCGCCGCAATAATATCCGGATCGCATAAGGAATTCATCTTGGCAATGATATGGGCTTCCTTCCCCGCCCTGGCATTGTCACTCTCCCTGCCGATTAAATACAGGAATTTCTTTTTTAACCAGATGGGCGCCAGTGCCAGCTTGTTCCAGGAAAGCGGTTCGGAATAACCGGACAGCATGTTGAATACCGCCGTTGCGTCCTCGCCGATGGCTTCGCTGCAGGTAAGCAGTCCCACGTCTGTATAGAGCTTGGCGGTGGCGTCGTTGTAGTTGCCGGTGCCAAGGTGCACATAACGGCGGATGCCGTCCTCTTCCCTGCGGACTACCAGGGTAATCTTGCTGTGGGTCTTTAAGCCCACAAGACCGTAAATAACGTGGCAGCCTGCCTTTTCCAGCATTCTTGCCCACACGATATTGTTTTCCTCGTCAAAACGCGCTTTTAATTCCACCAGAACGGAAACCTGCTTGCCGTTTTCCGCTGCTTCCGCCAGTGCCGCAATAATGGGGGAATTGCCGCTGACACGGTACAGGGTCTGTTTGATTGCCAGTACGTCCTTGTCCTTGGCTGCCTGCCGGATAAAATCCACTACAGGAGTAAAGCTCTGGTACGGATGATGCAGCAGAATGTCGCCCTTACGGATGGCGGCAAAAATGTCCTCGCCCGCCGGAAGCGCCGGATGCTGCTGGGGTGTGTATTTCTCAACCTTTAAGTGTTCAAAGCCTTCCAGCCCGTACATCTTCATTAAGAAGGTCAGATCCAGGGGACCGTCAATATTGTAAATATCGTCCTCGTCGATATGAAGCTCTTTCTTTAAGATTTTTACCAGGCGCTTATCCATGCCGTCTTCTACTTCGAGACGGATGGCCTCGCCCCATTGTCTCTTCTTCAACTGCTTCTCGATTTCCTTCAGCAGGTCTGCTGCCTCATCCTCGTCAATGGTGAGGTCGGCATTGCGCATGATACGGAAGGGATGCACACAGACAATGGTATAGTTCAAAAACAGCTTTTCAATGTTGCGCTCGATGATTTCCTCTAATAAAATCACCTTTCTTGAGCCCTCATCCGCCGGCAGTTCCACTATACGGGGCAGCACGCTGGGCACCTGCACCGTGGCAAATTCCAGCTCTCCGTCGCCGTTTTTCTTGGTTACAAGGGCGCCTAAATTTAAGGACTTGTTGCGGATAAGCGGGAACGGCCGGGAGGAGTCCACCGCCATGGGGGTCAGCACCGGATAGACGTTCAGTTCAAAATAGGAGTCTACAAAAGCCGCTTCCTTTTCGTTTAACATTTCATGCTTCTTAATCACATGCAGACCGTTTGTTTCCAGAAGCGGAAGCAGGGAACGGTTGTAGGTGGAATACTGCAGGTTCACCATTTCATGGATTTTGGGGTTGAGGGCGGCAAGCTGCTCCTCCGCCGTCATGCCCGCAATGTCCTTCTTAGTGTAACCCGCATGCACCATATCCTTTAAGGATGCTACACGAATCATGAAAAATTCGTCCAGGTTGGATGCGGTAATGCTTAAAAATTTCAGTCTTTCAAACAGGGGAATACTTTTGTCCCTTGCTTCGGAAAGCACTCTATGGTCAAACAACAGCCAGCTCAATTCCCGGTTGGTATAATAAGCCGGATTTTTAAATTCTTTTTTCTTATCTCCCATACGGATTTCCCTTTCTTTACAAATTGCGTTTCTGTTTTATGGTGGGCTGCACATTAAACACTTCCTTGAAGAAAAACGCCCTGTCCGTAAACAGTCCTTTCTCTAAGCTGATGTCCTCTTTGGTATCCACGGTAAGCACCAGCTCCCTGTCCTTCAGCGCCACCTTGACGTTCTTGAATTTCTGCTTGTGGCTTCTGTCCAGACCGTTGGCGATTCTAAGAATGGCGGTCAGCTTTGCCACCGTCAGGTAAGACTGCATATCCAAGGAAGAATCCTTGCTCAGTTCATCATAATATAAAAAGTCATCGTGGTTAAACCGGACAATGTAGGCAACCATTTCTCTCTCCTTGTGGGAAAGTCCGATGATTTCCGTCGCCATGATAATCTGGTAGGAACACTCCCCGACATTTATCATGCTGATGTATTTTCCGCAGTCATGCAAAAGTGCCGCAAGCTGCAGGTAAAGACGCTCCCGCTTGCCGAGACCGTGCAGTTTTTTCGTGTTGTCGAAAATGTTCATGGTAAGGCTTTCCAGCGTTTCCGCACGCTTCCGACTTCCCATGTAGCGCTTGCTTATCTGCAGTGCGCAGTCTAAAATATCCTTTTCAAAGTCGTGGCCGTTTACCACAAGCTTCTGCTTCTGTCCGTATTCGTAGGCAATACCGTCGCACAATGTAGCGCCCGGCACCCATATCTGTTCCGCGCCCGTCATGGTTAAAATACGGTTCACCAGAATGGCGGAAATAAACATAAGGCCAGCGTTTTCTTCGGAAATACCTAATTTTGCGGCAATTTCCGTCGTGCTTCTTTCCCGCAGGTTCTGCACAAAGGTGCCGCACTGCGCCGCCGATACATAGCCGGGAGCCTCCGTACTGAAGAGTCCGTTCTTCAGCCATGGGGACAGGTAATCGTCCACCAGAATAATATTGGAAATATTTTTATCTTTTAAGTATAGCTTATACAGGACGGACAACTGGGCATCGTCCAGTTCCTCAATAAGCTCTTCCATACGGGAAGGGCTGGTATTGATATGTCCCAGGCGCTCCCGCAGCCGGAGCACGCCGAGCTTCAGGTTCTGGGTGGTATTTAATACCCCTTTGTCAAACAAAGAAAGCTGGATGCTGCCGCCGCCGATGTCAAGAAAAAGGGTGCCCTTGTCAAGCAGTCTGTCAAAGGCTTCTCCCTTGGCTGCCACGGATTTGTAGTTTAAGAAACGCTGTTCCGAGTTACTTAACACCTCAATCCGGATGCCGGTGGTCTGGGCAATCTGCTCAATGACAATATCCCGGTTCTCCATTTCCCTGATGGCGCTGGTGCCGTATGCTTTGTAGGCATCCACCTTATAGGCGGTTAAAATATCCTTGTATTCCTTCAGTACCCGGCAGAGTTCATCCACTTTTTCCGTGCTCAGCTTTCCTGCGGAATAGGTCTCGCTTCCCAGGTCCAGCTTATGGCGGATATGGTCAATCTCCCGCATGCCGTTTTTTTCGGTAAATTCAAAGATTTTCATGGAAAGCTCATATGAGCCTACGTCAATGGCTGCAAATACTTTCATGCATCCTCCCCCTTTCCCAAAAGGTAATCAATAAACTGCTGCGCCGTGCGTCCCGACAGACCGCCGTGGGAAAGCTCCCACTTGTTCGCCTCTGCTAAAAGCAGGCTTTCATCCATTATAATGCCGTATCTGTCCGCCAGTGTGGTAACAATTTCCTGGAACTGCCGTTTGTCCGGTGCGCCGAAATAGATGGTCACGCCGAAACGGGAAGATAAGGACAGCTTTTCCGCCACGGTATCGCCCCGGTGCAGATCGTCCTCCCTCTCCTCCTTGTCGGTAAATTTCTCCCGCACAAGATGTCTGCGGTTGGAGGTGGCATAAATCAGCACGTTTTCCGGCTTCTTTTCCAGCCCGCCCTCGATGACTGCCTTCAGATATTTATATTCGATTTCAAATTCTTCAAAGCTCAAATCATCCATGTAGATGATGAATTTATAATTCCGGTTTTTAATCTGGGCAATTACATCGTTCAAATCCTGAAACTGATGCTTGTATACCTCAATAATACGAAGCCCGCGGTCATAATATTCGTTCACAATGCCCTTGATGCTGGTGGATTTGCCGGTGCCCGCATCGCCGTATAAAAGGCAGTTGTTGGCTTTTCTTCCGTTTACAAACGCTTCCGTGTTTTCCACTAACTTTGCCTTGGCAAGCTCATACCCCACAAGGTCGGACAGCTTCACATGGGCAATGTTTAAAATAGGAACAATCTGCACGCCGTTTTCGTCATGCTCCACACGGAATGCCTTGTGCAGACCGAATTTGCCCACACCGTATTCTTTATAAAATTCGGTCAGGGTGTCCTTCATTTCCTCCGCGGTATGGTCGTTGCAGAACTTCTCCGCCAGCTCGCAGATCCGGCTGCAGATGCGCTTGTTGTAGACCTTGCTCTCCTCGCTGGAGGCTTCGTAGTCCGTAAGCAGGGCATATTCCGGCACCTGCAGCGCTTCCATAACTGGTGTGAAATCAAAATCGTAGAGTTCCTTGAAAATCAGGATATCATGCAGCACCGCCTTATTTATGGTGCCCTCCACTTTTCCTCTGATTTCGCACGCCTTGCTGTAGCTGTTTTCGTTGTTTACCAGTAAATTGGTCAGATAACAGTGCCAGAGGTTGCCGTGAAACCCGTAAGTCCCCGCAAGGTCTAACAGCTTATGGATGTCCTCGTAAAAAAGCGCCGCCAGATCCTCTTTATTATAGTAAGCATCATTGTAATGGGTCATGAGAAACGCCATGTCATGCAAAAGCTCGCCGTCCTCAAATTCCCTGTATACGATAAGTTCCTGTTCCCGCATATGTTTATCCTGCCTTATCTGTTTCGTATTGTGTCTTTTTCCTGTCTTGCCTGTTCTGTATTGTCTCTGTTCCGGGCTTTTTTAGTAATTTCCCAGAATCTTCATGCTTCTGGTTTCTTCCCTGAGTCCCCGCAGCGCATTCATCACAGCGCTGTCCGTAAGGTTGCCCTCGAAATCCACAAAGAAGCGGTATTCCCAGTTTCTGTCCTCAATGGGACGGCTTTCAATCTTGGTCATGTTTAAGTTGTTGAAAATCACATGGGAAAGGGCATGGTACAAAGAACCGCTCTTGTGAGGCAGTTCAAAGCAGATGCTCACTTTCTTTGCATTCTTACAGTAAATCTTGCGGTTGGATAAAATCACAAACCGCGTAGAGTTTGTTTCCGACTGGTTGATGCTCTTTTCCAGTATGTTAAGGCCGTATGCCTCCGCCGCATGCTCTCCGGCAATGGCTGCCTCCGTGATATCCTTTTCGTCCGCTACCTTTTTTGCCGCAAACGCATTGTTTTTCATGCTGATCTGCTGCCAGTCGTACTGCTGTAAGTAGCGTGCGCACTGCATTAAGGACTGGGGATGGGAATACACCGTGCGGATGGTGTCCTTGGTCGCTCCCCCGCATGCCATCAGGCAATGCTCTATCTTAATAATCTGTTCGCCCACAATGTAGTTTTCGTATTCTACTAAAAGGTCATAGATTTCATTGACAATGCCCGCCGTGGAGTTTTCAATGGGAAGCACCGCATAGTCGGCTCTGCCCTCTTCCAGTGCATTCATGGCATCCCGGAAGCTTTCCACATGAAAGGCATCTGCCTTTTTTCCGAAGAAACGGATGCACGCCTCCTGGGAATAGGAGCCTTCACTTCCCTGAAAGACCACATGCATGTTTTCCGTAGGAAGAGACTCCACCATATCAAAAGGAAGCCTTAACTGATTTTTCCCCTCCGCCAGCATCTTGTACTGCAGCTTGCGGCTCATGGACATGATCTGTTCAAAGAGCTCTTCCACCCCCTGTCTGTTTCCGGGGTCCTTTACCATTTCCTTTACTTTTGCTATCTTTTCCGCTTCTCTTGCGGTATCTAAAACCTGCTTTCCGGTTTCTATTTTATATTCGGCAATGCCTGCGCAGATTTTCATGCGCTTCTCGTACAGAGAAACTATCTGCTCATCAATTTCATCCAGACTCTTTCGTAATTCCGCTAACTCCAAAGTGGCACCTCTTTTTCCTTGATTTTACACTTTATCTTATACCAAAACCCCCTTGATAGCAAGTAAAATTAAGTCTATAATGAGGGTAAAATCTGTGAGAAAAGGATACTTTTATGAACGCAAAAGCAAAAAAATTTTTAATCGGCAGCCTTTTAGTTCTGCTCCTCGGACTCCTCATCTTTTTATACATTTTAAGCAACCGCGTTGCCCCCGTTCCCGAAGGCACCGTGGGCAATACCGCCGGCAATCTTTACAACGGCGGCATGTTCTGTGAATACAACGGAAAGGTTTATTTTGCCAACCCCTACGATGGCAATGCCATGTATGTGATGGACACGGACGGCAGCCATATGAAGAAGCTGATTGCCACCAGTGTTTCCAACATCTGTGCCGGCGGCAAATATCTTTTTTACTTCCAGAATACTTCTTCCGGCACCGCAGGTTTAGGCTACCTTTTTTCCTCCCATTCCTTATGCCGCGCGCAGTTAAACGGCAGGCACATTACCAGCCTTTCCAAAGAAGTCATTTACAACATGCAGCTTATTGACAACTATTTGTATTACCAGTGTGCAGGCACGGACGGTCCCCGGTTTTACCGTCAGAAAATCAGTGCCAGGGAGCCGGAGCTTTTAAATCGCATCAGCGCCGATTTCTCCTGCGCCCTTCCGGACGGCACCGTTTATTATGCCGGCAACAATACCAACCATTACCTGTACCGCTACGACACTCATTCCGGCAGTACTTCCACCGCCTGGCAGGGAAACCTCTGGTACCCGGTTTACGACAACGGCTATATCTACTATCTGGATGTGGCAAACAACTACCGCCTCTGCCGTTATTCTCTTTCCGCTGATGAAATTGAGGTCCTTACAAACGACCGTGTGGACTGCTTCAACCTCACCGGCAATTATGTTTACTACCAGAAAAATTCCACGGAAAATCCCGCCCTTATCCGTATGCAGAAGGACGGAAGCAATCCCGTTATTTTAATGGACGGCAATTATACCCACATAAGCATTGCCGGTGATTATGTTTATTTTGCCGCCTTTGAAAACGGCTATCCCCTTTACCGGGTTGCCGACGGCTACGATTACCCGGAAGTGTTCCAGGCAGCCTCCGATGCCGCCTTTGAGGCGCAGAAATAAGCAGCCCTGCATGGTCTTCCGAAAACATAATCCTGAAATAAAAAAAGAACCGGAGTTCCGGCAACAGGTCCAACATTCTGGATATCTGCTACCGGCTCCGGTTCTTTTCTATTGCATTGCTGTTGCTCTTTTATTGCATTGCTGTTGCTCTTATATTGCTTTTACGGCTTTTCTATTGTTTGTCTGTCTGCTGTTTTCTGTTGTCTCTTTGCCGCCGTTTCGTTTTACTGCTTCTTATACAGGATACGGATGGAGTTTAAGATACATAACATTGCCACACCGGTATCGGCGAATACTGCCAGCCACATGGAGGCAATGCCTGCCAGACCGAGTATCATAATCAGTGCCTTTACCGCCAGGGCAAAGATAACATTTTCCTTGGAAATACGTCCTGTGAACTTGGCAATCCTGATAGCGGTAGGAATGCTGTCCATATCGGAATTTAAGAATACCACATCCGCAGCTTCCATAGCGGCGTCCGCACCGCTTCCCATTGCGGCACCTACATCGGCGCCTGCCAGTACGGGAGCATCGTTGATACCGTCGCCTACAAACATAACGGCGCCCTTTTCTTCACGGATTTCATTTAACTTGCTTAATTTATTTTCAGGAAGCAGCTTGCCGTAGTACATGTCGATGCCAACCATTTCGGAAACCTTCTTGGCATTTTCTTCGGTATCGCCTGTCAGCATGGCGGTTGCAATTCCCTGTTTCTTGATTGCCGCAATCGCGGATACGGCTTCTTCCTTAATCGTATCGGAAATCTTTAAGAAACCGATGAGTACATTGTCCTTTGCCAGCAATACTTCGGTGCCGTAGGCGTCCTTCTTGGTTGCTTTGTCATAAGCTGCGGTATCCACACCGTTTTCCGCAAGCAGCTTCTTGCTGCCGCACAGATATTTGTGGGAGCCTGCCTCCAGTAAGATACCGTGTCCGGAAATTTCGGAAATGCTGCCCTTGTAAATGTCGGTAATTTTCTCTTCTTCTGCTTTCTGCTTGATGCTGTAAGCAATGGGGTGTGTGGAAGCGGCTTCACAGGAAGCAGCCACCTTTAAGATTTCTCTTTCATCCAAAGAAGCATCGGCAGAAACAATATCCTGCACAATGAAGTTGCCTTTGGTAATCGTACCGGTCTTGTCGCAGACAACGGCTTTTACATCCTTCAGGGCTTCCAGTGCTACGCCGCCCTTAAACAGGATACCCTTCTTGGAACCTGCACCGATACCGGAGAAGAAAGCAAGAGGTACGCTGAGCACCAGTGCGCAGGGACAACTGATAACAAGGAAGGTCAGCGCGGTGTATACCCATTTGTTCCAGTCGCCTGTTACCAGGGAAGGAATGATAGCGGTACATACTGCCAGTGCCACTACAAACGGAGTGTAAACTCTGGAGAACTTCGTAATAAATCTGTCAATCTTAGGCTTGCTGGCTGCCGCATTTTCCACAGAGTCCAGAATTCTGGTTACCATGGACTCGGCTAACGGCTTATCCACTTTCAGTTTCAGCACACCGTTTAAGTTCATGCAGCCGGAAAGAATGGAAGCGCCTTCCTTTACGGAAACGGGCACCGGCTCACCGGTAATGGCGGAGGTATCAATCTGGCTTTCGCCCTCGATAATCGTGCCGTCCAGAGGAATTCTGTCGCCGGGGCGGACCATTACGATATCGCCGATTTTGGCTTCACCGGCAGGAATGGTGGTTACGTTGCCGTCCTCTACAAGCTGTACGGTTTCGGGACGTAAATCCAGAGCATCCATAATCTGGCTGCGGCTTCTTTCTACCGCCTTATCTTCAAACCACTCGCCAATCCGGTAGAACAGCATAACGCCTACTGCTTCCGGATATTCTCTTGTGGCAAATGCGCCTATGGTTGCAATACTCATTAAGAAGTTTTCATCCAGCATATTTCCTTTGAAAATATTCTTAACAGCCGTAATGACAATTTCCAGACCTAAAATCAGGTATGCTAAAATGTAAAGCACCAGTGACGGTATGGAAAAGTATTTTCCCATAATCTTTGCGGCTATTAACAGTACCGCGCCGGATACGATGCAGATAACATTTTTTCTGCTTTCGTCTTTTTCTTCCTTATCGTCTTTTTTCTTGGTTTCTTCACGGGGAATAATCTTTGCGTCCGGTTCAATGGAGTTGCAGGCAGCTACCATCCTGGGGAACAGTTCATCCTGATTTTTTGCCGCAACACGAAGCTGCTTGGTGGCAAAGGTAAGGGATGCGTATTCTACGCCGGGCAGGGACTGGATTTTCCTCTCAATCTTTGCCGCGCAGTTTGCGCAGTCCAGATTTTCCACAATGTAGATACGCATGGGCGCCTTGGAGGTGCAGGGCGGTGCTTCCTTAACCTCTTCGTGATGATGCTCATGACCTTCATGTTCGTGGTCGTGGCCACAGCAGCAGTCTCCGTCATGATGATGATGCTCATGTCCCTCATGGTCGTGCCCGCAGCAGCAATCGTCGTCATCATCGTCATCGTCGTGATGATGATGCTCATGCTCCTCATGGTCGTGACCGCAGCAGCAGTCGTCGTCATCGTCGTGGTGGTGATGGTGGTGCTCATGCTCCTCATGGTCATGACCGCAGCATTCATCATGGTGATGTTCGTGCTCGTCATGCTCTTTTTCTAATTCTTTTAATTCATCTGACATATGAGTTACCTCTATTCATTGTTTAATATTTATAATTCATGTTTGAACATATGAATGATTG
>ERZ1026848.1642-NODE-1642-length-11849-cov-7.893251_pt1 | contig 11849 bp, 10 predicted proteins | sample MGYA00380154_ERZ1026848 | MGnify/ENA primary metagenome ERZ1026848 (study PRJEB33269, sample SAMEA4719790) | human gut metagenome | biome: human-associated habitat; feature: organic feature; material: feces | place: Cameroon | collected 2013-10 ...
TGTGGCTGACGAGTATTTTCAAAAAAGTTCATTGCATATTCCTCCTCTTTAAATTCCGATTTGTTGAGCCGATGCTCAGTATAGCACACTCGTGCCTCAATCGCAAGCGATCCGCAAGGGCGCACTCACTCACCACCTGACCAAGATCGGGCGGCAGCAGTGATTATATCGGTAAGTTTCAAAGACTGTTTTCAGCAAAATGGATTGAAGATAAATACTATATTAAAGATATCTAAAAATTCCCCGGTAGCACAATATGACCGGGGAAAAATTATTTATTCAGCCGCGCTTTAAAGCTTTTCATCATGTCTTCGACGCCTGCGGCAAATGCGGACGCAGTGTGCGCGCCGATGGAAAACATCTCCTGATAATGGGCGTAATCTTTGAAGAACAGCTTTTCCGCAAGCTTGCCGTAACCCGCGAAGAACATACAGTAATCGTTGTCAGGGATAATATATCCGAGCGCATCGTTCGCGAGCCCGAAAACCGCCGTGTCACCGCCGACTATATCACAGAGGCTTTTGAAGCCGCTCGCCCTGTTTGTAATGCTGTTTTCCGCGAGCATATCGCCAGTACCGCTGACGAGTCCCGGCGTTATCTCCCCCGGCACAAGCAGGGCTTTGAACTCGCCGCCGAGTTCGAGATATCCAGTCTCCGTCTCGAGCTCATATATTCCCTTTGCGGGTCTTGCCATATCGAAGCACGCGAAGCCGAGCTTGCCGATCATCTTTTCGAGCGGATTATCGACCCTGAGCGCCGTTTCTTTGTGTATTGAAACAAGCTTCGGCTCAAGCTCGCGCTCTTCGACAGTGCATTTGCCCATTCTTTCGACGGCGCTTTTATACGCCTCGCCGCTGTTTTTCGGCGAGAGCAGAGGATTTTGCTCTATTTCTTCGCGCTCTTTTGTCATCACGAGAACGAGTTTTCCGAGATCGCGCCCGAGAGCCTCGGTCTGGCGTGTAAAGTTCTCTTCCTTTACTCCGCCCGCTCCCCTGTTCGGGTATATTCCGTTGACCGCGCCGTTGATAAAAATGAAATTTTCGCCCGCCGAGTTTATCTCACGCTCCATATAGAACGGAAAATCGGCGGAGAGCATATCGCCGCGGTTGTTTTTTATCCGCAGTCCGTTTGCGTATGGATGCGCGCCGAAGTTAACCAAAACAGTCTGACGGCTCGCGCCGTTATCGGGCACGAAACGCAGGCGGTTGAGGCGCGGCGAATATTCGCGCGGCGGACGCTTGGCGAAGATGAAATCTTTTATCCCGTACTCGCTCAGAGTCATATCGCCATACGGCTTTTTCGCCGAATATTTTTTGAGCTTTTCGACGCTGTTTTCGCCTATCTGCGCCGCAAAAAGCCGACCCGGTTCCATATTTCTCACCGCCTCGGCGACGGCTTTTTTCGTCTTTTCGACTATAAAATCTATAAACGCGCCGTCAACGCTCGGCAATGGCTGCGAGTGCGTTATCAGCTTCGATATGTTTTCAAAAAACTTCTTCCCTGTCACGCTCCATATGCCCATGGTGTCTATCGAGCTGTGGGCGTGGGTAGAAAAAATATTTATATATCCGACATTGTTCGTGCGGCAGAACGAGTCAAGCTCGCTGCGTATGCGGCGAACGACCGTGTTTGTGAGCCCGATGCAGTCAACGGCGCAGAACACCTCAGCCGCCCTTTGCTCGCCGTCGCTTATGGCTATCGCCCTCACCTTTATATCGTCGAGCACGCCGCGAACCCTACGCGGCGGAACGGACAGGTTGCCGCCGATATAATAATTTTTCGCATCAATATCCGGCGGCGTTATGCTCCGCTCGGAAAAGCCGAGATACCAGCTGTCGCCGGCAGTGTCCGCGATGCGTATTGTATCTTCGTGCTCGTCCTTCGGCTTTTTGATTTTTTTAAACTCGGGCGGCTCGGGCAGAATTCTATTCAGCCCACTCAAAAAAGCCGTCAGCCCCTGCTGCGCCCTGAATGCGCGTTCGGCGCCTTTTTTGAATTTTTCGTCAAAAGTATACATATCTCACCTCACGAGCAAGTAAAGCTGATTGCCTTTACGTTATAAATTATTCTGACACATGCTTTTTTGTCATTGTCCGTGCCGTATGCGGCATATTATTCCTGTGCCCGCTTCTCTTCTTTCTCTATAATACAATGTTTAGAAGAATATCGCAACCCCGGTTCATTCACGGTTCGTACAAATTTTCTTTACTTTGATTTAATGAATTTTTACTATTCAGTACACAATCGGATGTTATTATATCAGTGTAGTGAGAGGGAAGAAAAGCCAGACGGCTACCAACTACGAAAGGACATCAGCAAGATGAAAAGCAAAAACTGCGTTCTCGTCTGTGTAACTCCGCAGAGCAAATGCGAACAGCTGATCCGTTCCGGGTCGCTGATAGCGCAGCAGTACGGAGTGCCGCTCGAAGTTCTCAGCGTGTTCCACGAGAGGGACGGATTCAGCCCCGATCCCGCAGTGCTTGAAGATCTGTACGAATGCGCAAAAAATGAAAACGCGCAGATGAGCGTATATTTTAACGACAGTCCGGCTATCCTCGCCGCAGTCATCGCCAAAAAGAAAGGCGCTGTTGACATCGTCACCGGATTCCCGAAAGAGAGGAGCACGCATTTCGTCTCCGCCCTGCACACCCTTGTGCCGGATATCCAGATAAGCATGGTCGATGTTGACGACAACGGCAAAATCTATCGCATGATCCCTCAGGAAGCCCAGCCGCACTATGAAATGGTCGGCGCTCAGGGCGTATAAACAAGACAACCACAAACTTTTCCGGTTTTTTCATTGTTATTCTCCAAAAGCCAAGACAGCGAACAGAGCAATCTGTCCGCTGTCTTGGCTTTTTATCTGAAGAACCCATGTAAAGCCGATAAGCTTTACGCCTCATTTACTGTTTCAACGCCTTTATCGGCGGTTCTGCACAGATGGACGCTCTTGACGAGCCCGCTCTTTTCGAGCTCGGCGCGGCATTTTTCGGCGTCGCTCTCCGACTCGAACAGTCCGAATACGGTCGGACCGCTCCCGCTCATCTGCGCGAGCGAACTGCCGTGGCGGCGCATGATGCTCTTTATTCTCACGCGCTCCGGCACTTCTATCGTCTGCTCGAACACATTGCCCGCCTGACGGCAGATGCCATCAAAATCGGCATTCGCCGCAGCGTCGAGCATGCCGACCTTGTTCGGATGATATATAAAGCTCGCGGAATCAAAATCGCCGTAGGCGCGTGCGGTCGAGACGCCCATTGCGGGCTTTGCGAGCACGACGAAGCAGCTTTTGAGCGGCGGAAGATGCGAAAGTATGCCGCCCGTGTGCTGGGAGAGCATAGTGCCGCCCGCGATGCAGAAGGGCACATCGCTGCCGATTTTCAGCCCGATATCGCAGAGTCTCTGCGTGCCCATATCAGTCCCGAAAAGCCTGTCGAGTCCGACTATAACTCCCGCGCCGTCCGCGCTTCCGCCGGCAAGACCCGCTTCAAACGGAATATTTTTTTCAATGTGTATGTCAACTCCCCTGTCACTGAGCCCGGCTTCTTCGAGAAAAGCCTGCGCCGCGCGGTAGGCTATGTTCTTGCTGTCGGTCGGCAGAGCCGACTCGGAGCAAGTGAGGCGAATAATACCCTCGCCGTTCTCCTGCACAGTCACCGTGTCCGCAAGCGAGACCGACTGCATGACCATGAACAGCGAGTGGTAGCCGTTCGGCAGTTTTGCCAGAATGTCGAGAAAGAGATTTATTTTTGCGTTTGCCCTGAGTTCGATCTTCATGACTGCACCTCTCTTTTTACTCTATCGGAATTTGCACGGGCTGGCGGTTCTGGAACAGCGTCACGCAGTCGAATCCGCTGCGCTGCGCTATCTCCATGCCGACATCGACTCCCGCTCCTATATCCTTTGCATAGTGAGCGTCCGAGCCGACGGTCACAAATTCGCCGCCGAGCTGTTTAAAGCGCCGGACAACATCCTCCTCGGGCATAGTTTTGCCGAGCTTCTGTCTGAGCCCCGAGGTGTTTATTTCGAGCGCCTTTTCGTTCTTGACGAGCAGAGAAAGAATCTCATCAACTTTGTCCGAAAACTTCGACATATCAACGGGTATGCCGTGCTCGCCGACGATATACCGAAGCGGATATGTCATATGCGCCAGGGTATCGAACTTCGCCCAGCGCGCGAGCTTTATAAGCTCGTCAAAATATTTATTCATCAGGTCGGTTATATCCCACTGGGAATAATCGAGGTACATAAAATCCTGTTCATTCCGGAAATTATGCACCGAGCCTATGACCATATCATAGGGCAGATTCGCGAGTATCTCCTCCGAGGTCGCGACATCGTACATCGGCTGACCGAGCTCCACGCCCGCGCAGACGAGCAGCTTCCCGCGAAACGCCGAGCGTGCCTTTGTGACATCGATAAACGACTGGAGCGCCACGCGGTCATAGTGATCTCGTCTGTAGAAATCCGCCTCGACATGGTCGGTAAAAGCTATCGCCCGCAGTCCCGCCATGTCGGCGCATTCGCACATATACATCGCCGAATGATGCCCGTCGGGTGAGTTGTCGGTATGAACATGAGTGTCGATAATTCTTTGCAGCATCGCGCTTCCTCCATGATACTGACGGTAAAGTATACAATATGATAACATATTTTTCCGCCCAGTAACAGTATTAAATACAAAAAAATTCAAATTGTTCAACCGCTATTGAGGATGGGCATAAAATATGGTAGAATATCTTGATATCAGATGTATATAAGTAATTCTGATAAGCACACAGGAAAGGAAGAATAAAAATGAGAGCTGTCATGACTGTTACGGGCAAGGACATAATCGGTATCCTCGCAGAGGTGTCCGGAAAATGCTCGGAACTCAATGTAAACATAACCGAAGTGACGCAGAGCGTCCTGCAGGATCTTTTCTGCATGATAATGCTCGTTGACACGGAGAAATGCTCCGTGCCGCTGTCCGAATTTTCCGATATAATGAGCCGCCTCGGCCGCGAGCACGGGCTCGATATCCATGTTATGCACGAGGACGTGTTCGACTCGATGTATCACGTCTGATCTACACACCTGAGAGGATCCTTACTATGATAAACACAAGAGACATTCTCGAAACGATACATATGATCGAGGATGAAAACTTAGATATACGCACAATAACCATGGGCATCTCCCTGCTTGACTGCTGCTCGCAGGATATCGATGACTCCTGCCGCAGAGTATACGACAAGATAGCGCGCAAGGCGGAAAATCTTGTAAATGTCGGCTGCGAGATCGAAAAAGAATACGGCGTGCCGATAATCAACAAGCGCGTCGCAGTTACCCCCATCGCCATGCTTGCCGCCGCATCGGGCGGCGACCCGGTGAAATATGCGCTCACGCTTGAAAAGGCGGCGCAGGCTGTCGGAGTCAACTTCATCGGCGGATATTCGGCACTTGTTCAAAAGGGCTTCGCTCCCGGCGACGAGGCGCTCATCAACAGCATACCCGAAGCGCTCGCGAGAACCGAGCATGTCTGCTCGAGCATAAATATAGGCTCGACAAAGGCGGGCATAAACATGGACGCGGTCGCGCTCATGGGCAAAATTATCAGAAAGACCGCCGAGCTCACCGCAGACAACAACTGCATAGGTGCTGCAAAGCTCGTTGTGTTCTGCAACGCGCCCGAGGATAACCCGTTCATGGCTGGCGCATTCCACGGCCCCGGCGAACCTGAGAGCGTGATAAATGTCGGCGTATCGGGTCCCGGCGTTGTCCGCTGCGCCCTCAAGAAGATTCCCGACGGCAACCTCACCGACGTTGCCGACACGATAAAGAAAACCGCGTTCAAGATAACCCGCCTCGGCCAGCTCATCGCGAGCGAAGCTTCGCGCAGGCTTGACGTGCCTTTCGGCATAGTCGACCTCTCCCTCGCGCCCACGCCCGCAGTCGGCGACTCCGTGGCGCACATACTCGAAGAGATAGGTCTCGAACAGTGCGGCGCTCACGGCACAACAGCGGCGCTCGCCCTGCTCAACGACGCAGTCAAAAAGGGCGGCACGATGGCATCATCGCATGTCGGCGGTCTCTCCGGCGCGTTTATCCCCGTCACCGAGGACGCCGGAATGATAGACGCCGCACGCGCGGGCACACTGAAGATAGAGAAGCTCGAAGCGATGACGGCGGTCTGCTCCGTCGGTCTTGACATGATAGTCGTTCCCGGCGACACAACCGCAGAAGTTCTCTCGGCGGTTATCGCGGACGAGGCGGCTATCGGCATGGTGAACTCCAAGACGACTGCGGTCAGGCTCATTCCTGCCATCGGCAAGAATGCCGGCGAGGAGCTGAACTTCGGCGGACTGCTCGGCTCGGGTCCGATAATGCCGCTCAACACCGCATCCCCCGCAAAGATGATCTCGCGCGGCGGACGCATACCCGCTCCGCTCCAGAGCCTCAAAAACTGATTAAAAAGGAAGTTTTTCAATGAAGGTACTCGTCACAGGCGCCAACGGACAGCTCGGCTACGATGTTATAAAACGCCTGAACGCCCTCGGGGATGAACCCGTCGGCGCTGACAGAGAAGAGTTCGACATCACGGACGGCAAGGCAACGGAGGATTATATCACCGCTCTGCGCCCCGACGCCATCGTACACTGCGCCGCCTATACCGCAGTCGACAAGGCAGAAGACGACCGCGACACCTGCCGCAAGGTCAATGTCGACGGTACAAGAAACATTGCCCTCGCCTGCGAAAAAATCGGCGCAAAGCTCGTTTATATCAGCTCCGACTATGTTTTCGGCGGCAGCGGCACTCAGCCGCTCGAAATCAATGCGCCGAAAGACCCGCAGAATATCTACGGAATAACAAAGCTCGGCGGCGAGGAAGAGGCGAAGAAATGCCAAAAGCACTTCATCGTGCGCACCTCGTGGGTGTTCGGAATAAACGGCGGCAACTTTGTAAAGACTATGCTCCGTCTCGCCGACTCGCACGAGAAGCTGACCGTCGTTGACGACCAGACCGGGTCGCCGACCTATACACCCGACCTCGCAAGGCTTATCTGCGACATGATAAAAACCGAAAAATACGGCACATATCACGCCTCGAACGAGGGCTACTGCACATGGGCGGAGTTCGCAAAGGAGATAATGCGTCAGGCGGGGAAAGCGACTGAAATAGTCCCCTGCACCACCGCCGAATATCCCGCGAAGGCAAAGCGCCCGGAGAACTCGCGTCTTTCTAAAAAATGCCTTGACGATGCGGGCTTTGACCGCCTGCCGCCGTGGCAGGATGCGCTCGCAAGATTTCTCAAAGAGCTTGATTTAGCATGATATTTTTAGTATAATAAATTGATGGACAACCAGTTTGACTTCTTATTTTTGAAGGGAGGACTTTCCTTGATAAGACTTGAAAATCATCTCGGCGTTATCGAGATATCTCAGCCCTATTTCGCGTCCCTCATCGGCCATGCCGCCTCCTCTTGCTTCGGAGTTGCCGGCATGGCCAACAGCAATATGCGTCAGGGTCTGCGCGCCGTTCTCAACAAGAACGGTCACTTCGCCGACCAGGGCATCTCCGTGCGCAAGGACGGCGAGGGTCTTATTGTTGACCTGCACATAATCGTGTCCTACGGAGTCAACATATCCGCCATATGCCAGAGCATCGTCAACAAAGTCAGATACACGGTCGAAGAGGCTACGGGACTTGAGGTTCACGCAGTCAATGTCTATGTTGACGGAATGAAGAACGAATAAAACCGATTTACGGCCGCATGACAACGGCTGTCCGGGGAGGAAAATAAATGACAATCACAGGAGCAATTCTGCGCAACGCTGTTATATATGCGGCGCAAATGATAACTTCTCACCGCCAGGAGATAGACGCGCTCAACGTCTTTCCTGTGCCTGACGGCGATACCGGCACAAATATGTCCATGACCATAACCAACGCCTCGCGCGAGGTCAGGGTCAAGGACGACAGCGAGAGCGTCTCGGCTGTTGCAAGCTGCGTGGCTTCGGGTCTGCTGCGCGGCGCAAGAGGCAACTCCGGCGTTATCCTCTCGCTCATATTCCGCGGAATTTCCAAGGGGCTCAAGGGTCTTGACGAGGCTGACGGTGCAGCGATAGCCTCCGCGCTCGAACACGGCAGTTCCTCGGCATACAAAGCGGTCATGAAGCCCACAGAGGGTACGATCCTCACCGTTATCCGCACGGCATCCGAGTATGCCCGCAAGGCGGTGAACGACGGCGAGACGGATGCGGTCAAGGTGTTTGACATCGGTCTCGAGGGCGCGAAAGCCGCCCTTGCCGACACGCCGAATATTCTCCCCGTGCTCAAAAAGGCCGGCGTCGTTGACGCAGGCGGCAGCGGACTTGTCTGCATTTTCACTGCGATGTCCGATGTGTTCCACGGCAAAGAAGTAAACTTTGACGCCGACGAGGCGGAGGAAGCGAAAAGCGAAGAGAAAGCGGACGAACACTCCGCAGACAGCCGCTACACCTACTGCGCGGAGTTCATCTCCCGCCGCGAGAGCGACAAGGATATCCGCGAGCTGCGCGCATATCTCGAAGCTATCGGCGAGTGCGTTTCCGTCACGGATGACGGAAAGAATATAACCGTCCATGTCCACACGAACGCGCCCGGAAAGGCGATTCAGAAGGGCATCGAATATGGTCAGCTGACCAATATAAAGGTTGAGAATATGCATCAGGAGCATCAGAACGCCTCATGGGGTGCGGCTCCCGAGGATCAGCCCGAGCCGATGAAGGCGGTCGAGCCGACGAAGCCGTTCGGCTATGTTGCGGTCGCGTCCGGCGATGGTCTGTGCGAGCTGTTCACCGAGCTCGGCGCGGATCAGATAGTCAGCGGCGGACAGACGATGAACCCGAGCACCGACGATCTGCTCAAGGCGGTTCTTGCGACCCCCGCAGAGCATGTCTATATTCTCCCCAACAACAAAAATATTATCATGGCGGCGGAGCAGGTCGATCCTCTGACCGACCGCGACGTGCGCGTGCTGCACACAAAGACCATTCCGCAGGGCATCGCCGCGCTGCTCAACGTTGACGACACACTCTCCGCAGAGGAGAATCATCTCGCGATGATGAAAGCCGCCGAGAAGATTTCAACCGGTCTTGTCACCTTTGCCGCGCGCGACAGCTCGATAGACGGCCAGTCCGTCAAAGAGGGTCAGATTCTCGGCATGGAAAACGGCAAGATAACCACCGTTGAGTCGAATGTAATTCAGGCGGCGTACAAGGTCACAAAGCACCTGTTCAAGCGCGGAACTTCCTCGCTTGTCACGCTGATCTACGGCAACGGCACCACCGAAGAGGAAGCCGAGGAGCTCGCCTCCCTGCTGACCGCGAAGTTCGGCTCGGATATCGAGGTCTCTGTTATAAACGGCGGTCAGCCCGTCTATTATTTCATAATTTCGGTCGAATAAGATGAGGCTCGATACTGATATAAAATACTTAAAGGGCGTTGGCGAGAGGCGCGCCGCGATGCTGTCGCGGCTTGGCGTCTCTGATGTCAACGCCCTCGTGCGTCTCTATCCGCGCGTCTACGAGGACTGGAGCAGGATAAAAAGCATAAACGAGGCGCAGATAGGCGAGATATGCTGCATAAAAGGCATTGTGGGTTCGCCTGTGCGCAAGAATCTCATTCGTAAAGGCTTGACACTTTACAAGACGGAAATTACCGATGGCAGCGGGATAATGGGCATCACCATTTTCAACAGCCGCTTTGCGGCAGAAAAGCTCACCGAGGGCGACGAGTTTCTGTTCTTCGGCAGGGTCGGCGGCAACCTTTACCGCAAGGAGATGAACTCGCCGGAAATGGAACCCGCCGAGGGCGCGGACAGGATAAGACCGATTTATCCTCAGACGCACGGACTCAACTCAAAGATAATAGAGAAGCTCGTCCGCACGGCGCTGACTGAGTGCCGGGACGAGCTTGTTGACCCGATTCCGCTATGGCTGCGCGAAAAATACTGCCTGATGAATCTGCCGGATTCACTTTGGAACATTCATTTTCCGAAGAGCCCGGATTATCTCGAAGAGGCACGGCGCAGGCTGATATTCGAAGAGCTGTTAATATTACAGCTCGGGCTTGAAAAAATGCGCTCGCAGGCTCAGAAGAACGCGGGCGCGATAATAGAGCGCGATTTCAGCGACGAATATTTTTCGCATCTCCCCTTCTCCCCGACCGGCGCACAGCGCAGAGCGGTAAAAGAAGCCATGCTGGACATGATGAGCGGCAGGCAGATGAACCGCCTGCTCCAGGGAGATGTCGGCTCGGGCAAGACTGCGGTCGCCGCCGCGCTCGTCTATTCTGCGGCTAAAAATTCGATGCAGTCGGCTCTCATGGCACCCACGGAGGTGCTCGCCGAACAGCACTACAAAACTTTTTTGAAGCTCTTCGAAGGCTGCGGAATAAATGTCGAACTGCTCACAGGCTCTGACACAGCCGCGCAGAAAAGGCGAAAAAAAGAAGCCCTCAAAGCGGGCGAAATCGACCTTCTCATCGGCACTCACGCAATAATCCAGTCGGATGTCGAGTTCAAGTCCCTCGCGCTCGTCATAACCGACGAGCAGCACCGTTTCGGTGTCGAGCAAAGAAACGCACTCGGCGAAAAGGGCGAGAATCCGCATCTCTATGTCATGTCGGCAACGCCCATTCCGCGCACGCTGGCGCTGATAATCTACGGCGAGCTGGACATATCAATTCTCGACGAGCTGCCGCCCGGCAGACAAAAAATCGAGACTTACGCCGTCACCTCGGAACTGCGGCAAAGGGCATATAACTATGTAAAAAAGCACCTCGACGCGGGGAGGCAGGGGTATATAATCTGCCCGCTCGTTGACGAGGGCGAGAGCGACACGGAACTCGCCTCCGCCGTGAAATACGCCGACGAACTGCAGCGCGGCGATTTTCGCGGCTACACGGTCGGGCTGATGCACGGCAAGATGAAGAGCGCGGACAAGAAAAAAGTTATGGAGTCGTTCTCCAAAGGCGAAACGCAGTTACTCGTCTCCACAACGGTCATCGAGGTCGGCGTCGACGTGCCGAACGCCGTAATTATGGTTATAGAAAACGCCGAGCGATTCGGACTCTCTCAGCTCCACCAGCTCAGAGGGAGAATCGGGCGCGGACAGTATAAATCCACCTGCATCCTCATCACGGACGCCAAAAATGACACGGCGCAGCGGCGCATGAAGGTCATGGAGACGACGACCGACGGCTTCAAAATCGCGGACGAGGATCTCAGGCTGCGCGGTCCGGGCGAATTTTTCGGTTCGCGTCAGCACGGACTGCCCGAGATGAAAATCGCAGACATGCTCGAAGACAGGAGCACGCTCGAAGAGACGCAGAGAGCGGCAAAAGAAATTATAGCGCGCGACCCGGAGCTTTCATCGCCCGAGAGCGCGGCTCTGAAAAACGAGATTCAGCGGCTTTTCGACGCAGTCGGAAGCGCAGGAATGAACTGAAAAATTCGTATCGTACCAAGCAAGTGTTCATAAACAGTTTCAGTCCCGACAGTGATATCTGCTGGGACTTTTTGTATATATAATTATTTGTTTATCACTCGAGTTGTAGCAAAGTAAAAGTAAGTGACCGGCTGATTTTTATAATCAAACCTCTAATAGCCGCGTCGCAGTGTTTGAAAGCTTTCTTGTAGAGGCGGGCAACATCACCAAAGCGCCGCCGGTGGTGGATGAAGCAAGGCGATGTTGGCGAAAAACAAGGAGCATAGCGCCCGCTCCAAGGGCAATAGGCGACTATGTTTTGAGAGGGCTGAACGGCTTGCGTAGCAAGACGCACGAGCCCGTATTGTTTGAGCGAAGCGAGTTTACGGGCGAATGTG
>ERZ1026848.1647-NODE-1647-length-11832-cov-17.848094_pt1 | contig 11832 bp, 8 predicted proteins | sample MGYA00380154_ERZ1026848 | MGnify/ENA primary metagenome ERZ1026848 (study PRJEB33269, sample SAMEA4719790) | human gut metagenome | biome: human-associated habitat; feature: organic feature; material: feces | place: Cameroon | collected 2013-10 ...
ACATCCCCGACCGCTATATGCCCGCCGGTGTGTACTTCTTCATCAAGTGGAAGGGAAGCACCGTGGACCCCGTGAAGCTGGCGCAGTACGACATTCTGCCCAAGGTAAAGGGTTATTCCGGCCCCGTGGTGCAGGGCGTGACCTACTATGACAGCTTCGTGCTGGGTGCCAAGGGCGACGGTGTTGCCGTCTGCGGCAATGCTGCCATTCTGGCCGCTCCCACCATGTCTATCAGCGGCCACGCTGTCAGCATCACCGCCGTGTCTGGCGTGGTGTTCAAGTACACCACCGACGGCACCAACCCTCGATACTCCAACACCGCCCAGATCTACACCGCTGCTGTGACCCTGACCGCCGGTCAGACCCTGCGGGCTGTGGGCACCAAGGACGGCTGCGTGGGCATCGAGGGCACCAAGGATTACGAGTGATCTCATAGGAGGGGGCTTCGGCCCCTTCCCCCATATATGGACGGAGCGGGTGCACGAACCCGGCCCGTCCGCCAGATATAAGGAGCGGTTATGCCTCGATATAAACAGACAGCAGGCGGAACGGTGCAGGTGGATCTGGGGACGCTGAACCCCAAGCAGAAGCAGTTCTGCCAGTCCCGGAGCCGGTACACGGCTTACGGCGGTGCCAGAGGCGGCGGCAAGACACACGTTCTGCTGCGGAAGGCGGCAGGCGGCGCGCTCACCTACCCCGGTATCAAGATCCTGATTGTGCGCCGGGAGTACCCGGAATTGGAGCAGAACATCATCCTGCCTATGCAAAAGCTGATCCCGCCAGAAGTGGGCAGCTACAACGGCAGTATGCGCATGATGTTCTTCTGCAACGGCAGCATCATCAAGTTCGGGCACTACGGGGCTGGAGACGATCAGGAATACCAGGGCCTTGAGTTTGACTGGATCTTTATGGAGGAGGCCACCCAGTTTTCAGAATCCCAGTTCCGCACGCTGGGCGCGTGCTTGCGCGGTGCCACGAAGTTTCCCCGGCGGATGTATCTCACCTGCAACCCCGGCGGCATCGGCCACCTGTGGGTAAAGCGGCTGTTCGTGGACCGGGAGTACCGGGAGGGGGAAAAGGCCAAGGATTACACCTTCATCCCCGCCACGGTGGACGATAACCCCCAGCTTTTGGAGGCGTCCCCAGAGTACAAGCAAATGCTGGACCTGCTGCCGGAGGATGTGCGGCGGGCGTGGCGCTACGGTGACTGGAACGCCATGGCAGGCACGTTCTTCCCGGAGTTCCGGCGGGAGACCCACGTGATCGCCCCCTTTGTGCGAGTGCCCCGGGAGTGGAAGAAATACCGGGCATTCGACTACGGCCTTGATATGTTCGCCTGCCTATGGGTGGCGGTGGACTTTGAGGGGCGGGCCTATGTGTACCGGGAGGTACAGCAAAGCGGATTGATCGTCAGTGAGGCGGCAAAGCTGGCAAATTCCCTGACCCCGCCAGAGGAGCACATTGAGTTCACCATTGCCCCGCCGGATATGTGGAACCGGCAGAAGGACAGCGGTCGGAGCATGGCGGAGATCTTCGCACAGAACGGGTTAGGACTGCTGAAGGCCAGCAACAACCGTGTTCAGGGCTGGATGGCCGTGAAGGAGCTGCTGAAGCCCATGAAGAGCGACAAGGACCGGCCCGGACTGCTGGTAACGGAAAACTGCGTGGGTCTGATCCGCAATCTGCCCTCCATCCAGCATGACGAAAAAAACCCCTCGGACTGCGCCACGGAGCCCCATGAGATCACCCATATCTGCGACGCTGCCCGGTATTTCTGTGTCACCCGCGTACTGGGTGCCCAGAAAACCGTGGAAAAGATCGTGGACGATTTCGACGAGGGCGAGGACTACGATGACGTTATGACGGGCGGGGAGATGACCGCCGGTTATCTATCCTACGGATAAAGGAGGCCCGGACAATGGCTCAAATCACATCCAGCAACGATATTCAGGTGTTGAAGATCCGCCAGTTTTTGGGCCTGAACGAGAACCCGGACGGGGATACCAAGATCAAGAACGGCGAAATGAGCGAAATGCGGAACTTCCGGGTGACACGGGAAAAGCACTTGCAGCTGCGCCCCGGCACCAAGACGGTATTGAACTTGAAAACGGCATGGGACGCATGGTGCGCGGAGAGCGGCCACACGGCCCCCACGGAGAACCCGGTTTTCTCCGGGGCGTGGGAGGGCGTGGTAGACAGCAAGCAGCGGATCCTTGCCGCCTTCGGCGGGCTGATCTTCTCTCTGGACCCGGCGGCGGCTACAACCAAGGTTGTTGGCCAGTGTACACAGGCCCAGACATCTTTCTTCGGCTTTTCCAACAAGGTTTACCTGCTGAACGGCCATGAGTACATGAGCTGGGACGGCAAGGAGAACAGCAGCTTTACAGCGGTGGAGGGCTACATCCCCACGGTGATGAACGCCACAACGCCTGCGGGCGGCGGGTTTCTGCTGGAAAACGTGAACCGGCTGACGGGCAAGCGGAAGGTGCTGTATTCCCCAGACGGCAAGGAGACGGTTTTCCACATCCCGGAAAAGACGGTGGATGAGATCATCTCCGTGAAGATCGGGGACACGGCGCAGACCTACACCTCCGACCTGACGGCGCGGACCTTTACCATTACCCCCGCCCCCGCCGCCGGAACCAACACACTGGAGCTGGTCTACCGCAGCGGCAACGGAGAGCGGGCGCAGGTAACGGGGATGCGCTTCTCCGAGCTTTACAACGGCCAGACGGACAGCCGTGTGTTCCTCTACGGAGACGGCACCAACAAGACCATTTACTCCGGCATTGATTCCGCCACCGGAAAGCCTTCGGCGGAATACTTTCCGGATCTGTACGAGGCGGAGGTTGGCGAGGCCAACACGCCCATCACCGGCATGGTACGCCACTACGCACGGCTGGTGGTATTCAAGCAGGACGCCACCTACTCCATGAGCTATTCCACGCTTGTAACGGCTACGGACGTTACCACGGCGGCGTTTTATGTGGCCCCTGTCAACCGGCAGTTCGGCAACAAGGCGCCGGGACAGGTGGACATTCTGGAGAACAACCCCCTGACGCTGGACGATCAGGCGGTGTACCGGTGGCGGAGCGTATCCACCAGCGGCAACATTACTTTTGACGAGCGGAACGCGGAACGGATCAGCAACCGGGTAGATGTGACGCTGCAAGGCTTCGACATGGCAGAAACCCGGATCTTTAACCGGAAATCGGCGCAGGAATACTGGTGGATGTACGGAGACAAGGCGCTGATCCTGAACTATGGCGCGGACGCATGGTATCTCTACACCGGATTGAGCTTCCGGGCCATGGTGGAGATAGGGCTGGAGACCTACGGATTCCGGCCAGACGGCGGCGTGGTGCATCTTTCCCGGCAGTACCGGAGCGATGACGGCAAGGACATTGACGCTTACGCCGCCACCGGCTCCATGGACTTTGACCGGGACTGGGTGCTGAAATACAGCCCGCTTATTTTCGTGGCGATCCAGCCGGAGAGCAACGCACGGGTGCATGTGACGGTGGAAACCAATCGCCGCAGCGACTACCCGGAGAAAATCGTGTCCTCCGGTCTGGCCACCTTTGTCCATGCGGACTTTGCCCACTGGTCCTTCGGCACCAACCGGAAGCCGCAGGTGCGGCGGGTGAAGATGAAGGTGAAGAAGGCCACCTTCTACAAGCTGGTATTCAAGAGCAAATCGGCATCGTCTACCGCAACGGTTCTGGAGACGGACGTGCAGCTCCGCTATACCGGAAATGTGAAATAAAGGGGTGAACCCATGAGCAAACAGACAATGACCCCGGAGCGGGTCGGTAAGGAATACAGCGCGGGCATCAGCTTTAACAGCGGCATTGACCTCTATGACTGCGTGGAGACCAATGAAAATTTCTTCATCGGGAAGCAGTGGGAGGGCGTGCAGAGCAACGGCCTCCCTACCCCCGTATTCAACTTTATGAAGCGGGTGGTGCTGTTCTCCGTGGCTAATATCTCCACGGATAACCTGAAGCTATGGGCGCGGGCCATGTCCTCCAGCGGGGAGCGGAACACGCAGACCTTGGAGCTGGTGGCCGACATTCTCAACGATCAGTTCGCGTCCATCTCTGAGCACAACAGCCTCGGCGGGCGTATCCGGGAGTATACCCGCAATGCCGCCGTGGACGGTGACGGCTGTATGTATACCTACTGGGACGATACGGCGGAGACCGGACAGGCCAGCAAGGGCGCCATCCGCACGGAGGTTTTGATGAACACGCAGGTTTTGTTCGGCAACCCCAACAACCGGGACGTGCAGAGCCAGCCCTACATCATTTTGGAACGGCGGATGCTGCTGAGTGAGGCCCGGAAGCGGGCCAAGCGGTACGGCAAAGACCCGGACGAGATCCAGCCGGACAACAAGGACTGCGGCAGCAACTACATGGATTCCATGAGCGGCAGCGGGAACAAGGTGACGGTGCTGCTCCGGCTGTGGAAGGATGACGAGACCGGCACCGTCCACGCCTACGAGTGCACCCGGCAGGCGGAGATCCGGGGCGATCTGGACCTCGGTATCAAGCTGTATCCCCTGACGTGGATGAACTGGGACTATGTGCAGGACTGCTACCACGGTCAGGCGATGATTACCGGACTGCTGCCCAACCAGATCTTTGTGAACAAGCTGTTCGCCATGTCCATGATCTCCCTCATGACGCTGGCCTACCCGAAGGTGGTATACGATTCCACCAAGGTAGCCAAGTGGACGAACAAGATCGGCGGGGCCATTCCGGTAAACGGCAGCGTGGAGGGTGTGGCGAAGATCATTGACCCCGCCAGCATCTCCCCCCAGATCAGCCAGTTCATTGACATTGCCATTAGCTACACCCAGAAGTTCCTCGGCGCGTCGGACGTGGCGCTGGGCGATACCCGACCGGACAACACCTCCGCTATCATCGCCTTGCAGCGGGCGGCGGCAACGCCTATGGAGCTGACGAAGCAGAACCTTTTGCAGAGCATTGAGGATCTGGGCCGCATCTACATGGAGTTCATGGGTGAATACTACGGAGAGCGGTATGTGGAGATCTCCAACCCCTATGACAACAGCAAATTGGTGGTTCCCTTTGATTTCTCCATCCTGAAGGAGATCCCCTTCACCATCGGACTGGACGCGGGCGCGGCCTCCTACTGGAGCGAGATCGCCGCCATGCAGACCTTGGACAATCTGCTGATGCAGGGCAAGATCTCCACGGTGGAATATCTGAAACGGCTGCCCGCCGGACAGATCACCGACAAGGAGGCTTTGATCCAAGCCCTCCAGCAGCAGGAGCTTGCCATGATGGGCGGTCAGCCGGGGGCGGAGGGCGAACAGCCTGTTACTGAGGAGGAAGCCGTACCCATTCGTGGCGGGGCCGGATACGGCCAGTTGCAGCGGAAAATCAACGAGACCGGCGAAGTGCCGAAAACGAAGGTAGGTGCTTAAATGGAGAAGCGATTGACAGAGGATCTGAACGTGGTAGCCAATTCCAATCTGGAGCTTCAACTGCTGGACGACGATCTGAACATCATTCAGAAATTGGATGATGAGCCTAACGACGTGGGCGGTCTGACCAGTGCGGAGCTGAAAGCCAAGTTTGACGAATCCGGCAACATCATCAAAAAGTACATCAACGAAACTCTGATCCCGGCGGTTTTGGCGGAGGGCACTACGGCGGTGCGCTACACGCCGCAGACGCTCAGTGACGGGCAGAAAGCACAGGTGAGGGGGAATATCAACGCTGCTCCCGGCGGGTTCGGGCTGGGGGGTGGGTCAAAATTCTTGACCCCGGATGACGACTTGAATGAAGTTTGGGAAAACGGCTCTTACGCATGGGACGCTCCCCCCAAAAATGCGCCGACCAAAGGCGGTTCGCTTATCCCGTATTGTTCAATGAACGTGCTGAACAAGGGTAGCGATTACAATACACATCAAATCATCTACACATTTGAAGGCTACGAGATTCACCGATACTACGATGGCGCAAAGAAAATTTGGAGCGAACAGGCGTGGGTAAACCCGCCCATGGAGTTGGGCACTGAGTACCGCACAACGGAACAGCGTAACGGGAAGTCTGTATACAAAAAGCTTGATACCGATGGGCTTTTGAAATGGCGTTTGGACGGGGACAACACTTGGCAGATTGAAGGCGACCAGCCGGTAATGGAGATCGACCTTTCTGACAGCATCACGATGGACTCCGAAAATCCGTTCGTAAGCAATATCGGAGTCGGATACGACAAAAGCGTAGGCGAGAAGATCAAGCGGGCAGCGCTCGCCGGAAGTGCGAAAGTAACCGTCTCGCTGAAAGTGGGCGTCGGAGAGCCGGAAAAGGTGACGCTCCCGATGTCCGGCACGCAGAGTGCGCTTGATAACGGGTCGCCTGCATACGGCCTGACCGGAACGTATGTCTGGGCGGGCGTGATGGGGCTTGACATTATGATCGCAACAGCCATCTCCGATAACTCCTGCACCGTCATAAAGCACATCGCCCCGTGGCATCAAAAGCCAATCTATGATCCCGTAGATAAGCCCGACGAGACACCGGATGGGGCGTTTCTACGGTGGAGCAGCGAACAGAAAAAGTGGGTGGCGGAGAGCGTACCCACGGCAGAAGGAGGTACGTTCTAAGTGGCTGAATATCTGGTACAGGACACAAGCCTGACGGCAATCGCGGATGCTATCCGCGCAAAAAACGGCGGCACAGACAAGCTGACGCTCGCGCAGATGCCGGAAACCATCGCAAATATCCAGACCGGAACGGACACGAGCGACGCGACGGCGGAGGCGGGCGACATACGCAAGGGAAAAACCGCCTACGCCAAGGGGCAGAAGCTGATCGGCACGCTGGAGGAAAGCGGCGGCGGCGGGTCTGGCGGCGGGTCTGGCGGAGGCATCAACGAGGCCGACATTCCCGCCCCAAGCGCATACGCAAGCTATGTCGCAAAGGCAAAGACGCTGTACACGGGCGCGTATGCGGGGTATGTGATCTTTTCCGGCGACGGCGTGCTTGACGTGGTGTTCCTCATGAGCAACTTTGCCGTGACCGCCTACAACAGCGCGACGACAGAGATAACGATGCGCGGCGCTTACTGCTGCCGGTTCACACTCAAAACCGGCGTGTGGACAACACTCGACTACCGCACGGAGGCGGGCGGCGGGCGCTATGCGCTGAACATCCAATTTTCCACAAGGACGCTGCTTTTCGGCGGAACACAGGTCTATCCCGTCGTGATCGCACAGGGCACAGGCATTTACGGCGTCGAGTGGAGCGCGGGCACAGGCAACAAGCTCAAGCGCATCGGCGACGCCGCCAATTTCGCCGATCCCGTCGCATACATGGCGGGACAGAGCAATTACGGGTCGCCGTTCGACAATCTCCTGCCGTGGAGCGGGATGCAGGTCTCCGAACGCGCGGGCGGCATGATGGTCGCCATCCCGAAATTTTGGTATCGCATCGAAAACGGTGTGGACAGCAACGGATACGGCATCCGTATTCAAATCGCGGACGCGCCGAAGGAAGGGTTTCACGTCTCGCCCGCGCACATGGACAGGGGCGACGGGTTCGGCGAGCGCGAGGTCGTCTATATCGGGCGCTACCATTGCCGCGCGAGCGACTATAAGAGCTACGGCGGTGAAAAGCCGAAGGTAAGCATCACCCGCTCCGTGGCACGTCTTAACATCACCGAGATCGCGCCGAACGTGTGGCAGAGCGACTATGCCATCATGTTTACGATCTGGCTTTTGTACATCGTGGAGTTTGCCAACTGGAATTCGCAGGCGGTCATTGGCTACGGAACCGGCAACAACAGAGCTGTTGAGGACATGGGCTATACCGACGCAATGCCCTATCACACCGGCACGATGGCGGCGAGCCGCAAGAACTACGGCGTGGCCACGCAGTACCGGAACATTGAAGGGTACTGGGATAACTGCTACGACTGGGTTGACGGCTGCCGCTGCAACTCGAACGGTCTTTTTATCAACCTCAAGCCGAGCACGTTTTCCGACACGAGCGGCGGCGTGAGCGTCGGCGTTCCCGTAAACGGATATCCGAAAAGCTACGTCTGCAAGGAAGGAGCGGGCGCGTTCCCACTCTTTCTGTCGAGCGTGAACGCACCGGAGGGAGCGTCGAGTTTGCCGGATTACTGGGGCTATTACTATTCCTACCCCAGCCTGTTCCGCGGCGGTAGCTTCAACCAGAGTGGGGATCCTGGTATGTTCTGCCTGAACGCCGACAGCGCGTCCTACGCGGGCGCGAGCATTGGCTGCCGCCTCCAAGAGCTCCCCTAAGAGGAGGACGCGACGTGACGGCGGTGGTAATTGGGCTGAACTGGCTCGATCTTATTTGCACGCTCTGGGCGCTGCGCATGGGCTGTGTGGAGCTGAACCCGCTGATGCAGAGCGTGACGGTGATGCTGTGGTACAAGGCCGCGGCTATTCCCGCACTGGTGCTGTGGCTCAAGCACTGTGGGACGAGGGAAGCACGGCGGGGTTTAGCGCTGTGTGCGGTCGTGTACGGCGCAGTCTGCGCGTGGCACGCAATCGGGCTGTTGGTTTTAACTGCACGATAGCAAGTTGGGAAAATAGAAAGGAGATACAATGAACGCTTTACACATCAAAAACACGGTGTTGGCGGTGCTGGCTGCGACCGGCTCCGCCATCGCGCAGGCTCTGGGAGGCTGGGATATGGCGCTGAAAGTGCTGATCTGTTTCATGGTGCTGGACTACGCCACCGGCTGGCTGGTTGCGGCCATCTGGCACAAGTCCAGCAAAAGCAAAACCGGGGCGCTGGAATCCAATGCCAGCTATAAGGGCCTGGTTCGGAAGGGCGTTATGTTGGGTCTCGTGTGGATGGCGGCATTGCTGGACCAAGCCACCGGGAGTGACTTTGCCCGCGACGCTGTTTGTATGTTTTTCATCGCAAACGAGGGCCTGTCGATCCTTGAGAATACGGCAATGATGGGGGTCCCCTACCCCGCCTTCATTAAGAATATGCTGGATGCCATTCATCAGGCCAGCGATCAGGGAAAAAACACGGAGGCTCACACATGAGCACGAGAGCGGGCACTGTCCCGCTCTCCGATCTCCAATTCATCAAGATCTATTTCAATAAGCGGCGTCTCCGCTCCACCACGGCCAACCTGAAAAAGATGCTGGCGGAGGCGGGCGGGGACGCTATCTGCAATGGCTCCATTTTCCTGCGGAACCAGCAGCCCGCCTGCCACCTGAAAGCAGACGGCAAGGTCTACAAGGCCCCTAATTACCGGGCGTGGGCCGTCAGCTGGGACACCCCGGCGGACTTCGGCGTGAAAACCGTGCCAAATGGGGACCGGAATTACATGGAGTGCGTCCACCTCATCATCAGCGGAAAGAAGATCAGCCCCATTACCTGCGGAGCGGACATGAAGTACCGTGCTCCCCGGACGGCCATCGGCACCAAGAACGGACGGTTCGCCTACTATGTGAGCAAGGATCGGCGGACACCGGAACAGCTCCGTGACCTGCTGGCTTCCTACGGCTGGGACAACGCCATTATGATGGACGGCGGCGGGTCTACCTGCTTCATGGATTCGACAGGCAAGGGCTTTACCGGGGACGGGCGGGTAATTCCGTTCTTTCTGGTGTGGAAACTGAAAAGCGGGGACGCATACGAACCGGAAGGAGAGAAACCTATGGTAGAGATCAACGCTTATTCCAAGGCGAAAGACGGCAACAAGAAGCTGTCCACAAACTTTACAGTGAAAGAATTTGCCTGCAAGGACGGCTCCGATGCCGTACTGGTAGCGCCCCGGCTGGTGATGGTGCTGGAATCCATCCGCACCCACTTCGGCGCCCCGGTGGTCATCCACAGCGGGTACCGCACGCCGCAGTACAACAAGGAGGTGGGCGGGGTGGCCCACAGCCAGCACTGCTACGGCACGGCGGCGGATATTTCCGTGCGGGGCCAGCTCCCGGCAGCGGTGGCGGCGTATGCGCGACAGCTCATGCCGGACTGGGGCGGTGTGGGCACATACAGCAAAAAAGGCTTCACGCACATCGACACAAGAGAGGTGAGAGCCGATTGGACGGGTTAAAGACCATTTTGAATGGCGATTATGCGGTGAGCAAAAGCGGAGAGGTTTTTAGCCTGAAAAGCAACAAAACTTTGAAGCAAATGGACAACGGCCACGGCTACAAAAATGTTTGCGTGTGCATCGGTGGGAAGCCCAAAAAGTATTATGTGCATCGGCTTGTGGCTATGGCATATTTACCAAATCCGCTTCAATACCCAGAAGTAAACCATATTGATGAAAACCGGGGGAACAACCACGCAGACAACCTTGAGTGGTGTACTGCAAAATATAACAAAAATTATGGGGGACGCGCCGAAAAATTCAGCAAGACGAGGGGATTTCCTGTTGTCTGCATTGAAACAGGAGAATCTTATTTATCGTGTGGAGACGCAGAGAGAAAGACTGGCATTAACCGTGGCAGCATTCACTCTTGCTGTACAAAATACAGAAATACACAAAGCGCAGGTGGCCTGCATTGGGTGTTTCTAAAGGAAATTCACCCCAAATCGCAGGCAGACTGGAACGGATAAGGAGGGCCAAGTATGGCAGGCTATTACGACAAGAACAAGGACTATTCCAAGGAATTGCAGAGGACGGATCTGTCGGCCTCCGAGCGTGACCGGCTGACCAGGGAGCGCCAGAACAAGATCAATGCCCAGTACGGCGGCAAGGAGCCGAACATGATCGGCTCTAATAAGACGTACACGCAGACCTACGGCGGTTCCTCCGGCGGCAGTTCTAAGGGAAGCTACAAGGGCGTGGAATATACCCGCGAGGACAACGGCGGCGGCGTTTATGGGATGCCCTTTAGCAATTCCGAGGTAAAGAACTACAAGCAGGGCGGCGTGACATACAGCGTAGGTGCTGATATGAGCCGCCGTCAGGATCTGGCGGGTAAGGCGCAGGTCTCCAACGGCTACACCGTGTTTTATGATGACAACGGCTATGCCTACAAAGCGGTGAAGGGGGCGGCGGACTACACCCCCCATCAGGATATCAACGCCGGGAATGGCAGCTACAACAAGAGCGGCGCGTGGACGGACAACGAAATGCTGTCCGCACTGGACCAGCAGAAGATCGCAGACATTCGGGCGCAGATGCAGGCGGGGAAAATCACCGGGGATCAGGCGAATCAGGCGGCAAACGCCATCCGGGCGGGCTACGGCTACACCATTGACAAGAACGGCTATGTGACGGACAGCGGCGCCTTGTCTGCCGTGAATGACCGCCGGAAACAGCTGGGCTTTTCCACCGGCCCGGAGAGCGCGGAGCTGGACTATTACCGCTATCTCATGGGGACGGACACCTCCCCCTCCGCACAGGCAAGCGGCAAGGTGCAGTCCTTCGGGGACTATCTGTCCGCAAACGGCGGCGCACAGGCAGGCAGTCAGCAGCGGGTGACGGACATTGCGGCGGGCAGCACTCCGGCCAGCAATTTTACGGCGCAGACCGGCACGAGATTTGACATCAGTGACGGCAACGACTATTTGAAGGAGCTGTACGCCAAGAAGGTAGCGGCGGAGCTGGCAGCGCTGAAATCCGCCTATGAGAAGAATACTGCCACACTGGATGCCAGCCGTGCGCAGATCGCCCCGGTATATGACATTGCCCGAAACAGCGCGGCCAACCAGAACGCCCTGAGCCGTGGCGCGTTTCAGGAGATGGCGGTGGCAAACGGCCTGAACACCGGCACCACCGGGCAGGCGGCGCTGGCACAGGACGTTGTGCTCCAGCAGAACCTTTCCCAGATCGACCGGGAGCAGGCGGAAA
>ERZ1026848.1649-NODE-1649-length-11821-cov-4.069097_pt1 | contig 11821 bp, 10 predicted proteins | sample MGYA00380154_ERZ1026848 | MGnify/ENA primary metagenome ERZ1026848 (study PRJEB33269, sample SAMEA4719790) | human gut metagenome | biome: human-associated habitat; feature: organic feature; material: feces | place: Cameroon | collected 2013-10 ...
CCTCCCGTCCCCTCGAAGGGGAAGTGGTGCTCCGCGAGACCCTATCCCACAGGCCCGCGCTTCTGTGCGCTGCGCACGGCGCTTATGCGCCTTGGTTGCAGAGGTATTTGACTTCACCATCAGGCTTTCCAAACACCTTGGAAGAGAGGTAAAGAAAAAGATGGAGTGCAAGGCTTGCGAAATCTTTTTAACCGGAGCAACCTTTCGGTTGTGAGGATTGAAAAGTTGAGCGTAACGAAGCAATCCGCTTTTTCTTTACCTCTCATACAGGGATTCGTCCCAGTCGGGGCTTCGGTATACACCCTCGTGGTCAATAGTAAAGGCCAGGTAGGTGATGTCAATGCCGCGGGCGAGATATTGCTTTTCGTAGAAAGTCTGCACCTCAAACAGAGCCTTGACGGCATCGTCACCGGAAACTGAAGCGAGTGGGCTTTCGAGAAGTCTCTGGCGGTCAGCACCATAGATATCCGTGGCGCAAGCAAGAATTTTCAGACCGTTCTGCTCGGCGACCGCGCGGGAATACTCGTGAAGATAGCGGCTGTCGGTCTTCAGATGCACAATTCCCCCGGGCTTGAGAAAACTGCGGTAACGCTCCAGAAAAAGAGGCGATGTAAGGCGCTTCTTCTCACGGCCTATCTGAGGGTCTGCAAAGGTAATCCAGACCTCCGAAACTTCGTCCCGGCCGAAAAGAGCCTCAATGAACTCGATTCTCGTGCGCAGGAACGCCACATTCGAAAGATGATGCTCCTCGGCATACTTCGCGCCTTTCCACAGGCGGGCACCTTTGATGTCCACACCTATATAATTGATGGACGGATTGCGCAGGGCGAGGTCTATTGTGTACTCTCCCTTGCCACAACCGAGTTCCACCACAATCGGGTTGTCATTTTTGAAAAAATCGCTTGCCCAATGCCTCTTAATCGGATGATCCTTCAATGTTCCGTCCTTCTTCAAGAGTTCACCATCATGCCCTGTGGTGTCATCTCCTGCCGCGTCGTCAACTTTCACCACAGCGAGGACATCAGCGGCGGATGGTTGGAGAAGGCAGGAGAAAGTCTCATTCTCCCTGAACTTTCGGAGCTTGTCCTTTCCCATTTCCGTTCTGTTCTTTATTCTGATTCTGATTGTTGCCGCGGTTTCTGTTTCGGCCCCAGCCACGCTGTTCGCCATTTCCGCTGCCACCATTTCCGCTGCCACCATTTCCGCTGCCACCATTTCCGCGGTCACTGTCGCCTTGACCTCCGTTTCTGGTCTGACCGCCGTTTCCGCCCTGGTAGCGTCCCCCACGTGACTTCTTCCTGCGACGTCCGACGTTGTCGAAGCGCGAGATGCTGTCATCTCCTACTGCCGTAACGAATTCCGGCGCAACCGCCTCCGGTTCAGACTTGAGAGACTCCGGTTTGATGCCGTCACGGTTCATCTTCAGAATCTCGCGAACCTCGATTGCGGAAAGAGGGAACATGTTGGCCTGCGAGAACTTGTCGTAGGAAAAATACATCACCTCACGGAGAATGTCCGTCTTCATCAGGTAGGCGAGTCCGTCTTGGAATTCAAGCGGATTGAGCACCTTAGGGATGCGCGACTGGGCATCGATGTAGGATGCGGTCTCGTAGTTGAGGCAGCACTTGAGCTTTCCGCACTGTCCTGCAAGCTTCTGCGGGTTGAGCGAAAGGTCCTGCACCCTGGCTGCCGAAGTCGATATTGACTGAAAAGTGGAGATGTAATTGGAGCAGCAAAGCTCGCGTCCGCATATTCCCAGACCGCCTATAAGCCCTGCCTCCTGACGCGCACCAATCTGCTTCATCTCGATTCTGATGTGGAACTCGTCCGCAAAAACCTTGATGAGCTGACGGAAATCCACGCGCCCGTCGGCGATGTAGTAGAATATGGCCTTGGTGCCGTCGCCCTGAAACTCCACGTCCCCGATTTTCATGTCTAGTCCGAGCTCCACCGCAATCTGACGCGCACGTATCATCGTCTCCTGCTCCCGTCCGATGGCCTCCTGCCACTTCTCGAGATCATAGATCTTTGCCCTGCGGTAGATTTTTTTGAATTCGCCGTTCTCCGGAGTCAGCCGGCGGCATTTCATCTGACGTGCAACTATGGCACCCTCAAGCGTCACTATTCCGAGGTCATGCCCCGTGTTGGCCTCCACCACAACAAGGTCGCCGGTCTTTATGCTCTGCCCGGAGGCATTGTAGTAGATGCCCTTGCGAGTGTTCTTGAAACGGACTTCGAAATAGTCCTTATACTGTTCCTGAGCCACTCCCGGAAGCCAGTCATAGACTTCCATTTTGCAGCAGCCGGGCCTATAGTGGCAGTTGAGCTCGCCCTCGTCGCTCCTTTCGACGGTGCACCCGCGCGAGCAGTCATATTTTTTTGCTTCGTTATCGTTATTTTCCATAATATGTTGTTATATAGCGACAAAAATCCTGTCCACGAGGTCGCAGAACAGAATCTTCGAATTTACGTTGCGGTCTATGAGCGAAACGGTCCGGTCAAGAGCGGTCTCAACCTTCATGCAAAAGGCGGTCCCGAATCTTGAAGATGCGACCTCATAGAAAGCGGTTTCTTCCGGAAGCACGCCGGCAAGCGCCTTCTGGTTTTGCCCCAAAAGGAAAATTCTGCGAATGCAAGCCGAAAGATAGGCACAGAACGCTTTTTGACGTTCCCTTGACGGCAAAGCCGCAGCCGCCTCACCTGCTTCAAGCGCGGAAAGAAGGTCTCTGCGGGCGACAGCATCAAGCAGCGAGGACACCAGAGAGAAGAACTCCTCATTTCGACGTTCTTCGCCTCGCACTCGCGATGCCTCCTCCTTGGTTAGCGGCAGCACGCGCATGCTCTGGCAACGGGAGAACACCGTCTGCATCATTTTCTCTGGAGCATGGGTGACGAATACAAAAACTGTCTTCTCCGGCGGTTCCTCCACAAGTTTCAGCAATTTGTTCGCAGCCGTAGGGTTCATTTTTTCCGGAAGATAGCAAAGCACGGCCTTGTAACCGTCTTCAACAGCGGTGAGGGACATTTTCGAAATTATGGACTTGGCTTCACCAAGGGCTATTTCGCCTTTCTTACCCTCAATTCCAAGAGCCTCCTGAAGATCTTCCTCATAGAAATAGGGATTGCTGAGCACAAGAGCACGCCACCATGTCAAGAAAGAATCCGACGTCGGCTTGTCTTCACTCACTTTAGCACTCTTGTTCACCGGAAACACGAAATGCACGTCCGGATGAATCAGCTTGCTCATCTGACGGCAAGACGGGCACTCCCCGCAGGGTTCTCCGCCGGCACGATGGTGGCAATTGAGATATTGCAGGAATGCGAGCGCAAGGGCAACGGCACCGCAACCGTCGTTCTCATAGAGAAGCATAGCATGCGGCACCCTCCCGCTGTCGACCATCGACACGAGTGTGCGTTTCAGCGCATCATTTCCTGTTATCTCATCAAATTTCATATCTTGTTACTTGTTTCGCATGGCGGTGAAGCGGGCAAGGTCGGCAAGCATCTCGCGTTCCTTTGACGGAGCAAGAAGCGAAATCGCTTCTATGGATTTCCCGACAAAACCTTCAAGTTTCTCTTCGGCAAACTCAACACCATGGTTTTCAGCAACAAACGAGACTATCTTCGCCCTATTCTCCGGACATTCCGGCACATCCCTGACCCATCCGCGAACTTCTGCCTCATGTTCTGGAGCAGAGGCAATGGCCCCGAGCAGCGGCAGGGTAATCTTCTGTTCAAGAACATCCACCCCGAGCGGCTTGCCGACCGAGTCGGTCCCGCAGTAATCGAGGATGTCATCCTTAATCTGAAAGGCATAACCGAGGCTTACGGCGTAGTCCCGCACCGCTTCACGGCACACGCCTGAGGCATTGACCGAAATTGCCGCCGTCACTGCAGCGGCCTCAAACAGCGATGCCGTCTTGCTGTAGATTATCCGCAGATAGTCCTCATAGTCCGTGTCGGCGGTCTGCGCCTTCTGGAGCTGAAGCATCTCGCCTTCTGCAAGGCAGCTGAGTGTCCTGGAAAATATGCGCACCACACGCGGATCACAGGCGGCGTCGCTATCTCCGAGTATGAGCCGGATTGCCCTCACCAGCCAGAAATCCCCCACCAGCACCGATGCAGAAGGTCCGAGTAGGGAGCGCACCGTCGGATTCCCCCTGCGCATGTCACTGCCATCTGCCACATCGTCGTGGAGAAGAGTGGCGTTATGCAGGAGTTCGGAAGCCGCAGCGTAGCGTTTCGAGACCTCCGGAAGCGGGCTAAGCTTCTGCCCGGGGACATAGGTGTCGGCAGAACGAAGACAGGCGCGGGAGACGAGCAGGGACAGCATCGGCCGCAGTTGCTTGCCGCCATGAGCCACTATCGCTCCGTTGGTGGCGTTGAGTAGCGCAATGTCGCTCTGGAGCACTCCGGTCATCAGTTCCTGAACCGCAGTCCAGTCACTTCCAAGATAGTCCCTAACAGATTCAATGTTCATATTCTCCCCTCCGGTCCCCGCCGTGAACGCACATTCCTTTCTAAAACAATACTGCCAATGAAATGGTCACTCCACCGAAACGGCTCTTGTCGCCGATTGAATTCTTCATCTTCGCGGCGAAAGAGTTGACGTCGGTAATCTCCTGCTTGGCATCGAAGAGTGTTCCGAAGTTCCAGTTATATCTTGCGGAAATCTGGAAATGCCAAACCTCCACGCCGGCCCCGAGTCCGATTCCGTATTCCCAACGATTCAGGCCCGTCCAGTTATTCTTCTCCGTCTCACCGCCCTTATACTTATTGTTCAAGGCATAGCCGAAGAACGGCACGCACTCGAAATAAGGCCTCATAATCAGAAGATCCGGTCCCCACTGGACAGAAACCGGCACTTCAAGATAGCCTGCGCTGTAGTCGAAAGACGCGATTCCCTCTGTCGTGGACGGCACACTGGTTCCCTTCACATGATACATCAAAGACGGCTGCACCGCAAAACCGAGCGGAAGCGAGAGCTTGAACGTTGCACCGACATGATACTGAGTGTCCTTCGTGAGTTTCCAGTCGCTTGACTTGGCGGACGAGAATGTTGCTCCGCCGATTACACCGTAATTAAACTGTGCGCTTGCGTTCGCAGCAAAGAGCGCGGACACGGCGAAAACCGCCAAAATTGAAAATATCTTTTTCATACAAAACTACAATATAGCATCTAACTTAACGGTAATATTTGCCTTAGGCTGCGCACCGACGAGCCTGTCCACCAACTTGCCATCCTTAAAGAAAAGCAGTGCAGGTATGCTCATGATGCGGAACTGCCCTGCGAGTTCGCTGTTTTCGTCGACGTTGCATTTTCCGACGAACGCACGTCCCTCATACTCATTCGCAATCTCCTCGATTGTCGGGCCGAGAGCACGGCACGGGCCGCACCATGTCGCCCAGAAGTCAACGAGTACCGCACTATTTGATGAAATAATCTCCGCGAAGTTCGCGTCATTCACAATATGTTCCATAATCTTAATCGTTTATGTAATTAAACAAATGTAGTCTGTCTTCACAAAGACGTGAAGTCCAGACTACAAATATAATACTTTTGAGTTTCTTTTTGGTCATATTCTTTCGCTTTGTTCGTTATTTAGCAGCACTAAATTCCTTACAAAACGAAAAAATCTGCCTCAAGACACATTAAATCGACTTCTCGACGTTCCAGACAAAGGCACGGAGACCAAGTTCCGGATATTCCGCATTCTTTGCTGAAAGCCCGTCAAGGATGCCGTCAACCTTCTCGTCCGGGACGACGGCAAGCATCGCATTGTTAAGAGTCGGCCACGCATGGGTCCCCTGATGAGGTTCTCCCGTCTCGGAACCGCGTCCGGTGATTTCGTTCCACATCGTGTAGCCCTTGCAGCCATGAGCCTCAAGGATGTCGGCGAGTTCCATGTTGTACGCCTGATTATATGCTATAAATATTGTCTTCATATATTAAATGTTTCTGTCATCTGACCATCTCTTTCATATTACGCATTCTTCGCAGCAATTCTGGCGGCCTTGCGGGCGCGGCGTCGGTTGCCGGCTTCGACGAAGGAGGTGTAAACCGTCGGGATGATGATGAGGGTCACGAGCGTGGAGACAGTAAGACCCCATGCCACCGTGATACCGAGCGAACGCCACATCTCCGAGCCCTCTCCTGTGCCGATTGCCATAGGAACCATACCGAGAACTGTGGTAAGGGTGGTCATGAGTATAGGGCGGAGACGGCTCTTGCAGGCCGTGACAACGGCTTCCTTGACTTCATAGCCCCGTTCCTGAAGCAGGATGGTGTAGTCGATGAGCACGATACCGTTCTTCACGACAATACCCATAAGGATAATCACTCCGATCAGGGCCATCACTCCGATAGCCGTGCCCGTAATCATACATCCGAGGGCGACTCCGGTGAGCGCGAAAGGAATGGAGAACATGATGACGAACGGACTCATCAGGGACTCGAACTGCGATGCCATCACCATATAGACGAGGATGACAATCAGGATAAGGAGCGTGATGAGATCGCCAAAGGTATCCTGCTGATCTTCGATGTCTCCGGCAACATTCACCGTAATCTCAGACGGGATGGCAGTGCTGCTGATGGCGTTATTGGCGACTACTACCGCATCGGAAAGGGCGTAGCCTCGGGCGACGTACGCCGTCACTGTCACGAGACGCTGACGGTCCTTCCTCTCGATTTTAGGCGGAGTGGAAGTCTCGACTACCCTGCCGAGGTCTTTCACCTTGATTGAGGCTCCCGTAGGGGTATAGACCACAATGTTCTCTACGTCGGTGATGCTGGTTCGGAACTGAGGAGCGTAGCGGACGCGGATGTTGTATTCCTCTCCGTCCTCGCGATAGAAGGACGATACGGAGCCTTTGATTGCCGCACTGACGGCAGCAGCGGCTGTTGTGCTGTTAAGCCCGTTGATCGCAAGTTTCGTACGGTCGAAATCCACCTGATACTCAGGAGTGTACTCATCACGGCTCACAACTGCCTCCGAGAATGCAGGGTCATCGCGAAGTTTTGAGGCAAGTTGCGCGGCGATGTTGTCGGTCTTAGTGAAGTCGTAGCCATAGACTTCGAGTTTCACTGACGTCGAGCCGCCCATTCCCATGCCGCCTTCCGTGACGGTGAACTTCTTTATCTGAGGATATGAGTTAAGGATAGCCCTTATGTCATCCGATATTTCGGACGATGTGCGCACACGCTCCTCCATACTTCCGCAGTCGATGTTGACGGAGATGATGTTGGTTCCGTTGTTCTGCATTGAGGCAAATGCGTTGTCGGAGTCGGCCTGTCCGAGAGAATAGCTATACACCTTGATTTCAGGCGCGGCAGCAATGACTCTCTGATAGATTTCCGCCGCAAGTTCGCGCGTCACGTCCTGGCCTGTCCCGACCGGAAGTTCGATGCTTGCGCGGAGACGCCCGGAGTCGGACTGAGGGAAATATTCGGTCTTCATGTGCGGAATGTAAAGCGCAATGGAGCCGATGAATATGGCGAAAGCGACGCAAACGACAACCGTGCGATGTCTTACCGACCAATGGATGACATGTCCATAACCTCTTGTAATCCAAGCGATGAACTTATTGATGTTTCCGAACACGAAGGTGTAGACCTTTCCGTGGTTCAGTTTCAGACGAAGCATACGGGAGCACATCATCGGCACAAGGGTAAGCGCGCCGGTGGTGGAGACAATCATTATGATTGACACAATCCATCCGAGCTGACGGAACATGATTCCGGACATTCCTTGAATCATCGTCAATGGAAGGAACACGGCAAGCATGGTGAGCGTGGACGCGATGACGGAGATACCGACTTCCTGAGTTCCGTGGACTGCGGCCTCCTTTGGTTTCTCTCCCCTCTCGATGTGTGTCGTGACGTTCTCAAGCACCACTATGGCATCGTCGACAACCATACCGATGGCGATTGAAAGAGCGGACATTGATATGATGTTCAGCGTGTTACCCGTCGCGAACAGATAGATGATAGACGCGAGCAGGGAAATAGGAATCGCAAGCACGATGATGAACGTCGCCCTCCACCGTCCGAGAAAGAGGAACACGATGAGAGCCACCACAAGGAAGGTGATTATAATCGTCTCTTTCAGAGAGTTGATGGAATTGATGATGTTTCGCGAGCTGTCGACGACAGTGGTTATCTTTATGTCGGAAGGCAGAGTCTCCTGAATCTGAGCCATTGCCTTCTTCACCTTCTTTATGACGTTTACGGTGTTGGCGCCGGACTGCTTCTGAATGACAATCTGCGCGCCCTGCACCCCGTTGGTATAGGCTTCCTGGGATTTCTCTTCAAGGCCGTCGTTAACTGTCGCCACGTCACGCAGATAGACTGCCTCGCCACCGGAATAGCCGACGACAACGTCAAGCATCTCCTCTGCACTGTCGAACTCCTTTTCTATACGAAGCGTGTAGGTATCCGAGCCGATGTCGATGTTTCCGGAAGGAACATTCTTGTTTTCGTAGGCGAGGACATTGGAAATTCCCGCGATGGAAAGCCCATACGCCTGAAGTTTGTTCGGGTCGCAATAGACCTGAATCTCACGCTTTGGAGCTCCGGAGACAGACACAGTGCCGACTCCTGACACGCGGGCGAGCGGAGTGGATACCTTATCGTCAAGAATTTTCTCAAGGGCAGGTATGCTCTGGTTCGCCGTCGCGGAAAATATGATGATCGGCATATCGTCCGCACTGAACTTGAATATGACCGGGACGGACGCGCCGTCTGGCAGACTCGAATTCACCATATCCAATTTGTCTCGGACATTGTTGGTCGCCTCGTCGATGTCGACGCCGTATTCAAATTCAAGGGTTATGATGCAGACATTCTCCTTTGATTGAGAGGTGATATGCTTGAGGTCACTCACTCCGTTGAGCGAGTTTTCGAGAACCTTCGTGAGGTTCGTCTCTATGTCTTCGGCACTTGCGCCCGGGTAGGACGACATCACCATGATGGTGTTCGCATCGAAGTCCGGGAAGTTGTTGATGGACAGATTCATCAACGAGAAGATGCCGAAGATCGCGAAGGCCGTGAATATCAGGGCCGTCGTAACCGGATTATCAACCGCTTTTCTGTATATGCTCATGATGTTATTCTGCTATAGTAACTTTGACGCCATCCTTGAGACGGACCTGACCTTCGGTGACAACCTTGGCGCCATCCTCAATTCCGGAAAGAATCTCATACATAGAGTCGATGCGGCGGCCAAGCTTCACATTTTGGTAGGTGACGGTTCCGTCCGCGTTGAGAATATAGACGAACCTTTCGCCGGAGCCTGTCTGCTTTACGATTGCTGTGTCCGGAACGACCACGCTGTTGTTCACTCCGAACTGAACGGTTACACGGGCATACATTCCCGGACGGAGAACATTGTCCCTGTTCGGAACGATGACCTCAACGTTGAAAGTGTGCGTGGATTCGTTGATTGTCGGATATATGCGGTTGATTTTGCCGGCGAAGACCTTGCCGGGGAAGGCATCCACGGTGATTTTCACCTCGTTGCCCTTCTTTACCTTGGAGTAGTCGCTCTCGGAGATTCCGACGAGGAGTTTCACCGGAGCAATCTGCTCGACGGTATAAATAGGCTGGCTCATGGAGTACATGTCACCCTTGTCGTAGTTCCTTGCGGTCACCACTCCGTTAATCGGCGAGCGGAGAATGGTGTTCTGAAGAAGATTCTCGTAGCTGGTCTTGCTGACCTTGTAGGAAAGCTCGATTGCGTCGAGATCTGACTTTGAGAGTCCTCCCGCATCGTAGAGCCCCTTGAGACGGTTGTACTCGGTCTCGTTGTTCTTCATCTGAAGTTCGGCCTGCTGGAACTGAAGCTTGTCCATTTCTGCAAGTATCTGACCGGCACGGACGAAGTCTCCGACCTCAACATTGATTTTGCTGATACGCATCGAGGTCTGCGGAGCTATGTTGTTCTTCGCGTAAGGCTCAACCGATGATGTATAGACAGAAGTCTGAGGGACATCCTGTTTCCCGACCGTAACCACTGTCACAAGCGGAGCTTCCTCCGCCACCTGTTCCGCTGCGGCTGCAGCCGGAGCCGCCTTTTTCCCGTTACCGCAGGATACGGCTGCTATCACAACAGCCGCGAATGTTAGATTTCTTACTATGTTGTTCATATTCTTGATGTTTTCAAATTGTTTCGAAGTCTCCCCTCATTTCGGAGTCTCCCCCGTTTTATTCTGTAAAATCCTGACCGAGAGTCTGTTCGAGCTGTGTTTTGGCCACGATGAAGTTATAGACCGCCTGTGATTCGGCAAGGCGGGCCTGCGTGAGGGCAAGCTGCGCATCGTTCAGATCGGTGAGGGTCGCGCGTCCCACTTCGTAGGACTTCTCCGCGATGCTGTAGGCCTTCTCGGCTGAAGCGACCGCATCTTTTGCCGCATCGTAGCTCTTGACATTGGTCTCCATCGTATTGAGTGACTGACGGATGGAAATTTTGAGATTTCGTTCGGTGGAGGTCATCTGAAGTCTCATCTGCTCGTAGCTGTTACGTGCCTGGCGCACCTGATTGAGACGTTTTCCACCGGAGAAGATAGGGATTGAGAGGCTCACTCCTACATAAGAATAAGGTGTCCACCTATACTCCTTGAAGTTGAAGTCATTGGTCATCGCGTTGTAGCTGTAGTTGAACGCGAGGGCAAGGGTCGGAATGTAGGCATACTGTTGGGCTTTTATGCTCTGCGCAAGCTCATTCGCCTGAATCTCAAGCTGTTTCATCGTGGAGTTGCGGTCGAGCGAAATGCTGTCGGCCTTGGTGACATCGGATGTCATATATTCGGAATAGTCCTCAATCGCGCCCTCGACGTCGATGTTCATCTCAAGGTCAATTCCCATAACGGCCTTGAGCTGCCACAGGGCGAGGATTATCGAGCTTTCTGCGTTATAGACGTTCGGGATGGCATTTGCAACGTTTGTCTTTGCGCGTGCCATGTCAAGATCGGTGGCCTTCTGCACGTTGTATTTCTTTTCGGTCTCCGCGTAGTTGGTCATCGCGTTCTCGTACACCTCCTTATATACGTTGAAGGCTTCTTTGGAGAAAAGTACCGCATAGTAGGCGTTCTTCACCTGGCTCACCATGTCGAGGCGTGATGCGCGAGCCTTTTCCACCGCGAGTTCGACGTCCATTCCGGAGATCTTGATGCTTTTCCACAGCTGCGCGTTCACGACCGGCATTGAAGCCGACACGCCGGCGCTCCACGTGTTCCAACGACCGACCTCAAGTCCTCCGTTGTTTTTGGATGATGAAGCGGTGCTGCCTGCACCTGTTCCACTGCCTTCACCCGTTCCACTGCCTTCACCCGTGCCTGCTGTGCCGGACCCCGTGGAACCGGAGCCAGCCGCCGAGCCCCCCCCGAAGCTGCCCATGTCGAAGTCCATGTACATCACCTGCTTCTTGATCGTTCTCTGATAGGAGCCTGTAGCGTCAATCTGTGGGAAAAGAGAGGCGTAGGTGCCTTTCTTCGCATACTTTGTCCTTTCAATTTCTTTGTCCGCGACCTTTACGGCAATGTTCTCGCTCAGCGCAATCTTCAGCGCCTGTTCCAGCGATATGACCACCGGTGTCTCGGCCGAGTCAGCCTCTTCCAGAATGAGCTGCACCTCGGTCTTCGGTGTCTCCTTGTCGTCCTTCTTTTTCTTGTACTGGGCAAATCCTTCCAGCGGCAGGAGAGCAAGAGACGCTGACACAAGGCCAAACGCAATAATCTTCTTCATCTTGACCATTTCTATTTTATATATTTTCTACACTAAACTATCCGAACCAATGTCCCGCAAACCGGTAGACGGCATCAT
>ERZ1026848.1650-NODE-1650-length-11820-cov-8.727582_pt1 | contig 11820 bp, 13 predicted proteins | sample MGYA00380154_ERZ1026848 | MGnify/ENA primary metagenome ERZ1026848 (study PRJEB33269, sample SAMEA4719790) | human gut metagenome | biome: human-associated habitat; feature: organic feature; material: feces | place: Cameroon | collected 2013-10 ...
GTGCGGCTGGCGGCGGCGATCTCGGCCCAGGTCATGGGGGCGGGGGCACTGGGCTCGGCACCCGGGGCCTCGTTTTCCTCGTAGCGTTCCAGCAGCCCGGCACCGGCCCAGAAGGACAGGGCACTTTCGGCGCTGATGCGGCTGCGCAGCTTGAGGTCTGCGCAGATCTTGTCCGGGTCGGTGATGCCGGTGGCCAGCACATACAAAGCCACCCGGACGTTGTATTCTTCGGCGATGCCCAGCTTGGAAAATACCAGCTGCGGCACCGCGATGGTATCGCCTTGGAGTTCTTTCAAACGGTAAATCATGCGTTCCTCGTCTCTGCTTCTTCTTCGGGTTCCGGTGCGGGCGGCGTCCAGGGGTCGCAGTCCATCATGTCGGGGCAGTTCTTCCAGCGTTCCGGGTCGGCGTTGAAGGCGTCCTCCAGACAGCTTGCGGCGGCGGCGCGGCCCTCGTCGGTCAGCGGAAAAATTTCCTGTCGGCGCAGGGCCGGGTCGGTCATTTCCAGCGTCCAGGGGTCCGGCCAGTAGTCCACCGTCAGGATGCTCTCCTCCTTCACGGCACCCTCGCCGCCCTCCGGGTCCGGCACGCTGCGCTTGCCCGGGGTGAGCCGATAGCGCAGGCCGTATTCGTTGCCGCTGTAGGTGTTTTTGCACTTGAAGTAATGCAGCAGGGGCACAAAGATCATGGTTGCAAAGGTCCTTTCCGGTGCAGGGCTCACAGCCGCCGCACAATTACTTCTATTATAAAAAACCATGCCGCAAATTGCAACCGCAAAATAAACGGCCGCCGCCCGCCCGGGGTGCCCGGAGCGGCGCAGCAGCCGTAAATGCAGAAAAATCAGAGATCCGTGCGGGGCTTGGCCGACATTTCCCAGAAATGCAGCTCATGCACCGAGCAGTCGTGGAAGATGGTGCGGCAGCGGGCGGCGCGCTCCGGCGACAGGCCGGTGCACACCTTTTCCGCATAGGCGGCCCAGGCGCGGCAGGCGTCCGCATAGCCGGGACCGGCGTAGTCCTGCACCAGCGGGCCGTAGAGAGTGTCCCGCACGGCAGGGGAGCGGTCCAGCATTTTCTGGAAGATCCAGCCGTAGCTCAGCATGCAGGGCAGGCAGGCCATGATGCATTCGGCCTCTCCCTCGCCGTTTTTTGCGGCGTTGATCATGCAGTCCACATAAGCGCGGTTCTCCGGCCGCAGGGGCAAGGCCTGCAAGTCGGCTTCCGACAGGCCAAACTGCTCCAGATAGTGCAGACGGGTCACATCCTCGCTCTCCTGCACAAAGCCCAGCAGGGAGTAGTAATTGCGCAGCGTCTCCATGGTGCGGGCCTTGGTCATGCCCCAGGCAAACACCTTGGCGTATTCCCGCAGGTAAAGACTGTCCTCCACGATGTAACCCTTGAAGCAGGCTTCGTCCAGAGTGCCGTCCTCCATCCTGCGCAGGAATTCGGTGTCCAGGCACTGCTGCCACACCGGCAGATCCTCCTGCACCAGGGAGGAAACAAAAGGCATCTCAGCCATCCACAAACTCTCCTTTCAGAGCAAACATATGATCCATAGGGCCGGAGCCGTGGCCCAGATCCAGCATGGCGGACAGGCAGCCGGAAATGTAGGCCTTGGCCCGCTCCACCGAGGTGTCCAGATCGCAGCCTTTGGCCAGATTGGAGGCAATGGCGCTGGACAGGGTGCAGCCGGTGCCGTGGGTGTTGGGGTTGGCGATGCGTTTGCCGTGGAACCATTTGCCGGTGCCGCTGCGCCACAGCAGGTCGTCGGCGTCGTTGATCTGGTGGCCGCCCTTGCACAGCACGGCGCAGCCGTATTTCTCGCTGATGGCCTTTGCGGCAGCCTCCATGCCGGCGGCGTCGGAGATGGTCATGCCGGACAGGATCTCGGCCTCCGGGATGTTGGGAGTGAGTACCTCGGCCATGGGCAGCAGCTTGGCGGTCAGGGCCTGCACAGCGTCGTCCCGCAGCAGTTTGGAGCCGGAAGTAGCCACCATCACAGGATCCACCACGATGTGCTTTGCCTCGTAAGCATGCAGCTTTTCGGCAATGGTGTCGATGAGCTCGGCAGAGCTCACCATTCCGATCTTGACGGCATCCGGGTAGATGTCGGTGAAGATGGCATCCAGCTGCTCTGCCAGAAAGCGGGGCGTGGTCTCAAAGATATCGGTGACGCCGGTGGTGTTCTGGGCCGTCAGGGCGGTGATGGCGCTCATGGCAAACACGCCGTTGGCAGTCATGGTCTTGATGTCGGCCTGGATGCCGGCACCGCCGCTGGAATCGCTGCCGGCAATGGTCAAAGCGGTTTTCATACAGTAAAACTCCCTTACAATAAAAATGCGGAGATGCCCGGCAGGGGGCAGCTCCGCACAAAATCACAGAACATGATCTCCCTACGTTGGCATGATCCAAATCAGGTCACAGGTCAGGGCGATGCAGCCCACTCTCAGCCCGCTTTGCGCGGACTCCCTTTTTTCTGGCATCAAGCATACCACAGTCGCGCGCAGGATGCAAGCCTGCGCCGCTGCGTTGCGCTGGTCTCTTTTCTTTTGCAGGAAGCTGTGTTAGAATGGGGGCCGGAGAGGTGACAGGTATGAAACAGACCAGAACGCGGGCGCTTTTTGCGACATTTTTTAAAATTGGAGCGTTTACCTTTGGCGGCGGCTATGCCATGGTGGCCCTGCTGGAACATGAATTCGTGGAAGAAAAGCAGTGGGTCACCCGGGAAGAGTTTTTGGACATGGTGGCCATTGCGGAATCTACCCCCGGCCCCATGGCGGTGAACAGTGCCACTTACATCGGCTACAAGCTCGAGGGGGTGCCCGGCGCAGCGGCTTCCACGCTGGCGGTGTGTCTGCCGTCTTTCGCAGTCATCTATGCCATCTCACTGTTCTTTGACCAGTTTTTGCAGCTGTCGGTGGTGTCCAGCGCGTTCCGGGGCATTCAGGTGTGTGTGGTCTACTTAGTGCTCTCGGCGGGGCTTAAGATGCTGAAGAACCTGAAAAAGGATGCCTTCAGCCGGGCGGTCCTGGCGGCGGTGCTGCTGGCCATGGTGAGCTGCTCGGTGCTGGCGGTGTCCTTCTCGTCCATCTTCTACATTCTGCTCAGCGGGGCGGCGGGCCTTGCGGTGTACGGGGTGCAGCAGCTGCGGAAGGAGGCGGGTGCAAAATGATTTGTCTGACCCTGTTCTGGAACTTCTTGATGATCGGAACCCTGTCTTTTGGCGGCGGTTACGGCATGATCTCGCTGGTGCGGGAGGTGGTGCTGGGCCACGGCTGGCTCACCGAGAGCGAATTCCTGAGCTTTATTGCGGTGTCAGAGTCCACACCGGGGCCGCTGGCCGTGAACATGGCCACCTTCATCGGTTCGTCGCAGGCCGGGCTGCCGGGGGCACTGGTGGCTACGCTGGGCGTGGTGCTGCCGTCCTTTGTCATCATCCTGCTCATTGCGGCGGCACTGCAGAACTTGCTGCGGTACGCCGGGGTGCAGGCAGTGCTGGACGGGGTGCGCCCCTGTGTGGTGGCCATGATTTTAGCCACAGCAGTGACCATGGGCCTTTCCACGCTGGGCGGCTATACGGCCGGCCCGGCGGGCGGCTTTGCACCGCATGGCCGGGCCATTGCGGTGTTTGTGCTGCTGGGGCTGGTGCACTGCGGGTACAAAAAAATACGGCAGAAAGCACCATCCCCCATTGGGATGATCCTGCTTTCTGCCGTACTGGGCATCGTGTTCTGGCACTGAGAAGGGCTCAGCCCTCCGGCTGCTGCTTCAGTTCCTGCCGGATGGCGCGGAACTGCTCCGGAACTTTGTCCTCCGGCATATCCCGGAGCACTTCAACAGTACCGGCGGCTTGCGCCGTTTCATAGTACCAGCATTTGTACTCCACCATGCGCAGGGTGTGCTGCAGCTCGTCCATCTGGGCCTGCAGCACCTCCCGCTGGTGGCGGAACATGGCCAGCCGGGTGTCAATGGTGTTGTTGCCCTGCATGGAAAGCTCAAGATACTGCCGGATGTCCTTGATGGACATACCGGCTTTTTTCATGCAGCCGATCACCCGCAGCCACTCGATGTCGCTTTCGCGGAACTGGCGGATGCCGCCGGATGACCGCGCCACAAAGGGCAGCAGACCTTCCTTGTCATAGTAGCGCAGGGTGGATGCCGGAACGCCCAGCATCTTTGCCATTTCGCCGATGGTGTAGGCCATGAGATCCTCCTTTGGACGGCGTCGGGATAAAACAGAACCTCCGGACGGAAGGGCCCGGAGGTGGGTTGGTGCGGGAGAAGGGGGTCGAACCCTCACTCACGGGGAACTGGTGCCTAAAACCAGCGCGTCTGCCATTCCGCCACTCCCGCAAAATAGATGGTTCCTATAGTTTAGCAATTCTGCCGCAAAAAGTCAATTGCCGCGGCAAGGATTTATAGTCAGCCTCCGCCCGGTGCATACTATAGCAGACAATTTTTCAAAAAAGGAGAGGACTGCGTATGCACAGAGCGGGGCTGGTGCGCCTTGTACGGATGGGGCTTGTCTACCTGCTGGTGGCGGCTGCGGCGGCGCTGGGCTGGCTGTGGCATGCTCTGCCGGAGGAGATCTGTCTGGAGCCCGGGCAGACGCTGCAATTGCCGCGCTTTGCCTGGGTGGAGCCCTTGCGGGGGCGGGGCAGCCGCAACGTGGCCAGCACCCGGGCGGTGGGAAGTTATCAGGTCACGCTGGCGCTGGGCGGCTGGCTGCCGGTGCGCACCATCCGTGCGGTGGTCACCGAGCGCCCGACGGTGACCGTGTGCGGAACGCCCTTCGGGGTCAAGATGTTCTCGGAAGGTGCCCTCGTGGTGGGATTTTCGGATGTAAACACCGCCGCCGGGCCGGAAAACCCGGCCAAGGCTGCCGGGCTGCGTCTGGGGGACCGGGTCATCCGCATCGGCAGCACGGCCACCGAGGACAACGACGCCGTGAAGCAGGCACTGGAAGCGGCGCAGGGCAGCGCGGTGGAGGTGGTGTACGTCCGCAGCGGGGAACAGCGGCAGACCAGCCTGACCCCGGTGTGGGATGCCTCTTCCGCCCAGTGGCGGGCCGGGATGTGGGTGCGGGATTCCTCGGCCGGGGTGGGCACCATGACCTTTGTGGACCGGCAGCTGGGGGTGTTTGCCGGGCTGGGCCACCCCATCAGCGACAGCGACACCGGCGAAAGCGTAGCCCTGCGCAGCGGCGAGATCGTGGCCTGCAGCATTGTGGGCTGCACCAGCGGCACCATTGGCAGTCCGGGGGAGCTGAAGGGAAAATTCCTTGGCACCCATGCGCTGGGCAGCATTGGCATCAATGGACCGAACGGTGTCTACGGCACCCTGCGCACCGCGCTGCCGGGCGAAACGCGGGAGCTGGCCTTTGCACAGGAGGTGGTGCCCGGTGAAGCGGAGATCTGGGCCACCACCGAGGGCGAGACGCCCCGGGCCTACAAAGTGCGCATCGAGAAGGTGAACGACGCCGACCCCCGCCGGAATATGATCCTGCGGGTGACCGATCCGGCACTCCTGGCCAAAACCGGCGGCATCGTGCAGGGCATGAGCGGCAGCCCCATCCTGCAGAACGGGCGGCTGGTGGGCGCGGTGACCCATGTGCTGGTCAACGACCCTACCCGGGGCTACGGCATCTTTGCCCAGACCATGCTGGAACAGGCACAGCAGGCGGCAAAAACAGATCACGCAGCCTGAAAAACCACTGTACGCGAAAAATAAGCGGCTGGTTCGATTTTCTTTGCCAAAATTTGCCATAAAAAACCGTTGAACTGTATGGAAAAATATGGTAAAATCCATGGTGTTAAGGGAACTGCACACATTGGAGGAAACAACCATGGACAAAGTGAGATTTTTGATGTCGGATACCGGGGCACAGATCACGGCGGCCTGCCGCGAAGCACTGGAGCAGAAAGGCGTGGAGGTCACGGTCGTGGAAAAGGACGGGAACAAGGTCCTGCAGAAGATGCTGTCCGTCCGGCCGCAGGTGGTGCTGCTGGACGCCTTTATGCCGGGGCTGGATGCACTGGCGGTCAAGCAGCGCTACAATGCCGCCGGGGAGCGGCACACGTCCTTTTTTGTCACCGGTGCATTCCAGAGCGAAGAAATGGTGCAGGAATTGCTGGACGAAGGGTTTGCCTACTATTTTGTCAAGCCATTTGACGAAAACGTGCTGGCATCCCGCGTGCTCAAGGTGGCTCTGGGACAGGAAAAACGGGTGCTCCACACCAGCGTGGACAGCGACGAGCTCACCGTGACCGAGATCCTGCACCAGATCGGTGTGCCCGCCCACATCAAGGGTTACCAGTTTCTGCGGGACGCCATCCTGCTCACGATGAACGAGCCGGAGTATATCAACGCGGTGACCAAGCGTCTTTACCCGGAGATCGCCAAGCGCAACGGCACCACCGCCAGCCGGGTGGAACGCGCCATCCGCCATGCCATCGAGGTGGCATGGGACCGGGGCGATGTGGACACCCTGAACAGCTACTTCGGCTACACCATCCACAACCTGCGCGGCAAGCCCACCAACAGCGAGTTCATTGCGATGATTGCCGATAAGATGCGGCTGGATAAGCGGCAGCGGGTGGGGTGAGCGGCAACTGCCCCACAAGGGGTCTTGCCCCAAAAAACAGGGGAAAACCCAAAATTTCCTCTTGCTTTTTTGCAAAGCAGTGCTATAATAGTAAGGCAATCGTTTCCAAGGCCGCTCGAGGGGGTAGCCGATATTGAAGGTTGTGATGGGCACATACATTAAATATGGCCCCAATACGTCAGAACCAGAAATGAGGTGAAAAGAATGAAACAGGGTATCCATCCGAACTACGTTGACTGCACCATTACCTGCGCATGCGGCAACGTCATCAAGACTCGTTCCACCAAGCCCGAGATCCACGTCGAAGTTTGCTCCAAGTGCCACCCCTTCTACACTGGCAAGCAGAAGCTGGTCGACAGCGGCGGACGTGTTGAGCGCTTCAACAAGCGCTTTGGCCGTAATAAGTAATTACAGGCTTTTCCAGCGCCGTCTCCTTCGGGAGGCGGCGCTTTTTTGCGTTTCGGGGCGGAATTGTTTTTGCTTTCCACACAGGTTTGCCCCAATTTGAACACAATTTCCGTCTAAAATAAACCAGCATTAAATCAACCGAGAAGGAGCGTATTGCTGTGGTCGAAGTATCGCATCTGAGCAAGAATTACGGCAGCCATCCGGCCATCCGGGATCTGACCTTTTCCGTGGCGGACGGGCAGGTGTATGGGCTGCTGGGCCCCAACGGCGCGGGCAAATCCACCATTATGAACATCCTGACCAGCTACCTGGCCCCCACCGGCGGGGAAGTGAAGGTGGCAGGCTTTTCCCTGCCGGAGCAGGCGCAGCAGGCCAAAGCCTGTGTGGGCTACCTGCCGGAGCAGCCGCCGCTGTACCCGGAAATGACCGTGCAGGAATATCTGGACTTTGCGGCCGAGCTCAAGGGGGTCAAAAAAGCCCAGCGCCGCGAGCAGGTGCAGCAGGCCGCCCGGCGCACCGGGCTGGATCAGGTGATGCCCCGGCTCATCCGCAGTCTGTCCAAGGGCTACCGCCAGCGCGTGGGCATTGCGCAGGCTCTTCTGGGCAGCCCGCAGCTGATCATTCTGGATGAGCCCACGGTCGGCCTGGACCCGGCGCAGGTCATCGGCATCCGTAAACTGATCCGGGAACTGGGCAAGACCCACACGGTCATCCTGTCCAGCCACATCCTCAGCGAGGTGCAGGCGGTGTGCAGCCGGGTGCTGATCCTCTCCAAGGGAGCGTTAGTGGCCGAGGGCACTCCGGAGCAGCTGAGTGAGAAGCTGAGCCCCGGCATCCGCCTGCGTGTTACCGCGCTGGGCAGCAGCGATACGGTACTGCCGGTCGTGGAAGCGGTGCCGGGTATTACCGGGGTGCAGCTGGTCAGCGAAGCAGACGGCGAGGTGACCTTTACTGCGGAGACTGCCGACACCACCGACCGCCGCGCCGAGGTGTCCCGCGCCCTTTCGGAGGCGGGGTGCACGGTGCTGGAGCTGACGGCGGAGAACCGCAGCCTGGAGGAAGTGTTCCTGGCTCTGACCGGGGAAACCGCCGATGTGCCGGAAGAACCGGAAACCGAACCGAAAGGAGAATGACCGATGTTCGCAATTTTCAAACGGGAAGTCCGCAGCTGCTTCCATGGAATGATCGGCTATGTGCTCACCGCCTTTCTGCTGGTGGCATCGGCCATCTATTTTGTGGCGCTGAACCTGGGCTACGGCCTGCCGGACTTTGGCTACTATACGCTGTACAACACCATTTTTATGCTGCTGTTCTATTTTCCGGTGCTGACCATGCGTTCCTTTGCAGAGGAACGCCGCACCCGCACCGACCAGCTCCTGCTCACCAGTCCGGTGCCGGTGGTGGGCATCGTGCTGGGCAAGTTCTTTGCCTTGTGCGTGGTGTTTGCACTGCCCTGCGTGGTGGACGCAGTCATGATCCTGACCCTGCAGGCACTGGGGGCGACCGCTGCCAGTACGCTGGCCAATTTTGCGGCGCTGCTGTGCTACTATCTGCTGGGCTGCGCCGCCATTGCCATCGGGGTGTTCCTGTCCAGCCTGACCGAAAACCAGATCATCGCGGCGGTGGCCGGAGCGGCGGCGCTGCTGCTGGCCTATCTGATGCCCAGCCTGCGCAGGATGTTCACCACCGGCAGTGCCGTGGCGCTGGCATTGTTCACCGCACTGGCCGCGGTGCTCAGTGCGGTGGCGGGCCTGCGCAGCCGCAGCTTCACGCTGGGGTGTTTGACCTTTGCCGGGTGCTGTGCGGCGCTCACGGTGTTGTTCCTGCTGCGCAGCAGCTGGCTGACCGAGGGCTTCAGCGCCGTGCTGAGCGCACTGTGCCTGTTTGCTCCCTTTGAGGAATTCGTCAACAGCAACTTTTCCATCCTCACACTGGTGTACTATCTCACCGTGACGGTGCTGTTCCTGTTCTTTACCGTGCAGGAACTGGAAAAACGCCGCTGGAACTGAGGGGAGGGCACAACAATGAAAAACAGAAAGAACCGGCCGGTCAACGGCAAGGTATTCCGCAGTGGGGTGTACTCCACCGCCATTCTGGCGGCTGCCATCCTGCTGGCGGTGCTGGTCAATCTGGTGGTGCGGGCACTTCCGTCCAAATACACTGAGTTTGACCTTTCGGAGGGCAAAATGTACACCCTGGGCGACAGCTCGGTGCAGCTGGCACAAAGCCTGCAGCAGGATGTGACCATTTATTATCTGTGTGAGACGGGCAGCGAAGATGCCATCATCACGAAGCTGTTGGACCATTACGCCGCCGAAAGCAGCCATATCCATTGGGAGCAGAAGGACCCGACCCTTTACCCGACCTTTGCGGCGCAGTACGGGGCCGAAAATGCATCCACCGGAAGCCTGATCGTGACCAGCGGGGAGGACAGCGTGGTGCTGGATGCCGCCGATCTGTACGAGTATGACTACTCCGACTATTACACCACCGGCAGTGCCAATGTGACCTTTGGCGGCGAGAAGCAGATCACAGCCGCCATCTATAAACTCACCAGCGGCGACGCCCGGGTGGCCTACTATACCACGAACCATGGGGAACAGGCCCTGACCAGCTCCCTCACCGAGGCGCTGAACGCCCAGAACATCACCCTGCAGCCGCTGGACCTGCTGACCAGCGAGATCCCGGAGGACTGCAGCCTGCTGATCATCAACGCACCCACGTCGGATCTTGCGTCGGATGACGGACTGGTGGACGAGACGTCCATGCTGCAGAATTACCTGAACGAGGGCGGCAAGATGCTGCTGACCACCAACATCTACGACGAGACCCCCAATCTGGACGCCCTGATGGCAGAGTTCGGTCTGTCGCGGGAGCCGGGCATCGTGGTGGAAGGTGATTCCGGCCATTCGCTGTACGGCTATCCGTACTCCCTGTTCCCGGATTACGGCGCCACGGAGGAGAGCGCGGCCCTGAACGGCGTGAACAAGGACACCCATGTGATGCTCTCGGTGGCACAGGGTCTTGTGCTGACCGAGACGGAGGATGTGACCGCGGAACCCCTGCTCAACACCTCGGAGCAGTCCTACAGTAAGCAGGACGTCAACAACGCCGCAACCACCGAAAAGGAGAGCGGCGACACCGACGGCCCCTTTACACTGGCCGCCTGGGCATGCAACGACAACACCGGGGCGGAAGTGATCTGGATCGGCTGCCCGAATGTGGACAACGAACAGGTGTATCAGTCCATTCCCAGCAACCGCACCTTCCTGCAGGGCTGTGCCGTTTCGCTGGCCGGGGATGACAGCGGCCTGCTCATCGACACCAAGGCGCTGGAAGCCGAGCCTATCACGGTGGCAGCTTCGCAGGCCACGACTCTGGGGTTGGTGTTCGTGTTCATCCTGCCTGCCGCCGTGCTCGTAGCCGGTGCCGTGGTGGTGCTGCTGCGCCGCCGCCGATAAGGAGGTTGCCATGAACGCAAAACGACGCACCCTTGCGGTGCTTGCGGCGGTGATCGCAGTGCTGGGGCTGGCGCTCTGGGCCCTGAACCGCAGCACTGCCGCAGAGGAAGCCGCTTCCAGTGCGGCAGCCGATGGTACCATCCCGCTGTGCTCTTTCTCCGCTGCTGACCTGAGCCGCATCACCTACACCTACAACGGGCAGACCCTCACGCTGGACGATGCGGACGGCAGCTGGACGCTGGCGGAGGACTCGGACTACCATCTGGACGAGAGCGCCTGCAATACCATGGTCACAGCGCTTTCGTCCCTCAATGCAAAGCGGCAGCTGGACGCGCAGGCCGGGGAGGACTACGGCTTTGACGCGCCGGAGTTGACTGTAACAGTCACGGCGGCCGGGCAGACCACCACCCTGACCTTTGGCAGCAGCAACACCGTCACCGGCGACCGCTATGTGCAGAAGGACGGAGACACCGCCCTGTATACCGTGGACGCCAGCCGGACGGCCTGCTTTGCCTACGATAAGGCCGGGCTGTTCGGCAGCTTCAGCCCGGCGGGCTTTGCCGCGTCGGATGTGGAGCAGGTGGCGTATACGCTGGCCAGCGGGGAAAAAGTCTCGCTGACTGCCGGTTCCGAGCTGGCAGGGGACGGAGACGAAGCGGATTCGGCTTCCTACGAGACGGTGTGGCGCTTTGCCGGAGATGCCGACACGGACCTGGATCAGGACAAGGTGCGGAGCATGCTCTCGGCCCTGAGCAGCTATGTGTCCGGCCAGATCACCCCCGCCGACGGCGCGGACCCGGCGGCCTGCGGCTTTGATGCCCCGTTAGCCGTGGTACAGGTGACCACGGCCGACGGAACAAAGACCCTCACCTATGCCAGCGGCACCGATGGGTATTACCTGATGGTGGAAGGCGATGATTCCATCTATGCAGTGGACGGCAGCATCGTGCAGGCCGTGACCCAGACGGCCGACGCGCTGACAGCGGCCTGAACGGCGAAAAAAATCCATCCTGCGCCCGGCGAAAAAACCGCTGCGGCGCAGGATTTTTTTATGGTCTCTGTAAAGTTTCGGCAAACCTCGACAGAGTGATTGACATTTGCCCCCGGATTGTTTATGATAAACCATGACAGGGCAGAATAACTGCGCAATATTACGGTCGTCATGGATGTTGTGCAGGGCTGGGTCACCCTGATGCGGGAGAAGGATGGGGCACAGGCCCTGTCTTTTTTCGTATCTGAGTTATAAGGAGGATATTGTAAAAAATGGACAACTCGGTGATCGTTTCACTGCGGGATATCGTGGTGGAATTTGATGGTCAGCGCATTCTGGATGGGCTGAACCTCGACA
>ERZ1026848.1653-NODE-1653-length-11809-cov-6.574273_pt1 | contig 11809 bp, 7 predicted proteins | sample MGYA00380154_ERZ1026848 | MGnify/ENA primary metagenome ERZ1026848 (study PRJEB33269, sample SAMEA4719790) | human gut metagenome | biome: human-associated habitat; feature: organic feature; material: feces | place: Cameroon | collected 2013-10 ...
ATTTGTAACTGCAACACCAGCCAAGATGAGGTTTCTATGAAAATTTTAATTCTGTCAAATTATGCAAACGGCTTATTTTTATTTCGTAAAGAGGTAATATCCTCTTTTATTCAAAAAGGAGCAGAGGTTCTTATTAGTGTTCCATTTGATGAAAACTGCACCAAATTAGAGAATCTGGGTGCCAGAATTGTTTCCTGTAATCTGGAAAGACGTGGTATGAATCCTGTAAAGGATCTCAAATTACTGAAGCAGTATCAGGCTCTTCTGAAAACCGAAGTCCCTGATCTTATACTCACTTATACCATAAAACCCAATCTTTATGGCGGTATTGCTGCCAGAGGCTGCAGAATTCCTTACGCAATGAACATTACCGGATTAGGCACTGCATTGGAAAATCCGGGATTCCTCGGCAAAATATTATTACTTTTATACAGATATGTTGCCGCAAAAGCCTTGCGTGTATTCTTCCAAAACGAAGGAAATCTGCAATTTATGCAAAAGCATAAAATCGCATTACAAAACGCTCATTTACTTCCAGGCTCCGGCGTCAACTTAAAAGAGCATCCGTTTTGTCCCTATCCCTCTGAGAAAAACGGAATTCGTTTTTTAGCTGTCCTGCGCATTATGAAAGACAAAGGAATTGAGGAATACCTTTATGCCGTACAGAAGATATCTGAAGCTTATTCCAATGTCCATTTCGAACTTGTTGGAGAATATGAAGAGGAAAGCCGCTCCACATACGAACCCATGATTCAGGAATTAGAGTCTCAGGGCCGCCTCACCTACTACGGTCATATTGACAATGTCCCGGAAGTCATGGCAAATTGCCACATCCTCATTCATCCCTCCTATCATGAGGGACTTGCCAATGTATGTCTGGAAGCAGCTGCCTGTGGGAGGGGAGTCCTGACAACAGATGTTCCAGGCTGTCGGGAAACGGTCACTGGCCAAAGTGGAATTCTGTTTCCGGCAAGGAGTAAAGAATCCCTTCTTAAGGCAGTGCAGGCAGTACTCTCCTGCTCACCCGGAGAGCGCTGTAATATGGGAATACACGGACACCAGCATGTGGAAGAGAATTTCAACAGACAGATTGTAGTAGATGCCTACCAGAACCTGTTATCCAGACATTAAGACAGCGTCCTGAAACAGCAGATGAATTCTCCACTGGTTCAGGACGCTGTCTTATAATTACCCGCATCTCTGCCCGGATAGTTCAGGAATTGTTCCAACTATGCTGTAATCAGATTCGCATCCAGTTCACTTTTCTTTTTTATAACAACACTGTCATACATCATCATGATTACATCTTCCTCATAATTTCCAATATTTTCCGGATTTTCACGTCCTTCTACATTCTCCCTGATTAATTTCACAAAATCCACCCCGGCACCATATGCATGCAGATAAGCACCTCCAAACCTCGGATTAATTTCTGATAAATAATACTGTCCGTTCTGATAGAAAAAATCCATATCCAAAGGTCCGTTAAATTGTAAAACTGACATAACCTTCTGTACAAACCCGAATAAGTTATCATCTTTAAAGGATATGGTTTTATTGGCACCACCTATTGTTGTAGAGAGTTTTCTTTTTGAAAAAATGGCAACAGGCTTGTGGCTCACTGTGTCTACATATACGTCTGCGTCAAGATCCTGCCCCGTCATCAATTCCTGAATAATCAGACTTTCATCCTGCTCCGTCACCTGCTTTAACAGCTCCGGGGTATCAATTTTTCTCGCACCCACACTGCCACTTCCGGTTCTGGGCTTCACAAAAACAGGAAAAGAAATCACTCCCTCTTCATAATCCTGCATAAATTCCCCATAGGTACCATACGTTTTGATCGTGGGTATATTCTTTTCTACCAGAAAACGATACATCTCATATTTATTAAAACACAGCCTTGCAGTTTCTTCGTATGGAGCAAGAACCAGCACTCCGATTGCTTCAAACTCAGCTCTGTGTTTTGCAAGAAGCATGATCTCCGGATCAATCAGTGTTGTTACAGCCTGAATATCCTCCTTCTTACAAATATCTAAAATAATTGAAATATAAGAACGATCCGTAATTAATGGCACAAGATATGCCTTATCTGCAAATGCCATTGCCGGTGCCACGGGACTGTTATCCGTAACAACAATTTTCAGCCTGTCTCCCATTGTCGTCCGAAAATCTTTTAATAATTCACATCGTCTTCCCACACTACAAAATAAAATGTTCACGGCTTTACCCTTTCTTTCTGTTCTATTATTTCTCCGGTGTTCCTTTAAATGCTTCCATTGTAGCATCAGTTGCACTGCTTATGCCTTCTCTTTTAAAAACGGCCTTTACTGTCTGCAACAGAATCCTGCAGTCCAGCAAAAACGAGAGATTTCTAACATATTCTACATCATACTCAAACTTCTTTTCCCATGAAATAGCGTTCCGTCCGTTTACCTGCGCTAATCCGGTCAATCCCGGACGAACATCATGCCGGTGCTTTTGCTCTTCATTATAAAGTGGTAAATATTTTACTAAAAGCGGGCGTGGTCCAATGAGGCTCATATCCCCTTTCAGGATATTAAACAATTCCGGCAGTTCATCTAAACTGGTACTACGGAGCATTTTACCAAAAGCAGTCAGTCTTATCTCGTCCGGTAAAAGGTTTCCATTTTCATCCCTTGCATCCGTCATGGTACGGAATTTGTATAGCGTAAAGATTTTTTCATTCTTACCCGGGCGCTGCTGCCTGAAAAGTACCGGACTTCCCAACTTGACTCTTACCAGAATAAAGAGGATCAGGTAGAGCCAGCACAGCAGGATGATTCCGGTTAAGGATAAAAGGATGTCCAGCAGACGTTTGATGCAGTTTTTGTACATAGAGGAGGCCTCCTTTCGTGTTCTGGTTCTGGTTCTGATTCCGATTCTAATTCTAATTCTGATTCTGATTCTGATTCCGGCACAGCATACTTGTTCCAGGGCGGACCTGCGGTGTTAAGAAGATCATTTAAAGCAACCTCTAACAATTTCAATAATTCTCTGCATGTCTTCTTCGGTATTCTTGATGTCACTGGGCAGGCATAAGCCTCTGCGGAAAATATCACCGCTCACGCTTCTGTCCCAGTCTTCACCGTTATCGCCCTTTACCTTCGCGGTATTGAGCTGCTCACCATCTGCCATAAAGAATTCTGCCCCGGCATAAATGGGCTGTAAATGCATCGGCTTCCAGATCGGTCGGGATTCAATGTTTTCAGCATCGAGTGCATCCATAATGTCATTCGGCGTTACCCTGCTTCCCTCCTTAAGCGTGATGCAGGAAAGCCAGTTGTTGGCATCTCCATCCGGATTTAAAGGATTCATGGTAATTTCATCAATATCTGCAAGGGCTTCCTTATACTGCTGATAAATGGCTTTCTTCAATGCTTTATGCTCTTCCAGGTGAAGGAGCTGTCCCCTGCCGATTCCGGCAACCACATTGCTCATACGGTAGTTATAGCCAAGCTCCGAATGCTGGTAGTATCTGGCCTGGTCTCTTGCCTGCGTAGCAAGGAAGAGTGCTTTCTTCGTAATTTCTTCGTCTGCGGATAGCAGCATGCCGCCGCCGGAAGTGGTAATAATCTTATTTCCGTTAAAGGAGATAATACCAATCCTTCCAAAGGTTCCGGTCTGCTTTCCACGGTAGGTACTACTTAAGGATTCTGCCGCATCCTCAATAAGCGGCACATGGTGTTCCTCACAGATTGCCATGATTTCATTAAGCTTTGCCGGAGTTCCGTATAGATGAACCACAATTACGGCTTTAGCATCCGGATGCTTTTCAAATGCCTTGCGGAGTGCTTCAGGATCCATATTCCAGGTGTCCTTTTCGGAATCAATAAATACCGGTGTTCCCTTTTCATATACAATCGGATTGCAGGTTGCATCAAAGGTAAGGCTCGGTGCGAATACAACATCTCCCTGTCTGATGCCTAAAATGCGCAGTGCCAGATGAATGGCTGCTGTTCCGGCACTCAGTGCACAGGCATGTCCGCCACCCATATAGGCTGTCATTTCCTGTTCCAGTGCATTGACATTCGGTCCCAACGGAGCCACCCAGTTCGTTGCAAATGCTTCGTTAATAAATGCCTGTTCCTCGCCATGCATGGTCGGGGAAGAAAGGTAAATCCGCTTCTTTTCCATACTGCATCCTTCTTTCTGTTTTCTTTCTATATGACAGGTCAGCATGCACAATCATTTCTGCATGGTCTTCTGTTATAGGTCAGCATGCTCCATCATTTCTGCATGGCTGAACTGCTGTCGGCATAATGATACGTAGGTACGATTTCTTTAACCAGTGCCCGGATATCATTACTCTCATCCCTAGACTCTTCTTTGAGCTTCTTCAACTGTACGAAAAACTCCGTTTCATCCAGTTCGATGGGCTTTCCAATATAAATCATCTTATTATCGGTTTCCTTAAGGCCCTCTTCCTCCATCAGAAGCTCTTCATAGAGCTTCTCACCGGGACGCAAGCCGGTAAATTCAATCTTGATATCCTCTCCGACGCGATAGCCGGACAGTTTAATCAGGTTTCTGGCAAGATCCAGGATCTTCACCGGCTTTCCCATATCAAGGACAAAGATTTCTCCGCCCTTCGCATAGGCTCCGGCCTGTAACACCAGGGATACCGCTTCCGGAATGGTCATGAAATACCGGATAATATCCGGATGGGTTACCGTAACCGGCCCCCCTTCCATGATCTGCTTTTTAAATAATGGAATGACACTTCCGTTACTTCCGAGTACATTTCCAAACCGTACCGCTACAAATTCCGTATCAAAGTGCTTATTAAAGGTCTGGATAATCATTTCACAGATCCGCTTGCTGGCTCCCATGATATTGGTCGGGTTTACCGCTTTATCTGTAGAAATCATAACAAAACGCTTTGTTCCGTTCATGGCTGCCGCATAGGCGGTCTTCCAGGTTCCGAAAACATTATTCTTTACAGCTTCATTCGGGCTTGTCTCCATCAACGGAACATGCTTGTGTGCTGCCGCATGATAGACAATTTCCGGCTTATAATGGTCAAAAATCCAGTTCATCCGGTTCGTATTACGAACCGATGCAATCAACACTTCCAGATTCAGATCCGGAAAATGGGTTTTCAGCTCCTGCTGCACGTCATAAATGCTGTTCTCATAAATATCCAGCATGATGAGCAGTGACGGTTTATGGGAAGCGATCTGACGGCACAGCTCACTTCCGATGGAGCCGCCGGCTCCTGTTACCAGAACGCGCTTGCCCTGCACATAGGAAAGAATTGATTCCAGATCAACCTCAATCGGATCTCTTCCCAAAAGATCTTCCACTTCCACATCACGGAGCTTGCTGACGCTGACTTCCCCGTTTACCAGCTGATACATTCCGGGGAGGGAACGCAGCTTACAATTCGTTTCTTTACAGATATCCAGAATACTGCTCATCTGGGATCTGGAAATCGAAGGCATCGCAATAATAATCTCATCAATATCATATTGTTCCGCACATTCTATGATCTTATCACGACCGCCTGCAACCTTGATTCCCTGAATGAATTTTCCCCATTTCCCCTTATCATCATCGATGATGCAGCGGATGACCATGGTGGAAAAATTACTGTTCACAATTTCCTTGATAATGACATTTGCAGCTTCTCCGGCACCTATAATCATGACTGAAATCGCATTTTTCCTGTTCTGATTCTTGTGCTTCAGACTACGCAGAAACCGGTAAGAGAAGCGGCTTGCAAAAATAAAGCTGATCAGCAGGAACATATAAAGAAAATAGTAGCTGCTCGGTACGGCCTGTCTTCCGGTGGAACGGAAGAACTGTAATCCGACCGCCTGCAATGCGGAGGAAATGATGCAGGCACAGATCAGATTCTGCAATTCCGTCTCTCCAGCATAGGCCCACAGGCTGTTATACATCCGGAAAATATAAAGAACAACCAATGTAATCACGATACTCAGCGGCAGGAAATCCGTAATCGGCTTCATGAAATGTTCCGGAATTTCTGCAAGAGAAAATCCGTAACGGATCATCAGGGCAAGGTAGCTTGCCAGAATCACACTGATAATATCGTAAATCACAAGAAACGTTCTTCGATAAAATTTTTTCACATTAAAAGGCTTTTTCATTCTTGTTGTCACTTTCAAAACTTTTTGTAACTGTTCCGAATCTTCCCAGTCACTAATTTTCCTTATAAAGTAACGGTGCCAGTACCAGCATCAGTACCAGTCCGCTCGGACTGCTTAAATGGAAAATCCATTCCACCATTCCGGCTATTGCAAAGGACAGGATCACAATCATCGGAAGTGCTGCACAGGCAATGGTTTCTTTCTCCTTGATATAAAATACAACTGCACAGACAAAGGAGACCGCGCCAAAAATCACAAACAGGATTCCCACACCGATTCCGTGATCATATGCCACCTGCAGATAGATGTTGTGCGCATGTACCGCAATCTCTCCATCAGGGAGAACAGCTCCCATCTCATCATGACCGGTCATATTCAACTGTTCAAAATAGGATCTGAAAATCGCTGTTCGTCCATTGGAATAATCTCCCTCATCCTGCATGTCTTCCGGAAGCTCTCCCGTGCTTTCCGCATACAGTGGTTCCACATAGGACGGAATATAGTCAATTGACGCTACAAGCTTGGGGATCTCATTTCCATTTTCATCATGGGTTGCCTTGTATTCCGCAATTTCTCCATAAAAATCAAAGGTACCTTCCGGTATGCCAAAAATCTTATTCGCAAATACATCCACAAATCTTCCGATCCGCATATATCGTATGGAAGTCAGATTATGTCCGCGCATCACCTGATCCGGCCATTCCTCAATTTCAAACGGCACCGGCTCTCCGACAATTCCGGGGATATTTCTCTGCAGAGTAAATGTTACCGGAAACATCACAAGTACCGCAAGCACCATAAGTCCCAGATTGGTAAGGAGACTGCGAATACGCACCCTTCCCTTTCCCCTTGCAATCATGATCCATGCTGCAAGACCGGTAAGTGTTACCGCAAACAAGCCGGTACGTGCCATGGTAAATAACATATAAGAAGACACAATCCCGAACAGAATCAGCTCTTTATAGATTTCCCGTAACTTCGTCGTACGATACAGCTTCATCAGCAGTAATACGATCACTGCACATTCTACCGTCGTGAGATAAGTTGCGGTTGTCGTTACCGTGTGGAAAACGAACGGATAACGGGCATACCGGTACGTAAGATAAGGGCGGTGCAGCAGCGCATATCCCATGGAAATCAGAAAATGAAGCACAATTCCCCATAAAACATTGGTAAGGAAATGGCGGCGGTGCTCCCACATTCCATAGCTCAAGTACAATAAGGTGAAGCTGACTGCCAGTACAACTGTCCACCATCTGGTATTCCGGAAAATCACAATACCCGCAAAGAACACCAGTGTAAGCGCCCCATACCAGTAATTGGGCTTTGCCAGCTTCCTTTTGCATAAGCAGATCAGGGTACGCAGAAGAATAAATCCGAATAAAATGGCAATCAGTACGGTGTTTCGCAGTACTTCCACATTCATTCCGATCTCTGCCTCTACTTTAAATTCCCGTACTGCCAGGGCATCAAGTCCGTTATGATAATAAATTACTCCGGCAATGCCTGCAGCAATCGCATAAAGCAGGGTATACCGGTTCAGAATTTCCTTTAAGGAAAACATGGTAAGAATCACCAGTGCAAAGAACAGCATTTCCCTGCGCTGTGCCACCTGATGATGAATTTCATAGAGTCCGTTCATATAATCGCAGCATGCAGCAATTGCGCCTGCAATAAACAGGATCTGTAATCCATCTGCCAGATGCTCTCTGATAAAATCTCCGGTAAACAGTGTTCCCTGTCCGTCGCGGTTATGGTTAATCGCATAGAACAAAATCACTGCAAGGAAAACAAGGCTTATCGTATAAAAGATATTATCCAATGCATAATCGCTTAATCTTCCGTTAAAAACCATAAAGAAGCCGGCAAGTAAAAATAACGCAGCAAGCGGATTGGCAGTGAACCGGAATGCACGTTCCACAGTAATAAGCGAATCCTCTTTGTGATCCTTATAAATCCTGCGGATGACAGCTAAAAATAACAGTGCAGCAAGAACGATTCCTCCTGCAAATGCCAGTGTACGCTTATAGCCAATGGGGACACTGTAATGATACTCTGCTGCCAGTCCGGCTCCATAGATCTGTTCTCCATCATAATAAAGAATTCCAGCACCCGGCATCGTATCCGGTGTGATAAATTCATAGGCAAAGGTAACATTTGCTGCCGGAACATCCTGAATCTCTGTCTTAAGATCCATTCCATCCGGTCTTGTCCCCTGCACATTCAGGAAATAGGTCTTTCCTTCCTCCATAATCAAATCCATGGGGACATCCACATAGGAAACGGCAGCTTCCTTAGAAACAATGACCTGTTCCTTCGCTGCTACCTGCTGTTTTTCATTCAGAATTGTCACATAAAAGCAGCCATCTGACTGCACGCTTGTCGGATAAAGGCGCAAAGAAGCAAGGTGATTTCCCTGGGATAAAAAGGTCTGCATCACCGAATGCTCTTCATTCACTGCTTCTGTACAGGTTCCGGTTGCCGGAGTAACCGAAAGTGTCACATCCTTCTTCCACAGGCGCAGCGGCCAGAGTGTCGAAAGAACGATCACTGCCACAAGCAGGATAATAAATTGTATCGCCGTACTTTTATAAATAACCTTTTTCATATTTCTTCCTTAATTATGACAGGCAGATAAAACAGCCCGCGCTTCATCGTTGACTATTAAGTATAACATAGATTCGTACTGCAAGCAACGGCACCAGTACCCACCAGAACACGACATACCGCACCAGATACGTCGGCCCCAGCAAAAATGTCAGAAAAACCAATATCGGAAGCAGAAATGGCAGAACCACTTCCATATATCTTCCCTGCTCCTTCTGATTCAGCAGGAATCCCAGTCCGAACAGCATACACCAGAACAGAAAGCCCGGTGAAAACAGCATGGAAACAAACGGAACCTTCTGCTGGAATACCGTAAGGGACATCCTCCTATAAAGCTCGTCAAGTGCCGGCAGAAAGCTTGTTCTGGCTCCCGGTTCCTCCACCTCATAACCAAAATAAGAGCTGTCCTCATAGGTATAAGTAAACACCGTGTTTCCACGATATACATCGATCACTGTATCCGGATACCAGAATCCATACGAGGTCATCAGCCATGCATTCACATAAGAAAACGGATGATGAATCAGCGTCCTGCCCCACAGCTTCCAGAAATCTCCGGAATTTTCTTCATAGGCTGCATTGGAAAAAGAGATTTTCACCCCGTCGGATACCTTCGGCGTATACCGCTGCAGGGCATCCTCCGGCAGATACCGGAACAGCACTTCCCGGTCCTCTTCCGTAAAGGCATCCGGCTCATACGCATAGGTCCGTGCAAGCTGCATAATAGGAACCGTCAGCATTTCCTGATACTCACCCCCACTTGCCTTTGTTACAAAAGCAAGTCCTTTATTTAAAATCAGATACAGGCAGATCAGCAATACTCCATAAGCCAGAAGCCTGCAGGATCGTCTTCCTGCCTGTGCACGATCATTGCCGGAGAGCGCTTTCTTTTTAACAAAAACAGCCAGAAACGGAAGGAATACCAGAAATGCGTAGCAGCCGTTATGGCGAAACAGCATCATCAGTATGACAGATACCGTAAACAGAAGCATTTTTTTCCTGTCTGCCCAAAAGGCATCCACATCCTCACACAGATCCAGTAAAAGCAGTACCTGTATCAGCAGCATCCCCATGAACAGGCCGTCCTTTGCCGAGCACAGGCTGAACATGACAAGCGGCGGACAGATGCCAAGATAAAGGGTAAGGATCCACTGCCCCCGTTTCCGGAGTCCATGTTCCCCGAGCTTCCAGATAAAATACCCAAAAATCAGTGACAAAGCTGCCATCTGGAACAGGGTATAGGCTGCAATTCCCAGATTGACGGAGCCTGTCAGTTTATAGACAAGCTGGACAATTCCTCCCAGCATCAGCACATGAAACAGAGGATGATGTGTGGTAAAGCTCCTCGTTACCACTTCCAGATATTCCTCCTGCGCATCATAAACGAAAAATCCGGGATAAACTGCCAGAAATACCACGAAATAAAGAAGAAAGATCACAACACCGGTCCGTAGCAGAAAAGATCTCCCTTCTTCCGTCCTGCCGGTCTGCGTTTCCGAAACTCCGCAAATCTCCCGGGATGCTTTCAAATGCGGCATATTTACCTGTGCCTGCAGCCTCTGTGCCATCGCACTCCAGAGTCCGCTTACCATCAGGGTCATCACTACCGCAAAAGCCAGGATGGTAAGCCACATCCATGGATTCATGAAAGGAACGCTGCCTTTCTGATCGAGCTGTGCACCAAATACCATGCAAATTGAAAAAAGGAAGCCGAACAGCACGGAAATAACGGTCGGCTTTCCGGGACGAAGCTTCCGGATCACCATAAACACAAGCAGTGCAATCAGCACCGGTAAAATGCTGTTACTGAAGTCCAGATAATTTTCCATTGGAAAAATCCATGTTCCCATTACGATTCTCCTGCCTGAATTCCCTCAGTATTTCCTGCCTGGATTTTCTCCGTGTTCCGTATCCTGCCCCCGTCCTTCCCGGTGGATTCCTCACTAAAGGTTGTCTGCCGGATCACATACTGGGGAGAATTATTCATGGCAACATACATTCTACCCATATATTCTCCCACCAGTCCCAGCATTAACATCAACATGCCGCCAACAAAAACAATAACAGACATTAAAGCACTAAAACCGGTAACCAGCCCTGGGGGATTAAAGAAAATTTTTTTAATTATTGTATATATTCCATACAGGAAGCCAATCACCGCACAAACGGATCCTGCTGCTGTTGCAATCCGCAGCGGCTTCACACTGAATGCCGTAAAACCGTTAAACCAGAGATTCAAAAGCTTTCCCAGTGTATACCCGGAAACTCCTGCTTCCCGGTCACGGTGATTTACATCCACATTCGTAATATTCTTCGTGGTACGGAGCACAAGACCGATCACATACGGAAACGCATAGGTATAACGGCTCATTTCATCTACCACAAAGCGTCTGGCCGCAAAATAACTGGATACATAGAGTTCCTTCGGCTTCCCGAGCATCACTCTCGTCATCAGCTCATTCACATGGCTTCCCCAGTTACGGAAGCCGGAATGATGCTTATGTGCATATCTGGCATACACCACATCGGCCCCCTGTTCAATCCCCTCAAGCAGCTTTCCCACTTCGTTCGCCGGTGTCTGTCCATCATCATCCAGACACACTACAATATCTCCTGTCACATAATGGAAGCCCGCCATCAGCGCACTGTGCTGTCCGAAATTCTTTGCAAGATTGATCCCCTTGCGCTGTGCCTCCGGATGATTTCCGGATGCTGCACACAGCTTTTCAATTGCTGCAAAGGTGTCATCCGGCGAACAGTCATTTACCATAATAATCTCATAACAATAATCCCTCATGGAGGACATTGTATCATCAATTTCTTTTACCACATGCGGCAGTGTCTGTGCCGAACGGTAACAGGGAATTACAAAACTGACCTTCTTCATTTCTATTGTCTCCGGTTTTCTCTTCATTGATTTATGACAGCAATCTGCTGTCATGACGTTCATAAGCTGTAATGATTTGTAACTATTCAGAGCCATGCAAATTTAAATAATGTACGTCGAATGCTTGCATTCGTAAGGACATTTTTAAATTTATATGGCGAAGTAACTACATGAGCAAAGG
>ERZ1026848.1654-NODE-1654-length-11806-cov-13.189175_pt1 | contig 11806 bp, 6 predicted proteins | sample MGYA00380154_ERZ1026848 | MGnify/ENA primary metagenome ERZ1026848 (study PRJEB33269, sample SAMEA4719790) | human gut metagenome | biome: human-associated habitat; feature: organic feature; material: feces | place: Cameroon | collected 2013-10 ...
TATCCTCTACAGGAATTACAAAGATTCGACCATCACCAATCTCGCCGGTACGGGCTGCCTCCTGGATGGCATGAATTGTTTTCTCTACGTTCTTGTCGCGCACGACTACATTCAACAACACTCGCTCAATACTACTGGTATCATACATGACACCACGATAGATACGAGCCTGTCGCATCTTGCCCTCTCCTCTTACATCGTAGTAAGAGAACCACTCAATGTCGGCGGCAAGCAAAGCTTCCTTTACATCCTCAAATTTCGTCTTGCGGATAATTGCTTCGATCTTTTTCATGTTAATCTCTCCTATTATTTAAATTACATATTGTTCGTTTTCGAGTGCAAAGGTACGACAATTTGATTAATTAAATAATTATTTGCTTACTTTTTGCTTTTATTATTTTAGTTTGCTTTCTATTTGACAACTCATTTTAATAAACACAATGCAAAATAAAAGAAAAACAAGGGTTTTAACTTTCATTTTGCAACAATCCTTCATCAAATAGAAAAACCAGTGTGGATGAAGCCTCGCCAGACTATCATACCACACTGGTAGAATCATTAATTAACGTAAATCTAACTGAACTATACCGGGTGAACGAAGACCAGGCTTCAATTCACCGCCAATATAATATAATGTATGTTTTCGCATTGCCACTTGGGCACCCGCTCTAGCCAGTAGAGGGGTTTGGTGGGAAAGAATTTCCCAGCGTTCAGTTTTCAGCTTATATGTCAAAGGACAACCGTTGAACTGATACCACGAAATGTCCTTCTTCAAATAATCAGCTTGTGCCACCTTGGAATAGGTTCCACTGATGGCATCCCAGAAGATATCACGGTTCACGCCTCCGGCACAAATGATCTGGGCTTCACCATCGGGACTCACAGCCAGCATGGCAGTAGCACCCGTCAAGGTGAGCTCCTTGCCTTCGCCATTACGGGGTGCCGGAAGCGGATTCCAGCATTTGCCCTGGAGAAGATAACGCAATCCCGATGTGGCAACGATGCTTGACTTGCCATTCTGATAGAAGCCGCCCCAGACATAGAGTTTGCCATCATAGGCAGCGCAGACCGGTTGAACTCTCGGTTCGCCAATCATTTCCGTTTCTCTATTCCATTCCAGATTCTTTCCGAGTTCACAGGTGAGAACGGAAGCGGAAGGATGACCATCCTGATTGCCCCCCACAACAAACAGGCGATTGTCCATCAGACAGACGCCCATGTTATCTACCGTACAAGGCATGGCTGGCAAGGATTTCAATATCGGTTTGCCGCTCTTCTTGTCCAAATGGATACTCAAGACGGTTTTCAGACTATGTTCGGTATTGCATCCACCAACCAAAACCAGGCTATCACCAGAGGTTACTACTCCACCATAAGCAGCAGGTTCAGGCAAGTTGCCTATCATCTCCCAATGTAAGGTTTCCTCGTTGCCTGTCACTTTCGCTGCATAGATACCCGAATAGTACTTCTTCTTTCCTGGTTCAGGAAAATTGCAGCCACCAGCCACTATCAGGTAGTCACCGATGAATCCGGAATAACAAGCAGAGACACCAAGCTCATAGCCAGCCTCACCAGAAGGGAAGCCAGACAGGGACTTGATGCTCGCTTTGATTTCTCCCCGGAATGTAGATGCCGGCAAACCGTCCTGGTTCACCAGATTGGCACGTGTGAAAGGTTGCCATGCATATCTTACAAATCTCGGCGCCTTGAGTTCAGGAGAAGTGAGTCGAACCGTGTTTCCCTCAATCTTCACCTGTGCAGGATAGAAGAGTCCATCTTCCTCTGCCATCTCAAAGCAGGATGGAGCCTTGCCGTCGGAAGTACGGAGACCATCGCCATAGGTAAATGATACCACCAGCGACTCGCCCTCTCTTACCACCTTATTATATATAGGACCCGATGGGGTTACGCTATGGCCATAGGTCTGGTTCAAAGCCCAGCGACCCAATCGCTCACCTACCGGCTGTTTGTTCGTAGGATGCACATCGAGCGAATCTCCCTGATCGGAAGACACCGCCATTCCGGTATTCGGAATGGATTTCATCAATCGGAGCTGACTGTCACGGAACCAGGTCCAGGAAGGACGGTTCAGGCTAGACAACTGCACGAAATAGAAAGGCATCTCAGGATTCTTCCAATTGCTTCTCCAACTATCCACCAGCAGGCGGAAGAGTTTTTCGTGAGCATCCATATTGTGGGCATTCGATTCACCCTGATACCAGATTACTCCCTTGATAGGATACTGCTGCAAAGGCAGGATACCACTCTCGTAGAGATAGCATGGCTCGTATGGATGACGACCGAGATGAGTAGCATCGTGGGTGAGATTCCTGGCTGCCCTGCCTCTTACCCAATCCTGGATAAAGTCATTGTGCAACCAGTCTCTCAAGATGGCCGGGAACTGGGTTTCCAAGGTGTTTCTATCTACCCAGGCTTCCGTAGGAGCACCGCCGATGGCATTGCAGATCAACCCCACAGGCACCTTCAGACTATCCCGCAGCATCTTACCATAATAATAAGCTACGGCAGAGAACTGGGCTGCTGTTTCAGGAGAAACCTTCTTCCAGGCAGTAGGCTTGAAATACTGCAGATGATTCAGAGAATCCAGACAGGATGCCGGCCAAGCCACATCATAAGTCTCCCATCTTCCCTTCATATCGAAAAGACGGAAATCTGGGTCATCAGCCTGAGCGATGTCTTTCTTGCCAGTAGCAGCCTGACTCAATCGGAATGCCATATTCGACTGTCCAGAACACAACCAGACCTCACCTACAGCCACTTGGCGGAACTCTTTCTTCTGCTTGCCAGCCTGAATGGTCAGTGTATAATCGGTGCCCACCTGCAGAGGTTGCAGGGTAACACTCCACTCGCCACGGTTGTTGGCAATGGCAGCGGCTTTCTGTCCGGCAATGCTTACCATCACCTTCTCGCCCGTATTGGCGATGCCATGGATATCGAGCGGCACATTGCGCTGCAATACCATATCATCCGTATAGAGATCGGACAGTTGAAGTCCACCATAATTTCCGGTAATACCGCCATAAACGGTTTTCGCCAGGATGCCGGCACCTTCCGCATTCGGATGGATAGCATCCGGCAACAGATTAGGATAAGGATAGAGAGGAGCATGGAAATCGATTACTTCCGCTCCACTCACCTTTGCTACCACCTGGATAGCCTCCTGTATTTCATCATGCCACTGCTTGGTACCCGAGATAAAACGGGGATGGCGGTGGGCTATCGGAGTCATTCGAGCCAGAATAAAGCGTACCTTCGGATTCACGGAACGCAGAGAGTCCATCAGGGAAAGGTAATCTTTCACGAACTCATCACGATAGTTAGGCCAGTTTCTTGGGTCCGTATCGTTGATACCCAAATGGATGACAGCAATATCGCCCTTGAACGCCATTGCCTGTCGGTACTCTTCCTGCTGCATGTATGGACGGTGTCCATGCTTCAACAGGGTAGCACCCGGCTTACCGAAGTTACCTACCAGGTACTTGTCGCCCAACATCTTCTGAAGTTGTATAGGATAAGAGAAATGTTCTCTATCCTGAATACCTGTACCATAGGTAATACTGTTACCAACACAAGCCACCTTTACTTTTGGGGCCGCTTTTTTCTTTGGGGCTGCATTCACAGTCTGGAGCCCCATCGAGAGTGCCGACAGCAAAACTGCTGCCAACACTCTACTAGGAAACTTTAACTTACCATACAACATATATATAAACCTATCTTATAATACTTTTATTCATCAACCAGAGTCGGTACTTTTATTCATCAACCAGCGCTGCCGTGAACATCCACTTCACGAGTCGTGTCTCCCTGGAAGAGAACTTGCCGACAGGAAGTTTCAGCATCAGCTTGTTCCACCCCTTCTTCAGGGTGATGTCTATCGCTGGACGAGACATGTAATTCTCATTCTTCAACGTAATCTCGTTGGAACGCTCGGTATTCGTATTCTCCCATACAGGAGGCATAATCTCCTGACCATTGAGCCAGGCACGACTGCACTTGTAATCCCAGGTGCCCTGACGAGGAGCCAGGTCGCTCTCTGAACGGCTGTAGTTCTGGAACTCCAGCGCCAGCTTCGCCTTTCTTTCCTTTGGAGAGTAAATCCATCGGGTAGCATACGCCGTATGGTTCTCCTGCGGATTGGCATAGAAGCCGGGAACCAATGTTCCCCAGACATGACGGAGATAGAAACCATTGCCGATGATCTTGCGGGTCTTGTAAGTCTTGCCCTCATACTGATATACGGAATCTTCTTTCTCCTCAGGAGGGAATACCTTGTTCAAATCGCCTCCGTTAGGGAAGGCATCGGTAATCTGCCACTCGCTCTGGGTCTGACAAACGTATGGGAACGGAACCTCCTTCAACCAGGTTTTCTTCTGCCACAGCAGGCGGTGTTCAAATTCCCTGAATGCAGCCAACTGCTCAGGCTCATCTTCCCACAGCAGGGTGCCCTTGCCATCAAAATAGCAGTTGCCGCCTCCACGCCAGGCACGTTCTGCCAGGGTGAGCATATATGGATAGAAATTATTCTCAGCCAGAAGCTGAGGAGTATTGTCTATGAAGCGGTCGTTCCAGAAGGCTACGATGCAGCCAGCCAGATCACCGCTGCCCTCAGGCTGGTTGTAGATGCGACTGTTGAACATCGCCACCAGGTCGGCGTAGGTATCGAAATGGTTGGCGTAGTGGTAGCGGCAGTCGATGGCAGGGATGCCTTTCTGTGCCTTTCCACGATAGCTCCAGAGCTGCATCATGTCGATTTCGCCCGGCTTGTAGTTCCAGCCAGGGTTATAGGAGATAACCTTCTTGCCCTTGTCGCGGATGTATTTCACCATCATCGGAACGAAATCCGGATTGGTGAACTGAACCTCGTCGGTTCCTATATGGAGATAAGGTACGTCGAAGGTGGCGCAAACCTCATCGATGATGTCTTTCAGAATCTGAGTACCCTTCTCGCTCTGCATATCTGTCTTGAAAGTACGCTCAAAGGCTGCACTGTGGCCCGGCATATCGATTTCAGGAATCAGGAGCACCTGATGCTGCTTGCAGAATTCCACGAGCTGGCGAGCCTCATCCAGGGTATAGAACTTACCCTTCTCACGCTCCATGTTTTCAGGCGCATTGAGCTGCGGATATTTCCTGCATTCCAGTCGCCAAGCCTGGTTTTCGGTGAGATGCCAGTGGAAGACATTGATCTTGTATCTGCTGAGGAGACTGATTTCACGCTTCAGTTCCTCTACAGGAATATAGCTTCTGCCCACATCGTGCATGAAGCCGCGGATGCGGAAGGCAGGCCAGTCGGTGATGTCACACTGTGGCACCCAAGTCTTTTTGTTTTTAGTGTATTTCAATTGTTCTAGTGTCTGTCGTCCCCAATACATACCCTTCGGGGTGGTAGCTTCCAGAAGGATCTTCTTAGGAGTAATAGACAGATGGTAAGCCTCCTCTTGAAATTTCGCTCCATCAATTTGGGCTACAATTCTTTCTTCTACCGCCATTTTGGCGTTAACCTGTTTGCCATTGAAGCTGTACTTCTGCGGCAGAGGCAACAATGAAGATGGATGATTGGCACTAATGCCAGCCATACACCAAAATACAGATAACAAAAATAGAAAGAAACGATTCATAATTAGGTTGAATTAAATGGATGAAATCATATCAATGATAGAGAGAAGAGCTGCATACCGAAAAAGGTATAAAGGAGAGGGGATTTGACTCCCCTCTACCTTTTTATATATAATCAAACAAGATGATGTGCCTTTAAGGCATTACCATTTTCTGTCTTATCTTTCATAACCAGGAGTCTGGTGCAACTTGCTATTCAAGCCAAGTGTATTCTCGTCGATAGGCCACAACAATTTGCTTGCCTGAGCAGAGGTATATTTGGTAACATACTCAGCACCCATCAGTCGGAGGTCGTACCAACGCTTGCCCTCGAAAAGGAACTCGCGGCATCTCTCCTTCAACACAGCCTCAATGACATTTGCATCGCTGCCTACGAAAGAGTTGTTGGCATAGAATGTAGCGTCTTTTATTTATATTCCTATTTTACTTTTATGCAGGCTTCTTAGTAGCCTGGGTTCTGCTGGTCAGCCAATTCCGCGTCTGAACCCAACAAGCCCTTGTCGAGAGGCCAGAGGAGCAGGTGCTCATCCTGGGTTGTTCCATTCAGTACAGGAACATTTGTCTCTATAAGGTTGCCGTTGATGTCAACCATCCATGGATTTTTGGCTGTGTCAAGACCGAAGCCGAGACATCCCTCTGGCTGGAATACGAAGTGATCCTTCTGCGAACCACCCTTAACGGTGGTCAGACGACGGAGGTTCCACCAGCGCTGGCCCTCAGCTACGAACTCCTTGTCCCACTCACGCATCAGAGCGGTCTCGTTGGCCTTGAAGTCGCCTGCCTTGTAGCCATAAACGTTCTCATCCCAGTTGCTGCCATAAGCACGCTCGCGCACCTTGTTGATGTACTTCATCATGGCTGTGTTGTCGCCAGCATAGTTGGCACATTCAGCGGCATACAGATAAGCCATAGCCAAACGATAGATAGGCATGTCAACAACCATTGTGTAGTATGTGCTGCCGTTAGGTATTGATGGACGGAACTTGCAAACGAATGTACCAGCCAACTTATGCTTGCCGTCCTTCGGGTCGAAGTTCTCAAGATACTTAACATTGTTGTCACGCTCCTCCTTAGTGAGATTCCACTGCGGATAGAACATATTCACACGTGAGTCTTTCTCGTCAAACTGATAGTAGAGTGAGTTCTTGTAAGTGTAACGGCAAGGACCGAACTTAGTCTTGTCCCAAATCTCTATATTAGCCGACTTGCCAGTCTCCTTATCATACCACTGACCAAAGCGGTTGGCTACACCCTTAACATGTCCCCAGCCTTCCTGGTCCATATTGCTCCAATAGTTGAGGTATGAGGTACCAGTTGTACTTGCCCAAAGCAACATATATGGAGGATTGGTGTAGTAAACACCGTCGTTCTCGCTGCTATAGCACACGCTGAATATCGACTCCTTGTTATGAGGCTTTGTCCACACGCTGTAGAAATCATCCTGCAACTCGAAACCATAGTTGTTTATCACGTTGTTGAAGTAGGTGGCAGCTGTAGCCACATCAGCAGGATTAGCCTGATGGTCGTCTGTGTCAACCTTACCCGACCAAAGATAAACCTCACCGGCAAGCATCTCTGTGGCAGCCTTTGTCCAGTAGTAGTCCTTGCTTGCGCTCTTATATACATAGTCGGTCTGAGCGAAGTACTCCAACGACTTCTGTATGTCATCCTTTATCTGCTTCAATGTCTGTTCAGCAGTACTTCTACCCTTGTAGAGCAGAGTTGCCTCATAGTTGCCAAGAATCACATCAGGCTCGATGCGCAATACTACGCCGCCATACATACGATACATTTGGAAATAGTAGAAAGCACGATAGCCGTATGCCATACCGAGCAATCCGTTCTTCACCTTGTCGCTGAGCACGTTGGTATTGTTGCAACGATAGATAAGCTCGTTGATATTAGCAATGAAGCCGTAGTAGCCACCGAAAGTGCTGAACTGCGGATGGTCGGCATCATAAAGGTTCTGTATAGGCTCACTATTTATAATACCTGAGCCGTCGATTGTTGCCATCTCGAACACTCCCGAACGCAACTCACCTGCATTGAACAACACGTTAGAAGCACCAGCGGAACGGAAATGATTTGAAATGGCAGTGATGAATCCTTCAAACTCAGTCTGGCTTCCCCAGAAATTGTTGGCGCTGAAGTTGTCGATAGGCTTATAGTCGAGATTGCAAGATGTGGTCAACATGCTTGCTCCCGTCATAAGGCCAATTGCCAATGTCTTTATATATTTGTTCATATCTTTATCAATATTTAAATATAGTGTATAACCATTGTTTAGAATTTGACATTAAGTCCGAAGAGCAGTGTACGCGGCACGTTATATGTACCACCATTACCAGCTGTGTTACCGTTTGTATAAGTGGTGCGGTCTGGCAATGGGATTGTGCACGACTTGATGTAACCCAAATTCTGTCCTGTAACAGATACTGTCACACCCTGACAAGCCAACTTCTCACAGATGCTCTTTGGCAGAGCGTATGAGAGCTGCAACTCGCGGCAAGCCAAATAGCTACCGTTCTGTGTAAAGAACGAGTTGGTACGGATGTAGTTGTCAGTACCGAACTGCGAAGCCCATACCACGCGAGGATACTTGGCACCGGGGTTGTCTGGTGTCCATGTGTTGCGTACGTCGTCATTGAATGCCATTGCACCCTGGCCCTCGCCAAGCCAGAAGGCTATGTTAGAGTCATACACCTGGAAGTCGAAGCCCATATCGAAGCGTGCATAGAGCGACAGACCCTTCCATGTCAATGTGGTGTTGAAACCACCTGTCCACTTCGGAGTAAGGTTACCGAGCACCTTGCGGTCCTTTGACTCAACCCAGTTATCGCCGTTGCGATCCTCATAGATGAAGTCACCAGGCATAAGCTGCACAATGTTCTTGTAGCCTGCAGCCAAAAGACGCTGACGACCAGCCTCATTGGCATATACTCCAGCACCATTGGTTGTACCTGTATCAACATAATCACCAAGAGCATCAATATCAGCCTGCGAACGTGCCATCTTAACAACGCCGTAACCTACGAAGCTGCCCGGAGTCTGACCTTCCTGATAGCCGCCTACATAGTGGGTCTCGTTGCCATTGCCTGTGTACACCTCTGAACCGCCCTGACGGTTGTTCTTCAAACCGTTCTCAGGCAACTTCACGATGGTGTTCTTGTTGTAGGTGATGTTGGCATTCAATGTCCACTGGAAATCACGTGTGCGCAACAATGTTCCCTGGAAGTCAAGCTCAACACCTGCATTGCGATACTGTCCGTTGTTGTATGTGACGGTAGAGAAGCCGGTTGTTCGTGGCAACGACAGAGCTGAATACTTGTCCATTGTCAGACGGTTGTAGTAAGTCATACCGAGGTTGAAACGGTTGTTGAGAAAACCGAGGTCAAGACCTACTTCAGCTGTACGTGTCTTCTCCCACTTCAAGTTCGGGTTAGGCAGTGTGCTTATGCGGTAGCCATACGCACCGTCATACTTGTAGGCACTATATGCACCCTGAAGAGTGTAGTAGCCAAGGTATGAGCTGTTGATAGTGGCGTTCATACCGTAAGAAGCACGCAACTTACCATAGGTGATGATGTTCTCCAAACCAAGTTTGTTCCAGAAGTTCTCCTTGCTGAACACCCAACCGCCTGACACACCAGGGAATGTACCCCACTTGTTATTAACCAGTCGTGAGTAACCGTCGGCACGGAATGTAGCAGCAAAGAGATACTTGTCCATATAGTCGTACTCTGCACGGCCGAAATATGACATGATAGCCTCTTCGTTGTGCCACGAACTCATACTGCGTGACTGAACATCAGCATCGTTCTGAGTAAGACCAAGGCCTGGGAAGTAGCCTGTAGGAGCATTATAACCACTTGCGTTGAATCCACGATAGCGACGCTTGTAGAACTCGGTACCTGCCATAACGTTTACAGTATGCTTCTCAGCGAACACACGGTTGAAGTTAGCTACAAGGTTGTAAGTCTGGTCGAAATAACGTAAGAACTGAGCACTTGTATTATAGCTACGGCTCACGCCATTGTTGCCGTCAGGATTTACAGCACCAGCCTGACTTGTGATGTACTTGTGGTCGAACGACTCATCATACTGCTCGTTGTAGAACCAGCTCATAGTACCCTTCAATGTAAGTCCTGGCAAAAGCGTAGCGGTAAGCGACTGTGTCATAGAGAACTTGTCGCTCTGATAGTCACGGTCGAAGTTGCCCTTGTTTACGTTGACGTTGATTGTAGGATTATTTGTACCATACAATTCGTTGCCATCCTCATCACGATAACGTACAAACTTGTAAGCCATAGCACGGTTCATGAAGTATGTAGTGCTAAGAGAAGGATCGTCATTCAGCCAGTTGGCACGGGTGTAGTTGAACACTGAGTTCGACTCCAACCACTTTGTAATCTTATAGCTGCCTGTCAACGCAAAGTTATAGCGCTTGTAGAATGTACCCTTGATGAAACCATCGGCATCATACAGACCAAGGCTGGCGTAGTAGCGGCCACGGTCGTTGCCACCCGAGATGCTTGCATTATAGTCCTGAGTAATGTAAGGAGAACGTCCGTTAACTTCCAGCGGGTCGATGTTGCGATAGAGTATGTAGTTGTCGCTTACAGGGTCAAGCATCTCGCTCCATCCCTTCTGCAAGAGATAAGCGTTGTCGTCGGTCTTGCGCAGAATGTTGTACGACTGTCCCTGCGACAACTCTGTACGGCCAATACCACCGGGAGTATTTGTACCATAAAGGTTTGAGTTATAGTTGGCTGCATACTTACCGCCAGGCAATGTCCATTCACAGTTCTGTGTAGCAAGACGATAATAATAGAGGTAATCCTCGTCCGAGCACATATTATAGCCAAGGTTGTAATAGTTCAAGCCCACCTTGGCGTTGAATGTCACATTAGCCTTGCCACTCTTACCCTGCTTTGTGGTAATCATAATAACACCATTACCAGCACGGGCACCATAAAGAGCAGTGGCACCAGCATCCTTCATCACGTCCATCGACTCGATGTCGTTGGGGTTGATATCAGACAATGAACTACGGATTACGCCGTCTACAATAATAAGAGGTTCGTTCGAACCACCGTCGTAGTTAGAACCACCACGGATGGTGATAGAAGGAGTTGCAGCAGGACTACCTGAAGTGATGTCCACCTTAACACCCGATACAGCACCAGCAAGAGCCTGGGCAGGGTTGGCGTTGGCACCTACAGTGAGGGTTTTCTCACTAACCTTGGCGATAGAGTTGGTTACCTTGGTGCGCTTCTGAGCCACACCATAACCCATTACCACAACTTCGTCAAGTGCCTTGGCATCTTCCTTAAGAGTAATAGTCAACGGAGTGCCGTTGAACTTCACCTGCTGTGGAGTATATCCTATATAAGAAATTACGAGTGTTGATCCCTTTTCAACATTAGCAAGGGTAAATTTACCGTCAATGTCGGTGACGGTTCCAAGTTTTGTGCCTACGACACGTACGCTGGCACCAATAATGGTCTCGCCCGTATTATCGAGCACTACACCAGTGCAAGTAACACCAGCAGGGGGGGGGGTAATAAATTCACAACTGCTGGATTGCCGGCAGTTGTAGCAAATGTGCCGAGTGGAGATACAGTAACAGCTATCGCCACAAATCCGAGTTTAAAGTTAATATTTTTCATATTGCTCTGTTTAAACATGTTTAGATTTTAATCACACCATTACTGGGCACTGGTGGTAAATTCCTTCCAGTAAATCTGCGCACTGCTGAAGCCACTCTTTGCACTTGGAATGGCCTGGGTAGAAATGACATACTGTGTGTTGGGTGTCAGACCGCTGAAAGTACACTTGCATGTACGATAGTCGAGCTTCTTCTCCTCAACCATGTCACCAACGTTGGCACGTGTACCCTTGTAGAGCTTAATTACGTAGCCATCGCAATTGTCATTAGGAACCAAAGTCCAAATAGGTGTCACCTCCGTAGCGGTGTACTGACATGAGTTGATAGCAACTGGGCCCATCACGCTCTCGTCTTCGTCACTGCACGAAACCAACATCATCGACGATACTGAAATACATAACAGCATCATCAAAAGGTGCTTGATTTTGATTTTCATAAGTAGTAAAATTATAATTAATTAGTTAATATTATTTATATCTATTATTTGTTATCTGCTCAATG
>ERZ1026848.1664-NODE-1664-length-11779-cov-7.538127_pt1 | contig 11779 bp, 7 predicted proteins | sample MGYA00380154_ERZ1026848 | MGnify/ENA primary metagenome ERZ1026848 (study PRJEB33269, sample SAMEA4719790) | human gut metagenome | biome: human-associated habitat; feature: organic feature; material: feces | place: Cameroon | collected 2013-10 ...
AGACAGCAGCTGGGTCATGCCCATGGAGCTGAGATATTCGCCCAGTCCGTTCTTCACGGGGATCCGGGGCCAGGCCACCAGCACATTGGGCATGGAGACGTCGTACTCTGTGTTACAGACATAGGTGGTGGGGAAGAACTCCCGGGGAAAGCCGTCAAACTCCGGGTCCACTATGGCCCGGGTGATCTCCCGGGCCCGGTCGGGCCGATAGTTGAAGAAGATGATGCTGTCGTTGTTGGAAATGGTGCCCTGGCTGTCGCAGACCACCGGCTCCATGAACTCATCCGTCACGCCGTTTTCATAGCTCTTTGCCACGGCGTCCACCGGGTCTTCGTTCTGCACGCCCTCGCCGTATACCATGGCGTCGTAGGCCATCTGCAGGCGCTCCCAGCGCTTGTCCCGGTCCATGGCATAGTACCGGCCCATGACGGTGGCGATCTTGCCTACGCCGATCTCCGTACACTTTTCCCGGCACTGGGCCACAAAATCCTTACCGCTGGTGGGGGACACATCCCGCCCGTCCAAAAAGGCGTGGATGTAGACCTTCTCCAGCCCCTTGTCCTTGGCCATTTTCAGCAGAGCCCACAGGTGCTCCACGGTGGAGTGTACGCCGCCGTCGGAGAGCAGACCGTACAGATGCAGGCTGGTGCCCTTTTCCAGACAGTCGTCCATGGCCTTGTTATAGGCGGGATTTTTGAAAAACTCGCCGCTTTCGATAGCCCGGCTGATCCGGGGCAGGTCCTGAAAGACCACCCGGCCTCCGCCGATGTTGGTGTGGCCCACCTCGCTGTTTCCCATCTGCCCGGCGGGCAGACCCACATCCAGCCCGGAGGCGGAGAGGGTGGTGTGGGCATTGTCGGCAAAGAGGCGATCCAGCACCGGGGTGTTGGCCAGATAAACAGCGTTCCCGGGGCCGGGGGCGCCCATGCCGAAGCCATCCATAATAATCAGTACAGTGGGTGTTTTATTCATAACGATTTCCTCGCTTTTCCAGCTGTTCAGCCTTGGTTGGCCGCATTGATGATCTCGATAAACTGCTCCGCTTCCAGGGACGCGCCGCCGATGAGGCCGCCGTCGATGTCCAGCTCCGCCAGCAGCTCCCGGGCGTTGGACGGCTTCATGGAGCCGCCGTACTGCACAGTCACGGACCGGGCGATGCGGGCGCCGTACAGGTGGCGGATGGTGGCTCGGATAAAGGTGCAGACCTCGGCGGCCTGCTGGGCGGTGGCGGTCTTGCCGGTGCCGATGGCCCACACGGGCTCATAGGCAATGACGCACCTGCGTGCCTTCTCGGCGGGTACGCCGGCCAGAGCGGACTTCACCTGCAGGGCGATGAGCTCCATAGTCACACCCAGCTCCCGCTGGTCCAGGGTCTCGCCCACGCAGATAATGGGGTGCAGGTCAGCCTCCAGGGCGGCGATGACCTTTTTGTTCACGGAAAAGTCTGTTTCGCCGAACATCTGCCGCCGCTCGGAGTGGCCGACGATAACATATTTTACGCCCAGATCCTTCAGCATATCCGCCGATACCTCACCGGTATAGGCGCCGTTTTTCTCATAAAAAACATTCTGTGCGCCCACGGAGACCCGAAGATCCTTGAAGGCCTTCAAGGCGGCGGGGATATTTACGGCCGGAACGCACACCACGATGTCGCACCATTTGGTGCGGGGGAGCAGGCGTTTAAGCTCCTCGGCGAATTTCTTCGTCTCGGAGGCGGTTTTATTCATCTTCCAGTTGCCGGCGATGATGGTTTTGCGGTATCTGCGATTCATAGCTTTTTCATTTAACTCCTACTTTTTTATATTGATCTCCCTAAAAACAGGGAAACGGTTCGCCCTCGGCGCGGCTGTCCATTACTTATCCAGCAGGCACGCGACGCCGGGCAGCTCCTTGCCCTCCAAAAACTCCAGAGAGGCGCCGCCGCCGGTTGAAATATGGGTCATTTTGTCTGCATAGCCCAGCTGCTCCACGGCAGCCGCGCTGTCGCCGCCGCCGATGATGGTGATGGCGTCGGTTTTGCTCAGGGCCTCGGCAATAGCCTTGGTGCCTGCGGCGAATTTCTCAAACTCGAATACGCCCATGGGGCCGTTCCAGATGACGGTACCCGCGTCCGACACAGCCCGGGTATAGAGCTTCACGGTCTCCGGGCCGATGTCCAGGCCCTGCCACCCGTCGGGAATCTCTCCGGCGGGGACCACCCGGGTATCGGCATCCGGGGCAAAGTGGTCGGCAATAACGGTGTCCACGGGCAGCAGCAGCTTCACACCCTTGTCCGCAGCCTTTTTTACCATGTCCCGGGCGTACTCCGTCCAGTCGCTTTCCAGGAGGGAGTCGCCGATCCTTCCGCCCTGGGCGGCGGAGAAGGTGTAGGCCATGCCGCCGCCGATGATGACGGTGTCGGCGATCTCCAGAAGGTTGTTGATAACGCCGATCTTGGAGGAGACCTTGCTGCCGCCTAAGATAGCCACCAGGGGACGCTTGGGGCTTGCCAATGCGCCGCCGATGATGCGCAGCTCCTTTTCAATAAGGAACCCGGATACGGCCGGCAGGTACTTGGCAACGCCTGCGGTGGAGGCGTGGGCCCGGTGAACGGCGCCGAAGGCGTCGGACACATAAATCTCCGCCAGGGAAGCCAGCTTTTCGGCAAAGGCAGGGTCGTTTTTCGTCTCGCCCTTTTCAAAGCGGGTGTTCTCCAGCAGCAGCACCTGGCCGGGCTGCAGGGCGACGGCCTTGGCGGTGGCGTCCTCCCCCACCACATCGTGGGCGAAGAGCACCTCCTGGCCCAAAAGCTGGGACAGCCGCTCCGCCACCGGGGCCAGGGTCAGCTTTTGCAGGGATTTTTCCCATTTCTCCCGGGTAAGAGAGGCGGGGTCCTTGCCCTTCTCGCTCTGCTTTTTCACCCATTTATCAAAGTCGGGCTCAGGCTTACCCAGGTGGGAGCAGGCGATAACGGCAGCGCCGTGGTCCAGCAGATAGCGGATGGTGGGCAGGGCCGCCACAATGCGCTTGTCGCTGGTGATGGCGCCGGTCTCCTTATCCTGGGGCACATTGAAATCACAGCGCAGAAGGACTTTTTTGCCGGAAACATTCACATCGGCAACGGTCTTTTTGTTGTAATTCATATAATAATCTCCTTGATGGATTGTGATAACGGGGTGAGTGGTGCGGGGAAGCAGAGGCGTCCGCCCCTACGGTATGGTTTCATGAGCGTGCGCAGGGGCGTGGCTCTGCCCCCTCGCAACGACAGGTTACTTACTATTTTATATTATTTTTCTTTATTTTTCATTTCGCCCGTGCCCAGCAGGCCCGGGAAATGGTTTTGCCGGAGGGCCTCGTAGGTCAGAATGGCCACAGAGTTGCTGAGGTTCAGGCTGCGGGCCTCCTCCCGCATGGGCAGGCGGATGCAGCGGTCATAGTGCTCCCGGCGAAAGGACTCCGGCAGCCCCGCCGTTTCCTTGCCGAAAAACAGCCAGCAGTCCGGGGAGAATTGGGCCCGGGTATAGTCCCGGGGTGCCTTGGTGGTGGCAAGCCACAGGTCGTCCTTTGCCTCCGGGTGGAGGGCGAACAGCGCCTCCAGGCTTTCATAGTCGCACACCCGGACCAGGTGCCAGTAGTCCAGACCCGCCCGGCGCACGGCGCGCTCGGATATATCGAAGCCCAGGGGGCGGACCAGATGCAGCCGGCTGCCGGTGGCGGCGCAGGTGCGGGCGATATTGCCGCAGTTTTGGGGGATCTCCGGCTCGACGAGGACGATGTTCAGCATGGGACGGCTCCTTTTTGTGCCAAATGCAGGGGCATATTTTTGCATTTTACAGATACTCTGCCTATTGTAATGCAAAGGAAATGGAAATTCAACCGCAAAATGGGATTTTTTGCGAATTATTTCTTTGAATCCAGGTTTTTTAGGGACGGAGAGTGCAAAATACCCCTGATTTTTCCAAGGGCTGCGGCGTTTTTCTCCAAGATGAAAAATTTTTTTCTTTTTTTAGGAAAAACACTGGATTTTACGAGAAATGCTGGTATAATGAAAGGGAAAACAGAACGGAAAGGAAGTGTAGTCCCATGGGATGCAGATTCGTACCGCTCCGCGTTCCCGCGGGGCTGTTTCCGCCAAACCGCTGACGCTGCGGCTTGCTTTCTCCTTCGGCGTGGCCAAGGAGGGGCGGCCTTATAAAGCGTTTGGCGGTTTTTCTTTGCATAGGAAGTATCTGCGCCGACGCTCCGTTCGTATACATCGAGAGAGAAAAGTTTTCGGATAACGAAAGAAAGTGAGTGTATTTCAAAATGATTTCTCATGGTAAGGACATCAAGATCTTCACCGGCAATGCCAACCCCGCCCTGGCAAAGGAGATCTGCCAGATCATCGGCACCAAGCTGGGCGACGCCGAGGTGACGCATTTCGCCGACGGCGAGGCCTCCGTCTCCCTGTACGAGACTGTTCGCGGCAGCGATGTCTTTCTTATCAACTCCACCTGCAAGCCCGTCAACGACAGCCTCATGGAGCTGCTCATCATGATCGATGCCTGCAAGCGCGCCTCCGCAGGCCGCGTCACCGCCGTGGTGCCCTACTTCGGCTATGCCCGGCAGGACCGCAAGGCCAAGAGCCGCGACCCCATCAGCGCCAAGCTGGTGGCCAATATGATCACCGCCGCAGGGGCAGACCGGGTGCTGACCATGGACCTGCACGCCGCCCAGATCCAGGGCTTTTTCGACATCCCCGTGGATAACCTGCTGGGCAATCCCGTGTTCGTTGACTACTATGCCAAGAAGTTCGGCGGCGCGGTGGAGGACATGGTGGTGGTGTCTCCCGATGTGGGCAGCGTGGCCCGGAGCCGCACCTTCGCCCAGAAGCTGCACATGGGTCTGGCCATTGTGGATAAGCGTCGGCAGAAGGCCAATCACTGTGAGGTAATGAATGTCATCGGCGATGTGGCCGGGAAGGACTGCATCCTCTTTGACGACATGGTGGACACCGCCGGCTCCCTCTGCAACGCCGCCCGGGCCATCGTGGAGGTAGGCGGGGCTCGCAATGTGTACGCCTGCGCCTCTCACGGCCTGCTGGACGGCCCTGCTCTGGAGCGTATTGCCGAGAGCCCCATTCAGGAGCTGGCCCTGCTGAACACCCTGCCCGTGGCCTTCGGCGAGAGCTGCGGCAAGATCAAGTATCTGTCCGTGGCGCCCATGTTTGCCGAGGCTATCGAGCGCATTTATCAGGAGATCTCCATTGCCAAGCTCTTCAACTGAGCGCTGGGAGAAATCGGCTGGTCAAACCGGCTTATTCGTGTTATAATGGTCGGGCGAGTCATTCTCGCCCGACCAAAACTTTTGCAGGAGCGTGAGGATATGTTTTTGAGGCAGAGCGGCTTTACCTGGCTGGTGGTGGGTCTGGGCAATCCCGGCGCACGGTTTGAAAGCACCCGGCACAACATGGGCTTTTTGGCTGTGGATCGGCTGGCGGAGCAGGAAAAGCTGCGCTTTAATAAGCTGCGCTTCAAGGCCTGGACGGCGGAGTGGAAGCTGGGTGAGGAGAAAATCCTGGTGATGAAGCCCCAGACCTACATGAACCTCTCCGGAGAGTCCGTAGGCGCGGCGGCCCGATTCTATAAGATCCCGCCGGAGCATATTCTGGTGGTGTCGGACGACATTGACCTGCCCGTGGGGAAGCTGCGCCTGCGCGCCTCCGGGTCCGCCGGAGGGCACAACGGGCTTAAAAATATCATCCAGCACCTGGACAGCGACCGTTTCCCCCGGGTCAAGGTGGGCGTAGGCTCCCCCAAGCAGGCGGGCTATGAGGTGGTAGACTGGGTCATCGGTATGCCCATGGGTGAGGAGCAGAAGATTCTTCTGGACACCCTGGACCGGGCGGCCCGGGCCATCCCGGCGGTCATCACCCTGGGGATGGATAAGGCCATGAATAAATTCAACTGAGCTGGCGAAAAAACTTCGTTATTTCTGCCAAAAGGTTTGCAGTCTGCTGCGCGCATAATTTTGAGCCCTTGGCTCAAAATTTCACTACTTGCAGCCTGAGAGGTATTTTTCCCCACGCACATGTCGCGGTGAAAAATGATCCCAATTTTTTGCCGCCTGCGGGCGGCAAACTCTGCGAGGCTATTTTGCTATAATTGTATTAAGCTATATTTCAGTTAGGTTTGATAGGATAGATGGAAAGGAGGGGACAAGTTGAACGGACTTTTGCAGGAGCTGCTGGGTCTGGCGGAGGTAGAGCACATCCGCCGGGAGCTGGAGAGCGGCTGCCCCAGCGCTGTGATGACCGGGCTGTCCCCTGTCCATCGGGTGCTTTTGTCGGCGGCGCTGAGTCGGGCCGTTAAGCGGCCCTTGGTGCTTGTGTGCGCCGACGAGCGGGAGTGTCGGCGCTTTGCCGGGGACCTGGAGGGTCTCCTGGGAGAGCCGGCTCTGTGGCTGCCGGGCCGGGAGATGCATCTGCGCCCGGAGACGGTGGGAAGCCGCCAATGGGACTACCGGCGCATGGCGGCCCTGTACCGAATGCTGACGGAAGCGCCGCCGGTGATCCTCACCACCGCCGAGGCTCTGTGCCAGCGGTGCATTCCGCCCCAGGTGCTTTCCTCGGCGGTGCGGGTTCTGGAGCCGGGTCAGCGCTATGACCCGGCGCAGCTTTGCCGGGACCTGGCGGATGCCGGCTATACCCGGTGTGACCAGGTGGAGGGGCCCGGACAGTTTGCTCTGCGGGGCGGCATACTGGATGTGTTCTCCCCGGAGGGAGAGCAGCCTGTGCGCTGCGACTTTTTTGACGATGAGATCGACGCCCTGGGGCGGTTTGACCCCGGCACCCAGCGTCGAACGGAGAATATCTCCCGGGCTGTGCTGCTGCCGGCGGCAGAGGTGCTTCCCGGGTGCCGCCCGGAGGCGGCGGAGATTTTGGAAAAGGCCGCCCGGCGCTATGAAAAAAAGGACGAACCCGCCCGCCTCTGTGCCACCCTGCGCGCAGATGCGGCGGCACTGCAGGCAGGGGTCATCCCCGGCGGCGGCGACCGCTATATGGCGGCGGTGTATGAGGAGTTTTCCTGCCCGGCGGACTATCTGCCAAAAAACGCGCTGGTATGTATCAGTGAGAGCGGGCGGGTTGCCGAGGGGCTGAAGCAGTGGCTTTGGCAGCGGCACCAGGACATTGTGGCCTCGGAGGAAAGCGGCGTGCTGGCCGGAGAATTTTCCCGGCTGCAGTGGGACCGGGAGGAGCTGGTCCACTTTTTGGGCGGCTTCCCGGTGTGCCAGATGGAGAGCCTGCCCACCAGCCGGTTTCTTCTGGAGCCCAAGGCCATGGTGCAGGTGGCGGCCAAGCAGCTGTCCGTATACGGCGGCAGCCTGGAGACCGCCGTCACCGATCTGACCCACTATCTCACCTCGGGCTACCGGGTGCTGGTGCTGTGCGGAGGTCGGGTCCGGGCGGAGAATCTGCAGCGGCTGCTCCGGGAGCGAAAAATCCCGGCGGCGCTGGATTTTTCCGGCCACGCCATGCCGAAAAAGGGGCAGGCGCTGATCGCTCTGGGCACCCTCAGCGCCGGAAGCGAATACCCGGGACTGCAGTTGGCGGTCCTCACCGAGGGGCAGCTGACGGCCCGGGTCTCCGGCAAGGAGCCCCGGCGCAAGGCCGCACCCAAGAATGACCCCACAAGACAAAGGCTCCAGTCCTACGCCGACCTGACCCCCGGGGACCTGGTGGTGCATCAGCACCACGGCATCGGGCGTTTTGTTTCCATGATGCGTCTGCCGGTGGACGGGGTGGAGAAGGACTATATCAAGATCGCCTACGCCGGCAGCGACTGCCTGTATGTCCCGGCCACCCAACTGGACCTGGTGAGCAAGTACATTGGCACCGGGGAGGACACCGGCCATACCAAGTTAAATAAGCTGGGCGGCAGTGAGTGGGCCAAGACCACCCATCGGGCCAAGGCCGCCGCCAAAGACCTGGCCAAGGGGCTTATCGACCTGTACGCCCGGCGGCAGCGGCTGGAGGGCTTTGCCTTCTCGCCGGATTCCCCGTGGCAGCAGGAGTTCGAGGAGGCCTTCCCCTACACGGAGACCGACGACCAGCTCCGGTGCATCCGGGAGATCAAAAGTGACATGGAGCAGCCCCGGCCCATGGACCGGCTCCTGTGCGGCGATGTGGGCTACGGAAAAACGGAGGTAGCCCTCCGGGCGGTGATGAAGTGCATTTTAGACGGCAAGCAGGCGGCCATTTTGGTGCCCACCACGGTGCTGGCCCAGCAGCATTACGCCACCGCCGTAAGCCGTTTCCGCAGCTTTCCCGTAACGGTGGAGGTGCTGAGCCGTTTCCGCAGTCCCAAGCAGGTGAAGGAAATTCTGGAGCGCACCGCCCAGGGCAAGGTGGACCTGCTCATCGGCACCCATAAGCTGCTGCAAAAAAATGTGTCCTTCCACGACCTGGGGCTGCTGATCATCGACGAGGAGCAGCGCTTCGGCGTAACGGCCAAGGAGCAGCTCAGACAGCGCTCGGCCCAGGTGGATACCCTGACCCTCTCGGCCACCCCCATTCCTCGAACCTTGAACATGGCTCTTTCGGGCATACGGGATATGTCCGCCATCGAGGAGCCGCCCCGGGACCGCCAGCCGGTGCAGACCTATGTGCTGGAGCACGACTGGGGCATTCTGGCCGAAGCCATGCGCCGGGAGCTGGACCGGGGCGGGCAGGTATACTACCTGCATAACCGGGTGGAGAATATCGAAGCCGCCGCCGGGCGCATCCGCCAGCTCTTAGGAGACGATGTCTCCATCGGCATCGCCCACGGAAAAATGAGCGAGAGCCAGCTGAGCCGGGTGATGCAGGATATGGCGGAGGGGGACATTCAGGTTCTGGTCTGCACCACCATCATCGAAACGGGCATCGACATCCCCAATGTGAACACCCTTATCATCGAGGATGCCGACCGCATGGGTCTGAGCCAGCTCCACCAAATTCGCGGACGCATCGGGCGCAGCCCCCGGCGGGCCTACGCTTACCTCACCTACCGTCAGGGAAAGATTCTGACAGAGGAGGCCGGCAAGCGCCTCACGGCTATACGGGAGTATGTGGAGTTCGGCTCCGGGTTCAAGATCGCCATGCGGGACCTGGAAATTCGCGGAGCAGGCAATCTGCTGGGCGCAGAGCAGTCGGGCTATATGATGAGCGTGGGCTACGATATGTATTTGAAGCTCTTAAACGACGCCGTGCTGGAGCAGCAGGGAAAGGCCGCGGAAATTCGGCCCGAATGCTCTGCCGACCTCACCGTGGCGGCCTACATCCCCGAGCACTATATACCTCAGCCCAAGCAGCGGATGGACCTGTACCGCCGCATTGCGGCCATTCGTTCGGTGGAGGACTCCCGGGACATTCTGGACGAGCTGCTGGATCGCTTCGGCGACCCGCCCCGGGCCGTAACGGCTCTTTTGGAGGTGGCCCTGCTCCGTGCGGACGCGGCCAATGTGGGCATCTGCGACATTTCCCAAAAGGGAAACCAGCTCCTCTTCCGCTTTACGGATCGGGTGGACCCGCCCAGCCTCTTGGCCCTGTGTACAATGGCGTCTTATAAGGGCCGGCTTTTGCTGCACTCCGGGAGCCAGCCGTATCTGTCCCTTTATTTGAAAGAAAAAGAAAATGCCTTGCAGGCCGCCTCGGCCCTCGCCGAAAATCTGCGGCTGAAGCAGGACGAATATACGGGCAGCAAGCCCCAAACAGAAGGAGAAAAGCTATGAAAAAACTTATCATTCGCGCTCTGGCCGGACTTTTGGCCTCTGTGGTACTGGTGGCCTGTGTGTCGCTTATGGGGAATATGCCCGGCGGCAAGCGCACCGACGGCATTTTCTATGAGGCCAGCGGCATCCATCCCGATGCCACCCTCATGACCGTGAATAAGCAGCCCGTAACCGCGGAGGAGTTTCTCTACTGGCTGGCCTACGACTGCGATTACCTGTCCTCCTACATGGGCGGCAATGTGGACTTCAGCACCGCCGTGGGCGGCAATATGACCTACGGCCAGTACGCCCTGGAGGATGCCCAGCGGACGGTGACCCTTTACGCCGTGGTGCGCAACTGGGCCCGGAAGGCGGGCATTGAGCTCTCCCAGGAGTCCCAGGCCCAGCTGGACGCCCAGCGCCAGCAGTATGTGACCTATTACGGCGGCGAGGAGGGCTATGCCAAGCAGCTGGAGCTCATGGGTCTCACGGACGAGGGCTTCCAGCAGATCAACCGGGTGTATTTCCTCTATGCCCAGCTTCACAGTGCCTACTGCACCGAGGGCGGCGCCCTCTACCCCGCCCAGGAGGAGATCGACAGCTTCGCCAAGTCCCATGAATACTACACCTTCCTGCCCCTGCACTGGTCCGTTACCGGCACCGAGGACACCGACGCAGCCACTCTGGCCCAGGCGGAGGCTGCCGTAGCACGCCTGCGCAGCGCCGAGGATAAGGAGGCCACCTATCTGGAGATCGCCCAGGAGATGGCCCTGCAGGCCACCGCCGCCGGAGAGACCGCCGCTGCCGCCGACCTGGGCAGTGTCAATGCCGCCGCCCTGGCCGCCTTGGCCGAGGGAGAGGTCAGCGATGTGGTGCAGACCCAAAGCGGCTACTATGTGTTCGTGCGCAAGAGTCTGAACACCGCCGCCGTGGTGGACAAAATGTTCAACGCCACCCTGGACGATATGCGCGAGAATGCCGGCGTGCGTTACAGCAGCCGCTACTTCGACAGGCTCGATGCCGGCAAGTTCTACACCAAGCTCCTGACCCTGCGCACCCAGCTCTCCGCCGCCAACACGGACACCGGCGCCTCCGCAGACACGGATACAGCGCCCCAGTCCTGAAAAGGGCCCGTTTTTATTCGTCAAAACAACGAAAGATTTGCGCATTTCTTTGCCATAAATAACAATCTTTGTTTTGCGACCCATTTTTGTGTCTTTTGACCATTGACTATTGTTAAAAAAATGACTATCATGGGGTTGCTTTGAAAAATGCGCTTTCACGCATCCATTTTTAACTATAAAAAATTAGGAGGAACACATTCATGAAAGACCTGTATGTTGTCAATTGCTGCAGAACAGCCATCGGCTCCTTTGGTGGCTCCCTGAAGAATACCCCCGCTGCCGATATGGGCGCTATCGTGGTCAAGGAGGCCCTCAAGCGCGCCAATGTCGCTCCCGAGAATGTAGATGAGCTGATGTTCGGCTGCATCCTCACCGCTGCCCAGGGCCAGAATGTTGCCCGTCAGGTTTCCATCAAGGCCGGCATTCCCTACTCCGTCCCCGCTTACACCGTGGGCATGGTCTGCGGCTCCGGCATGAAGTCCGTCATCGAGGGTGCCCGTTCCATCCTGGCCGGCGATTCCGACATCGTTGTCTGCGGCGGTACCGAGAACATGAGCGCCGCTCCCTATGCCTCCCTGGACGCCCGCTGGGGTGCCCGCATGGGCGATAAGAAGCTGGTGGACACCATGATCAAGGACGGCCTGTGGGACGCCTATAACAACTATCACATGGGCACCACCGCCGAGAATATCAACGACATCTGGGGCATCACCCGCCGCGAGCAGGACGAGTTCGCCGCCGCTTCCCAGCAGAAGGCCTGCGCCGCCCGGGATTCCGGCCGCTTCGACGACGAGATCGTGGCCGTGCCCGTCAAGGTGAAGAAGGAGATCGTGGAGTTCAAGCGCGATGAGTATGTGAAGGAAGGCGTCACCGCCGACAGCATCGCCAAGCTCAAGGGTGCTTTCCCCGTAGGCCCCGAGTCCCCCAATCCCCAGGTGGTACACACC
>ERZ1026848.1674-NODE-1674-length-11740-cov-10.436371_pt1 | contig 11740 bp, 10 predicted proteins | sample MGYA00380154_ERZ1026848 | MGnify/ENA primary metagenome ERZ1026848 (study PRJEB33269, sample SAMEA4719790) | human gut metagenome | biome: human-associated habitat; feature: organic feature; material: feces | place: Cameroon | collected 2013-10 ...
GAGCGTCAGATTGTGGTTCTGAATGTCGTGGGTTCGAGTCCCACCTTCCACCCAAGATAAACCCTGCAAGATTTATTTCTTGCAGGGTTTCTTGTTTTTATTATCCTTCCTCTCTCTTTCAGGAAGGCATCTCCGCTTCATCACTCTTTCTTTCGTTTCATCACCGAAATCTTCACGTTGGGGTAAACCTCACGAAAGGCACGTTTCACCAGCGGATACACCGAAATCGGACCGTCTGTGTCAAGATACCGGCTCACGAAGGCTATCAGGAAATTCCTGCTCTCAAAAGCACTCTCAAGGGGAGAAGGCAGAAGCCCATACCCTTCCAGCCCCGCCTTACGACATACATCATAGATAAACTGGTCGGTAGCCTCATCCGGCAACCACTCCTGCAGTATCCTTCGCGGACAGAACATCACATGCCGCTCTTTAAACAGCCTTCGCGTGCGGCGCAGCAGTCGCCACAGCCGCACATAAGTTTCATAATCATGCTGTATTTTCATACCATTCATTATTATTGATTTTCTCTTAATGACCTTAATGACCAATGACCTTAATGACCACCCGCAGGAAGATTCTGAACCTTCTGAAAATGGTTAGGCACACTGCCCAATACGATAAGCCCCTGGTTGCGCCAGTTTTTCAGCATCATGCGCACACTGTTGCGGCTCACATTTGCCCCCTTCACAGCCATACACTGCTGAATCGCCTGCTCCATACTGAACTCATCTGCCAGCCGCGCAAAGATACTGTCGTTCTTGCCCACGCGGTTTCTCGGTCCTATCTGATAATTCTTGGACTCATAAGCCCCCTCTATCCGCTCGCGGAAATAGTAGAGATCATTGTCTATGAGATAATCGGCTATGAGGTCGAAAGTCTGCAGCATGTCGTCATTCTGCAGTTTCTCCAGCGTGGTAATCCAGAGTTTCGGAGTCAGCTTCAGCCGCTTCTCAGCACCCGAAAGTCCGAAACGCCCAATCAGCGATTCAGCTACCTTGCAGAGCCAGAGTGCACAGGTGATGCGCTGCGCATTCACGCAGCCGCGCAGACGCTGGCGGGCCAGCACCCTGTCGTCGTTCTTCATCGCTTCCATACGGATTCGCTCCAGCCATTCCCTGCCCCGGTCCTCCAGCTTGTGCAGCACCACCGTGCCCTGCATCATCGGCAGCAGATGAGCCACCTGATGTATGCGCTCCTCCTGCTTGTCGGTCAGGTGAGAAGGCTTCTGAGCCAGCGGCGCAAACGTGTTGTCGGGCGTGCGGGCGATGGAGATGCGCGAGAGCAGACCGTCGGTATAATTGGTAATCACGCGGTAGAGTGCATCCTGCGTGCCGCACATCGTCACATTCCAGAGCAGTTTCTTGATGTGCACGCGGGTAGCATCTGCGCTCTTCGCCTCGCGGTCGTAGCGGCTCTCGTCATAAGCCTGGCGCAGCATCACACTGAAATCGCTCATCGACGACTTCCACTTCATCGCCACCGTATCAGCCTCGGGTGTAAAACTGAAGCTGTGTTTCTCCTCAGCATTCCCCAGTCGTTCGGCTATGTTGGCAAGTGTGTTGTTCAGCGGCAGCATTCTTACCGGCAGTTTCGGCTGTTCGGGCGCCTTTCCGCTCTTCATGCGTCTGGTTTTCTGCGCCCATTCCTCCTCCTGCTGGGTGTAGATGTCGGTCTGCGCCTGCAGTTCGTACATCCAGGCACCTATTATCGGGTCTAGCTGTCCCTTTCCCGAACCGAATTCGCCGCAGATGTAGGAGATGAGATTCAGTCCCCTCGCATTGCCGTGCACATCCAGTTTCACGCCCGTAGCCAGAGCCCCGAGTGCCGGAGCTATGCCGATGAGGGTAGCCATACAGAGCGGAGTTCCGGCAGCCGCCACACTGTCGCTCACGCCCATCGGCAGTTTCGGCAATCGGTTAAAATGCCAGAGTTCATCCTGTTGCATGGCCTCGTCCAGGGCATCAGCCACCTGCACGCCTTCCTGCGCATCTCCACATCCCGTCTTGAGATATTCCTGTCTCAGCGCATTGAGCACATCTTTCAGTCTTTTCGGCATCTGCGTTCGTCTTTCAGCCAGGGCCGAGTCAATGCATTTCATCTTCTGTTCTTCCGGAAACCCGTCGTAACAAGGAATCACCCTATCCATGAGTTTCCTGTCGAATCCGCATATATGCCTCAGGTTCACCGCGAGTTCAAAAGTCAGCACATCTCTGTTAGAGGTCACCGGCGTTTTCCCGTCGTTATACATCCCCCACCATTTCTCAATAATCACCTCATACGGTATCCCCAAGTAATTCTCTCCAGAAGAAGAGGAGGAAGAAGATGAAGAGGAAGAGGAGGAAGAAGATGAAGATGAAGAGGAAGAGGAAGAAGAAGAAGAAGAGGATGAAGAGGATGAAGAGGAAGAGCCAGCAGATGAAGAGCCAGCAGATGAGGAGCATGTCCCCCGTTGGGCCCCCGTTCCAGGCGATTCCATCGCCTGTCCCCCCGGCTCCGGCTTCTCCGTTCCCCCCGGCTTCTCCGTTCTCTCCGTTCTCCCCACCTTGAAGTGCTTATTGCTCCCGTGGGCTCCTTCTGGCAGTTCCTCTCTTCCGTTTTTCTCCCTGTCTTCCAGCGTTCTGGCCTCCTCAGCAACGCGGTCCACATCAGCCCCCGGGCTCACCCCATACTGGTCATTAAAGAGTTCAGGCGAGAGGAAGAGCAGTTCATCCTTATCAGCAGTACTTGAGAAGTAAACCCGGTTGATATCATGTGCATTGGTATCCAGTTCGCAGTCGAGGGCTTTAGCTATGCGCACCTGGTTTTCGAGAATCGTCTTTCCCTTTTCTCTTTTAAAAACAGCATGTCCACCCTGGCTCGCGCTTCTTTCCAGCATCAGCAGTCCCAGCCTTTCAGCCAGCGTCGCTCCTTCTCCAGCCGCTCCTTCAGCACCCTTGCCTTCTCCAGCCGTCCCTTCAGCACCCTTGCCTGCTCCAGCCGCTCCTTCAGCGCCCTTGCCTGCTCCAGCCGCTCCTTCAGCGCCCTTGCCTGCTCCAGCGTCACCGCCTTCAGCAGCCGCTCCCTTAATCTCCGAGCCAGCGGTCCCCCGCCTAGCCCCCGTTCCCTGCGATTCCATCGCAGGTCCCCTCTTCTCCATCAGCATTTTAGCTATGCGTTCAAACTCCCCCGCATCATCCACATCAAATCCGAAAGCCTGGCTAGGCAGCCGGCACCCCTTCACAACCCCATCCGGGTAATACCCCGAATAGTTAAACTGGATAAGCCTCCGTTTAGCAGCCTGGTTACCCATTCTAGCCTGCCTTAGGTTAGCCTGTTGCGAAGAAGTATTTCTGAGCCGGCGATACGACTCCTCGGTGAGAACAGGGAGGGCCACCTTGCGCCCTCCCCTAACAGAAATCAAATAAACACTCATTTTCCAATCAAAAAATAAAACAGTTAATAAAGATTCAGTAAGTACATCTAGGGACCTATCCCAGCATCAGATAATCCATGATAGCCTGCACCGCCTCGCGGCTCTCCTTGCGCATCGCCTTAGGAATATTGATGCCCTCATTCTTAAAAACCTTCAGAAAAATCTGTATCGCCCCATCCTTCGTCTCCGAAGCACGGCCGTGGGCAAACTTCCTGATCAGCTTACTCTGCGAACGCGGATACCCCTTCACCGTAAAATCCACCGTGCCGTCGCTCATCTGCTGCACGATGCCCAGCGTACGGAAACTGGAAACCTGATTAGGCTTCGGATCATCAGGCGAAAACATAAAATACTTACGGTTGTCGAAGAAAGCCATGCCCTCAATCTGCACATGCTCACCCCCATTCATCACCATTCCAACATTCTGATTCAAATTAAAATTCTTTTCCATATTAGTTTTTTCTTTTGTAATTCAAGTTTTGCAAGTGAGGGAATTGACAGAAGTTAAAGAAGTTATCACTCCCTACGGTCGTTCGGGAAGTGAAGAGACAATAGTCTTCTTTCGTAAAACGTAGGACATTTGTCCCTTAACTTCCCTCTAACTTCCCTTAACTTCCCTCTAACTTCCCCTCTAACTTCCCCTCATACGAAAATTCAGGTAGTTAATACATCAGTTCAGCTTAACGATTTCCTGCACCGAGATGTCCTGAAACACCTGCCCATTATGCTCGCGTGTCTGAAAGCGCAGACGAACCGCCACCACATCCCCAGCCTGGAAACGGCATTCTGCCGCATTGCCCCAAAGCTGGGCTGCAAACTGGTTTTCAAACTTGCCGCCAAGTTCCTGCAACAGGATGTTGCATTTCTTAATCTGGCCGCCCTCAGCCTTCTGGCTCTGTACAGCGAAGGCCTCGCCCTGCTGCACCACTTTCATCAATTCTGTATTCATCATTTATAAATATTAAAATGTTAAAAAAATCAATAGTTACACAATCGTAATAAACACCAGGTCGTCAGGTCCCTGAAACCCCTTCAGCATCATTTCCAGCTTAAAGAGCACAGCTCTCGAGTTCTCCAGTCTTCCCACCTTCGTGTTATTCCCCACCAGGATGCAGCCCTGCGTATCCTTCACCGAGTTTCCGGAATGGATGCGGATGCCGTCGAAGAGGGGCACATCCATCAGCTGAAACAGCCTCTTGCCGAATTTAGGCGAATAGGTAAACCTCATCAGGTATCTCCCTTCCGGAATCGCTGTCATCCCCTTCACCTTCAGTCTCTTATCCCATTTTCCCCCATTCAGCAGGTTGCGTCGCGGCGGTTCCAGCGTATCGCAGAAAGGCTTCAGCCCTCCGTCGCCCTTCAGCCCTTCATCAGCCTCCAAGTCCCCCGTCTGGCTCCCGTTCCCTGCGATTCCATCGCAGGTCCCTTCTTCTTCCCTTTCCCCCAGGCAGTAAAGGCGCCCGATGGTATACCCTTTCTTTTTAGCGAAGCGAACCAGCTTCAGCTCCATGATTTTCGTTTTCTTTTTCATCATTTATTCATTTTAAAAAGTTATTACTCCAACCAGCGTCATTTCTTCCGAATCCTTTTCAGGAACCAGCCTCATTTCTTCTGATTTCCGGTTGCAAAGGTAGGGCAAAAAAACGAAAGGCTTCGTAGACCACCCTTTCGAGTCTACGAAGCCTATACTTCTCAAAACAAAGTTAACTATCTGATAATCACCTCATAAAAAAAATCAAAAAAACAAGAAAAAACTTTCATGGAGTCTACAAAGCCCCCATCAACATCCCCCTGTAATTCCGAAACAAACAACATCCATCAGATACGGGATGCGCTTACAACGCCTATTTTTTATCTTGATAGATTTCCGCCATTTTCTGTCTCATATCCTTAAAGATCTGCAATTGGCGCTCACGGGTCGTCGTATCATTAAGAGCGCGACTCAAATCCTTATTGTAATTAGACAAATCCAGATTCACCGCCCTTCCAAACGCCCGGAAAGCCTCCTTCTTGGTGCAGCGAACCCCATCCTTATCCGTAAAAAGCCCCAATTCATAAAGCACATTAACCACACGGATGAAATCAATCTTCTTTCCCCGAACAGGCGAAAGATAAACAGAAGAACCAGCCCCTTTCTCCTCCCCGTTTTCAGAAACAGATACAGAAGAGGACGAAGGAGATACTGAAGAGCCCGAAGGGGATACTGAAAAAGACCCTGATGAGCACCCTGAAAAAGACCCTGAAAAATCAGTATTCCCGGCAGCCCGGCAAGCAGCATCGCTAACCCCCAGTTTCTTGCACAGCAACTTCCTCAACAACCTATAGCTCAAGATATTACGCAAAGCACAAAGCGGCGGCATAAGATAGCGAAGATGTGACAGAAACTTAGCATCATCAGCAATGAAGTCATACAGTCTTCCCGGCAGTTGCCTCACCTTCATTTCAGTATCAGCCAGCATCACCTGTGGCACGGATGTAGAAAAAGCCATCAAGTGGTCAAAGTCCTCTTTCACACCTTCATCCTCCATCATCTGTTGCCACATTTCGCATCTTTTTCGGGTAACCTCAATGCATCCTCCTTTCACCAGCGCCCTATCCATCTTTTCAGCCATTTCCATCAGTTTTGGTCTTCCGCTAGCCTCAAGCAGCTGTCTGTATCTCAGCACCCTTTCATGCGCCTCCCTGCTCACATCAAAGCTAACCTCCTCCAGCCAGCACCCCAAATACTCGCAAAGCGTAACCTCAGAAGAAGAGAAAGAAGAAGAGCCAGAAGGAGAAGCAGAGCCAGCACTCCCCCTTTGCGCCCCCGTTCCCTGCGATTCCATCGCAGGTCCCCCGCCTTCCTCATCCGCCTCTATTTCTCCCAAGCAGAAATCGATGATGAGCTCCAGCGATTCTATCCTCTGCCTAAAAGCAGCAGGCAGGGCCAAAGCAGCAGGCTCCATCCACCCGCTCCAATCAAGAGCAGCAGGAAGAGAAAGAGAAGCAGAAGAAGCAACAGAAGAAAAAGCAGAAGAAGCCCCAGCAGAAGAAGCCCCCTTCATCTTAGGCTTCTCTACCCAGAACACCCCGTGTTTCTCCACGTTCACCTCCGTCACCCTTACCGGTATCCCGACCCGAAGCCTTTCACCGTATTCAGCCACGCACTGATGGGCATCATCTGCAGCCAGATAAGCTATCTGCCGCCCATGCTCAAGCACAACAACTGCCTGAGAATCATAATGATTCTGCTCATCAAGGCGAAGCACAACAAGGGGCAACCGGGCTTGCAAGCCCGACAACACTCCGATAGTACGCTGCTCCATTTCAGGAGTCTCCTGGGCATTGCCACGAAGGCTGGGGTTAGCAAAATAACGCACAGCGGTGGCGAGATAAGTAGTAGTTTTCTGTGTCATAAGTATAATTTTTTATCTATATTAGTTTTTACCAAAGGCAAGCTTATTCTTTTAGCTTGCTTGATGGGGGCAAAGATAGAAAAAATAATTGTTACCACCAAACTTTTTCTTCTTTATTTTCAGAAGAAATCTATGGGTGAGAACTCTTCCCCTAAAGGGGAAACTCAATTATCTTTACATCTTGGTGGTCAAAAGTGGTCATTAAGGTCATTGGTCATTAAGGTCATTAAGGATTCTCCAACGGGGAGTAAAAATAGAGACAATAATAAAAATATAAATATTTATATTTTTATTATTGTCCTAAAAAAATACCCCCAATCTCAAAGTGCTTAATGACCTTAATGACTAATGACCTTAATGACCACCCTCTTTTTCTCTCTCCCCTCAACCTTCTCTTCATCACTCCTTCTTCACCCCTCTAGCCGTAGTTTCATTTTTATGTCACGATGAAAAAAATATTCTATCACGATATAATAATAACAGGCGCGCGGGCGAGGGTATGGAGATACAGCAGAAGCACCGTCAAACCGCCTTGTACCGACTACCGGAATACCTCTCGTTTTGTAAAGAAAAGTTAAAGTTGAAAAATATTTACGATTTTACTTGCCCATGTCAAAATTTTTTCGTACCTTTGCACCGTGAAATTCGAGAAAGCGCGCAGTCTCGGGTTCACGCTTACAGATTTTCAATATTAATAACCACTTAAAAAAAATTAAACATTATGGGAATGAAACTTAAGGCAATTGAGCGTAACGTATCTTTCGACAAGAACAAAACCCGCTACGCATTCGTGCTCACTCCAGAGCTCTACGGCAAACTTACTGCCGACAAGGTAATCAAGGAAGCTTCTCTCCGTTCCGGACTGCCAAAGGGTGTGGTAAACGCATCTTGGAACGCATTGAGCGACGTCATCGTGGCATGGGCCACTGAGGGTCACAGTGTGGCAATCCCAGGTCTCGGAACCATGCGATTTGGTGTGCGAGGCAACGCCGTTGAGAAGGTTGACCTCGTAAGTACCGCCCTCATCACCGCACGCCGCGTCATCTTCACCCCAAGTGTGGAGATCAAGGAGGAACTCGCCAACACCGCCATCAGCATCACTTGCTACGACCGCAACGGAAAGGTAATCAAGCAGGTTACTTCTGCCGACAAGGGCAACGTTGACGAGGAGGGCGATGGTAACAACCCTACTGGCGGCGGAAATACCGGTGAAAACGGCGGTCAAGGCAGCGGCACTACCGAAGGCGGCGGCACTGACGGCGACGGAAACATGGGCTAGCCAAAGCCCCCTTCGGGGGGCTACGCTCTTTCTGAGAAATCCTCCTGAAAACACGAAACACAAGTATTTAACCACTAAAAAGAAAGGAAAATCATGATGAAAAGAGAAACATGGAAAACGCTGATACAGGTTATCATCAGCATTCTCACCGCCGTAGCAACTACTCTCGGAGTAACGAGCTGCATGTAGAAAAGGCGGTAAAGAAGAAACGCAAGGCCGCAAGGAAAAGGCGGCAAAAAATTAAAGCCCTGAAAGAGGCAAAAGCATCCTCAAAACATAAAGATGCTTTTAGCCTTTTCTCAGGGCTCTTTCTATATATAGAAAGTTTCAAAGTGGTTTTAGTATGGGCTGAATGCCCGAAAGCTACTTAAAGTAGCACGCTTTTTTATCTGATAACCTTCACCTCGCCATCCTTGGCAATCTTTACGATGCTCGAAGGCTGATGAGGTTTATGCTCCTGGCGACGGCTCCAGCAAACATAATCTACGGCATTGAGGATTTCCTCAGAAATGTCGCGATAATTCTGGGCAGCTGACTCACCACTCACATTGGCACTTGTACTCACAATAGGCTTCTGAAAACGGTAACAGAGCTGCTTGGAGAAAGGCTCATACGTAACGCGCATCGCCAAACTGCCATCCTCTGCCACCAGATTACTAGCCACTCCACTCGCATCATCCAGGATAACCGTGGTAGGTTTCACAGGCATCGCAGCATCAATGAAATCCCATGCCACCTGAGGCACATTGCGGAAATAACGAGCCATGCGGTCGGCAGAATCTGTCAGGCAGATAAGCGCCTTAGAGTCGTCACGCTTCTTAATTTCATAAACTTTCTTTACCGCCTCCGGATTGGTTGCATCACAACCTATTCCCCATACGGTATCCGTTGGGTAGAGAATCACTCCACCCTTGCGCATGCATTCTACGGCACGCTTGATATCTTCTTCTACAGTCATAATTACTATAAAAACTTAAATTCCTAATACCTAAAAATCGTCCTTAATATCCTTCCTCTGGCACTCATAATAGGCAATGTCCTTCATGCCGTTGAGGAAGGCGGCTGCCTCCATGCGCTTCTTGCCACTGAGCTGAAGTTCCTGAATGTTGAGCCATTCATCGAGACAGGCCACCTGTAGCTGCTTGCCCTCAATACGCAGCGAACCTACAGGCGCAGCACCACGTTTTTCGCCCGAAAGATGGGTGGCAAACATCTTGAGCACCTGAATCTTTGCCGTGCTCGGCTTGCGAGACGGATGATCTGTTGCATCTGGAAACTTCACATAATCATCAGAAGTATTCTCCAACATCTCCTCTGCGCTCTTCACGTGTCCTTCTGTAGGATCGTCAAAGAAAACTACCGTCTCCTTCTTCTTGATTTCGGTCCATGCACCAGGGTATGGAGAAAGACCGCGGATGAAATCATACACCTGCTTGGCTGGCTTGTGGAAGTCGATGCGGCAGGTATCCTTGAAGATTTTAGGAGCCGGCTTGAGTTCGGCACCCTCACCTATCAGTTTGCTCTGCGGAATAGAGCCGATGTTGCCGTCGGCAGCGATGAGCGCATCAATGGTTTCCAGCGCCAGTTCGGCACCGAGATGCATCAGCCCGTCGTAAACATACTCCACATTTGCCGTCTCCGGAATAGGGAAACGCTTCTGCATGATGATGCGGCCGGTATCAATGTCGTGGTCGAGGAAGAAGGTAGTGACACCCGTCTCCTTCTCGCCGTTAATGACAGCCCAGTTGATTGGCGCCGCACCGCGATACTGCGGAAGGAGGGCTGCATGTACATTAAAAGTACCATATTTTGGCATCGCCCAAACCACCTCAGGCAGCATGCGGAATGCCACTACCACCTGCAAATCGGCATGATAAGAGCGCAACTGCTCCACAAAATCCGGGTCCTTCATCTTTACAGGCTGCAGCACCGGCAACCCGTGCTCCACGGCATACTGCTTCACCTGCGAAGGCTGCAGCGTATCCTGGTGTCTGCCCACCGGTTTATCAGGCTGCGTAACCACAGCCACCACGTTGTAACCGCCCTCTACCAGGCGCTTGAGGGATTCCACCGCAAACTCCGGTGTTCCCATGAATATGATTCTCAAATCCTTCTTCTCCATCACAATATTTAATATTTAATGTTTACTTGAAGCACATGAATTCTTCGTTCTTCACTCTTCACTTAAAACTCCTACTCTGCCGACATATCCGCTACAATCTGCCTGTACATGGAATAGATTCTGGTACGGCTGATGTAACCCTTCAGCACGCCGCTCACATCTACCACTGGCAGCTGGGCAGCATCGGTTTTGTCAAATTTCTGCATCACCTCGTCCATACTGTCGTGCTCGCTAAGAACGGCGGAAGGCTGCATCATCAGCTGGCGCACGGTGAAATGCTGGTACAGTTCGGTGCGGAAGATGATGTGGCGAATCTTCGTAATATCTACCACGCCCAGCAGCACGCCCGCCTTATCCAAGACCGGCAGGAAGTTGTTGTTGCTGCGGCTTATCTCGCTCACCAGCTTGCTCATCTGCAGATCAGGACCCACCGGATGATAATCTTTCTCAATGACATCCTGCATGCCCAGCAGCGTGAGCGCAGCCTTGTCAATATGGTGGGTGAGCAGCTTGCCCTCTCTTGCCAGACGCAGGGCGTAGATGCTGTGGCTCTCGAAAATGCTGATGGTGAGCAGCGAAGAGATGCACACGATCATCAGCGGCATGAAGAGCTGGTAGCCGCCCGTGAGTTCGGCGATGAGGAAGATGCCCGTAAGCGGGGCATGCATCACGCCCGTAATGAGGCCCGCCATGCCCATGAGTGTAAAGTTTTGCTCAGGAACGTAGACGCCCACCTGGTTCACATTCCAGAGGCGCGCAAAGAGGAAACCGGCAAAACCGCCAATGATGAGCGAAGGGGCAAAGGTACCACCGCATCCGCCACTGCCGTTGGTTGCCGAGGTGGCAAAAACCTTGGTAAAGGTTACCAGGGCGATGTAGAGGATGAGCAGCTGGTTGTGCCCGTAGAAGAGCGAACGGCTCATCACCTGCCCCCAGTCTTCCACATTCTGCCCCTTCAGCAGCACGTTGACTGCCGAATAGCCCTCGCCGTAGAGCGAAGGGAAGAGGAAGATGAGCGAACTCAGAATCAGTCCGCCAAACAGCAGCTTTACGTATGGATAAGGCGAAAGCTTGGCAAAGAAGCCCTCGCACGCCGACATGGTGCGCATGAAATAAAGGCTCACCAAGCCGCAGAAAATGCCCAGCAAAAGGCAGGCTGGCACGCGGTCGAGCGCCCACGGACTGGTAAGCGTAAAATCGAAAAGACTCTTGGAGCCCATCAGGATGTAGGTAAAGCAAGTGGCTGTTACACAACTGATAAGGATAGGCAACAAGGAAGCCATGCTCAGGTCTACCATCAGCACCTCAAGCGTAAATACGAGTCCGGCAATGGGCGCCTTGAAGATGCCGGCAATGGCTGCAGAAGCACCGCAGCCCACCAGCAGAATCATGGTTTTCTTGTCCATGCGGAAAATCTGGCCCAGGTTTGACCCGATGGCCGAACCCGTGAGCACAATAGGTGCCTCGGCTCCCACAGAACCACCGAAACCGATGGTGATGCCTGATGCCACCACCGACGACCAGCAGTTGTG
>ERZ1026848.1675-NODE-1675-length-11738-cov-4.630318_pt1 | contig 11738 bp, 5 predicted proteins | sample MGYA00380154_ERZ1026848 | MGnify/ENA primary metagenome ERZ1026848 (study PRJEB33269, sample SAMEA4719790) | human gut metagenome | biome: human-associated habitat; feature: organic feature; material: feces | place: Cameroon | collected 2013-10 ...
GTTCGGTACTATTGCTGATGCTTCTTTTCCCGTTAGGAGTGCTGGCGCAAAGCGTCACCGTTAGCGGACAAGTAACTGACGAGGCTGGTGAACCAATTATTGGCGCAAGCGTAAGGATTCCCGGCACTTCTGTGGGAGTAGTGACCGATATGGACGGTAATTACTCTATCTCTGTTCCGAAAGGAAAACAACTCGAAATCACTTATGTGGGTTACAAGAAGGAAGTGATCATTGCCAAGGAAGGCAAGATGACTGTCCAGTTGAAGGAAGATTCCAACATGCTTAACGAAGTGGTGGCTATCGGATACGGAACCGTAAAGCGTAAGGACGTGACAGGTTCGGTTTCTTCGGTAGGCAACACAGAACTCGTGTCGGTGCCTGTGGCTTCGCCTGTTGAGGCCATGCAGGGTAAGCTGGCTGGTGTGCGCGTCACCATGCCTGAGGGCAACCCCGACGCCGAGGTCATCATCCGCGTGCGTGGTGGTGGTTCTATCACTGGCGACAACACACCTCTTTATATAGTAGACGGTTTCCCCGTCAGCAGCATCTCCGACATTCCTACCAGCGACATCGAGAGCATCGACGTGCTGAAGGACGCTTCCTCTACCGCCATCTACGGTAGCCGTGGTTCCAATGGTATCGTGCTCGTCACCACCAAGAGTGGTAAGGCTGGTAAGGTGACCGTGAACTACAATGCCTATGTGGGCTTCAAGAAGGCTGAGGACAAGGTAGACGTGCTGGGAGTGGAAGACTATCTGAAGTGGCAGTACGAGTTGTCGAGCCTCTCCACAGGCGCCAACGCCGGCAAGTATCAGCAGGTGCTCGGCGGATGGGACAACATCCCCAACGTCGTGAACTCGATGAAGACTACCGACTGGCAGGACGAGGTGTACGGACGCACCGGCAACGTGTTCAGCCATAATGTCAACATCTCGGGAGGCTCGGAGAAGTTGCGCTTCACAGCAGGATACAACTACATGAAGGAGAAGGCCATCCTGCTCACCTCTGACTTCTATCGCAGCAACCTGAACTTCAAGCTCAACTATGAGCCCAACAAGAAGACCAAGCTCGAGTTCTCTACCCGTTACTCACGCACCAAGGTGAACGGCGACGGACAGAGCGACGCTATCGGTGACCAGAGCTCTAAGTCTTCAGGCTCTTTCGGCCGTATCCGCCACGCTGTGATGCAGTCGCCACTGACGGGCTCAGGAAGCCTCCTCTTCGACGAGAGCAACATCGACGACGGACTGGAAGACCCAATCACAGCCCTCAACGACAACTACAAGAAGCGTGTTCGTGATAACTTCAACATGAACGGAGCTTTCACATGGAAAATATTGCCCGAGCTTACTTTCCGTACAGACGTAGGTCTCGACATCTACAACAACGATTTCCGTTGGTTTGCAGGCTCTACTACCTATGAGTCGCAGAACAACACTCTGGCAGAATACAAGAACATGCCGCTTACTACCCGTACCCAGGTGAACCGCCGTACCGTGCGCAACTCCAACACCCTGCAGTACGACTTCTCAAAGATTCTGCCAAAGATTCACAGCCTGAACCTCATGGTGGGACAGGAGAGCATCGTAAGCCGTGAGACTACGACAACGACACGCGTGGAGGGACTCCCTACATTCTACGATGCCGACATGGCTTTCCACTTCTCTGCACAGGGCACTCCTACACGTGCCAATGAGTACTACTTCCCCGATGATAAGATGGTGTCGTTCTTCGGACGTGCCAACTACAGTCTCTTGGACCGCTATCTGCTCACCGCCACTCTGCGTGCCGATGGTTCAAGCAAGTTCTCTAAGGACAACCGCTGGGGCTACTTCCCATCAGTGGCAGCCGGATGGCGCATTATCGAGGAGCCTTGGATGAAGTCGACACAAGACTGGCTGAGCAACCTGAAGTTGCGCTTGAGCTATGGTGTGTCGGGTAACAACAACATTCTTTCAGGACAGCCCAAACGAACCTATTCTATCAAGGAGAGCTCTTGGCTGCACCTGCAGAACTCATGGCTCACTACGGGCACCATAATGAGCAACCCTGACCTGAAGTGGGAAACCACACACTCGCTCAACTTGGGTATTGATTTTGGTTTCTTCAACAACAAGCTCAACGGTTCGTTCGAGGTGTACAAGAACAACGTGAAAGACCTGCTCATGGAGATGCAGATCACAGGTAGCGGCTACAACACGCAGTTCCAGAACGTGGGCGAGACCAAGAACTCTGGTTTCGAGTTGACATTGAACTACGATGCCATCAACACCAAGAACTACGGTCTGAACTTCTCGTTCACATTCGGTCATAACACCAACGAGGTAGTGAGCCTCGGAAGCATGGACTCATACGGTAAGCCTTCTTACTGGGCAAGTACAGAAATTGGCTCCGACTACTTAGTGAAGCCAGGAAAGCCTGTAGGAACCATCGTCGGTTACAAACTGGCAGGAACAGGACGCTACGAGGTGGACGACTTCGAGGGCTACGATGCTGCCGCAGGAAAGTGGAAGTTGAAGGAAGGTGTGGCTGATGCCAGCGGTATTGTGGGAACAGTACGTCCTGGTACCATGAAGCTCCTCGACAAGGACGGTTCAAGAACTATCAGCGATGACGACAAGTTCGAGATTGGCGACGCCAACGCATGGGCTGTAGGTGGATTCTCTATCGGTGCACGTGCCTACGGATTCGACTTCAACGCCGACTTCTCTTACAGCATTGGCAACGATGTTTACAACGCCGACAAGATAGACCAGACCTCTACACGTGGCGGTATCTGGCGCAACCTCAACACCACGATGGCAAGCGGCAAGCGCTGGACCAACGTAGACGAGAACGGCAACTTCATCAACGATGCAGCCAAGCTCGCCGAGATGAACAAGAACACCACGATGTGGTCGCCTTACACAACAAAGGCTGTGCTCACCGACTGGGCTATCGAGGACGGATCATTCCTCCGCCTCTCTACACTTACCTTGGGCTACACACTGCCTAAGACATGGATGCAGAAAATCTATGTTCAGAACCTGCGTCTGTACTTTACCGCTTCAAATCTTTTCTGTATCACCGGTTACAGTGGTATGGATCCAGAGGTGGACTGCTGCCGTAACATGCTGGTTTGTCCAGGCGTAGACTACTCGGCTTATCCAAGAAGCCGTCAGTTCATCTTCGGTCTTAATCTTACATTCTAAAAAAAACACTTAAAGGAAACATCGTTATGAAAATAAAATATGTATTTACAGTCCTGTTGGCTGGCGCTACACTCATGTCGTGCAACGACTATTTGGACGTAGAAAGCAAGTCAGAATATGAAGACAAGGTGGTGTTCTCTAACACTCCGCTTACCGAGAATACGGTCATCGGCATCTACAGCTGGTTTGCCGCCACCAACTCTCACCGTGCACGCTACATGCCTTACTATGGTATGAATACCGATGCTGAGTGCTATTACGACATGGCGCAGCCTTCGTCGGACAACAAGACCTCGCTCTGCACTTACAGCGCCTTCTCGGCCAACAACTGGATGGCTTCAGGAAAAGACCCTAACGCCTTCACAGGCTTCTTCAACGGCATTGAGGCTGCCAACTGCTGCATCGAGGGAATACGCGCTTATGGCAATCCTGAGAGCAATGCCGACATGGCTTATCTCTTAGGCGAGTCGCTCACCCTGCGTGCACAGTACTACTACGACCTCATTCGTGCCTGGGGCGACGTGCCTGCCCGATTCTCATCGGTAAAGCAGAGCACCATCTACCTTCCCAAGTCTGACCGCGACGTCATCTACAAGCAGATTATTGCCGACCTGAAAGAGGCTGCAGGCTATCTGCCTTGGCCAGGAAAGTCTGAGCGCACCAAGACTACCGAGCGTGTGAACAAGGCATTTGCATTGGGTCTTCGCGCACGACTCATCCTCATGGCAGAGGGTTACAGTCAGCGTCCTACCTCGCTCGACAATCCTACTACTTATGAGGTGCGCCGCAGCAACGATCCTGAGCTTACCAGCACAGCCCTGCTGCAGGAGGCTTACGACGACCTGAAACTCGTCATCAGAGAGAGTGGTCTCGCACTCGACGCCACTTACGAGCAGTTCTGGAACGACCTCGCTACTGACGTCATCACCATCGAAGGCTCACACAAAGAGTCTATCTTCGAGATTCCATTCAACGACGGACGTGGACGTTTCTTCTATCACTTCGGTGTTTACCACAAGACACCGAGCCCACATTTGGGTAATAATAAGAACAACTATGGCGGACAGAACATTCCTGCTCCTACACTCTACTATGAGTACGACAATGCTGACCAGCGCCGCGACGTGAACTGCGTGCCTTACAAGTACAACAACGGCTACACAATGGCCAAGTTGGGTGACAACGATGCTTCTGCTCCAAGTTTCAACTTCGGCAAGTACGACTATGAACGTATGACCCGTACGGTGACTTCCAACGACGACGGTGTGAACCTGCCCGTGCTCCGCTACGCCGACATCCTGTTGATGGCAGCTGAGATTGCCAACGAACTGGAAGGCCCTGATGCAGCCAAGCCTTACCTCAAGGAGGTTCGCAACCGTGCCTTTGCTGTAGCTGACCGCCCTGCAAACGTAGAGGCTTATGTCAACGCCATCAGCTCGAAGGCCGACATGCTGAAGGCCATCCAGAAGGAGCGTCTCCTTGAGTTCCCCGGCGAGATGTTGCGCAAGCAAGACCTCATTCGCTGGAATATGCTCGGTACTGCCGTGAAACAGACCGTGAACGACATGAGAGCGTTGCGCGATCGTACTGGCAAATATGCTGATGTGCCTACTGAGGTGTACACTCGCACGGTTAATGGTAAGTTGGAATACTATGGTTTGGCAAAGGGAGAGACTGCTACTCCTACAGGCGAAGGTTGGACAAAACTTAACTACGACTTCGTTACAGCAACGGTGAAAGATAATATGCTTACCAACTATTATGCCAACGACCCAGACTCTCGTCAGTACTGGCCAATATTCGACTCTGATATCAACGCTTCTAACAATGCATTGATCAATAACTATGGTTATTAAAAAGGAGTTTGAGAAATGATAGTAGATAGGGGAAGATAGAAGAAGTACAAATGCTTTATAGCTTAAAAAAATGATGATGCGAAGAGAATGAAATGTTATTTTGATTCTTGAACATGAAGACTTTATTAAAAAATGAAGCAATGAGACGATTGTCTATAAACTTCTCTCTTATCTTCTCCTTATTTCACTTATATGGATTTTACGGTAGATTTTTAGTTATATATTAAAACTATTACAAGTCTCTCTGCCTCGCGAGATGCGGGGAGGCTATTTTTATAAAAACTAATCGCGTAACTTCGATTAACTATTGCATAAATAGTGTTTTCGCAACAATATCTTCAATCATAACCTCTTAAACCAACGAAGCCTCATGAAGACAACAATATGTTCCATCTTGTGTTGGTTAGTCTTTTCTACAGCCCTTATGGCACAAGACGCTCCTCTCGATTTTTCGAGGAGAGTAGCAGATTATCTGCTGTCACATCATAACCATCATTTGTCGAAGGCGCAGGATGGACACTCACACATCGATAGCTATTATCAAGAATGGCGTTACGTGAACGGTGTGCTTGGCGTGGCTATGCTGCATCTTGCTGATGTGACCCAGGAAAACAAGTATGAGCGTTTCGTCAAGGAAAACTTTGATTTTTATTTTAATCCCGACATTCAACAGCGACTCAGGAAAGAATATGAAGCGGGCGTGCGTGACAATGCGTGGCGCAGATTCTTCTCTATGTCGAGTCTCGACGATTGTGGGGCAATGGGTGCTGCTCTTTCCGAACTGGCTCGACGATATAAAGACGAGCGTTACGAGAAATATCTCGGCCAAATAAGTCATTACATACTTCATCAACAGGAACGCATCTCCGAGCTTGGCATTTATTGTCGAGGAATGTATGGAGAACGCACGCTATGGCTCGATGATCTCTATATGTGTACTTCCTTCTTGGCTCATCAGGGGAGCCGTAAGGGAGCTTCACCTGATTTGTTGCAACGGGCTGCCGAACAAGTGCTTCTTTTCGATAGTCTCCTCTTCGATAAGGACAAGCACCTATATTGGCATTGTTTCTATTATGATAGCACACATTCTCACGGAACAGCCCACTGGGGGAGAGCTAATGGATGGGCGTTCTTGGCACAGGCTCTATTGCTTGATTGCATGCCCGAGGAGCATCCACTGCGCAATCGGCTGCTTAAGTTATTCAGGAAAAGGATAGAGAATATCATTGCTTATCAGGATGCACAGGGCATGTGGCATCAGTTGCTCGATAAGCCAGATTCTTATCCTGAAACATCTTGTACTGCTATGTTTGTTATAGCGATAGCACGTGGGGTGAATAGAGGATGGCTTGATAGCTCCTTTGTCTCTGTGGCGCAGCAGGGATGGAAGGCTATCTGCAGTCAGATAACCCCTGAAGGACAGGTGAAGAATGTGTGCATGGGAACAGGCATCAGCCGCGACTTGCCTTTCTATTACAACCGACCGGCTCCGCTCAACGATGCCCACGGACTGGGAGCCGTGGTGCAGGCAGGAATAGAAATCAATAACGTAACAACAAAAACAACAGAATAGATATGAAAAACTTAAAGCTAAAACTCACATTCTTGTCGCTGTGCGCCTTTGCTACAGCGGCTCATGCACAGCAAGTGAAAGGAAACAGCGTACTCTACACATCGTCACAAGGCAATATGCGCATTGAGATGTGTTCGGAAAGTATGTTTCGCGTGACGAAGGTGCCTGCACAGCAGATGCCTGATAATGAGAAGTGGATGGTGGTCAACTACAACTTCCCACAGGTGGATTTCAGTGTCGATGGTAAGCAGATAAAGACCAGTAAGCTGCAGGTAAGCATACAGGAAGCTCCTTGGCGCATACAGGTGGCTGATGCTTCTGGAAAGGTGCTCTATGAGGAGTTGACGTCGGGGTGCAAGGACAGCATATATAATGAGGTGAAGATGAATCCTGATGAGCACTTCTTTGGTTTTGGCGAGCGTATGGATCGTATCGACCAGCGTGGACAGCGTGTGCATCTCAACATTGAGTTAGGACGTGGTCCGAAGCCTGCCGTAGGAGGTAAGGACATCTTGAAAGCCAACTATTGTCCGGTACCTTTGATGCTCAGCAACAAGGGCTATGCCGTGTTCTTCCATACTGCCGTGCCCAACGACTGGGACATGGGATGGACACACTATGATAAGTATAGTTTCTCGGCACCTGGTGGCGACAACGACTATTATTTCATCTATGGTGAGCAACTGGAAAATCTTATTAGTAGTTACCAACAACTTACGGGTGTTGCACCACTCATGCCACGTGCTGCCTACGGTCTGCACATCGGTTCGTATAGTGGGGGTACATGGCATCATGAGAGTAAGGCCAACGATACGTATGTGGTCAATCTTATCGACCGACTGCGTCAGGAAAAGATTCCATTTGACATGATGTGGCTCGACTCTACCTGGCGCCTCTTTGCCAAGTTGGGCAACGGAGGTTGCACCTTTGAGTTCCAAGATCAGTTTAAAGACCCCAAAGGCATGATCGATCATGCTTATAAGAATCATGTGGCAATGTTTGGTCTGCACATCCGTTCACTGGTAGACAACGGCAAACGTAATAATCTGCTTACCACAGCACAGAAGAAGGGACTCACCATTCAGGACGGTGGAACCAACGCCATCATCAACTTCTTCGACGATAAGGCTGTGGACTGGTGGTGGAAGAATGCTGCCAAGAAAGTGACCGACCTGGGAGCCAAGTTCTTCAAGACTGATGTGGGAAGCGCTCTGAACTATAACAATCCAAACATCGAGCAGCAAGCTGCCCACAACCTCTTCCCTATAGCCTATGCCAAGGCACCCTATGAGAACTTTGCCAAACTCAATGCACAGCGTGGCTTCGACCATACCCGCGAGGGGTATGCTGGCATTCAGCGTTATCCCTTCATCTGGGCTGGCGACTGGGGTTCGGAGTGGCAATGGTTTGAACCTATCATCCGTGGTGGTATTAATATAGGATTGTCGGGTGTTGGTTATTGGAGTCATTGCATGGGCGGTTTCGAACAGTATTCTGCCTACGACACCGACCTCTATCTGCGCTGGGTGCAGATGGGCATGTTCTCACCGGTATCTATCCTCTTTGGCATGGATCATCCTCGTTATCATGCACCATGGACCTATGGTGAGGAGGCGCAGAAAATATTCATTCAGTATGACTCGCTTCGTTATGCGCTCTTGCCTTACATCTACACCAGTGCTTGGGATATGTACAAGACCAGTCGTCCGATGATGACGCCTCTTTTCTACGACCATCTGCAGGATGTCAACACTTATCAGATTTCCGACCAGTATATGTTTGGGCGCGATATGATGGTATGTCCTGTAACGGTGAAGAATGCGCTCTCACGACCTGTCTACTTCCCTGGGGGCGACTGGCTCGATTTTTGGACGGGTGAGCGTATCAGCGGACGACAATATAAGTCGTTCTTGACACCTATCGAGATAATGCCTATCTTCCTACGTCGCGGCGCCATCATTCCTCGTCAGGAAGCTATGCAGTATGTAGACGAGCGCCCCAACACCAATATTTCACTGCTCATCTATCCTTCTGAGCACTCTGTTTATGAGATGTATGAGGATGATGGAAAAACGCTCGATTATCAGAAGGGTATCTATGCTATCACCAAGATGGAGAGCCGACTGGCACAGAACGAGTGGATACTCAACATCACGACTCCTAAGGGCGACTACAAGCCTGTTTCGCACTACTATAGTGTGAGTGTTTATCTCGACAAGAAGCCTAAACTCGTTACTGTAGCCGGCAAGTTTGTCGATGGATGGAAGTACGACGAGAAGTTGCGCTTACTTACCTTCGATGCAGGCGAGGGCGATATGGAAGTGGTTGTCAAGATGTAAAATCAAGACTTTTGGGGTTGAATACTTTGCCATGAAGCATATGGCTTTAACTTCTCCAACTACTCTAACTTCTTCATTCGCATTTATAAAGATATTACTATGTATAGAAACAGATTCTTCTTATCGGTTGCCGCCGTGCTTGCAGGTACGGTGGCAATGGCTCAGGGCTCTTACAAGGCTTTGAAGTTCAAGACAGCCACCTCGCTCTACAACTACGAGATGCTGCCAGTACACGCTCAGAACTATGAGCGCCAGCAGGCTTTCGAAAAGGCTTGCCAGTCGAAGGAAGCCATGCAGCAATACGTGAGCCAGTTGCGCAGTCGTTTTAGTCAGTTGGCTGGCGAAATGCCACAGCGTGGCAAACTCAATGCTAAGGTGGTAGGGACGCTGAAAGGCCCTGGTTTTGTAGTCGAGAAGATAGTCTTTCAGAGTACGCCAGGCCGTTATGTCACAGCGCATCTTTATCTGCCCGAGAAGGTGCAGGGCAAGATACCTGCCTGTATCGAGATGTGCGGACATGGGCTCGATGGTAAGGGCTCTGGGTCAGGTAGTGCAGAGCAGTTGGCTGTCAATGGTGTTGCCGTCATGGTGGTAGATCCTTTCTCGCAAGGGGAACGTCAGCAAACCATTGATGAGCAGGGCAAGAATCTTACTCGTGGTGTTACCACCGAGCATACGCTCATTGCTCCGGGCTTCATCCTCCTTGGTAGCAGCCTTGCCGCGCAAGAGTTTTTCGACAATAGCCGAGCCATCGACTATCTGCTTACCCGTAAAGAGATCGATGGTGAAAAGATAGGTTGCTATGGATTCTCCGGAGGTGGTACGCAGTCGGCTTACTTGGCTGCACTCGATGATAGAATCAAGGCCAGCTGTGTGGGATTGTTTTTCTCTTCGCGTGAGCGCACCTTGGAGACACAGGGCCCCAGCGATGGGTGTCAATGGATTCCTGGTGAGGGACGTGAGCACATCGAAATAGCTGATATGGCGATGATGAATGCTCCGAAGCCCTTCTTGATACTCGACGGAAGGTTTGACTTCGTTGATCATTGGGGAGCCTTGCGTGGCTACGATGAGGTGAAGCGATGCTACTCTCTGCTGGGAGCGCCCGAAGCTGCCGAACAGTTTTATTACGACGACGGACACGCCATTCCCAAGCCCAGCCAGGACAAGATGGTAAGCTTCTTCCGCAAGGCTCTCTTGGGCGATGCGCAGGGCGAGGTGAAGCCTTATACTTATTGGTGTAGTGATGACATGCGTTGTACCAAGGCAGGACAGGTAAACTTGGAATACAAGGATGCGCTCAGTTCCATGCAGGAGTGTGAGGCACAGATGGACAGGTTGGCTGCCCTGCGAAAGGCTTTTTGTTCGCAATCAGCCGACAAGGTGAAGGGTGGCATTTTGAAGCTGTTGGGACTTCCTGGACTGAACGACCATTGGAATGCTATTGAAACTCGCCACGAATCGCAGCGCGACGTAGAGGAATATCGTTATCAGCTCGATTGCGAAGGTCAATATCCTGTTCCTGTTATCGTCAGGATTCCGTCGGTTGCCAATCAGCAGTCGAATGTTTGCATCCATCTTGCTGATGCAGGAAAGGCAAGTCTGCTGATAGAGACCGACCGTCGTGATGTGTTCTCCGACGGTACCATTCATGTCTACGCCGACCTGCGAGGTTTTGGTGAAACGAGCGATATCTTCGAGTATAACCTTTCAAAGTATTGGAACACGCAATATCGTTCTACGGTTACAGCCTTGCATGCGGGTAAGCCTCTCATAGGGCAGCGTGTGCAAGACTTGCGCACCTTGCTCAACTTCTGTTCTGGCGATGCTAAGTTGAAGAATCGCAAGATAGTTGTTAAGGCCGACGGAATGAATGCTGTTGTCGTGATGCACGCTGCGGTGCTCGACGAACGATTGGCAGGTGCCACCCTCACTCGCACACTGAAGACCTGGCGCAATTACATTCAGCAACCTGTTCAGCATGACATGATGTCTAATGTCATCCCAGGCGTCTTGTGTTACTACGATATTCCTGATTTGCTTTCGTTGGCTAAGGGTAGGGTTGTCATCGTAGACTGAAGTCTTTAGTTTCTTTTGAAGGAACTTTGGTGTGTTGAGATGGCATACATGGTTTGTTAGATTTTGTAAGGTATATTTCTTTTATTTTCCAGTTGGCAGCTTTGTGCTGTTCAACTGGTTTTTTCTTTCTTTTACCATCAAACAGAAAAAAGTAAGGGATATATTTGGCAGTACACGAGTTTTGTGTTAATTTTGCAATATAAAAGTCAGTTGTATTGGACAAGGAAAAATGTTTTGAACGGTTTTACAGGGAGAATTATGAGCAATTCTTTCATTTTGCATATCGTTACCTCAACGATGAGGAAGCGTGCCGTGATATTGTGTCCAATGCCTTTGAGTATGCGTGGAGCAATTTTGAGCGCGAGGATGTACCTGATTGGAAACTCTTTCTCTTGTCGTATATCCGTCACAAATGTCTCGATTTTATTCGTCATCTACAGGTGCATAATCGCTTTGTAAAGGCACGCCTCAAGATGGATGAAGGCTCTTTAGATGCCGATTTGCTGGAACGTGAGGAACGTATAGCTCTGATAAGTCGTTGTTTGGCGCAGTTACCCCCCCCGTACTCGTCTTATCTTTCAGGAGTGTTTTATCCATGGGCGCAAATACAAGGAGGTGGGCGAGGAGCTCGATATAACCGACCATGCAGTGAAGAAACATATTATGAAAGCGCTGAAATTTCTGCGCGACAGCGTTAAAA
>ERZ1026848.1677-NODE-1677-length-11723-cov-4.051508_pt1 | contig 11723 bp, 8 predicted proteins | sample MGYA00380154_ERZ1026848 | MGnify/ENA primary metagenome ERZ1026848 (study PRJEB33269, sample SAMEA4719790) | human gut metagenome | biome: human-associated habitat; feature: organic feature; material: feces | place: Cameroon | collected 2013-10 ...
GCGGACTCGTCGGGACTCCGGCGGGAACGGAACATGCGCTTGCGGTTCCCGCCGTTTCGCACGGAACGGCGGGCTGGCATGTAGACTGGCACGTGCTGACTCCGGGGCGTCCTGTGGTCGTCAAAGGAGCGGTCCGCCGCTCGGCGGATTACCGGAACAACCGCCCGGTCGCATTTCTGTCGCTGGCGGATAGAAGCAAAAAAACGGTGCTTGCCCGGCAGATTCCTCTTCCGGAGCTTTCGGAAAAATTTTCGGAATTCGGAATGCTTCTTCCCGTATCGAAAATTCCGGCATCGGCGGCATATTACCGGATAACTCTCGCCAGTTCGGGGAAACAGGGAACCGGAACACTTTTCTTCGACCGGATCCGGATTGGCGTTCCGCGTTCCATTGGAAATGTTCTGCGCCTGCGTCCGGATCAGCTCGGCGGATGGTATTTCAAAGGGGAACCCGTTCGCCTTCTTGCAAAAGGTTCGATCCCGTCAAATCTGGTGACCGTGGAGGGGCGAGTGGAGGACAGCCGCGGCAGAACGGTTGATTCATTTCGCTGTTCCGCCGCCGTTTTGCGGAAAGAGGGCTTGCGCTGGATGCCTGCGGAACCCGGTTTCTACCGGATTTATCTTGCCGCTCTTTTTGCGGACGGAACGAAGCTCCCCGTGCGGGAGGATTACAAGGATGGAATCTGGCAGACGAACCAGTACCGGATTTTTACGCAGGATTTTATCCCTGTTGCCGTCTCATCCGCCTCGCGCGGAACGCAGAAAACGCGCTGGCTCGGTTTTGCAATCAGCGGAGGCAAACTCAATCAGGAGAAGGGAATCAACGATCTGGAATACGACCTTGCGAAACTCTTCGGTTCCGGCTTTGTACGTCTGCACGGCTGTACGTGGGGAGATTTTGAGCCGGAAAAGGGAAAATTCAACTGGTTCGCCGATCCGCTGGTCAACCGCGCGGCCGCAGATAAACTCGGGATTCTGTTCAGCATCTGCGGAACGGCGCGCTGGGCGTCTTCTCACCCGGATGACGTCCGCATGCAGTACGGCTGGCTGCCGATGTACTCCACCTTTGCTCCGGCGAAAATGCAGGACTGGAAAGATTTTCTCACCGCGTTCGTTCATCATTACCGCGACCGTGTGAACAAGTACGAGCTGTGGAACGAGCCGCATTTCAAAGGGTTCAGCATTTTCTGGAACGATACGCCGGAAAAGTTTGTCGAACTGATGAAGGCCGGAAGCGAAGTGATCCGGAAGGAACAGCCGGACGCGGAAATCTGGATGGGCGGAATCGGTCAGCGTTATCTTCCTTTTTATGAGGAAGTTGTAAAGCAGAATATCACGGAATATTTCGATGTTCTGCCGCTGCACGGACGCAGCTACAATCCGGAGAGTTTCCGGGAGACTGCGCGGCGGCTCAACCGGAAAATTCCGGTTGTCAGCACGAGCGAATGGCATTCGATTCTTGTTCAGCCGCGGAGCGCTCCGCCGAATCACAAGTCCAGCGGACAGGAACTCGCGAAAGTCATGATGCTGGATCTGCTGAGTCAGCTCAAGGCGGGACTCCGGGAGATTACGGCGTTCTGCACGCTCGGATACGGACGCATCGAGTCGCTCGCGTTCAAAAAGGAGATGGGGGATGCGCTGCCGCAGGCTTCCGGATTTTTCGATCCGGTCCCGTTCACCTCTGTGCGTTATCCGGCTCTGATACTTCAGCACGCCGCCGCGGAGCTTCCGGACGGAAAAGAGTTTCTCGGCGAGGGTGTGTTCGGCGGAATCAAAACAATTGCATTCGCAGTTCCGGGCGGAAATGTTCTGCTGCTTTGGCACGATGAAAAGACCGCTTTGAACCCAGAGCCTGTTTCCGGCGCGCTGATGCCTGAAAGTTCGGTTTGCGACTGGGAGGGAAGAGCCGTTTCTTTCCGCGACTGGAAAATCGAACCGGAAACCTTCTATTATCTGCGCAACTTTGATCCGGCAAAACTGCCCGGTTTGAAAAAAGACGCCGGCGTTCTCATTCCGAACCGTCCCGCGCTGAAACCGACAGGCCCGGAGGGAGTTTACAGCACGCTTCCGCTGATCGGGAAGAACGGAACGTTCCTGGAGCAGAATGCGCTCTGGGTGGAATCCGGCTGGCGCACATTCGGAAATGTCGGAGGAAACCGTGCGAAATTCGCACTGCATATCTCCGATGATTCTATGCAGCTGGCGGTTGACGTCCGCGATCCCCTGTTCTGCCAGAAACAGCACGGGGAAAAACTGTTTGACGGCGACAGCATCCAGTTTGCATTCGATTGCGAGAACAAAGGCTATGCTGATAGGCGGGACTCTCTGCGACCGGCCCCGAAGTTTACAAGGAGTTTGCCCCTGCAACGGATGGCGACTTGCCCTCTGTTTACACTCCCGCAACGCATCTTGTACCGGAGCCGAACGCAGTCCTGCGCGTCATCGACATCCCCGGCGGCAAACGTTATCTGCTCCGGATGGAACTTTCCGAGCTCTATCCGCTCTCGTTCCGGAAAAACATGCCTCTGCATTTTTCGCTGGTTGTGAATGAACACGACGGAGTGAAGCGCGCGGGCTATCTTCGCTGGGCGCACGGCATCGGAGACGGCGACAAGGATCCGGTTCGCTACGGAGTCCTCAAACCGCATTAATCCGCGGCGAATCTCTCTTCGATGCGTTCCTTGAAAACTTCGGCGGCTTTGTTGAAAACCTGATATTTTTTCCAGACGATCGAAAGCCCCGACTCCAGCCGCGGCTGCAGCGGACGGAAGCAGAGCGAGCTCCGCGAATCGACATTGAAGAGATGATTGAGCGAGAGAGCATAACCGATTCCCGCATCCACCATCAGCGCGGCGTTGTAGAAAAGATTGTACGTGGCGACGACGTTCAGCTTTTCAAATCCCGCGCCGAACCAGGAAGCGAATGGGCTCCGGATCGGCCCCGAACCGTCCATGCGGGAACAGATCAGCGGAAGATTCACAAGGTCGCCCGGCTCGACGTGTTTTTTGGCCGCGAGCGGAGAATCCTTCCGCATGACAACGCCCCACAGATTTTTTGCCGGAAGGGTGATGGAGTCGTATTTGGAAATGTCGACAGGATGAATGAGCACGCCGAAATCCAGAATTCCTTTGTCGAGCCGTTCCATGACGTCCGCAGCGTTTCCGCTGAAGATGTGACAGTGCACTTCGGGATATTCGAGCCGCAGAGAGTGAATGACGTCGGCAATAAGCCGCATGGCGTCGCTTTCGCCTCCGCCGATGTAGACTTTTCCGCGCACGCTTTCGCCCATGACGCTGAAATCGGTTTCAGTTTTGTTGACCATTTCCATGATTTCCTCCGCGCGCCGCCGCAGGAACATGCCTTCCGGAGTGAGGGTGATGTTCCGGTTGCTCCGTATGAAGAGCTTCTGTCCGAGCTCATCTTCCAGATCCTGAAGCTGTCTGGAGAGAGTCGGCTGTGTGACGTGCAGAAAGTTTGCGGCGCGGACAATTGTCCCTTCGCGTGCGACCGCGAGAAAGTATCGCAGAACCCGTATTTCCATCTGTCAAATCCTCCTAGTTGTTCTCATCTTCAATATACTGTTCTTGCGGGATGTTCAACGATTCTTTTAACCACGCAAGCCGTTCTTTGGCATCTTGAAGCCCTTGATCTGCGGCCAATTGATACAACCTAAGTGCTTTTTTGTCATTTTTGCCAATTCCAAAACCTTTTTCATAAGCCATTGCCAATGTGTATTGTCCGGCCCGGTTTCCTGCATCACTTGCTTCTTGAGCTAATGCAAGCCCTCTGGATAAGTCTTTTTTCTGTCCCAGGTAATATGATGCTAAATAGGCTTTTGCTGTCAGATTGCCGTTAATTACAGACTTGTTCAGATAATCCATTGCCAAAGATTGGTCAGGTTCAATACCGATACCTTTCAAAAGCATAATTGCAACTTCTGCTTGAGCGTCAGAGTAGCCCTCGTCTGCTGATTTTTTTATCAGTTTATACGCCTCTTTCAGATTTAATTCGCCATACATCATGCAAATTCCGCGATAATATAAAATCTTCTTTGATGTATCAGCTTGCAGCCTTTTGTTTAATAAACAAAATAATTTCCGCATTTGTTCTGGATTCTTTTTGATTCCTTTTCTTCCTTCTTTGCAATACATTGCCATCAGCATGAGTTCGTCGTCTGAAAGGTCGCACAACCGGCATTTATTCATCAATGCCCATGAGTCTTTGAACTTTCCCTGCTGATCGTATTGAATAGCTGGCGAAACATTATTGTATCTTTCTTCTGTTTTTAGTGTTATAACAAAGCAAAAGAAAGCAATAATTATTATTCCTGTTTTTGCGGCTGATATATTACTTTCTTTCATAGGTTCTGCTTTCCGCTTTCCATAATCCAATAATCAAAGGGGGATGGTTTTATTTTGAAAAATGTATCTTCTTGAATTATTTTCCCGGAAGTGTTATAAACTTTAACATAAGGCTTATTGTCTTTCACATACAGAACAGCCGCTTTCCTTAATTTTAATGGAGCATAATACACAAGGGATGGTTGAATATCATCTTTAAACTCATAGCTTAAAAGCATCCCGTCTAACTTGCTCTTTTGATTTTCATCGAAAAGGGTGAGTTCACCAATGAATTTGTTACCCCCGTTTTGCCGTTCGTAAACTCGCATTTTTTTCACTCCATTCGAAATGCCATAATCAGCAACAGTATTGCCTATTTGCAATCTGATATTATCTCTGTCGCTTGACAGTACATGCAATGAAATCATCTCATCATTTTTTTTGTTCAGGAAGAATCTGCCGACCGAAAAATATTTTAAGCCATTTAAAATGATACTTTCGATATTAACAGCCCAATTGCCATATAGATTCGCAGGAAAAAGTTTACTGCGACTGCTGCTAAGCGAGACAGAGAAAATCCTTTTTCCTTGACGCGATGCTTCTGCCTCCCAGACAATACCATTCCTGTCAATGGAATATTGCGCGACAATATTTCCCGGTGTTATCAGCACTTTTACTGTTGATATAGATTCAGTGCTGGTTTGTTCCATGATACGAATAGAATATTCTGCGTTGTTTTCAAGAGATGTCACCGGAAAAAAAGTTGCGGCTGTTATATAATTATAGACATGAGGTGGTACTTCGGTGTTGTCCGCCGCAAAGCAAAAAATACAGCACGTCATGCAGATCATGATACTAAAAAGTTTTCCAGACTGAATAAATAAGTTCATAATTGCAATGTTCCATATTTTGTTGACGAAGAATTCTCTGTAAAATGATATATTATGCAGACTTCGCCAGATTGACTGTTTGCGCAGAACCCGTATTTCCATCTGTCAAATCCTCCTTTTGAGTACAATAGCACAATGTTGTATGCTTTTCAAGCATTAAACTTCATAGAAAATAAGTATTTGTTATTTGCTCTTCCGTGTGGTATAGTGCAGCATGGAAAACGAAAGGAGTCTGAAAAATGAAATTACACGCACTTCAAAAAATCGGTTCCGGTCTTGCCGCGGTGCTCCTGCTCGCCGGATGTGCAACGGAGCCGGACGCGTTGAAGCTCCGCACGATGGGAAGCCTCTTTTTCGGCGGAACCGTAACGCATTTGGCAAACGGAGAGACTTTTCACGGCGATCACGGTTACGCACAGTTCTTCATTCCGCAGAACGCCCGCACATATCCGCTGATCCTCTGGCATGGAATCGGACAGTCCGGACGCAGTTTTGAATCCACACCGGACGGGCGCGAAGGGTTCATGGCGCTTCTCCCGCGCCGGGACTGGGCGGTCTACATCATCGACCAGCCGCGCCGCGGACGCGCCGGACGCACTCTTGCAACAAAAGTCGAACATGCGGTCCCGACAACCATACGCGAAAGTTCCGCATGGAATGCCTTCCGCAACGGAGTCTGGGATCCCCCGAAAGCTCCATATTGCCATTCCGTCACTCAATTCCCGCACGATCCGGCTTCCATCGACCAGTTTTTCCGTCAGCAGACACCCGACACCGGAGCGGAGCCGCGGACTCCGGAATATTACAAGTTCATGGGAAACACAATGGCTGAACTGCTGAAGCAGACCGGTCCCGCCGTGCTTATCACCCATTCGAACAGCGGAAAATACGGATGGTATTCCGGCATGACCGCTCCGGAGTCGCTGAAGGCGATCATCGCATTTGAACCCGGACACTTTGTGCTTCCGGAGGGAGAGCGTGTTTTCGATCCGCCCGCGGGAACCGAAGCCGCCGGACGCAACATGCAGCCGCTCCGCGTCCCGGAGACGGAATTCCGGAAACTCGCGGGAATTCCGATCCTGATTATTTACGGCGACAATATCGCAAAGGAGCCAAGTCATATCTTCAATGAAAATATCTGGCGGCTTTCGAGCATCCGCGCAAAACAGTTCGCCGAAGCGCTTAACCGCCGCGGCGGTGACGTCCGCGTGATTCATCTGCCGGAGCTTGGAATGCACGGCAACACCCACGCCGCATTCGCCGACTTCAACAACGAGCGGATCGCGGATCTCGTCGGAGAGTTTTTGCACGAAAAGGGGTTGGACGGGCGGAGCGCGCCGCACACCGGTCCCGCACGCAGAGTTGTAAAAGATTATACCATTCCTCTTCAGAACAAATAAAGGAGTCTGTAAAATGGAAAAGAATCAGAATTCCGGAATGTCCCGCAGAGAGTTTTTGAAAACCTCCGCTCTGCTTGGCGCAATGCTGAGTGTTGCGCCGCTCGCGGGAGCCTGCGCTTCGAAGACCGGAGCTGTTCCGGTCCCGGAAAAGAACGATCCGGCGGGAAGAACTTTAGGACGCGGCGCGGCGGCATTCCGCGTCTCATCGCTTGGATTCGGCTGTATGGGGCTCTGCTACAACCGCAGCTGGCATCCGGATGAAAAAATGGAAATCCGTCTTGTGCATGAAGCGATTGAACGCGGAGTCACTCTTTTCGATACGGCGGAGGCGTATGGTCCGTACAAAAATGAGATTCTGATGGGCAAAGCTCTGAAGGGATACAAAGACCGTGTGTTTGTATCCACGAAATTCGGGCACAAATATGTGAACGGCAAGCGGGTGATGGCGGAGGAGGACAGTTCCCCGGCGAACATCCGCAAAGTCTGTGAAGAATCGCTGCGGCGTCTCGGCGTCGATGCGCTGGGCATCTTCTACCAGCACCGTGTCGATCCGAAAACTCCGATAGAGGAGGTCGCATCGACCGTGCGAGACCTGATCCGGGAAGGAAAAGTTCTGCATTTCGGTCTCTGCGAGGTGAATGCCGAGACGATCCGCCGTGCTCATGCCGTGCAGCCGGTGACTGCAATTCAGAGCGAGTATCATCTGATGCATCGCCGTGTGGAAGAATCCGTTCTTCCTCTGTGCGAGGAGCTTGGAATCGGTTTTGTTCCATACAGTCCACTGAACCGGGGTTTTCTGGGCGGAGACATTACCGAATATACGCAGTTTGACCTTGCGAACGACAACCGTCCTAAACTTCCCCGTTTTACTCCGGAAGCGATTCGCGAAAACTTGCGGATTGTGGAAGTCCTGCATGCATTCGGGCGCACGCGCGGCTATACCGCCGCCCAGATTGCTCTTGCATGGCTGTTGAACCGCAAGCCGTGGATTGTGCCGATTCCGGGAACGACGAAGCTTTCGCACCTGGAAGAGAATTTGCGTGCCGCGGATATCCGGTTCTCCGCGGAGGAGATGCGCGAACTTGAAAGCGCGATCGCGAAAATCCCCGTCCGCGGTTCCCGTTACAATGCGGAACAGGAAGCCAAAGTGCAGAAATAACTCTGCGAAGTTCCTTCCCCTGCTTGTGTTTGCGCGAACAGGGGAAGAGAATTTACAGCTCTGGTTCTTGTGTTGATGTTGCGAGCTTTCTGTATTGTTGTGGAGATAAATCGTGGGATTTTGCAAATTCCCGGCAGAATTTCTGCGGGGAGGAGTAGCCTGAAAGAAATGCGATTTCCTTGACAGACTTCAGACTCGCGCGAAGAAGTGTTTCCGCATTTTTCATCCGCATGGATATCAGGTACTGTTTCGGCGTGAGGTTCGTGTGCTGCTTGAACAGGCGTGTGAGTTTTACGGGGGTAATGTTCAATTCCCTGCAGACCTGTTCTATTGTGATATGCGATCCGGCTTTTATTTCAAATATCCGGATGGCGTTGGAGACAAAAGAGTTGCTGACGTCGGGTACCGATGCTGCAAGGAGCATCAGGAAATGAAAGCATTTCCCGCAAATATCCGGAATGCTTTTTTCCTCTTTATAAAACAGAAGCCGGTTAATTTCTTTCAGCATGGTGAATGCCGTTTCCGGATCTTTTATGATGTATTTCCGTCCGGAATCAAGTTTCAGCTGATGCAGAGTCGGAACGGCAAGAGGACCGCAGAGTCCGCAGGAGATTTTTCTGCAGAACTCTGAATTGCTTGTCGCAAGAGTGTTTTGTTCGCCGGCCGGGAGAATAAGAAATTCACCGGGGGAAAGAGTGATGTTTTCTCCGTTCAGAGCAATGTTCAGATTCCCTTCCAGAGGGAATTCGATTGCGGTGAGTGCGGGACAGTAGTGTGTATATTTCGTATCTTTCCCGTAGCGTGATATGCAGACGAATTCCGGCCACAGCGGGAGCGCGTGGAGCCGTCCGTAATCCCATGACTGATCCCACGCTTCGTAGGGAGAAAAAATGCTGCGGGAAAAATTGTAAAGCTCAGAAATCTGTTTCATTGCATGCTCCGGAAGGTGTGACCGTTTTCCAGTACTGTACTGCTTCGTGCGAAAGAATACAAGCCGGTTCGGATGTTTTCTGCAGATGTTTCAGAAAGATTGCAGAAATGCAAAAGGGTAATGTTTTGTTGCTTTTGGGTAATTTTTCAATTATTTCGCATCTAGGCAAAACATGGGTTTCAGAGTATAATATAATAAAACACATGATGCGTGTGAACTCGAAAATCAACAAACAGGAGGCTGTCGTATGAAAAGAGACTTTATTGAAAAACTTTTGGGGGGGGGGAAGAAAAATTTTTCTCTGATAGAATTGCTCATAACGATTGCAATTATTGCGATTCTTGCCGCCGTTCTTCTTCCCGCTTTGAATTCCGCCCGTGAAACGGCAAGAAGAATCAGCTGCACCAGCAATCTGAAGCAATGGGGAGTATACCTGGAATTGTACGCATCCAATTATGACGGGCAGCTTCCTGCATGCACGAGAAACGAAAACGGCGGACTGGATCCCTCGATTTTCACGAGTTTTCTCCGCGACAATTCCGGAATCGGTCAAAAAATGTTTCTTTGTCCGGGAGGAGTAAGGGAAACGGGGAATCAATGGCTCGTAAATCCGGCGACCTGGCGCAACAACGTGCAGGTTTCCGATTACGGATTCAATTCCAATCTTAACGGCTATAATGAAACTTCCGGAATACGCATGACAAAGATTTTTCAGCCTTCGCAGAAGTTTGTTTTCATGGATTCCGAGCGGATCGGTTATGATTACGGCTGGTGGCGGATTATTTTTGCCAATGCGGACTGGAACAATGCCAGCTACGGCGAACCTTCCAACCGGCACAAAGGTTATGTGAACACTGTTTGTGCAGATGGACATGTGGAAAGCATTTTTGTCCGTCCCGGACTGCGCCCCTGCCAGCAGAAACCTTTCCGCTGGTTCTGGAGTGCGGAAGGCAACCGGATGTGGGGACAGAAGAGTCTTTAAAAATACGGAAACAAAAGGAGTATTTGCTTATGAAAAGAAAAGTTCTTGGCGCGATTCTGGGAGTTGCGCTCTCGCTGCCGCTTTTCGGCGGTTACAAAAACACGGAAGAACTCTATGTGAATGAGTTCAACACAAGAGATTCTTTGACCGAGTGGAGTCTTGGTCTCGCGCCGAAAGCCGGAACGAAGGGAAATGACGCGGTGCTGAGCCACTGGCACGGGGAAAACGGAAAGTCGGGCTTTCTGCGTTTCTCCGCTTCCGGGCAGAAGAGCGATTTGATTTCAATTGAGCTGCCAGCGGAAAAAATGAAAGGTCTGATTCAGTTGGAGGCCCGGATTCGCGGGAAAAAACTTGCTGTCGGGAGCAAAGCCTATTTTGGACCGAAAGTCATGCTGTTTCATCAGTTCGGGAAAAAAAACAGCTGGCCTGAGCCGGAAGGCAGCAAGCTCGGAACTTATGACTGGCGGACGGTCGCCATGATTCTTGAAATTCCGCAGAATACAACGAAGGTGATTCTTACACTCGGAATTCAAAGCGCTTCCGGAGAGTTTGATGTTGATTATGTCCGTATTTACCGCTGTGAAGAAAGCGATGAGAGCGTCACGGTGAGTGTTCCGGAAAACAGGGAGGCTCTTGCAATTCCCCGCGGTCCTGGAAAAGGGACACGGTATCGCGGAGTTATGAGCGGACACGATCTTTCCGCAGCGGCTTTTGAAACTCTTGCAGACTGGAACGTCAATCTTATCCGCTATCAGATGCAGCCCGGAAACCGGAATATTTCAACTCCGGAACTTTACCTGAGCTGGATTGACGATGAAATGAAAAAGGTTGACAGTATCATGCCGTTGCTGAAAAAGCATGGAATGAAAGTCGTCATTGACCTGCATACCGGACCGAATACGAAAGTCAGCAAAGTTGCCAGTAACATTCTGACGGAATCCACCAATTTTTCCACTTTGATTGAAACATGGAAACGCCTGGCGGCTCACTTCAAAGGCAATCCGCTCATTTATGGCTACGATCTGCTGAACGAGCCAGTCGCTACGGAAGCAACGCTTGCATCGTGGCAGAAGGTCGTTGAAACCCTGGTCGAGGCAATTCGCAAAATAGATCCTGTGACGCCCATTATCATTGAGCCATGTGCCGCGATTGATAATTTTGATGGAGGACTTAAGCCGATCCGGACCGAGAACATCATTTATTCTCCTCATTTCTATCAGCCGTTTTCGTATTCTCATCAAGGGGTGCATAACAAATGGCTGAAATGGAGTTATCCCGGCTATATTGCCGGAACTTATTGGGATAAAGAACAGTTGAGAGTGGCGATGAAATCGACCATTGACTTTCAGCGCAAGTACAATGTCCCGATTTTTGTCGGCGAATTTTCGGTCATCTGCTGGGCGAAAGGTGGAGAAAAATACCTTTCCGACATGATTGAGCTTATGGAGGAATACGGCTGGGACTGGACCTATCACGCGTTCCGTGAATGGGGCGGCTGGAGTGTGGAACACTCTGCGGAAAAGCCGTTTGAATTCAAGCGTTCCGCTTCAAATCCGAGAAAAGACGTTCTGCTTAAAGCTTTGAAAGAAAACAGACGCTTTGAGTAAGATGTCGGTCAAAGTGCAGAAATAATTCTGCAAAGTTCCTTCTCCTGCTTGCTTTTCCCGTTTATTATGAAAACAAGCAGGGAAGGAATTGCATTTTCATAATCTCTTTTTCATTGACTTTTCGCTTTTCTGCGCTATATTTTTTCTATAGACAGTTTTCTTGTGTTTGATTTTTTGGAAAACAATAATCAATCACGGAAACAGGCTTTTTCAAGTCTCTAGCCCGTTCGGAGTGCACAAATACTTGGTATTATCATGGAAGCCGTGGAAAATGTAAATGTATGATGGAGCAGTGCAATGAAGCAAATTGATTTTAACAGGCTTTTTATACAAGATCAATACCATCCTCTAGTTTACAAATTAAGAAATGACGCAAATGGAGCGCATGATATTGCTTTCTTTAATAGTTATATTC
>ERZ1026848.1678-NODE-1678-length-11719-cov-32.228995_pt1 | contig 11719 bp, 9 predicted proteins | sample MGYA00380154_ERZ1026848 | MGnify/ENA primary metagenome ERZ1026848 (study PRJEB33269, sample SAMEA4719790) | human gut metagenome | biome: human-associated habitat; feature: organic feature; material: feces | place: Cameroon | collected 2013-10 ...
TCGGAGGAGAATATGTTCCTGACGCTGTTCAAGCCGCAGGTGGACATCGTGTACGAGGACGAGAACCTGCTGCTGGTCAATAAGCGGCCGGGTCTGGTGGTACACGCCGACGAGACGGAGAAGGTGAACACCCTCATCAACCACATTCAGGCGTACCTGTACCAGAAGCGGGAGTGGAACCCCCGGTGGGAGAACGCCTTTGCACCGGCACTGTGCAACCGCATCGACCGCAACACTGGCGGCATGGTTATCGCCGCCAAGAACGCCGAGACGCTGCGGATCATCAACGAGAAGATCCGGCTGCGGGAGATCGACAAGCGGTATCTGTGCATCACCGTGGGGCGTCCCAAGCCGCCGGCGGGGCGTATCGAGTGCTTCCTGCTGAAGGATGAGCAGAAAAAGCAGGTGTCTGTCTACCACAAGCCGGTGCCCGGCGGCAAGACCGCCGTCACGGACTACCGCACGCTGGAGACGCGGGGTGAGCTGTCGCTGGTGGAGGTGGGACTGGAGACGGGACGCACCCACCAGATCCGGGCGTCCTTTGCCGATCTGGGCTGTCCGCTGCTGGGGGACGGCAAGTACGGCCGGGGCGATGTGAACCGCCGGTATGGGGAGACGCGGCAGGCGCTGTACGCCTACGAGCTGACCTTCGACCTGCCCACGGACGCGGGACTTCTGAACTACCTGCGGGGCCGGACATTTACGGTGGAAAACGTGCCGTTCCGGGCAAAATATTTCGGCTGAAAACGTCGTGCGGGGCTTTTGACGCGGCTCTGCACGATTTTTTTCTAAAAAACAGGAAAATCCATTGACTTTCCCAGAGCTTTTATATATAGTGTAGCTGCTTTCTTTCGACGAAAAAAGCGGCGTGGGAACAGACGCCGGCGATTTTCGCCGGGGGGAGGTTATTTTATGAATGAACGGGGGAGGATAAATGTCCAAAGAGTTGATTCGCCTGCGGAACCTCTGCATGGCGTTTGACGACGAGCTGGTTCTCGATAACATCAACCTTTATATCAACGATTCCGAATTCCTCACACTGCTTGGGCCCAGCGGCTGCGGCAAGACCACAACGCTGCGTATCATCGGCGGGTTTACAACACCCACATCCGGTGATGTGACCTTTGACGGGGTGAGGATCAACGACGTTCCGCCTCACAAACGGCAGATCAACACGGTGTTCCAGAAATATGCGCTGTTCCCGCATCTGGATGTGTTTGAAAACATCGCCTTCGGCCTGCGCATCGCCAAAGTGCCGGAGGAGGAGATACGGCAGCGTGTCACCGAAATGCTGGAGGTGGTCAGCCTGAAGGGCTTTGACCGCCGCCGCATCGACCAGCTGTCCGGCGGCCAGCAGCAGCGGGTGGCCATCGCCCGCGCACTGGTGAACCGTCCGAAGGTACTGCTTCTGGACGAGCCGCTGGGCGCGTTGGATCTGCGTCTGCGCAAGGATATGCAGAACGAGCTGAAGCGTATCCAGCAGCAGATGGGCATAACGTTTATATATGTGACCCACGACCAGGAGGAGGCGCTGACCATGTCCGACACCGTGGTGGTGATGGACAAGGGCCGCATCCAGCAGATCGGCACGCCGGAGGACATCTACAACGAGCCGAAGAACGCCTTTGTGGCGGACTTCATCGGCGAGAGCAACATCCTCAACGGCGTCATGGTCCGGGATAAGGTCGTGAAGATGTACGGCAAGGAGTTCCCCTGCGTGGACGTGGGCTTTGCCGAGAACGAGCCGGTGGATGTGGTCATCCGCCCCGAGGACATCGACATCGTCCCCGTGGAGCAGGGCCAGCTCATCGGCACCGTCACCAACGTGACGTTCAAGGGGATGCAGTACGACATCATCGTGGACTTCCGGGGCTTCAAGTGGCTCATCCAGACCACCGACCACTCACCGGTGGGCGCACGCATCGGCGTGAAGATCGACCCCGACGGCTTCCACATTATGAAAAAGAGTGAATACTCCGGACTGTTCGGCGACTACTCCTCCTATTCCGAGGAGTATGAGGAATTGGCGGACGCCAGCGTGGAGCTGGAAGAGGAGGAGAGCGAGGATGAAGACTAAGCTCTCCCGTTTCGCCGTACCCTATGTGGTATGGATGGCCATTTTTGTGGTGGCCCCCATCGTCATCATGGTCATCTACGCCTTCTCCAACGGGGAGGGCGGCGCCACGCTGGACAACTTCGTGCAGATGGGCGGCTACGCCGCCGTGTTCGGCCGGTCCTTCAAGCTGGCGCTGATCGCCACGGCCATCTGCCTGCTCATAGGCTACCCGGTGGCGTACCTCCTCAGCCGGGAGGGCGCGTCCTTCCAGCGGACGGCCATGGTGCTCATCATGCTGCCCATGTGGATCAACTTCCTGCTGCGGACGTACTCGTGGATGACCATTCTGGAGAACAACGGGCTTTTGAACCAGCTGTTCCAGAAGATCGGGCTTATCGCGCTGTACAACCATCTGACGGGCAGCCAGCTGGAATACTTCACCATGATCGACACGCAGGGTGCCGTGGTGCTGGGCATGGTGTATAACTATCTGCCCTTCATGATCCTGCCCATCTACTCGGTCATCGGCAAAATGGACCGCTCGCTGTTGGAGGCAGCCAGGGATCTGGGCGCCAACTCGGTGACGGTGTTCCGCAAGGTCATTCTGCCCCTGTCGCTGCCGGGTGTGCTGTCGGGCATCACCATGGTGTTCGTCCCGTCGGTGTCCACCTTCGCCATCAGCCGGATGCTGGGCGGCGGTACGGAGCTGCTGCTGGGCGACCTGATCGAGCGGCAGTTTTTGGGCGGCGCGTACAACCCGCAGCTGGGCGCGGCCATCTCGCTGGTGATGATGGTCATCGTGGTCATCTGCATGCTGGTGATGAATCGCTTCGGTGAAGGCGAGGAACAGGCGGTGATGCTGTGAAAAAGAAAAGAGACGTGCGGTTCGGCAGCCGCTTTTTCATGGCGCTGATCGGTATTTTCCTGTATGCACCCATCGTGCTGCTGGTCGTGTTTTCCTTTAATGCAGGAAACAGCAACACCGTGTGGAAGGGTTTCTCCCTGATGTGGTATGCAAAGCTGTTCCAGAACCGCATCATTATGCAGAGCGTATATACCACGCTGCTGGTGAGCCTGCTGGCCACGGTTATCGCCACGGTGGCGGGTACTTTCGCATCCATCGGCTTCCATGCCATGCGCCGCAGGGTCCGCGACCCGCTGATGATGGTGAACAACATTCCCATGATGAACGCCGACATCGTCACCGGCGTCAGCCTGTGCCTGCTGTTCGTGGTGTTCTTCAACGGCTGGGGCGCCTTTGCCGGCTGGGTCAACAGCTGGCAGACCGCCGTGGTGCTGCCGGAGCGGCTGACCATGGGCTTTGGCACCCTGCTCATCGCCCATATCTGCTTCAACATCCCGTATGTCATCCTGTCCGTAGGCCCCAAGCTGCGGCAGATGGACAAGAATCTGGTGGACGCGGCCCAGGATCTGGGCTGTACTTGGATGCAGGCGTTCTGGAAGGTCATCCTGCCGGAGATCAAGCCGGGCATCGTGTCCGGTGCGCTGACGGCGTTTACCATGTCCATCGATGACTTTGTCATCAGTTATTTTACGGCGGGCTCGTCCGTATCCACACTGGCCATGACCATCTACGGCATGGCGAAAAAGCGCGTCAGTCCGCAGATCAACGCCATTTCCGCGCTGCTGTTCGGTACGGTGCTGCTGCTGCTGGTCATCATCAATGTGCGGGAATCCCGACAGGAGCGCAAGGCCGTGCAGCAGAGGTGAGCAGGCGCTCTGACCATTTTACAATATTCAATTTCAGGAGGATAAAGCATTGAAAAGAATCATCGCGTTTGTGCTGGCGGTCATGATGACCGTGGTGCTGCTGGCCGGCTGCGGCAGCGGCGGTAAGGAGCGGCGTGTTGTCAACGTGTGCAGCTGGGGCGAGTATATCGACGAGTCTCTTATCGGCGAATTTGAGTCCCAAACCGGTATCCATGTCAACTATCAGACGGCGGAGAGCAACGAGACGCTGTACTCGCTGCTCCAAACCGGCGGCGCGGATTTCGACGTGATCGTGCCCTCCGATTACATGATCGGGCGGCTTATCGACGAGGGGATGCTGGCAGAGCTGGATTACAGCGCCATCCCCAACTATGACCTCATCGATTCGCAGTACAAGTCCCTGAGCTTCGATCCGGAGAACAAGTACACCGTGCCCTACACCTGGGGCACCGTGGGTATCATTTACAACACCAAGATGGTGGATGAGCCCATCACCAGCTGGGGGGCTATGTTCGACGAGAAGTACGCCGGACAGGTGCTGATGATCAACAACTCCCGCGACGCGCTGATGGCGGCCCTGTGCTATCTGGGCTACGACATCAACACCACCGACGAGGCCCAGCTCACCGAGGCCTTTGAACTGGTGAAGAACGCCAAGGATAAGGGCGTCTATCAGGCCTTCGTCATGGATGAGATATTCGGCAAGATGGAGGGCGACAATGCGGCCATCGCTATGTACTACGCCGGCGACTACCTGACCATGCTGGAGAACAACGAGGATCTGGCCTTCGTGGTGCCCGAGGAGGGCAGCAACTGGTTCGTGGACGCCATGTGCGTGCTGAAGTCCAGCCAGCATAAGGATGAGGCCATGGAGTGGATCAACTTCATCGCCGGAACGGACGCCAGTCTTGCCAATATGGACTATATCTGGTATGCCTCCCCCAACGCCGAGGCGCTGGCGGAGTACCCCGCCTACTACGAGGAGCAGAACGGCGAGGCGCTGGATCAGGAGCTCTACAACATCATGGCGGCACCGGCCGATGTGCTGGAGCGCTGCGAACTCTATGTGAACCTGCCCCAGGAAACACTGAAGTTCTATGATAAGCTGTGGACACAATTAGGCGTATAAAGGAGGCAGCAATATGATCGAGATCGGCATGACCCATACCGTGGAAAAGACCGTCACCGCTGACATGACCGCCAAGGCCGTGGGCTCCGGCGGGCTGGAGGTGCTGGGTACCCCCTATATGATGGGCCTGATGGAGTGCGCCGCCATGTGGTGCGTGCAGAACGAACTGCCGGAGGGCAAGGGTACCGTGGGCGTAGACATCGCATCCAGCCATCTGGCGCCTACCCCTGTCGGTATGAAGATCTCCGCCACCGCCGAGGTGACGGGCGTCTCCGCCAACGGCAAGATGATCACCTTCAAGATCACCGCCTCCGATGAGGACGGTCTGATCGGGGAGGGGACCCATACCCGCGCCATCATTGACAACGCCCGCTTCATGCAGAAGTGCAGCGACAAGCTGCACAGGGCCAAATAACAAGCGCACGGAAGAGCCGCCCCATCGGGGCGGCTCTTTTATATATTGCAGGTATGCTGCGGGTGCGGGCTCTTTTGCGCCCGCCTCTTGCGGCGGGACATCGTATCTGCTACAATATACAGGTTAAGGATGCAGGGCGAGACGGCTCGGAAGGGGGAGAGCATATGCGTGTATTGGCCACCATGGCGCTCTCCTTTGCGGCAGGGCTATTTCTGGTGCTGGTGCTGCCGTGGAGCGGCTGGTATCTGTGGGCGGCGGCAGGCGTTTGCCTGCTGGCGCTGACGCTGTGCCTGTGGGCGCGGCGATGCCGCTGGTTCCGGCGCAGCCAGCTTCTCTTGTGGCCGTTGGCGGCGGCACTGGCGTATTTCGTCGTCTATCAGGCGGTGGTGCAGCAGCCGGTGCTGGCGCGCTGCGGCAGGGCGGGGGAGTTCACCGCCACCGTCTGCGCGTGGCCGGAGGAGGCAGCCCACGGCGGCAAGGTCACCGTGAGGCTGGACGGCTTTTTCGGCGCTAAGGCCGTGTACTACGGCGGCGGCGAGGTGCTGGCGCTGGAGCCGGGACAGCGCTTGTCCGGCACGGCGTGGTGGCAGAACGCCGCCAGTATCCGTGGCACGGAGCTGACTCAGTTTACGGCGCGGGGCGTGTACGCCCTGCTGTACCAACGGGAAAACGTCACCGTCACCGACGGCAGCAGAGGCGGCGTCCAATGGCTGCCGCTGCGGGCTGTCAAGGTACTGCGGGAGAAGATCGCCGCCGTGTGGGATGACCCATCGGTGCGGGGCTTTCTGCTGGCAGAGCTGACCGGCGACAAGTCGGAGCTGCCGGAGGGCAACGCCGTGGCCATGCAGGAGACGGGACTGGCCCGTCTGTTTGCCGTATCCGGTCTGCACTGCGGGTTTCTCGTCACACTATTGAGCCTGCTGGTGCCGCCGGGCAGACGGCGGACACTGTGCGTTGTCACCATCCCGGCGCTGCTCTTCTATATGGTAATGGCGGGACTGTCGCCGTCTGTGGTGCGCGCCTGCATCATGCAGATCTTTTTGCTGATCGCGCCGCTGTTCCGGCGGAGCAGCGACGGGCTTACCTCTCTGGCGGCGGCGCTGGCTGTGATCCTGCTGGAGAACCCCTTTGCGGCGGGCAGCGTCAGCTTGCAGCTGAGCTTTGCGGCGGCGCTGGGTATGGTGCTGCTGGCGCCCCGGCTCTACCGGACGTTTACCGGCGAACATCGTGGTCAACGCCGCATGCTGCACGCCGGACGCCGCTTTATCGCGGCCAATCTGGCGGCAACGCTGGGTGCCATGGTATTCACGGCGCCGCTTCTGGCGTGGTATTTCAATATTTTCGTGGTGGTGGCGCCGCTGGCGGGGCTGCTGGCGGTGCCCGCCGCCGGATGGAGCTTTATGGCGGCGTTCCTGTCCGCACTGCTGGGCTTTACATGGCTGCCGCTGGGCAGAGCGCTGGGCTGGATACCCTTTGCACTGGTAAAATATATTCTGTGGCTGGCCAAGGGGCTGACGGCCCTGCCGTTCCACGCCGTATACTTTGATAACCGCTATCTCATCTACTGGATGCTGTACACCTACGCCGCGTTTATCGGCTGCGCCGTGACGGAGGACAGACACCGAAAGTACGCGGCGGCCGCGGCACTGTCGGCGCTGATGCTGGCGGTGTCCGTATGGCTGGGCGGCCAGCGGTACGGCAGCATGGGCGCGATGGCGCTGGATGTGGGGCAGGGCGAGAGCGTGGCGCTTTGGTCAGAGCATACGGCGGCGCTGGTGGACTGCGGCAGCAGCAACAGCTACGTGGATGCCGGCGGCGTGGCGGCGGACCGGCTGGAGAGCATGGGGCTGCACCGGCTGCAATGCGTGGTGGTGACCCACTACCACGCCGACCACACAAACGGCCTGTATGCGCTGCTGGCGCGGCTGCCGGTGGACACGCTGTACCTGCCGGATATCGAGGACGAATACGGCGTGCGGGAGCGGCTGGTGTCGCTGGCGGAGGAGAAGGGTACGGACGTGGTGTTCGTAACGGATACGGAAAAGCTGACACTGGGGGAGATGACGCTGACGGTCTATCCGCCGGTGGAGGCGGAGGGCGACCTGAACGAGCAGGGACTGACGGCACTGGCGACGGCGGGGGATTTCGACATCCTCATTACCGGCGATATGGCGGGTGCCACGGAGCGGCGGCTGGCGGAGACATACGTCCTGCCGGATGTGGAGGTGCTGGTGGTGAGCCACCACGGTTCCCGTTACGGCTCAGACGAGACATTTTTGCAGACCATCCGGCCGGAGACAGCCGTCATCAGCGTAGGGGACAACAGCTATGGCCACCCGTCTCGGGAGACGCTGGAGCGGCTGCGCCGTGTGGGGGCGGATATCTGGCGCACGGATGAGCAGGGAACGGTGTGCATCACCGTAAACGGAGGAGACTGATATGGCGAAAAAGGAAAGCCGCGGGCGAAGCGGCGGCTATGAGGCGCTGCGCGCCGCCATCAAGGCGGGGGTACCGGCCAATCTGTATATTTTCTATGGCGAGGAGCGGTATCTCCTCCAGAATATGGTGCAGCAGTTGAAGGAGCTTTTGATCCCCGGCGGCTTCGAGGAGTTCAACTACCACCGCTTGGGCGGCAAGGGGCTGACAGTGCAGGAGCTGGCGGAGACGGCGGAGGCCATGCCGATGATGGCGGAGCATACCCTCGTTACCGTTACAGACCTGGACATCTTCAAGCTGGACGAGGGACAGCGCACGGCGCTCATTGAGCTGCTGTCGGATTTCCCACCCTACTGCACCATGGTGTTCCTGTACGAGCAGGTGTCCTACAAGCGGGATGGGAAGATGAAGAAGCTGTGTGCTGCCCTGAACGAGCACGTGCAGGAGGTGGAGTTTGCCCAGCAGGAGCGCTCCGACCTGCTGAAATGGCTGAAGCGGCGGTTTGCCGCCGCCGGCCACGACATCGACCAGACGGCGGCGGATCACCTGCTGTTCACCTGCGGCAGCCTGATGCGGGGGTTGATCCCGGAGATCGAAAAGATCGCCGCCTACGCCAAGCACGAGCGGATCACCATCGCGGATATCGACGCCGTGGCGGAGCCGGTGCTGGACGCCCGCGTTTTCGACATGACCAGAGCCGTTACAGAGCGGAAATATGACCGGGCGGCCGCCATCCTCGGTGACCTGCTGCGGATGCAGACGGAGCCCATCGCCATTCTGGCGGCGCTGGGCAAGGAACTGCGGAAGCTGTACACGGCCCGGCTGGCGCTGGACGGCGGCAAGGACAGCATCTGGCTCAAGGAGCTGTGGAGCATGACCAGCGACTATCCCGCCAAGATGCTGCTTGGAGCGGCGAAAAATGTGGATCACGACTGGTGCCGGCAGGCGGTGAAGCGCTGTCAAAGGCTGGATCGCCGCATGAAAAGCGAGCGCGGTATGGACAATGAGGGCGAACTGAAGCTGTTCCTCATGGAATTGGCAGGTGAGCGATGAAGCCCCGCATCCGTGAGGTCATCGTGGTGGAGGGCCGCTACGACAAGAATACGCTTTTGCAGGCGGTGGACGCCGTGGTGGTGGAGACAGGCGGCTTTGCCGTGTTCAACGACCGGGAAAAGACCGCCTATCTCCGCCGTCTGGCGCAGACGCGGGGACTGATATTGCTGACCGATCCCGACGGCGCCGGCTTTGTCATCCGCAACCATCTCAAGGGCGTCATCCCGCCGGAGAAGCTGAAGCAGGCCTATGTGCCGGACGTATACGGCAAGGAGCGCCGTAAGCGTAAGGGCGGCAAGGAGGGCAAGCTGGGCGTGGAGGGGATGCCGCCGGAGGTGCTGGTGGAGGCTCTGCGCCGGGCGGGCGCCACGTTTGAGGACGGCTCCGATACCCCGCAGCGGGCGGGGCTGACCAAGGCGGATCTGCTGGAAAAGGGCTTGATCGGCCCGGACTCCGCCGCCAGACGCGCCGCGCTCCAGCAGCGGCTGGGACTGCCGTCCAGACTGACCGCCAATGGACTTTTGGAGGCGCTGGATCTGCTGCTGACCCGGGAGGAATTCGACGCACTGTGACTTTTTTGCGGGAAGGTCGGTAAACCTCTTGCAATTCCCGGCGGCGGCAGGTATAATTATAAACCGCTTTATGCACAATTCACGATTACGACAACAAGGAGTGTGAGAAAGATCATGGCCGAGGAAATCAAGACCCCTGAAACCGAGGAGTCCGGTAAAAACTTTATCCTGAATTTCATCGACGAGGACATCGCAGAGGGTGGTCAGTTCCAGGGAATGACCGTCCACACCCGTTTCCCGCCGGAGCCCAACGGCTATCTGCACATCGGTCACTGCAAGGCGCTGACCATCGACTTCGGCACCGCCGAGAAGTACAACGGCCTGTGCAACCTGCGCATGGACGACACCAACCCCACCAAGGAGGACGAGGAGTTTGTGGAGGCCATCAAGCAGGACATCCACTGGCTGGGCTTCGACTGGGGCGACCGGTTCTTCTATGGCTCCGACTACTTTGAGGAGGACTACCGTCAGGCGGTGCTGCTCATCAAGAAGGGGCTGGCGTATGTGTGTGAGCTGACGCCGGAGGAGTTCAAGCAGAACCGCGGCGACATCGGTATCCCCGCCGTGTCCCCCTACCGCGACCGGCCTGTGGAGGAGAGTCTGGATCTGTTCGCCCGTATGCGCGCCGGGGAGTTCCCTAACGGCGCCATGACGCTGCGGGCCAAGATCGACCTGACCAGCGGCAACTTCAATATGCGCGACCCGGTGATTTACCGCATCAACCACATGAGCCACCACCGGCAGGGCAACAAGTGGTGCATCTATCCCATGTACGACTTCGCCCACCCCATTCAGGACGCGCTGGAGGGCATTACCCACAGCCTTTGCTCGCTGGAATTTGAGGCACACCGCCCCCTGTACAACTGGGTCATCGACCACTGCGAGCTGCCCGCCCGTCCCCGCCAGATCGAGTTTGCCCGTCTGGGCATCGACCACACGGTGATGTCCAAGCGGAAGCTGCGCAAGCTGGTGGAGGAGCACTATGTCTCCGGCTGGGACGATCCCCGTATGCCCACGCTGTGCGGCCTGCGCCGCCGTGGCTATACCGCCGCGTCCATCCGCAATTTCTGCGAGCGCATCGGCGTGGCCAAGTCCCCCAACGTCATCGAGTACGGTTTTCTGGAGCACTGCCTGCGGGAGGACCTGAACGCCAACGCCGAGCGCACCATGGCGGTGCTGCACCCGGTAAAGCTGACGGTCACCAACTATCCCGAGGGGCAGCGCGAGACCTTCACCGTGGAGAATAACCCCACCGACCCGGCGCAGGGTACCCATGACATCACCTTCTCCCGCCACCTGTGGATCGAGGAGGACGACTTCATGGAGGTGCCGGTGCCCAAGTACAAGCGCCTGACCCCCAACGGCCCGGAGTGCCGTCTGAAGGGCGCGTACCTCGTCACCTGCACCGGCTGCGTCAAGGACGAGAGCGGCCGGGTGGTGGAGGTGCTGTGCACCTACGACCCGGATTCCCGGGGCGGCGACCCCGCCGACGGCCGCAAGGTCAAGGGCGCTACGCTCCACTGGGTGGACGCGGAGAACTGTCTGGACGCCGAGGTGCGCCTGTACGACAACCTGTTCTCAGACGCTACGCCCGACGGCCCGGACAAGGACTTTCTGGACTGCCTGAACCCCGACAGCCTGACGGTGCTCACCGGCTGCAAGGTGGAGCCGGAGATGCGCAAGGTGGCGGAGGCCTTCGACAAGCAGGAGAACCGCACCGGCGTCAACGCCCCCACGTTCCAGTTCATGCGGGTGGGCTACTTCTGCATGGACAACCGGGACTGCACGGCGGAGCATCTGGTGTTCGACCGCAGCGTGTCCCTGAAGGACAGCTTCAAGAAATAAGATGAAAAAAACAGCGCCTCCGGCAGACGGCCGGGGGTCATAAGAAAGTAATATCGTATTTTCTCTGGAACGGCGTGGCTTCGGTCACGCCGTTTCCTGTTTCAGCAGTTCTTCCACAGGAATAAAGCCCACAAGGTCATAGGAAATGCGGATGCCCTGATGCCGCTTGCCGCTGGACTTGTCCGGGGCTTCAATGTAGATCGCCTTGACAAGTTCCCGCAGCGCATAGGGGGTAAGCTCGTCCAAGTCCTCATATTTGCGTACCCGCTGGATAAACTGCTCCAAGTTTTCAATCTGTCGTTCCTGTACTTCGATTTCCTGCTGCAAAGTCTGGATTTCCACTTTAAGCTGTGCCTGTTCGTCCTCATAGGTCTTGCTCATCATAGAAAACTTTTCATCTGTGATGCGCCCCGCCACATTATCCTCGTAAATGCGGATAAACAGACGGTCAAGCTCTCCCAGCCGCTTTTCAGCCTGTGCAA
>ERZ1026848.1680-NODE-1680-length-11712-cov-7.926310_pt1 | contig 11712 bp, 10 predicted proteins | sample MGYA00380154_ERZ1026848 | MGnify/ENA primary metagenome ERZ1026848 (study PRJEB33269, sample SAMEA4719790) | human gut metagenome | biome: human-associated habitat; feature: organic feature; material: feces | place: Cameroon | collected 2013-10 ...
TCGTGCGCCGCATCGACGACCTTGGCCGCGTGGTGATCCCCAAAGAGATCCGCCGCACCATGCGTATCCGCGAGGGCGACCCGTCACAGATGACATTGGAACGATGGGAAAAGTTCTGCTTTGCGATGTTAGCTTTGTCAAAAAGGTGGGGGGTGGATGATACATAATAATGAAAAGCTGCGTCTCGTGGGGAACTTCTTTGCGTCCATCAGCGTGGAGGGCTTCGAGGAGGCCAATGACGGCCGCCGGGGTCAGGGACATGATGCACAGAAAGGCGGTGCCGCACCGCGCAAAAGTGCAGGAATAGGATAGGAAGAGAGAGGAGAAACCCGGCTGCGCCCAATGCGCAGCCGGGTTTCTCGTTTATGTGGTTGGAACAAAAATGGAGGACTATTGCTTACAGGAACTCAAAGGTGCCGCCCAGGCCCTTCTCAAGGGCGCGCTTATAGACGATACCGGCCACGGCGATATCCATGGCGCCGGTGCCGATGGGCACGCAGATAATGCGTTCATTGGCTGCATCGGTGGGCTTTCTGCCCACGGCCACATCGCCGATGGTGGCATAGATGTCTTCTTCCTTCAGCTTGCCGTCGGCCACCACATCGTGCAGCGCGCCGCGGTGCATGCACTGACCCACATGGTCAACGATGATCTTATCCGCATTCAGCAGCAGAGCATCCTCGCACTCGGTGTAGGAGCCCATGGGGAAAACGATCTGGCCGGGCTTGATCCACTCGTCCTTGATGTACTTGTCCTTGGACTGGGTGAAGCCCACCACCACATCGCCGATAGAGGCATCCTTAGGATCGGAGCAGACGATGATGTCGCCCTTGACGGCATCCTTCATGTCCTCCTTGAACTTCTCGGCGGCGGCGGGATAGAGATCGTACACCCGCAGCTCCTTGATGTCAAAGAGCTCGGCAAAGGCCAGGGTCTGCATATGGCCCTGCATACCGGCGCCATACAGGCCGATGGAGATCTCCTTCTTGCCGGGGAACATATACTTGGCGGCTACGGCGGCCTGGGCACCGGTGCGGAGGTTGGTAATCAGAGCACCGTCCATTACGCACTTGAACTCGCCGATGGTGGGATCGATCAGCAGGATCATGGCCGTCACATAGGGCAGACCCATTTCACGGCGCTTTCCCAAAAAGCCGCCGGCCCACTTGATACCGGCAATGTCCTCCCAGCCGATGTAGGCAGGCATGGCATTCATAAAGCCGTGGTAATCAGGATAAGAGGCCGTTTCGCCCAGGTCCAGGTTGACCTTGGTGGGGTTGATGGTCGTGCCCTCGCCGAAGCCGACAAAGGTCTTGTCTACGATCTCGACGATGTCCTTCATGGTGATGAGGCTGTTAATGTCAGACTGGTTCAGAAGCAGGGTTTTGTGTTCCATAATGATAGCTCCTTTTCTAAAAATTAATGATTGTTTTGCAGGTAAAGCTTATTCTTCCAAGGCCTTTGCGGAACCCTTGGTCAGGGCGCTGACCAAGAACAGGGCTACGACAGAGGCCAGAATGCCCCAGATCACATAGGGAATCGTGGACTTCAGCAGTGTGCTGAGGATGCATCCCAGAATGCCGCAAATCATGCTGGCCCGAAGCCCCATGGTCGTGACCTTGTTCTTTTTGCGCAGGGCGTAGCCCAGATACATGGGCGCGGCAAGGCCGGCGGCGGAATAGGCGTAGGTGGTGACGAGAACGCTCAGCACATTGGGGAAGAGAATGGCCAGCACGCAGGCCACCGCCATGACCAGCACCGACAGCAGGCGGGAGAGCTTCAGCGCCTTTTGACTGCTGGCCTCGGGATGGAGCTGCTGGTAGATGTCGTGGGTGATGTTCACCACCACAGACTGCGCGGCGGAGCTGATGGTGGACATGATCGTGGCCACGATCAGACCGGCGAACAGCGCAATGAGCCAAACGGGCAACTGGGTCAGCAGCCAGCCGGTGGCATTTTCGCCCTCGATGGCGGGGTTCATGGCGCGGATGCCCATGCCCAGGAAGCAAGACCAGCCCAGGGCGATCAGCGTAACGATGCAGGTGATGGCAAGGCTTTTATTAATTTGCTTTTTTTCCTTAATGGCGCAGATACGCTGGAAATACATCTGATTGGTCATGCCGCCCGGCACGGTGGAGAATATCCACAGGAAGATGGTGGTCCAGCCCACGCTGACAAAGCCCTTGGGGAAGCCGATGATCTCCTCGGGAAGCGCCGCCTTGACCTCTGCCAGAGAGCCGCCGTTTTTCGCCACAAAAACGAAGGTGACAATCATCATCAGAATCATGAAGCAGGCAAAGAAGAAGTCTGTCCAGGCCACGGTTTTCATGCCGGCGGGCATCACGAAAAGAATGCTGATAACAGCCATGGATACAATCAGTATCTCCAGAGGGATGCCGGTGATCTCACGATAGATTTTCGCAAACGCCGTCAACTGGTTAATCAGCCAGCCAAAGGGGACAACAATGGTCAGGACAGAGGACAGTATCCGGACAAAGAGGTCGTTGCCGCAAAAACTGCCCAGCATATCGGGAATGGTTTCAAATTCGTTTGCGCGGATCCAGTTGCCGATCAGCATAAAAATCAGAAACGGTAGCACCGCAAAGAATGAATAAATCAGCATCGCCAAGCCGTTGTTATAGGCGTTGCCTACCTGGCCGACCAGCACGCCGCCGCCCATGGCGCTGGCGAACTGGGTGCCGATTACAACAAACAGCGGCAAACTGCGTCCGCCGATATTCCAGTCGTCGGTTGCGTCGCCCGTTGAGGCTTTTTTGCCCCTGCGGCTGACAACCAGCGACAGAATAAAGCTCGCTGCGAGGATCGCTAAGGTTGCCAAAACAGTAGTCAGTGCTTTTGGAGTCATGATCTCATCCCTTTCGTTTTTTTGTTGGATATTGTCTACATATCGCGCATCATGCACGATTTATATTTTCATCATAGCGTATCAAGTGGGCTTTGTCAAGGGAAAATTTCCCTTTGCTGTTTGTTCTGCAAATTGACAAAAAAAGGACCATCGATTATAATGAGAATGCCGATAAAACAGCAGGATTAGAGCGGAATGGGCGTGGGCGGCAGGCCGGGAGAGGAAGCGGACTGCAATGCTCAAAACAATGACCTTGGAGCTTTTTGGGAGTGCCCCAAAAGGCCGAGGAGCGGACAAATGGATTTTTCGGGACGCCGAGCCTATACTTTCAGAGAAATTCCTGCTTAGAGGCAACTCTCTGCAGCCGGAAAGGAATCACCCAATATGGCAGTTTTGACAATTCGCCAGCAGCTATACCGGACCCTGAAGCAGCGCATTCTCGATGGGGTATACCCTCCGGGAGCGCACCTGAATATCGACATTATTGCCAAGGAGCAGGGGGTAAGCAATTCTCCGCTCCGGGAGGCTATGACCCTTTTGGTAAAGGACCGGCTGGTGGAAAACCGCCCAAACGCGGGGATGTATGTGATTGAGATCACGCCGCAGCTTTACCGGGAGCTGGTGGACACCATCAACATCTGGATCGAGGGCGCTTACCGTCTCTGCCTGAAATACGGGAAAACGGAATGTCTTTTGGCTCTGATGGAGGAGCGGCTCCGGGCGCTAAAAAAGGTCATTCGCCGCGGGACGGACAGAGAGAGGATCTTTGCGATCCTGGATTTTCTGCGGTGCTTTGTCACGGCCACCGAAAATAAGGTGTTTATCTCCTCCTTCAGCAGCGAATTTGACAGGCTGTGTCTGGCCTACTACTATAATCATCTTGGCCGCGAGATCGACTGGGATATAAATGTGCAGCGCGCCGCTACGATTATTGACGCAGTGAAAAGCGGCCTGGTGGATACCGTAAGCGACATGATTTGGACCTGGTCGGTTCCCCATTTTGAGGCGAATCAAATGCCGGAGGAATAAACGACTGGCTCTTACTGCCTGGCGGGGTCAGCGTCCGCGAGCGCACGAAATTCTTTCGCCCTCTCTTGCAAAATGGGCAGAAGCGTGGTATTCCAAAAGTGGAATGACAAACATGGCTATACATATGGTGATTACAGGTTGTATGATAGGGACATTACCAGAGACGATTATCTGGAATATGATGATAAGGTGATCAACTAATATGAGATATCATCAGTGGTGCTGGATCGTTAGAGGGATTGGATTGCTGGGCGGGATTGTTCTTGCCGCAGGTATGTTAAATAACAATAATATGTTTCTTTGCCTGACCGGCGTGGCAGTTCTTCTAATTGCATTGGCTGTTTCTGCGGCGAAATTGAGATGTCCGGCGTGTGGAAAGAGAATTCCAGAACAAGTGAATATGAGAATAGAAGTGTGTCCTCATTGTGGTAAGCCTCTTTGAACAGTTTATAAAGTCAATCAACGAGGAAACTACACGTTTGCGGTAATGAACAATTCCTCTTATAATATAGACACATTCGGAAATGCCGGCCGGCATCCATCTGGAGCCTGCTGATCCCCGCTATCGAGCAGTCGGAGGGCGGGAGTAATGTTAAAGGCGAGGTTTGAACCTTCTTTTAGGAATTCAAACCTCGCCTTTACGGGGTTACAATGCTTTCATGCTGTGCTTCTTGGAAATCTGGTTCAGCAGGCACCACGGAGGATGTCATCGGCCACACCTTCCAGCTGAGAGCGGTCAAGATTCCGCAGTGCGGTGAGCAGAACGTCGATATCCTCTATCGTGTTGAAGTACCCGGGACTGACGCGCACCGTACCGGCATACTTGTTGCTGCCCAGGTGCTGGTGGATCAGGGCGGCACAGTGGTGTCCTGCACGGACGGCGATATCGTATTTGTTGTCCAGGATGGCGGCCACTTCAATGGCCTTGAAACCTCTGACGCCAAAGGATACCACACCGGCCTGGTTTTGAAGTCCGCCGGGAGCACAATAAAGTTCTACACCGTCGATCTTTCCCGCCTCTTCGATGAAGTGAGCGGCCATGGCGCGCTCATGCTCCAGTGGCTTGATGGAGGGCAGCCACTTCAGTGCCGCTTCCAAACCAGCGATGGCCACGGTATCCTTGCTGCCGGCCTCCATACTGCCAGGCAGGGATGTGGGCATAGAAAGGTCCTCGGACTTGGTTCCTGTGCCACCAGCCAGCGTCACCTGTAGCTTAGCTGAATTTTTGATAAGGAAACCTGCGATACCGAAGGGCCCATAGAGCGTTTTATGTCCGGCAAAGCAGATGGCATCGGCCATCGTTTGGGCAAAAGGCAAGCGAATCAGGCCCACTGCCTGGGAGCCGTCCAGCAGGTTAAAAGCACCGTATCGGCGAGCCAGGCGGAAGATCTCCCGGTGGGGCAGGATATAACCCGTTACATTGGATACCGCCGTTACCGCCACGAAAGAGGGGGGGTTCTCCTCAAACATGGCCGCCGTCTTAGCAAGGTCAATGGACAGATCTTCTGCCAGCGGCAGCTCCAGCACCTGAAAACCGATTTTTTTGCTCAGCACATGCAGCGGCCGCAGCACGCTGTTGTGCTCATAAGGCGAGACATAGGCGATGGAGTTCTCTGTCCAGGTCTGACCGTAAATGATCTGGTTCAGTGCGATAGTCACCGATGGGGTGAGCACCACCTGCGCCTGTTCCCGGGCATCCATGAGGCTGATAAGCCCGGCGCGAACATTTTTGATCATCTGGTCGGCGGCACGGGCGGCGGCGTAGGCACCGCGACCTGCGTTCACTGCACCGGTACGGGCAAAGGTGTCCATGGCCTGATAGACCACTTCTGGCTTAGGGAAAGTGGTTGCTCCGTTGTCAAGATAGATCACACAAACACTTCTTTCTGGTGTGTATTAATCAAAGTTGCGATTGTGGGAAAAATGGCCAGAGTTAGCAACCGGGGCAATAGTGCTTACCCAGCGATTCGTGTAGTTGAAGAAACCAGCCACAAAAGCAGCCTCCAGAATCTCATGGTCATTTAAACCAACTTCACGCAGCTTCTCAACCTGTACGGCATCGATCTCGCGGGGGTTGGCAGTAACAAACCATGCGTACTCGCACAATGCATAATCAACATCGGAGAGCAAACCTTTGCAGGAACGGTAATTATAAGACAGCTTATCCACCAGTTCAGCATTCTTCCACATACCACGCAGGTTATCGCCGTGGGTGGTCAGACAATAAGAGCAGCAGTTGTAGCTGGACACCACGACGCCGATCATTTCTTTCTGGGCGTCGGTGAGCCAACAACTATCATTGAAAAGAGAGCCCTTGAAGTTCAAAAACCCGATGTACTGCTTGGCGTTCAGAGGCAACACCTTGAAAAGGTTGTTGATGAACCCCCAGTTTTTTTCCATCACTTCTACATTTTTTGCAAATACGGCGTATTCCTCATCGGTCATTTCCGCACGGTCGGGTTTTTGCAGGCGAGAAAGCTGTTCATTAAATTCCAGTGCCATGATTCTTTACTCCTTTACACTTTTATAATATCGGACATCAGGGTTATTCTGCGGGGCAGATGGCAAAGCAGCGGGCGGGGAAACCTACGCCGTCTTTCAGCTTGGGGAAAGCGCACACGATCATAGCACCCACGGCAGGGCACTGATCCAGGTTGCGCATGACCTCGATCTGGAAACGGTTTACCTCCAGGATGTACTGCTCACCGGGATAGGGATAGGCGTCGGGCTTGGTGGTAACGAAACCGGGATCGGTGTCGGCGGGCTCGTGACCGATCGAGGCGATATTGCGCTCTTCTACCAGCCAGCGGATGGCCTCTACATCCCAGCCGGGATAGTGGGGCACACCATTTTCATCGGGATTGTCCAGGTTGGTTCCTTTCTTGTGCCAGTCGCTGCGGAAAGCCACAAAGCTGCCGGCGGGGATCTGGCCGTACTCGGCCTCCCAGGCCTTCAGATCGTCGATGGTCAGCATAAAGTCGGGATTCGCGGCACACTCTTTGGACTTATCCACCACCACCAGAGGCATTACCATCTCGGTGACATCAATGGATTCCATGGAGCGGCCATCGCCCCAGAAGTGACGGGGAACATCCACATGGGTGCCGTACTGGCTGGCCACACTGACCTGGAAGCAGCGCATGGGAGCCATCATATCCTCAGGGGTGCCTTCCACATAGTCAAACAGCAGTTTTGCTTCCAGAGGATTGAAACCGTACCAATGGGGGGTCTCGGGGCTCAGTTCATGGGTCAGGTCGACCCACTTGTACTTTTCGGACTTCAGTTCACTTACCAGATTCCACAGTGCAAGATTTGCCATAATTACATCCTCCTAAAAATAGTTTTTGTTGGGAGCTTCTCGTGTTTTGGTAAAATACGCGGTTTTTGTATCAATCCTTCAAAAATACCAGGGACTTGATGTAGCCCTCTTTGGTGGCGTGGGGGATACGGCCCCGCTGGGCATTGTCACCCACGCAGATCACATTTTTGAAAGCGCTGCGGTACTCAGCCAGTACATCAGCCCGGGGAGCTACGCCCAGGGAGAGCACCACATGGTCGGCCTCAATGCGTTTTTCTTCCCCGGTCTTTACATCTTTGACCATCACATAGCCATCGCCGATCTCGGTGAGCATGGTGTGCAGGTACATGGTGGGATCCTTGGGTTTGATGCGGCTCATTATGTCGTTGATGATGACGGAGAACATCCCGGTGCCCACGGCATCCAGCATCTCTATCATAGCTACCTGACAGCCCTCGTTGAGCATCATCTCGGCGCACTCCAGCCCCGTGATGCCCGAGCCGATCAGAGCTACCTTGCCGCTGACCTTCACATCACCGGAGATCACATCGTAAGCGGTGCATACATGCGGCTTATCCACGCCGGGGATGCGGGGAACGATGGGGGCGGCACCGGCCGCCATCACAACACCCTCCGGGGCCAGCGCTTTTACCTCGTCGATCGAGGGGGCTTTCCCCAATAGGACCTTTACGCCGGCGCGTTCCACCTCAGCCTTCATGGTCTCCACAAAGCGGGCGATCTTCTCTTTGTGGGGGCCCTTGTCAGCTAAGTTCATGGTGCCGCCCAGGGTATCTTCCTTCTCGAACAGCGTCACATCGAAGCCTCGCTTTGCCAGGGTCACAGCGCTCTGCATACCGGCGGGGCCGCCGCCGATGACGGCAACTACACGGCCCGCCCCATCCTGTTCCGGGACAAGAGGATAGACACTCTCGTATCCCACACGGGGATTCAGTGCGCACTTGACAGGCAGCTGGGCGTAAAGCTGTTCGCGGCAGTACATACAGCCGATACATTTGCGGATACCTACCACATCACCTTTGGCAGCTTTTTTCATGAAGAAGGGGTCGGCGATCAGGGCGCGGCCCAGGGCCACGAAATCGCACAGGCCTTTTTCCAGTGTCTCCTCAGCTACCAGCGGGTCCTTGATGGTGTTGGTGGCGATCAGGGGGATGGAGATGGCCTCCTTCACGGCGCGGGTAACATGTGCTTTCCAGAAGGAGTCGTAGGAGTAGGGCTCGCAGTTGGCATTGGCATTAAAGTTATTGCCATTGGACACATTTAGCACATCGGCACCAGCGGCCTCCAGCACCCGAGCGATAGCGGCGGCATCTTCCACGGTGCGGGTCTTGGGGATGTGGGGGGTGAACTCGTCGCCGCAGAAACGAACGGATACGGGGAAATCTCTTCCCAGGCGGGCCTTGATGCCCTGGACGATCTCGGTGTAGATGCGCAGACAGTTCTCAATACTGCCGCCGTATTCGTCGGTGCGGTCATTATAATAGGGACTGAGGAATTGGTGGAGCAAGTAGCCGTGACTACCGGCCAGCTCTACGCCGTCAAAGCCAGCCTTTTGGGCACGGACAGCGGCATCAATGAAGCGCTGCTCCACGATTTTGATTTCCTCGACCGTCATCTTGTGGGCAGAGGGACCACCGGGCGCTACAGGCACCTCGCTGGCGGCCCAGGCCTTGCCGGCTGCGGTAGGGGCGCTTTTGGCGCCGTAGTGGTGCAGCTGGACAAAGCAGCGGCAGTCGTACTTGTGGATGGCCTCGGTCAGGGGTTGGAAGGAGGCGGTGTACTTGTCACTAGCCAGAGACATCTGCAAATTCCAGGGCTTATTGTTCACCTCGTCCACATTCACACCCTCGACGATAATCAGGCCCACGCCGCCCCGGGCACGCTCTTCATAATAGGCGATAGCCTTTTCGCCGGCATAACCCTGGTGTTCGCCGTACATCATCTGCATGGGGGCCAGTACAGCACGGTTCTTGATGGTCAGTTTACCGATCTTGCCGGGAGTAAAGAGTTTATCCATAGTGCTTTCCTCCTAAAATGATTACTTACCCAGCAGTTCGGCGCAGGCCTCGCCCAGCAGCTTCATACCCTTCTCAATGATCTCGTCGGTGCTGTTGGAGTAGTTCAGGCGCACGGTATGGACGCCGCGGTCTATCTCATAGAAGGGATCGCCGGGGCAGATGGCCACGCCCTTGGCAAGAGCGGCGCGGTACAGGTCAACAGATGTGATGCTGTCGGGCAGGGTGGCCCACAGGAACATGCCGCCCTCGGTGGGGGTGAAGGTCACGCCCTCAGGCAGATACTTGCGCATACAATCCATCATCAAGTTGGCCTTGGCGCGGTAGAGTTCCTTGGTCTTTTCAATGTGGGCGTCCACATCGTTGTCCTGGAGGTACTGGGCCAGCACCAGCTGGGAGAAGATGTTGGTGTGCAGGTCGGCGGTGGACTTGTAGCTCAGCAGCTTGGCCTTCAGCTCCTTGTTGCGGACGCAGACCCAGCCGATACGCATACCGGGGGCCACGATCTTGGAGAAGGTACCCAGCATGCAGCACTGCTCGCCCAGCTCCTTGCCGAAGCTGTCGGTGGCCTCACCGGCGAAGCGCAGCTCGCGGTAGGGGTTATCCTCGATGAGCAGGATGTCGGTACCCTTCAGGATCTCAACCACCTTGTCGTGGACTTCCTTGGTGTAGCTCAGGCCGGTGGGGTTCTGGAAATTGGGGATGACATAGATGAACTTGGCGTCGGGGTTGGCCTTGACGGCCTCAGAGAGCTTCTCGCAGTCGATGCCGTCGGGGTTGATCTGGACGGGGATGATCTTGGGGTCGAACATGTGGAAGGACTGCAGGGCCACTAGATAGGTGGGATTTTCCACCAGGACCTTGTCGCCGGGGTCGATCATGCACATGCCCAGCATGGCCAGGGCCTGCTGCGAACCGTTGGTGATGATGATATCGTCGGCGGTCACATCGTAGACGCCCATGGTCTCGTAACGCTTGGCGATCCATGCGCGCAGGGCGGGCAGGCCCTGGGTGCCGCTGTACTGCAGTGCCTGGACGCCGTTTTCGGCCAGGACCTTGGCGGTAGCCTTCTCCATGGCCTCCACGGGGAAGGACACCGGGTTGGGCAGGCCGCCGGCGAAGGAGATCAGATCGGGAGAGGCGGCGGCGGCCAGGATGCTGGCGGTGAACTCACCCTGGAAGTCGGGGCGCATGATTTTTTCAGACATGTGAACATTCATAAGCAGTTCCTCCTAATGTATGAAAGAGTATTAAAAGTAGAGCGCAAAATTAGATTGCTAATCTAATTTTATCAGTTCCACTCAAACTTGTAAAGAAAAAAATAATACCTCATAAGAAAATCGGAATATTACACAGCGGAAGGAGCCATATTTCAGCAAGACTGCTAAAAAGTATTTCCCGCTTGAAATTTATTGTGCTGCGTGATAGTATTGAATTAGTTATATATATTTCGCGAGGTAGGAACATGGATGCAATTATGACAAAACGGCAGGAAAAGAGCCGTACCAATTATAACGCCGTATTGGACACCTCAATAGTCCTTTTCAATAAAAAAGGGTATAAGGACACTACAATAAAGGACATCTGTGAAGCGACCGGGCTTTCCAATGGTTCGGTCTATCATCTTTTCCGTAACAAGGATGACATCCTGCGGCATATTTATGAGCGGGACATCAATATATCCATCGGACTCACGCAGGATTTAGAACAAAAAGTGCAGGATCCTTATCACTACCTGCTAAACTTCATGCTTGATATTCAGAGACTCTGGGAAAAGACAGGGCCCATGCTGTTGAGCAACAAGTCTCACTGGACCACCTCGCGTACCTCATTGGGATGCAGCCCCATTCAGCGAGAAGAATTACACACTTTTATCACTTTGGCACAAGAGCGCGGCACCATTGCTAACACCTCTGATCCGGCTACTTTGGTTGAGTTTTTGTTTACTATGCAGCGCGGCATCCTGTATGGGTGGATCATCCGTGACGACTTTGACATGGATATGTATGCCGAGACCTTTTGGCCTCCTGTAATCCGTACACTCATCAGTGGTGAGATCAGCTTTTGATTGAGATTGCAGGCTGTGCATAAGACACCCAAAAGATGCCGCTTCTAATCATCCTTTCTGATAATTAGATAATTATTAGAAAGAAGACCTCGCATAAACTGGAATTAAGCACCTGCAAAATATTGTTGGGCAGCCGATGGCTGCCCAACTCTTTTATACGGGCTCGTCTGCCAGAGCACTTGTGAATGCCGGGAAAGGACCTGTCACAGATAACACTGTCACGGTGGGAGAAATTCTGCTTTACCATGCTGGATTTGCCAAGAAGATGGGGGCTGGATGCGCCCTACCTGGGCGAATCCTCAGCCCATGGGGAACTGAAAAAACGGATGCCCTGATGTCTGGCAGTCCGGCACCGGGAACATACACAGAAATGAATGAACGGCAGAGTCCTACAAATGGGGCTCTGCCGTAACATATT
>ERZ1026848.1688-NODE-1688-length-11677-cov-6.302960_pt1 | contig 11677 bp, 9 predicted proteins | sample MGYA00380154_ERZ1026848 | MGnify/ENA primary metagenome ERZ1026848 (study PRJEB33269, sample SAMEA4719790) | human gut metagenome | biome: human-associated habitat; feature: organic feature; material: feces | place: Cameroon | collected 2013-10 ...
TTTCATATACATTTATCGTAGTATTTCCTATTCTGCACTGACAGAATTACCGCTTACAGAGTTTCCGCTCACGGAATTACCGCTTACCGTGCTCTGCGTCTTGGCCGTGTTGCCCGAAATACTGTTACCGCTGACTGTGGAGCTGCTCTCCGGTTCCAGATCCGGGAAGGAATAGACCACATTTTCATTATCGTCTGCCACTTCAATGGAATAGCTCTTCGTTACATAACCGGACTTCCGGAAAGTAAGGACGTGTGTTCCTGCAGTCTTCGTGTAGGTAACCGGTGCATAGCCCTTATACAGGTTGTCCTCATATACTTCGGCTCCATCCGGAGTCTGAATGGTAATTGTTGCACTCTCCTTCTTATCCGAAGCCCAGGAAATATCATTATCCGATACCGAACTCTTGCTCTGGGGCAGATTCAGCTGCAGCTTCAATGGTTCTTCACCGGTAACGTCAAAGAATTGACTGACCGTATCATAACCGGAAGCACTGACAGTAAGCTGATGCATACCTACCGGCAGCTTTAAGGTATAAAGCTGATTAATCAGATTGTTATCAACATATACCGAAGCACTTTCCGGTGTGATATCAAAGGTGACCTGTCCACTTTCCGGAACCGGCTTCTCAATATCACCAAGATCCAGTGTCGTAATTTCATCCCGGCGGATCTCCACCCCCCGGCTTTCCTCCAGAAGATCTGTGGTCAGCCGTACCTGATAGCTACCCTCCGGTACAGAAAACAGCATTTCCGGTGAAACCTGCGAAATCACTGTCTGTCCGATCTCAATCCAGCCGCCAACGAAATACTCTTCATTCTTAAGCTCCAGATAGCCATGTCCCCGATCCACGCGGATGCTCAGGACCTCCTGGCCGATCCCCTGCATGGAAATCACATCCTGGCTTATAACCTGCTCCGGCAGAATCTCCTCCTGACCGGAAAAAACAAGCAGCCGGTCACTTAAATGGTATTCCTCCTGCCCGACCGTGATCGTCCGGTTCCCGGTATTCATGCTGAATTTCTGGATATCTCCATAATTCCATGAATCCGGACTGATCTGCAAAGATCCCATTTTTTCCATGTTGCTGTTATAGGCAAGCGTCACGATGCTCCCCGGAATAAGCTGATCCACAGTCAGTGGACCGCCATACTTATCCGTAAGCACGGTTGCCCCGTCATAGGAAAGTGTCTTTTCTTCCCGCTGATTCAGCTCACAGATTGTAATTGTCTGCGCCTCTTTATCCACACTCTTAACTACCCCGGAGGCACTGGATACATAAATATCCACCGGCTCCTCCTGCGTATTCTCAAAAGAACTCTCAAACGTGGATTCCTGCGCAAGTCCGGTGCTGCTGCATCCCGTTGCAGTCAGACACAATACCGCACATAATACGATGATTTTATTTTGTTCCTTCCCAAATTTCTTCATAATGTACCTCATATTTCATATCCGCATAACAATTTCCCTGCTGCTCCAGACGGCCTTTTCTATATTGATTATGTGTAGCCATTCAGCCCTGCCCATTCATAAGGTTCCGGATTGTACAGATCTCTGATTAGTTACAAGTATACTCCACGATAATGCTCGAGAAAAGTCTTTTTTTCCTCTTCCAGATCCAGAAGCCGGTAAAGCTTCTCCATATTCTTCATCGGTATCCAAGCCTTGCCTGAATTATAGTAAAAATTGGCTATTTTCCAGAATTTTTCCGGATAGGCGAGTCTTCCATACAGATGAATCTTCTCCGCAGCCGTAAGCGGGCGAACCTTTTCATATTCCCCGATCAGCTGAAAAGCCAGCTTTTCCTGCCAGGAGGTTTTCTCCAGGATCTTGCGTAAAAAGAGCCCAAGATCCCTCGTTATATCCCCAATGGCACACTTTTCAAAATTGATCAGAAAGGTCTTTTCCTGCTCTGTCAGAATATTGTGATACTGAAAATCTCCGTGGCAGATCCCCGAAGGTACGGGCTGTGCCGCAAACCTCTGCATTTCCTCTTCAACCTGAAGTGCCTGTTCAAAAAAATAGGTATAATTCTGCATAAGAAGTATTTCAAAATCCGACTTCTGGCTTCTTGTCTTCAGAAAACGCCGGATTTTCTTCAATTCCCTGGTATGACGGTTAAACTCCAATGCAGAATTCTCCGGTATTTCCACAGGTGTATTTTCCTCCTGCCAAAGCTGCGTTCCATGGAGCTGTGCCAATGCCCGGACCGCCTGATTGCAGTTTTCGGAATCCTTCAGATCACATTCCCTGCCGGCAAAGTAAGTCTTAAGGACATAGGCCGTTCCGTCAAAGTCCATGGTCAGAAGCTCTCCTTCTTTATTCTTAAGGATCTGTTCAGCCGGAAACTGTTGTCCATGAAGAAGCTCTAAAACCTCATTCTGCAAATGGATTTTGTTTCTTCTTTCGATATATTCTTTAAAAATCAGCATTCCCTGATTTGTTTCACAAAGAATAGCGCCCCGCCCCTTCGTGGTGCGAAGCACTTCTACATCATAATTGTCAAGCAGCGAAACGCATCTGTCGTTCACATTCAATCCCCCTAACCACTGTCATGGTCTATCCTATGAACGATTCCTGCAAAGTATTACTGTTTTGCTGCAGACAATAAATATTCTTTGGTATTTCTGGATGGATCTTCAATCACAAGTGAAAGAAGCTCCTTTAATTTCACACCGACCTGCGGACCCTCCGGAATACCGGCCTCCCGGATCAGATCACTTCCCGTTACCGCAAGCTGCTTCAGTGAAACGCACTCCCTGCTGGCAACGATATCCTCATATATTTCCTTTAATTTTGCCAGATCCTGTTCCTTTTCCTTACGCTTATACATACTCTGTGCCAGCGTATCCGCCTCCCGTACTTCAAACAATAACGGGAAAATATCATCACCGATCTTATTTATCGCCCGTCGCACGCTTTTCCGTGACAGCTCCATACGGACATCATGGTATCTTACCAGATTTGTTACATAATAGATGGATTTATTATCAAACTTAAGCCGCCGCATGATTTTCTGTGCATAAGCTGCTGAAATTTCCGGATGACCGTGGAAATGATTGATTCCGTGCTCATCGGTTGTAATGGCATCGGGCTTCCCTATATCATGGAACAGCATCGCAAGACGCAATACCTTATCCGGACGGATCTCACACATGGAATGCAGAATGTGCTCTCCCACCGTATAGCAATGATGGGGATGATTCTGGTTCGTAGTCATGCAGATATCAAATTCCGGAAGAATGACCTTCGTAATCCCCGTTTCATATGCAATCCGCAGATCATCCGGATGGGGAGATGTCACCAGCTTTACAAGCTCCGTCTGAATCCGCTCTGCACTGATATTCTTCAGATTCGGTGCAAGCACCCTGATAGCATCCGCCGTCTCGGCTTCAATTTCATATCCGAGCTGTGCAGAAAAACGTACCGCACGCATCATCCGCAGAGCATCCTCCGTAAAACGCTCTATCGGATTCCCTACGCAGCGGATCACCCGCTTCTGAAGATCCCCCGTTCCGTCAAAAGGATCCACCAGTCCCTGTTCGTCGTTGTAGGCCATGGCGTTAATGGTGAAATCCCGCCGTTTCAGATCTTCAATCAGATTTGAAGTAAAAATAACCTCTCTGGGATGACGACAGTCCTCATATTCCCCGTCAATCCGGTAGGTCGTGACTTCATAACCAATGCCATGCAGCATAATCGTTACCGTACCATGCTTAATCCCCGTATCGATCGTATGGGAAAACAGCTCCTTGATCTGCAGGGGCTTGGCCGAGGTCGTAATATCATAATCTTCAGGGATTCTTCCAAGAACCGAATCACGAATACAGCCGCCTACAGCATATGCTTCGTAGCCGGCTTCCGTAATCGTTTTTATGATCTGTTTTACATCTTCGGGTAATTCAATTTGTCTGATTGGACTCATTCTTTTTACCTGTATTTTTACCTGTATTATGAAGGGAAGAGTTAATAAGCTCTTCCCCAATATACCATTTTCTTTGCAGGTTTGCCACAGTATACACACTTATCGGACAGACATTCCTGATGGAACGGCATGCAGCGGCTGGTTACTGCCATGTTTTCCTTAATGGCCTCTTCGCAGCTTGTCTCACCACACCACATTGCCTTTACAAATCCGGTCTTCGTTGCGAAAATTTCCTCAAATTCTTCTCTGGTTGTTGCGGTATAGGTATGGGATTCCACATGCTTTCTTGCTTTCTCTAACATATCGGACTGCATCTGCTTTAACAGTGCATCTACGGTTTCTGCAAGCTGATCAAGTGCTACCTCGACCTTTTCCCTCGTATCACGGCGGCAGATCACACACTTGCCTGCTTCGATATCCTTCGGTCCGATTTCCACACGAAGCGGAATTCCACGCATTTCCTGTTCAGAGAATTTCCATCCGGGACTCTTGTCGGAATCATCAACCTTTACCCGGAAGTTACTTAATACTTCCTTTAATTCGTTTGCCTTTTCCAGAACGCCTTCCTTCTTCTGCTGAATCGGGATGATCATAACCTGTGTAGGTGCAATCTTAGGAGGAAGTACCAGTCCGGAATCATCACCATGAACCATAATGATCGCACCGATAATTCTGGTGGACACTCCCCAGGAAGTCTGATGAACATATTTTAATTTGTTATCCTTGTCTGTAAACTGGATTCCGAATGCTTTCGCAAAGCCGTCACCAAAGTTGTGGCTGGTTCCGGACTGAAGTGCCTTGCCATCATGCATCAATGCTTCAATAGTATAAGTTGCTTCTGCTCCTGCAAACTTCTCCTTCTCGGTCTTACGTCCTTTAATTACAGGGATTGCAAGTACTTCTTCACAGAAATCAGCATAAACGTTAAGCATCTGCTCGGTACGTGCCTGTGCCTCTTCTGCCGTTGCATGTGCGGTATGTCCTTCCTGCCACAGGAACTCTCTGGAACGCAGGAAAGGTCTGGTTTCCTTTTCCCAACGGACAACGCTGCACCACTGGTTATATACCTTCGGCAGGTCACGATAAGACTGGATATCATTCTTATAAAAATCACAGAACAGTGTTTCAGAGGTAGGTCTGACACACATTCTCTCCGGAAGGGGATTTAATCCGCCATATGTTACCCAGGCTACTTCCGGTGCGAATCCTTCTACATGATCCTTTTCCTTTTCAAGTAAGCTTTCGGGGATAAACATGGGCATATATACGTTCTCTACTCCAACTGCTTTAAAACGGTCATCAAGCTGTCTCTGAATATTCTCCCAGATAGCATAACCTGCCGGCTTGATTACCATACATCCCTTGACATTGGAATAGTCAATTAATTCTGCCTTCTTTACCACATCAGTGTACCACTGCGCAAAGTCCTCATTCATCGAGGTAATTGCTTCTACTAACTTTTTCTCTGCCATGTTATTCTCCTCTGTCCGGCCACTCATCCCTTATAAGCCGTTTACTTTTTGTTCTGTTAGGCTCACGAATCCGTGCTTCGCACTCTTCATCCTGCTTCGCAGGATATTCGTTCGCTAATGATGCCTGAAAAACAAATGTCTGCTTCGCAGCCGCTTGTTTTTCTTTGACTGTCTGGCTCACGAATCCGTGCTTCGCACTCTTCATCCTGCTTCGCAGGATATTCGTTCGCTAATGATGCCTGAAAAACAAATGTCTGCTTCGCAGCCGCTTGTTTTTCTTTGGCATCATTATATTCTACACCATTTTACGCCCATTGCCAATAGGATAATGAGAAATGGAAGATTCAATACATTCGCAAAACTAACCATATTATGTACCAAATAACAGATTACCGCAACTGCAATGCTGATACTGTACGGATTTTTTGACTGTTTTCCGGTTTTATAAAGGTAAGTGATAAAAATGCTCAGATAACTGACAGTTCCGACAATTCCATGATTCACAAGCATCGTCAGGATTTCGCTATGGGCATTGGTCAGCCGCTCATTGCCAAAATACTGCCACAATTCGTCTGCTACCTGCGGGATGGAATAGGCATAAGCTGAAAAGCAGTCCTGTCCGACACCCAAAAGTCTTTGTAAAGGTGTCATCTGTGCAAGAATCATCATGGCTGCCCGGTACGTCATTCCACGCCCATTTCCCCAGGTATCATCTCCCCATGGCAGCCGGTCATAAAGCTCCGACAATTCCATTCCTTTCGAAACACAAAAATAACTGTAAAGCAGCACAACAGCAATAAAAGCACCAAGAAGTCCACCAAGAATAAGCAGCACTCTCCGTGCCCACCTGCCGGTCTGCTCTTTATACTTCAGCAAAATCCAGAATGCCCCAAGGAACAGCCCTCCTGTTACGAGCAAGTAAACCGACAGGTTTCCCCCGGTAAAGTATCCGCACAGATTCTCTGTATCATACTGGTATCCATCCGGAACAAGGATCCGCATAAGCCGGATGAGCTGTGCTGATCCACACCACATTGTCCACAAAATCATAAGCCGTAACACTCTTCCCGGTCCATAAGACGCAAGCCAGAAAAGCGCCAGAAATAAGCCTGCAAAAAACAGAAACACACTGCTGCTTCCCTGACTGAAGCCGGCCGCAAACCCGAGCAGAGTGATTACAGCACTGAAAACCATCATTCCCTTTTCTTCCGATAAAAGAAAAAGTGATGCACTTACTGCAGTAAAAATCACAAGATATCCGGTAAACCAGTTAATATTGCCAAGAGTTGACAGAAACCCCGGGTTACGGATTTCCAACGGGATGAGATAAAGGGAAAACCGGTCCAGAATCCCCAGCAGGTAAATTCCACCGGAAGCCAACAATGCCAGGTAAATGATCCATTTGTCCGGCTTCCACAAAAGCCGGATCATCAAATACAGCAGGCACAATACACCATAGAGCGCAAAGCCCATATTCCAGCCTTCTGTCCCGAACAATGCTTCCTTACGGTCTACCGCCAGGACAAGGGTAAGAAGCAGTGTTCCTGCAAATACAAGAATGCTGATATCCGTTGCCTGAAGCTGCAGGCTCTTTTCCTTCAGCTCCCGGATCAGCCGGATCACGAAAAACAAAAGCAAAACTGCTGCCGTGCTTAAGGAAATCCGGATCCAGAAGGAATACTTCGCTCTTCCAATCTCCACATATCCTTCCTTCATATAGAAGGGATACGCAACAAACAGCAGTAATAAATATGCAGTTACCAGTAAATTAGCCGTCTTTTTCATGATCTTCAGTATACCACAAAAATTTCAGAATTTCACAAATAATTACCAGGGAAAGAGGCCCTTTAATTACTCCTGCAACACCGAACAGATGGACTCCCGCAAACACGGAAAACAAAATTCCGATCGGCCAGATTCCAACCTTGTCCCCAATCAGCCGTGGTTCCAGCATTTCGCGGATCAGCGCGCACAATCCATACAGCACGATGCAGACAATTGCTTTCCAGTATTCTCCGGTAAAAAAGTAAATTACTCCGAGAGGAAGCAGCATAATTCCCGTTCCGATAAAGGGCAGCATATCCATAAAACCTGTCAGGAATCCATAAAAAACCGCTCCGCTCATGCCGATCAGACTTAAGGTAACTGCACATAAGACGCTGATGATAAGCAGAATGATTAATTGCGCCCTCAGAAACGTTTTCAGATAAGCCACTACCTTCCGGAATACCTCCCGGATTCCCCGGAATTCCGGTGCTTCAAGCTTTTGGGCAATTTCTCCATAATCCTTAACAAGCAGCATTACTGCTATAAAAACAACAGCCAAAAATGCAAAGCAGGATATCATTCCTTTCATATAGGTAACCGATTTTCCCATAATCACCGGCATAATGTTCGTTTGGAAATTATCTGTAAAAACCGTAATCTGCTGAATCACAAAGCCCTGCAGCTTCTGCCCATTGAAGCCGAACAGCCTTTCCAGATTATCACAGCAACAGGAAAGTGCTGTTTCCCAATTGGAAAAATAATCAGGGATCCGGCTCCAAAGATCGCCACCACCGTTCATCACAATAAAACTGAAAATCCATAAAACCCAGATAAAAAGAATCACCCATATCATAAGGAGAAGCCCTGCCACAAAGGATTTTTTAAATCTGGTGTTTTGATGGACGCGCTCAATATAAGGGTTCATTGCCCAGGCGATCAGAAAAGCTGCTAAAAACGGCGTGATGAATGGACTAAGGTATTTCATAAAAAGGTATGTGGCCAAAACCGTAAGGAAGAATTGTGTCGTTTTCTGATGAAAGAACTGCTGCATAAAAATACCCATACTTTCCGAAATGATGCAATCCAGGACTTACAAGTGAGTCCTGCACACCGGATTCAACTCTGCTGTAGCAGACATATACCGGTTCAAATATAGGAATAGTATGGGTGAATGCTTTGTATTCTATGCAATTTGCATTACTGAATCATATTCTTACAGTCTCAGCAGCAAATACTTCGACCTGTACTAAATAATTACAGAATTCCTTCGTTCAAAAAAGGATCAAACAGTTCCTCATCCGGCTCCCTCTCAAAAACCATTTCCTTGTGGGTAGTTGGATGCTTAAAGCTAAGCTTATAAGCACATAATGCAACATTTTTACATCCAATATCACGGCTCAATTCTTTCGAACGCTCAGAACCATATTTGCTGTCCCCAAGCAGAGGCATTCCCGCATTCGACATCTGGGCACGGATCTGATGATGGCGTCCTGTCAGAAGCTCAATCTCCATAAGAGAGACTTCTTCTCCTTCCTCCAATACCATCAGGGTAGAACAGTGACGGTAATTCAGAATGGCCTTCTTGGCATCCGGAAAGGTTGCATTCACAATAAGGGAGAGATTTTCACGCCCATCTTTATATAAATAATCTTCAAGAGTGTCCCGCTCACGGATCGGAGTCCCATAGATTAAGGCATAATAAAATTTCTTCATAGTTCCATTCGGAATTTGGTTACTTAGGTCGGCTGCTGCCTTTTTATTCTTGGCAAATACCAGAACTCCGGAAACCGGCTGATCCAGACGGTGAACAAGTCCAAGATACGGCTCCTGAAAAGTCTGCTTCTTCACGGCATCCTTCCCATTCTTTCCTGTCATTTCCTCTTTCTGTGCTTTCACCAGATAATTCTTCAGTTCACTGACCATATCCTGCTGCCCGATCCGGGAAGTCTGTGTTGCAATTCCCGCCGGTTTATAGGCAACCAGAATGTCGTTATCTTCATATAAAATGTTCTTCATATTAATCTGTTAACCTGCTCCTAAGCATTGTATTTAAAATAATAATCTCATTTTGAATTGTACTGAATATGGGCGTGCGTAGCTGCGCATCTACAAACGATTTGGGGAGCTGTTTCCTATACCTTAAATCTATATCCTACGCCCCAAATCGTTTCTATATACTGGGGTTTGGCGGAATCGAACTCTATCTTCTCACGAATCTTTTTAATATGAACGGTTACGGTTGCAATATCACCAATGGAATCCATATCCCAGATTTCGCGGAACAGCTCTTCCTTGGTATATACATGATTCGGATGCTCGGCAAGAAAGGTCAGCAGATCAAATTCCTTACCGGTAAATGCCTTCTCCTCTCCATCAACTATGACACGTCTTGCGGTCTTGTCGATACGGATACCACGGATTTCAATCACATCATTATTCTTATTGGAAGAACCAACAAGACGGTCGTAACGTGCCAGATGAGCCTTCACTCTGGCAACAAGCTCACTCGGACTAAACGGCTTCGTCATGTAATCATCAGCTCCCATACCCAGTCCGCGGATCTTGTCAATGTCCTCCTTCTTCGCAGAAACCATAATAATCGGAATGTTCTTCTCTTCACGAATCTTCTTACATACTTCAAATCCGTCCAATCCCGGAAGCATGAGATCCAACACAATCAGATCAAACTCCTCACGAAGTGCGGTCTGTAATCCCTCATCTCCCGTATTACAGATCTTCACCTCGAAGCCGCTAAGCTCCAGATAATCCTTCTCAAGATCTGCAATTGCTTCTTCATCCTCAATAATTAATATCCTACTCATTGTCTCTAAATGTGTACCGTCCGGTACATTCTCCTTTCAAATTTCTATCAGCCTGATTCTTATATCTCAACCTGCGATAATACAGCTATGCATATATAAAAGCCTGTTCAAGGCCTGTCCATACAGCAGCCGTCCCACCAGGCACAAATCGTAACTATTCAAAAACCCATTCGTAAAACCGTTGTTAACGCAGCTCAGGTTTTACTCATGTCCCTGATACTTACGGATCACGAAATGCATGCAGGTTCCTTCGCCCTCTTTGCTGGTTGCCCAGATATATCCCCCATGATCTTCAATGATTTTCTTCACAATGCTGAGCCCGATTCCGCTGCCGCCCTGTGATGAATTCCGTGAAGCATCCGTCCGGTAAAACCGTTCAAAGATCAGAGGAAGATCCTTCGCTGCAATTCCTTTGCCATTATCTTCAATCTCAATCCGTACAGAATCCACCTCGTCCAAAAGCCGGATGTCAATTTTGCCCTTTGGCTTGTCCATATATTTAACGCTGTTGCTGATAATATTATTAATCACACGCTTCATCTGCTCCGGGTCTGCAATAATCATGGTATCCTGCGTTACCAGATTGGAATAATCCAGCTCCACATTCTTGGACTCCAGATCCAGTCCGACCTCCTCCACGCAATCCCCGAAATACTCCGCCACATTAATCCGATGGAAATGATAAGGAATCCGATTGTTGTCAATTCCCGAATATACCGTGAGCTCATTGATGAGACGATCCATATCGTTTGCTTTATTATAAATGGTACGGATATACTTATCGACCTTCTCCGGGGTATCCGCAACACCATCCATGATTCCTTCTACATATCCCTTGATTGCGGTAATCGGAGTTTTAAGGTCATGGGAAATATTACTGACAAGCTCCCGGTTCTGCTTCTCCGCAAGAATCTTCTCATCTGTGGACTCCTTCAGTCGAAGTCGCATGTCCTCATAATTTCGATACAGCTCTCCGATTTCACCCTCCATATTCTCCGGAAGATGATATTCCAGATTGCCCTCCGCAATATTCTGCATGGCAATATTTAACTGATTAACAGGCGTAAATACGCCCCTCCCAATCCATTTGGTCAAAAACCAGCTCGTAATAATCAGGATAATCATAATAGCTACTGCCATATCAATCAGCAGGATTTTCGAAAAACTGGTATTACTTCTCGTAATGACAAAAAGGCTTCCTTCGCCTCCGTCCGGAAAGTAAAAATCCATCTGCCGTACCAGTTTATTCATATTGTCATAGTAAACACTATGACTCATATCCCGTGTGATATTCTCTGCACTGAAATCCGGGAGGCTGTCAAAAATAATACTTGCTGCCTGCTCATTTCCCGCATACAAAATCTGGTCATTCTTACGGATCAAAATATAAGAGGATCGGTTCATTACTTCCGCATTGAGGGCTGCCAGTATCTCCGGATTCTCCAGTGCGTCCGGATCCTCACTCAACAGCTCCTGCGCTTCTAAGAAAACTTCATCCGAAATATGCCTGGAAGCCTGGGCCGGGTCGATCATAACACTATAATCACTGTTACGGAATCCCAGCTCCTGCTGGCTTCTGGTTAAATATCCTCCAATAAAAATGAATGCTGTAATTGTCAGAAAAGTGGGCAATAATACAATTGTTAAAAATGTAATAATCAAACGTGTCTTCAGTTTCATAGGTTTAGTAT
>ERZ1026848.1690-NODE-1690-length-11662-cov-3.814939_pt1 | contig 11662 bp, 13 predicted proteins | sample MGYA00380154_ERZ1026848 | MGnify/ENA primary metagenome ERZ1026848 (study PRJEB33269, sample SAMEA4719790) | human gut metagenome | biome: human-associated habitat; feature: organic feature; material: feces | place: Cameroon | collected 2013-10 ...
CATAAAAGCCCGCCGTCAGTGTCCCGTCTGGCAGCGTCAGCGTGTCGTATGCCACCGCGTAGCAGCCATCGGGTTTAAACGCCATCAGTCGCCCGTAGTGCCGCTGTAGCGCCGTCACCGGAGAAGAAGCATCCCCGATTTTAATTTCGTTCAGAGCCGCAAAATAAGCGCCTGTGGCCTCCCCGGAAAGCGTCGGCTCACTGTAGTAAACAATATGACTGTATCCACTGTAGACAAACAGCCGCGAATCCGTTGCACCGTTGAACTTCTCGCAGTAGCAGCAGGACGTGATCAGCAGCCGATCGTCCACCCGCGGATTCTGGTAGGTGATCTCCACATTGTTCACGCCCTTTGCCGGTGCCGTCGCCAGCTCTGCCGCGTAGATGTTCGCCGTCGCCGTTGCGACCTCCGTCCACGTCACCGCTGCGCCGTCCACCGTCACGGACAGAATCAGCGTTTCGCCCTCCTGCTTTTCAATTTCCTCCGGCAGGACGAATTGCTTGCTCGTCCCGTCTGCGGAATACTGCACCCGTCTCTGATTCGTCAGCAGATTCGCCCGTTCCAGTGTCGTCCCGCCGCCGCTCGGCGCTGCGCCGGTCACAACCAGCGGGACATATCCGACCACCTCAGAAACCGCAGCCGCCATGCCGTCCCACCAGTAGAACCTTCTGCCGGTCATAATGTAATACCGGTCGCCGAAAGCAAAGATGGACGCATCGCTCGGCCTGCCGTTGAAGGGCCGTCGATGGATTGGAGGGAAGTATATTTCGCCGAGCGACACCCACCCGTCGGACGTTGTCGTGCCCGCAGAAAGCCGCCGCCGGTATACCGTATCGCCGAAAATCGCGATTTCCAATGTTTCATCCGCAAAGTACCCGCGGCATCTCGTGCCCTTGATGATGTCGTCCGTCGGAATGATTTTATACGGCACAATGCCCGGCCTCGTTTTCAGATGAAAGCTCTCCGTGATCTGAAAGTTCTCCATCTCCGGCGAAACGCCGTTTTTCATCTGCGTGTCGCCGTCCGGCGCTTCATAAAGCCCCAGAAATTTAGAATAGTTCACGTCGGTCTGCTTGACCGACCCTCGAATACTTGCCATTTTCTACCTCCTAATACCGCATCCCCATACCTGTCATTGCGAGGGCGCATCGCGCCCGTGGCAATCCGTCCCCCTCCCCGCGCCGCAGCGCCTTGGCTCCCTCTGACGAGGGAGCTGTCACGCATAGCGTGACTGAGGGAGAGAGCCCCGCCGCAGCGGATTCTATCGCGCCCGCAGGCGCATCCCTACGCAAACAAATAGCTTGCCGTCGGCTTCCCGCCGCGCATCACATCGTCGTAATTTTCCTCCCGCTCGTCCTCCTCGCTGTAGTCCTCGAACACGTGCTGTGTGATCGCGGGCATCGTCCGCATCACGGAAAAATACCGCAGCGCGTCGGGCAGGTGCGTGATCTCGTGCGGCTCCTTGGCGCAGTCGGTCGGGTTGGTGTTGTCGTGCTGCAAGGCGGGAATAAAATCAATCAGCCCCTTGCAGTCCTCAAAGATGATCAGCCCCGGCTTTCCGTCCGGCATCGGCTTTAGCAGCTCCTTGAGCGCCAGCCAGCCTTGCACGCGGCTGTTCGAGGCCTTCACAATCCCGACGCCGTTCTGCATAAAAATCTCGGCGGCGGTCTTGCCGGTGTCGTTGCGCCGGTTCCACATATCCGGCGGCGCAATGGTGAATTGGATTCGTTCTCTTGCCGTCGTCGCCGCGTTCATCACCTCCGCCGCGCCGGACACGATCAGATCCTTTTCCGCAAATTCGCGGTATACCCAGCACCGGCCGGAGAAGTCGATTGCCACCCAGAGGCAGGCGAACATATCAAGGCCGTAGTCAAACGCCCGATACTTTGCCCACTCGTCCGGAATCCGGAACGGGGGGCACGTGTGCCAGCCCCGCCGGAACTCCGGGAAGTACGACCCGCCCAGCGCGTCCCAGTCGCCGTAGCGGTGCGCGTTGCGGATATCCTCCGGCAGCAGCTCCAACGCCCGCACGTAGTCGGGGTTTGCCTCCATCAGGTCAACGTTGTCCTCGACGGTCGCCTTGATAAAGGTGTAGTCCTCCGGGTCTTCGCCCGGATTGAACCGCCCGTCCACAAACAGCCGCTTCACCCAGTGATGCCCCACGCCGCCGGGGTTGCACGTCAGATAGAACCGCTTCGGTATCTCGTTGACACCGCGAAGGCACGCGCCCATTCCACGAAATTCCTGCTCTACGAACTGCGTCGCTTCCTCCATGAAAATCCAGTCATATTCCTGACCTTGGTACTTGCCCGCGACCGCCGCGCCGTAGCCCGGCATATTGCCGAACTTGATGGTCGAGCCGTTGAGGAAGTAAATGATGTTCAGCGTCGCGTTGTACGTGGCCAGACCCTGCGGCAGCATTGCTAGCATCGGCTCAATGATAGAGTTGCGCAAATCCTCGTATTCCCTCCGGATGTACAGAATTTTAATGCCGGGGTATTGCAGCGCGCCGCCCAAGCCCTTGCGCATCGAGCACCACGTCTTGCCGCCACCTCGCGCACCGCCGAACGCCGTGTACTTCGTCCGCGACGCAAAAAAACGCTTCTGCGCCTCCGAATTCGGCCGGCCTAAATCGATCTGCAATTGACTGCTCTTCGGCTTCACCTTCTGCTTTGCCAATTCTCATCCCTTCTTCCGTTCCACCGTAGGGCGGGGTCACCCGACCCCGCCGCTGCTGGCACTCCAATTACCGTTCCGCCGCCGCCTTTGCCGTGGAGCACAGTGTGCATTGCGTCGGCATCTCCCCAAAGCCCGGCAGGCATTTGCCGCACACCCACCGGCCACCGGCCTTGTAGATCACCTTCGTCGGTGCGACGACCCGTCCGCAGGCCGCGCAGTGAATCTCGTGCTTTTCCTCATCGTAGATCAGCGCCGCAAACTCATACTCCCGCGTCATGTCCGCGTCCCTCCGTTTCCTCCGGCTCATACGGCAGGGCATTGACCGTGTCCATCAGCTGCTTTGCGTCTCCGTTGCCGCCAAGCCCGCCGTGGTACAGCTCGTGCCAGTGCCGCAGCCTTCTTCTCTGCTCAAACGTTGCGTAGCCCAGCGCGATCAGCTCCTTGCCGCGCTCTTCGATCACATACAGCATCAGATACCGCAGCGCCTTGGTCACGTTGTCGCTTCTGTCCTCCTGCGCGTCCCTTCGGCTGTCCTTATGCTTGCGCCGGTAGAGGATATACGCGCCCAGCGCCGTCAGCCCCGCGCCGAGGACCGTCCCGCCCGCTGCGATCAGCGCCACTAAAACCGTCTCACTCATTGGCGACCTCCACGACCAGATTGACCTTCTTTATCACGTCATACGGCGCGTCCGGCGTAATCTCGACTTGCACGTTCTCCGTGACGGTGACATCCTTCGACGGCTGCACTGCGAGATCGGATTCCTGCTTTGTCCCGTTTGCCGTAAGCCATGTCAGCAAATCACCAGTCGGCGCGGCGGTAAAGGTCAGCTTGCGGTATGCTTGATTGACCCAGCCATTAATCACCGGGATGCCACCGAGGCCTACTGTGGTACTGCCATAGCGGAGCTGATTGTTAACCCTGCTTATAGCGGAGAAGGTTGCGCCATTGGAAACAAACTCTGCCGTAAAGTTCTGCGTTGGAGTTATGCTGACCACCTCATCCAGCACCCACGTTTCGCTGGTGGAGCCGCCGCTCTCGGTGTTCTCTACGACGATATCCCCCTCGCAGTACTTCCCGGCGGTGTTCAGCGTCTTTGTCCCGGTCGCCGCCAGCGCGGCGATCTCGCTTCCCTTATACTTGATCGATACGCTCATGATACACCTCCGTCGTAGGTCGGCAGATTCACCCATTCCATGCTGCCGTAGCCATTACACTTCAGGAATTTCCCTTCATCGTTTGTCGGTTCCGGGACGAGCCTGTAGTTGTCCCCATACCATGTCACACGGCCGGGGTCGTCTCCATAAACGGAAATACCTGATATGGAAACGTCGCTGCTTCCCACCGTGTCGGTTACAGTTGCCTCGAATCGTGGGCACGGCTCTCCGCCGCCGCCGATTACAAAGACTGCTCGATAGGCACCTTCGGAAAAGTCAAAAATGTCCACAATCCAGCCGCGTGATCCAACTTTGAGGCTATACCGACCCGGCGCGACACGATATTCCGTCGTACTGGCAACGCCGTTGACGACCTTCGCCATCGTCGCCCAATCTACAACAGTCTCCGCCCCACTGGCCACATAATCCGCCGTCATGTCCAGCGGCTTGCCAATCGCCAGCCCATCCAGCGCCGCCTTGACGTTCGCCACCGTGTCAGACCCGACCTTGCCGGAATAAGCCACGCTTTCCGCCGAAAGCGGGACCTGTGTCAGCGACCATGCATTTACCGGCGGTGTGCTTGCCGCGCTGTAGTTCAGCGTCGCGACGGCAAGCCTCGAATTGCTCACCCATGCAGCAAACGAAGCGACCATGCCGCCCAAGAGCCGCACCAGCGGCAGCAGCCAGTAAGCCCCGTCGGAGGCAAGCACCTTCAGAAGTACCTGCTTCCCGGCGCTGTACGCCGCCGAGATTTCCGGGAACGTCGCCGCGCTGCTCAGCGTTTCGCCGGACAGCGTGGCAGAAAACACCGCCACGTCCTTCCTCGCATTCAGCGCGTCCAGCGCTGCGTCCACATCCTGCACCGCCGTTCCGTCGATGGTCCCAGAATACGCGATGCTCTCCGCATTGACGTGCTTCGAAAATTCTTGCCAAACGTCTTTGTCTGTTACTTGCAGCCACACCAATTGATAATCGTCCTGCTCAACTTCTGTGTATTTCACGAAGTTGATTGCGGATTCTGACTCATAACCAATCGGCAGCCACATCGTACCGGCCCCGTTATCGTAAACGCAGAGCAGTCCCTTCCCGGCATCATACGCCGCCTTGAGCTGCGCGAAGGTCTTGCCCGCAGTAAACGTCCCGTTTGCATTCTTCGTTACGGCAAACGTCACCGTACTCTTTGCATTCTTCAGTGCCCCCAGCGCCGTCTCGACATCCTCCACCTGCGTCCCATCAATGGTCGCCTCGTAATCAATGTCGCTCGCGTCCAGCAGGATATCCTCGCTCAGTGCCTTCCACGCCACCGTCCGCGTTTTCGGCACGGCGCCGAGCGCATCCAGCGTGATCGCGCCGTCCAGCGCCGGTATCAGCACCTCGTTCAGAAACCTCTTAATGGCCTCCGGCCCCTTGTCGAACTCGGCCTTGAGCTGATCCGCCGTCAGCCCGTTGACCGCGTTCGGTCTTGTGTCAAGCTGCGAAATGTTGTTCACAGCCGTTGTCATTTTCGGTAAGCTCATTTACGTCCCTCCATTGGCGATTGCCCGTTGCAGTGCGCCGTTGCCGGCGCCGGGGCGAATCGGTAAGTCTTCCGGAGCCTGCTCCGGCTGCATCGGCGCCATCTGCGCCATCTGTGCCATGGTCTGCTGCTGCTTTGCCCAGTCCAGCAGCTCCTGCCGCTTGGAAACGTACCCGCTCGGCACGCGCTCCAGATACTCCACCAGCCCAATCTTGCCCTGCATCAGCAGATTGTCCAGCGTCTGCATCGATGCGATCTCCGACCAGTACGACGACGCGCCAACGTCCGTCCGTACTGCCGTCGGGAAGTCCTTCAGCGTAGAGAAGTCAAACTCCTGCATAAACGTCATGTCGTCCAGCGGAATCCCGAACGGCTGCTCCGCCGCCTCCTCCAAGCCCTTCAGCTCCACGACCCGCGTGCCGTAGAACGCCCGCATCTGGTCAAGGTAGATTTTGCACAGATCCTCGATGGATTGATAAAGATTCTGCTTCGTCAGCTCCAAGGGCGTGTTCGCCGCGCGCTGCAATGCAACGATAGCTGACGTGTTGTCGGGTCTTGCATCGCCCATCGCAACATCGGATGCCCCCAGGAAATTCTGCGTGTAGTCAATGGCCAGCTCGATGAACTGTGCAATCTGCGGCGAAATCTGCGCCGGGTCCATAATCTTCGCAATGTTCGTCACGTCGCCGCCGTTGACGGCAATCGCCGCGCCGACGCGGGAATCCCAGCCTCCGGGCAGCCGTGTTTTGTCGTAGATGATCTTCGGATACGCCGTCGTCATCAGGGAGATCATCGTCATTGCAAACAGGCGGTTGATGAACACCTGATTCGGGATCAGCCCCGTAATGGAGGCCTGTCCGTGCATGGAGTCCTGAATGTAGTCCCAGCACAGCCACGTCACCGGGTACAGCGTCAGCTTGGTGTCCGTGTCCTTGGAGATCACCACGTCGTGGGTGCATTCGAATTTGTGGATGCGCTTGGTCTCCCGGTCGCGCCACAGATACAGCAGCGTCGTCACGCGCCGGTCGTTCAGATTGTCCATCTCGGAATAGAAGCTGTCCTCGTCCGGCTTGATGTTTTCAATCTCTGCCTCCGAGCAGCCGTTTTCCTCTGCCATCCACTGCACATCCTCCACCGGCAGGCGGCGGGAGAAGATGATGTACGGCTGGCTCTGCACGTCGCGGGAATTCGGGTTGCCGAAGTGGACGCGCGTGTTTTCGATGATCTCCGTCACGATCTCGCCGGGCACGTCCTGCCCGTTCTGGATGTCCGGGTCAAAATAGGTGTAGGTGCAGCTGTCGCCGTCCACCGCTGCGTTTCTTGCGTACACGCGCAGCAGCGCGGGGATCTTGTTCCGCTCAAACACCATGGCGAGCTGGTCGTTCACCATCGCCGCGATCCGCTCAAGCTCCAGCTTGCTGCGATCCTTCGTCGCCACCAGCGGCGTGACCCGCGCGGCGATGTTGTCGCTTGTGATCGTCGCCACTTGGAACATCGTCACGCGCTTCATGAAATTAAACACCGGCGTCGGAAGCCCGTTCGCCTGAACGCCCTCCCATTGCTTCAAAATTGTTATCGCAAAGGCTTTTTATCCTCTGCTTCTTATGGTTTCCCATAAGCTCAGCATATCTTTTCACCCGTCGTCGGGTGTCCCTGCCTCGTGGTGGCTGATAGCGGTTCTCGCCCTGCCACTATGCGTTGCGGCTGGCTCGCATTCCTGCGGGCCTTCACCTCTGATTAGCTTGCGAGTTGTATGATTCTTGTTGGCTCTTGCTATATTTTCGCTAAGCGAAATCCATCTGCAATTCTCCGGATAGTAACCTTTCATCGGGTCGATGCGGTCAATAGAGAGCATATCCCCGCGGGGCAGACTGTCCGGTTGGTCGTAGTAGCCGTTGGCGTATGCCCATTCTCGGAACATAGGGTAGCTCTGCCACTCGTCGCACACGCTTATCCCGCGCCCTCCATACAGAGCATACGCTTCGTGCTTTTTGTATCCGCACCTCTGCTTCATGCTCAACCATATGGTATACAGGCGCGTCCTTCCATCGTGGCTTTCCCCATGCGTTGTGTTGCGCTTGCCTCGCTGCTGTGCGTTTTCTCTCCGAAGGCAGCCGCAGGACGACGTATTGCCGGATCGAAGATTGTTACCGACAGCAATTACCGATAAACCGCAGTCACATACGCATTTCCAATAGGTTTTGTGATTTTGCAGACGGTCAAACTCGACCACCGTTAAGCGGCCGAATTTCTTTCCAACCAAGTCAATCATTATTCATCCTCCATTAGATGTTTTTTCTCGTTTAGCCTTCCAGTTTTTTTCAGGGATTTTACATCGGCAAGCGTTTACCGATAAAGAAATTTTCGTTTTCCTGCACCGTGTCGTAAAGCCCGAGCTGCTGCTTGAACTCCACGCCGCGGTTATATTTCTTCCAGACGGATTCTACCGTCGGCTTCTTATTCTTCGTCATCGTCCGTCACCTCCGGTTTCCGCTGCCTGCCGTGGTAGGACAGGATGTTGTACACGCCCGCATTGAACGCATCGATCTGCTCCTTTGCCTTGCGGGCGGTGGAATCGTCCGGCAAAATCGCCTCGTCCACCTGCTTGTGCAGCGTTTCAACCTCTTTGCGCAGCGCAACGACCTCCTCCCGCAGCACGTCCAGCTCGGTCGATTCCTCCAGCCTTCCGATGCGGTCGTCGTAGGCCGTTTCCAGCTCCAGCAGCTGCTGCGTCACGTCGGCGTTCTGTCTCCGCTGTGCCTGCTCCAGCCTGTTCAGCTTCCCCGCGAGATAGACAATTGCCAGAAGCAGCAGCCCCATCACGCATAAAAGAATGTTGATTGCCATAATTCACCTCATTTGGAAATAGCCCCGGATTGCTCCGGGGCTATCAGATTTAAGAGTTCTTCGCTTCCGCAACGCCGGACTGGAACATGCCGTTCTTCTTCGCTGCCGCGCGAACGGTCGCGCCGGCGGCAATGGTCGGCTTGCTATCAGCGTTGTAGACCAGCGCGTGCTTGCTGTAGCGCGGGTCGCCGCCGTCGGTGGTATACATGATCGTCGCGCCGCTGGTCGTGCTGGCCATCGTTGCCACGTCCGATGCGAAGGTGATGGTCGGGGTCGCAACCGCCGTGCCGCTCTTGACCTTGAGTGCGATACCCTCAGCCTTCGTGCCGCGCACGAACGCGTCGTAAATGACGCGCATCTCGACCACGTCGCCGTCAATGCCGCGCTGCTCGGTCAGCACGCGCAGCTTCTGGAGCTTCACGGGGCTGATGGCAGCGCCCTTGTAGACCTCCATGAGATACACGCCGGCCGGCATCCAGGAGGGCGGGACACACTTGACCGCGACCTTGCCGAACAGCGTGCCGACGGTCTTCTTGCCCAGCGCCTTGATGAGCAGCGCGTCGGCCTTCTGGAACTCGTCGGAAAGCAGGAACAGCTTGTAGTACGTGGACGGCACGTAGAAGAAGCGGCCTTCCTCAGGAACGCCGGCATCGTCCATCGCGATATCCATGCCGAGCATCGTCTCGATGATGTTGCTCTTGGTCGGAGCGGCGGTCATTTCCTCCACCACGCCGGCACCGTCCGCCCACTTCTGGATGCGGTACTTGTCGATCATCGGGGTGTAGACCTGACGCCACTGCTCCTTCAGGGTCTGGCCGGCCTGTTTCTGGTTGTACTGTTCCTTCTGGTTGCCTTCGTCGATCGACCACGTGGACGACTTGTCCTGCGTCATGACGAACTCCTGTTCGTAGTCGTCCAGCTCGTTGACGGTGCCGAAGCGGTTGTCGCCGCTGCGGACGTAGTCGTTGACCGGCGCAAGGCCGTTGTGGGAAACCGTCACGGATTTCACGCCGTGGAATTCGACGTCCAGCTCCTTCGAGAAGCAAGCCTCCGTCACGGAATCATGTGCGAAGCGCGTTTCAATGCCCTTCGCGTAGTTGTGCTTCAGATTGATAACTGCCATAAATCATTCTCCTTCGTCTTATCCCGCCGCAGCGGGTACAAGCAAAGGGCATGGCGTCAGTCGTCCGAGAGAAGCGCCGCCAGCAGCGGGTCGCGCTTGCCCGACACACTGCCGGAGCTTTTCTGGCTGCCGGTCGTGCGCCGTTTGTTGCTGGCCTTCTGCTTGTCGGCTTCGATCTGCTTGCGCAGCGCAGCATTGTCCGCTTCCAGCTTTCGCCGCTGCATCTTCTCATAGGCGCGGGTCAGGTTCCCCGTCGCCTTGAGGTCGTCGCCAAGCTCTTTGAGCAGCGCCTCGTCGACCTTCACGTCCGGATATTCCTTCTGGAAAGCCTCAAGGTCGGCCTGTGCCTTCCGCTTGCCCTCGTCCTGCTCGGTCTGCCGCTGCGTGTTCGCCGCTAACTGCCGCTCCAGACGAGCCGCGCGGGTCTTCTCCCGCGCGAGGTCTGCGCTGTCGCCCTTGCCGATCAGTTCGCTGACCCGCAGATCGTCCAGCACGTCGTTCAGGCTGGTCTTGCCCGCTTCCTTCAGGTAGGCCGTCAGCTCCTCGATCTGCGCTTCATGCTCGGCTTTGAACGCCCGCAGCGCGTCGGCTTCTTCGCGTGCAGCGCGAAGCGCCTCCTTCGTGCGGTCGTAATCCATGCCCTTCTGTGCATACTGGATGACTTCGTCTCTGGTCAGCTCCTTGGCCTCGCCGAGCCACTTCACGGAGAATTTTTCGCCATTGCCCGCAGCACCGTCATCGTCCTGCGGCTCTCCGTCGTCGTCCTCTTCGCCCTCGTCGCCGTCCTCGTCAGCGCCGTCGTCCTCTGCGCTGTCGTCCGCTTCGTCCTCCCCGTCGTCCGGCGCGTCGCCGTCTTCCAGGTCGTCCGCATCTTCCAATTCTTCGGTCTCAGACAAATCAATGTCTCTCTCGTTGTCGTCAGCTACGTAGAACATGTGTTCTCCTTCCCCCGCTATGGTCGGCGGGTGATAAATTCAACAGGTATGGTCGCCTGTTATTTACAAGATGCTATCGGTTTTGTCATTGCGAGGCGGGCAAAGCCCGCCGTGGCAATCCGTTCCTCTTACTTGCAGCAGCGCGTTTCGTCGATGTACCGCTTCAGCACGACGATCACGCGGAGCATATCCTCGGAGAGGTCAAGTCCCTTTTCGTTGCCGTTCAGGCAGCCGGACTTCACCAGCGCCTCAATGTGCGCCGTCGCCCAGTCGGGCAGCTCCTCCATGGTCTGGTAGCGTTTTTCTTCCATGTTCGTTTCCTCCTCTCCGTCGGAATTCTCGCCGTACAGCCACATTCTGGCCTCAGCCTCACGCCGCGTCGTCAGCCCTGGCAGCTCCTTGCCGCCGGCATGGTTCCACGCGCGGAATATGCTCATAACCTCCGCGTCGCTGAACCTCGCACCCTTCGCCAGCTGGTAAATCTGGTAATTCGGGTTCTGCATCCACGCCGTCCCGACGTTGTAGCTGAAGCTCACCAGCGCGTCAAACTCCTGCTGTTCAAACGCCGTCTCCCTGTAGGCAGTTCCGAAACGATTCACCGCCACCTCTGTGTTGGCAAGCTCCTTTTTCAGCAGCCGTTCGGCCTCCTCCTCGGTAATTCCGTTGGGATAGTCGTCCTTTCCGCACCGGCAGCCGTAGCCCACCGAATACTGTGCATAATCCCAGACCGGATACTTGAGGAAGCCCTCCATTCGTTTGATAAAGTCAACGCATTTCTGACTGGTTTTCATCTGCTCATTCCTCCTTGCATTCCGGCAGACCGGCAACGCTCGTCAGCAGACTCACCACGCCGGCAAGGCCCGCAGCCGATACCACCGTCAGCCAATTGACTTCCGAGATCAACGCGCTCGCTCCGATCACGCCGACCGCCGTCTGCGCCACGGTCTTGATCGCTCGCACCGCCGCAGCCTTCGCCCATTTCTTCCAGTTCTTCATGTCGCTCCATCCTTTCCGGCTTCCGCCTGTCGTTTTTGCAAGCCGCCTATTTGTGAGACCCCGGCGGCAGGGGACGATAGGCGGGGCATGACGGACTCGAACCGCCCGGCCATAACGCCGCTCCCTTTGCGCCCCATATGTCGCCGGATTTTCACCGGCACGGATTGTTGCATCCCAGACGCTCGGCCGTCTCGCAGCTCGCAAAAGCGCCATCCGCCGTGGGGCGTATAAGAAAGGAGGCTCTGCAACCCGCACACCGGATTCGAACCGGTCGCCCTTCGGCTCTGCCAAAGCCGCACCACTGCTGCGGGAGGTTTTATTATTTTTTCGCCGCCCTCTTTTCAAGACCCTGCCGCCTGTTTTTCCGCTACCCCTATCTCGGCAGGGGAGAGGGGCAGGATGGGATTGGGT
>ERZ1026848.1696-NODE-1696-length-11636-cov-6.611001_pt1 | contig 11636 bp, 9 predicted proteins | sample MGYA00380154_ERZ1026848 | MGnify/ENA primary metagenome ERZ1026848 (study PRJEB33269, sample SAMEA4719790) | human gut metagenome | biome: human-associated habitat; feature: organic feature; material: feces | place: Cameroon | collected 2013-10 ...
ATTAGACACAGATCAATTAAATAAGATCAAACTAAAATATCCGGTGGTAATGTGCTCAGAGCATTGTAATCTTCCCGACGTTTCCTTTGTATCCATTGACGATGTATACTCTTCGCAGATTGCCGTGAACTATTTACTATCTATCGGACGCACCAGAATAGCTTTAATCAACAGTCAGTTAACAAATGCCTATGCCAGATACCGCGAAAAGGGCTTTCTGGATGCACTTGGCAAAGCCGGTATGCAGGCCAACAATAATTGGATCCTTCATATAACAGAATTTGATTTTGACATTGCGGTGTCTGTAATCACCTCTTTACTTAAACAGACCGAACGTCCGGATGCCTTATATTGCGTTTCTGACGTATATGGTGCTGCAGCAATTAAGGCTATTCAGAATTTTGGTTTACGCGTACCGGAAGATATTGCGGTTGTCGGCTTTGATAATATTGATTTATCAAAAATGGTCGTACCTTCCCTAACTACAATCAACCAGCCTAAAAAACAGCTGGGTCATCAGGCTTGTGAGATGTTAATAAATCTTATCGAAAACCCTTCCACACCAACCCAGCATATTTTACTTGATACTGAATTAATTGTACGATCCTCCACATAATACTTTTAAACAGATAACCAAATACCGTACAAACTCAAAAAAATCCCTATGGACGGAGATTCGCCCATAGGGATCAGCTTTAATCATACACAGAGTCCATATCCCATTCGAGAATTTCGCCTGTATTTGCGTCAATGGTAAATTCGTATTCCATGTTGCCGTAAATGATCTTGCCCTCATATTCCGGGCGGTTATCATCGTAATCCAGCTTCCATTCATAGATGTCTTTTTCCGTTGCTCCGGACACACGGGCAAGAGCTGTCTGCTTCGCAGTCTCTTCGTCAGTCGTAACGCCGTTTCCGATGTCAGGGCTGTTTTTCACTTCATAGCCGGATTTAATGACCTCACCGGTAGCGACCTCTATCTCATAATCATACTTCGCACCATTTGCGTACCACTCAATCTCATAGACCTGACGGCCGTCCTCATAGTCCAGCTTTAATTTGGTAATGTCCGCTTCTGTTTCCGGAACACCCGCATGAGCCAGCGCAATCTCCTTCGCCTTTGCCTCATCAACCTCGCCTGTTGAATTATCTATGACCGGCGCACCAGTCTGTGCAGGAGTGGTCTGCACCAGAACAGCCTGCTCCTTCGTCTCACCCATACTGTCAGTCTGTATCTGTGCCTGACTGCTCTGCAGCTGATTTAATACAGGAATATTACTGCAGCCGGTCAGTGCTGCAGCCAGTAAAAACACCGCACCGGTTAAAATCCATTTTTGTTTCATGGGTTCCCTCCAATCCATACATAATCCAGTATAGTCCATGCAAATATATAGCTGGAAGTCTAACAAATAATGGCCTACCTTGTCAATAGGTAAATTTCCACACATATTATCTACTATCTCATATTATAGCAGCAGTTCATCTTTTCCCGTTTCCTGCCAATAATTTTCATAATAGCACTTTTCACTTATAAATCGCCAGTATTGTAATTTCAAGTTATTTGGAATACATTTTACGGTGCTTTTGTACGGATTGCTCTTGCGAATCATCTTAAAGAAGCTGTATACGGAATTTTCAATGCATTCCCTGTCTTCCTTAACGAAGCTTCCGTCAAAAATTTTTTGTTGACATTCAATAATTACAATGCTATTATGCTTGCAAGAGCAACGAAGCTTTTAAAAGGTTTCGTTGCTCTTTTTTATTCTGCAGAATTCCAAAAACAAACGAGAGGAGAAACCATTATGAGTATGACACCTATGAACAACTTTGATTACCTCGAAAGAGTGAAATTTTCTGAAGAGCTTGCTGAAATTGAAGCTGCAAAGAAAGCAAGTGGTATGACCTATGAAGAGCTTGCTGAAAAAATCGGCGTAAATAAGGTCTGGCTGACCAGTGCCATCAAGGGTCAACAGTATGTACCCGAAGAGTATTGCCTGAAACTGGCTGAGGTACTCGGCATTGATTCCAAAATCACTATGGTTTTAAGCGAACATCCCTATAAAGGTAATACGGATCCTGTACTTTACAGATTACATGAGGTGCTCGATACCTATGGTCCTGCAATTAAGGAAATCATCCACGAAAAAGGCGGTAATGCCATTATGAGTGCCATTGATTTCGGCATTGATGTAGATATCCAGAAGGATCCTCACGGAGACCGGGTAATTATTACATGGAACGGTAAACTTCTTCCCTATAGCAAGCAGGGACAATATCCCTGGTAAATAACAAAACATACCGGAAGGAGTGATTGTATGGAAACTGCTGTAATAGAGAAGATCTCTAATGTTGCCAGAGTAAAAGCCGACTATGCAAAAAGCAGTTTTTTGAAATGCTTTGTATATTCCATGTTTGCAGGTGCATATATAGGAATTGGCATAACATTAATTTTTACCCTCGGCGCACAGATAAGCGGGTCTGAATATACTGTCGGACTCACAAAGCTTGTTATGGGTGCAAGCTTTGGCCTGGCACTTTCAATGTGTATTATGTGCGGTAGTGATCTGTTCACAGGAAATAATCTGCTCATGGGAGTAGGTGCTATGACCCGGCGTGTTTCCTGGCTGGAAGCATTTCATGTCTGGGGAATAAATCTGATCGGTAATCTTGCAGGTTCCCTATTGGTTGCCTGGATTATTACAATGAGCGGACTGTTAAATAATGAGCAATTTGGCACGTTTGTTGTAACGATGAGTGCCAACAAAATCAGTCCGGGCTTTATTCCATTATTTTTTCGCGGGGCTCTTTGTAATGTCTGCGTATGTGTAGCCGTATGGTGCGGACAAAAACTCCAAAGCGAAGCAGCAAAGCTGATTATGATCTGGTGGGGACTGTTCGCATTTATCGGAATCGGACTTGAACACAGTATTGCAAATATGACTTTACTTGCATTAGGTATTTTTTCTCCATATGCATCCACAAATGACTTAGTGAACTGGGGTGGATATTTTTCAAATCTTGTTCCTGTTATTTTAGGAAACTTTTTTGGCGGTGTAATATTGTTTGCATTACCCTATTACTTCTGTTCAAAGAAAAAGTAAGCAAAACGCAGGCGATACTCAGTATAAAAACCGTGTATCGCCTGCATATAACTATATAACTGCTTTTATCCTCTTAGTGATGGAACAGCCGGATTCCGGTAAATGCCATCACCATATCATACTTGTCACAGCACTCAATCACAAGATCGTCACGAACAGAACCGCCGGGCTGAGCGATGTATTTCACGCCGCTTTTATAGGCTCTCTCAATATTATCTGAGAACGGGAAGAACGCGTCAGAGCCAATGGTTACATTCCTTTTTCCGTCAAGCCATGCTCTCTTTTCTTCTCTGGTAAATACCGGAGGCTTTACCTTAAAGCGCTTCTGCCATTCGCCCTCACGAAGCACATCTTCATATTCCTCTCCGATATAAACATCGATGGTATTGTCACGGTCTGCGCGTCCTAAGGAATCTACGAACTGAAGATCAAGCACCTGCGGTGCCTGACGCAGATACCAGTTGTCCGCTTTTTGTCCTGCAAGACGGGTACAATGCACTCTGGACTGCTGTCCTGCCCCGATACCGATTGCCTGTCCGCCCTTAACATAACACACGGAATTGGACTGTGTATACTTTAAGGTAATCATGGCAATTTTCATATCCATAACCGCTTCCTCCGGAAGCTCTTTATTCTTCGTTACGATATTCGAGAACAGCTCATCATTAATTGCAAGTTCATTTCTTCCCTGTTCAAAGGTAATGCCATATACCTGCTTACGTTCAATTTCAGCCGGAACATAGGAAGGATCAATCTGAATAATGTTATAGTTTCCTTTTTTCTTCTGCATCAGAAGCTCCATGGCCTCGTCGGTATATCCCGGTGCAATCACGCCATCGGAAACCTCTCTTTTAATCAGGCGAGCCGTATCCGCATCACAGACATCCGACAAGGCAATGAAATCGCCAAAGGAAGACATTCTGTCCGCACCACGTGCTCTTGCATAAGCACATGCCAAAGGAGAAAGCTCTCCCAGATCATCTACCCAATAAATTTTAGCAAGGGTTTCCGTGAGCGGAAGTCCTACGGCTGCTCCTGCCGGAGATACATGTTTAAAGGAGGTTGCTGCCGGAAGTCCGGTTGCCTGCTTTAACTCCTTAACAAGCTGCCAGCCATTAAATGCATCAAGGAAATTGATATATCCCGGCTTACCATTTAACACTTTAACCGGAAGGTCACTCCCATCCTCCATATAAATTCTGGAAGGCTTCTGATTCGGATTACATCCATACTTTAATTGAATTTCATTCATCTCTACTGTCCTTTCCTATCGGGTTGATCAACTGAAAAAAATGTCATTGCCTCATTTTTCACAAGCTTGCCATCTGGGTCTACTTCTGATGCTTATTAACGATTCTTGTCTCATATCTGCCGGTTGCAATATCAATATACCTCACAAACAAAGATACCTTATTCTCTTCATTAAGGCTGTTCCAGATCAGATCCGTATATTCATCAATGTCATCCATTACCTCTACAAGCTTCGGTTCTCCTTCAAAGCTCGGGAGCGGATTACCGTCATGCATATAGGTATGGATAAAACGGCCTTCTCCTGCAAGCGGATTATTATAATAGAAGGCAAAGCGGTTGCAGGCTTCCGGATTTCCGTTATCACTCTTCAAAATAGACATTGCATAACGATATTTTCCGTCCTTGATCTCCATGCTTCCGGAAATTCTGGGGGTATAATTCGGTGCATCCGGCTCAAATTCCCGGCTGCGCAGGGCCTGCTCAAAATTCAGTCCATTCCGCATCCCGTCATAAATGGTATCCGTCTGATCTCCATTTGTAACAATGGTATAATCTCCCAGTACACGAACCGGGGCATAGATGATAAGACTCGGATCCTCCAGCTTTGAGGGATCAAAGGCCTCCGTACGGATTCCATCCTCATATTCAACGAAAATCCGGTTACGGCTGTTGCTGCTTCTTCCCATGATAAAATAAGCAGTTACCGCTTTCTTTCCATCCGGTGAGATTCCAATCACAATTCCTCTTCCCGGATATGCATTCTCCTTAAGCTCCCTGTCCAGTGACAGTTTTTCCATTTTTGCTTCCTCCTTCTTAATTCCTTATTTGTAACTATTCAGAGCCATGCAAATTATGACAATATGGACGTTGTCAACCTGCGCCTTCGGCTTGCTTTCGCTAAGTTTGCCCTACATATACCTGCTTCACTAAATTCGAACTGCGTCTTCGACTTGTTCTCGCTAAGTGTTCAGGTATCGTTCGCACTAACCTCAACCTGCGCCTTCGGCTTGCTTTCGCTAAGTGCTCTACATAAAAAATCTGGACATACACATGCGATACTGTGTTTGCCCAGACGGTCGGCTCTTCTTTATTCACATGCTCCCTGTAGGTGCCCCTACACAGATCACTCTGCTTCCGTCAGTCGCATGTCCAAGTTCATCATAAGGGATCTTTCTCAAAATTGCAAGCTGCACTTTTCAAAATGGACATAATGGAGCAATTCATAAGAAAATAGTCCAAAATTCATTATCTGCAATGAAAAGAACTGAAAACATGATAGTGAAATTGGACATATGAATGCGACAAGAAGCATATATGTCCAAAATCCAACCATTGCAGCAAAGAGATTGCTAATTCTTATAGCGAAAATGGACATATGGATGCTGCAAGAAGCATATATGTCCAAAATCCAACCTTTATAGCAAAGAGATTGCTAATTCTTATAGCGAAATTGGATATATGGATGCTGCAAGAAGCATATATGTCCAAAATCCAACCATTGTGGCAAAGACATTGCTAATTCTTATAGCGAAATTGGATATAATGCAACAAAACTTGAAAAAATAGTCCAAAATCAAGTTCTTATAAAATAATGGAGCTTGCTTGTGAAAACTTTAGGAAGCACTTAAAGATAATAAGCAATAGGGCAGAGATACCGGATGTATTTCACGGCCGGTACATACACTGCCATGTCAAAAAATACCGGGCAGATGATGATCTGCAGCAGTATAAGTACAGGAAGTGCCGATAACATTCCCATATCTTTTTTCCATATACACATCGTACACGCAGTAAATAAAATGGATACCGCAATGAGCAGAAGCATCTTCAGAATCTGTGCCACAATTACCATTCCAATTCCCGTTGCGGTTACAAATCCTGCTCCACTCGCCACAGCCAGCATCTCCGACTGCAATATGGTTAAGCAGGATAAGGCTGTCCCCACAAGCATCATCGGTGTTGCCGCAGCCAACATTCCGGCACACTCATAGCTGTGGCGTTTTCCTTTCTCCAATATTGACAGGAAACGCTGATTTTTCTCTTCCTTACAGGATGCTCCTGACAGATAAACCGTCAGAAAAATCATGCAAGCAATCACACCACGAATCAAATTTTCCATATCAGCCGGCTGACCTGCAATTCTGTTATGATTGCGGTTTTGATTACTGTTTTGATTGTGGTTTTGATTACTATTTTGATTACTATTTTGATTGTGGTTCGGCTTCCCGTTTTCCGGCCAGTCTGCGTCTCCATTCTGCCCGTCGAAGTCGGGCTCTGCTCTTCTTAAGTCACTCCCCATTCCGGCATCCGTTTCCTCATAAATCACTTCTGTATGGAAAATCGCATCACTGTTCAAATAATATTCATACCTCTCTGCCAGCATTGTCGAAGCTTCTTCGGAGCTCTGTCCGACAATTATTTCCTGATTCTGCTGCAAAAGCCTTTCTCCATAAAGTTCTAAGACAGCTCCGTATACCGTCTCCTTTACTGCTAAGCCCTTCGTTGTAAAAGGAGTATAGACATAGGTAATGTTGTCTGTAAATGAACCTTCTTCGTATTGCTTTGCAAATTCTTTGTCAAACACAAATCCGCACTCCAGCTCCCCTGCCTCTACTGCCTGCTCCAGTTCTTCCGAAGTCTCATAAGCGACAAACTCATAAACATTCCTCTTTTGCATCAGACGGTCCGCGATGGTCTGCGTAATGCCGGATGTCACGCCTGCGAGTCCGATTCTGCTGTTTTTTGCATCCGGGATATGGATACCTCCAATCACCAGAAGAAGCAATACCAGAAACAGTATTTGAAGCCAGCAGATTCTGTGTTTCAGCCATAATTTCAGTTGGAGTTTATAATAAACGAATCCCATGGGGACTTTTTTAATGTTTTCGCATATACCTGTATGGGCATGCATACAAGATCGGATATCGTTATGTGACTGCTGCCCGCTCTTTTCATTCCTCCAGGAAAGGAGCGTCCCGGCCGCCATTCCGATAAGCAGGAATAATACCGTTCCGGCTACCGCTTCTTTGGGCATCTCACCTTCCAGCATTCCTGCTGCATATACATTCCAGTATTTCATCGGCAAGAAATGGCTGATTCCGGCAATCTCTTTTCCCAGATAAGCCTCCGGAATCAGTACACCGGCTCCAATAATTGTAATTACATTTACTGCAAAAACAAATACTGCCGCCTGTGAGCTGCTGCCTGAAAGCTCATACAACACATGAAAATAAATCGCTATTCCAAGACACAAGAGCAACAGGGCATACCATGTTGTCCCCAGATAAAATACGAAATAAGTTCCAGTCCGGTCGGCAATACCAATTCCCGCAAAATAATACAAAAGCCCTGTTACATACAGAAACATCGTCATTACCAGGACCTTAACGACGGATTGCCGGATACTTCCCACGCCCCGGATTTTCAGTTGATCTTCCACAGATCTCTTCCGCTTTCCATATAAAAATCCGAACTGGATTCCACACATCATAAGCAGAATCACAAAGCCTGCTGCGTAATAATATTCCACAACCGATAGATTCCCCATGGACGAGAGCATTCTGGCAGAATATACGCTGTCTCTTTTCAACATCTGATTCGCAAACAGATAGGCGATCGTATCACCGAGTCCTGCCCCCTGTAATTCGATGCCATAATAAGAGGCCGTGTCCAACGCTGCATAAACGCCCGCTTCTGCGGTCTGTAAAAAGGATACTCCTGTAGCCACCAGTTCTTCAAATACCTGTGTGTTCTGTGCAGCATCCTTCGGAAAATAAATCTGTGCAGGCGGATTGATCCCTACCTGCACATCATGATAAAAGCCCTCAGGCAGCACAACTACCGCCTGAAGGGTTCCCTGCTTTAACTGCTCCACAGCCTCCTGTTCATCCAGATAATAAAAATCACAGACCGAACGGACACTGTCCATAGAGGAAATATACTGTGTTGCCAGACGGCTGATACTCTCTCCCTCCGGAATCGCAATGCCAATATTCACCTTCTGAAACACCTGTGCATTCCGCATGATCGTGCTGAATGCCGCTACCAATACCGCCGTCAGAAGCAGACAGACGCAAAAGCTTCCTATGGACTTTAACAGTGTCTTCCATGTTCTTTTACATTCCACTATGAAAAAAGCAATCCATGTTTTCATCCGGTTTCCTTTTAGTATCCCAATAATCCATAAAACATCTGATTCAGATCATCAAATAACTCATCATACTCCGCTTCACCGGCATTTCCAATATCAAAGGTTTCCCCCTTCATTGTATCAATGACCGCACCCTTAGTTACGACAATATCCCCACTTAGGGTATAATCCGCCTCTCCCTCCAGGGCAAACTGATCCACAGTCAGTCTGATCTCCTTGCTTCCAACGGAAAGGCTTCCGTTTATTTCAATCTTTTCATAAGTATTTTCCGATTTAATGTCATAAGCTTCTGTACTCCGGTTGTATGTCACCTCGACATGGTTTCCCGAAAGATCCACTGTAATGCTTTCCTCATCTCCTGCAAGCGTTCCTTCGATCGTGCATACTACAGCACCGTTCACAAGTATCTCCATGTTCTGCGTCCGATAGTCCCCACCATGGAAAATCACCTGATAAATATCCCCTGCAGCTTCAAGCTCCACACAGGCCAGTTCCTTTTGATACACATAAAACCGGATCGTTGCATCCTCCATATCCTGAATATCTGCAAATATCTGCTCCGTGTATTCCTCTGCGGACATTCCAAGCGCATGCAGCCGATCTGTCATCGCGGTCTCGACATATTCCTGATAAATCTCCCTGAACCGGTTCATATCCTCCCGTGTCACCAAAATCGCATATCCCTTGCACTTCCGGATATTTCCATCCACTTCAAACTGCCCTGCATCTGATTTTTCCACCTTCAGGGAACGGTACCAGTTCATCAGCTTCACAGCAGACTCTGTATTTTTGATATCGCCCGATGATTCACTGGAATAAATCATTTTCAGAACATCATCAATCGCCTGAAGATCCTCCGCAGAGGCTATTTCTGTCAGATATCCATGCTTTTCCTCTGTATACTTATAAGTAAATACATGACTGTCTACCGATGGGATCTGAAGACGAACCTCATTCGCATCAATCTGCAGCTTATATTCGATTTCAGGAATATTAATCCATGCGCTGTTATATGCCATCGTTCCGGCAAGCTGTTTGTCTTTTCCATCTACTCCCAGCTGTGTGTACAATATGATTGAGCCGTCAGAATATTCACTTTGCATCGCAATCTTGATGTTGGACGTAACCGTGTAATCTTTTTCAAATCCTTGAAAATCCCTGCATGTATCATATAAATATCCGCCCTCTGAAAAGGTCTTTGCACATGCTTTTTCCACAGCTGTTCTCGGATTGGAAAGCAACACTGCTGCTAATACAAAAGCAAGAATTCCAAGCAATACCACTACTCCAGCAATAATCGAAACGATGATTGCCATCTTGTGTGACTTCTTCGGTTCCTGCTCTGTAGTTTCCTCTGTAATAAGTTCTCCTGTCATTGGATCAAATTTCGGCATTTTTCTTCTCCCTTCACCCTTACTTATCCGGTGTTATGATTTCTTTTCTGATTTCCTCTATGGTCAAATCTTCTCCCGTGAGCTCTGTGAGCTTCCCCTGCTTCATAATCAGACAGCGGTCACAGGAAAGAATTTCGTTTTCATCATGTGAAGTCAGCAGCACAATTCCATTCATGCTCCGATACTGCATCAGCCATTGCTGAATGTTATCCTTATAATATAAATCAAGTGCTGTTGTCGGCTCATCCAACAGCAGAATCGGCGGCCACTGTGCCAGTGCGCAGGCAATCGACAATCGTCGCTTCATTCCTCCCGACAGTTTCCGGACTTCTGTTTTCAGCAGTTCCTCCAGTTCAAAGGAGGAAAGCAGCAATTCCCGGTGCTCCGACTGCCAGACACCCCATAGCTTCAGATTATCCTTCACGGTAAGCTCATCAATAAGTGGCGGCTCCTGCGGAACATATCCCACATACTTCCGGAAGTATGTGCGCTTCTGCAGCGGATTCTTTCCGAAAAAGGAAATTTCTCCAGCATCAGGCTGGATGGCTCCTGCCAGAATCTGCATCAGTGTTGTCTTACCGCAGCCGTTTTTTCCGGCAAGTGCAAGGCACTGTCCACACTCAGCTTCCAGTGAGATCTCATCCAATATGGTTCGTTTTCCATACTTTTTCTTAATATGTGAAACCTTGAGCATACATTTTCCTCTATCCTCTATCAACCCTGCATGGAAGCCATCATCTGCTCCCGGCGTGTTCTCTGAAGCTTCATATATTCTTCCTCGCAGCGGTCAAATGTCCCATCCTGCATAAACCTCTCATACCACTTTTTCCAGATCTGCTTAAGCTGTTCCTGATAAGGTATCCAGTCCTTCACCATCATCTCCCTGGTGTATTCCTGGGTGCAGCGATGATCCTCACGTGCAATCAGCATCCGCCCTCCCTTGGGACGGTCTTCATAGGATAACCGGCATCCCGTGTCGGTTAATGCTTCGCATTCTCCCATGGCATCCACCCCGATAAAGGTAAAGCACTTATGACGCATCCGCACATAAAGCAGACTCCCTCCCGGATACCCAAAGGAATCCAGTGCACAATTGCTGTTCATCAGCCAGTTCTCGATCTCTTCAGTATCAGGCTCTTTTTCTGACATGATTTCCTCTGCCTTTGCTTCTTCTATCTTTCTGTGCTGCATCCGCTCTGCTCCGGATATTTCCTTCCATGCCCGGATTCCACGGATCATATCCTCCGGAGAAAGAGAGCATCCCATGGACCTGCAGCAGTTTCCCTTACATTCTTTGCAAATTTCCTCTTCCGTTTTTGCCATGCCTGTCACCTCATCTTATTTTAGTTACTGTTCACTCGTACCTCGTTCCAGCAACTATTCGCAGGCGCATTTGAAGTTTTGCTTCGCAAAAGGAGCCTGCCCACTCCCGAACAAGCTTCACCAGACTCACCTTTGGTTCGCCAAGTGAACTTGTATGGTTCGCACTAAGCTCGAAATAACCTCGCTAAGTGCTCTACTCAAATCATGTTCTTATGCAGCCTGACAGCAAGTGTCTGCCTGCTGTATGAACTATAACACCCTTTTCATCATATCCTGTTACCGGAAACCTTGCAAGTAGGTTTACACGGTTACGGTTCAATCGTACCTTGTTCCAGTAATTTACACTTTCGTAACTGTTCAGTACCAATGTCACTTAGTTAAGCGTATTACAAATTAATGGATTTGTGTGCATTAATG
>ERZ1026848.1700-NODE-1700-length-11610-cov-6.741757_pt1 | contig 11610 bp, 18 predicted proteins | sample MGYA00380154_ERZ1026848 | MGnify/ENA primary metagenome ERZ1026848 (study PRJEB33269, sample SAMEA4719790) | human gut metagenome | biome: human-associated habitat; feature: organic feature; material: feces | place: Cameroon | collected 2013-10 ...
CAGTAATCGCAGGGGTCATCTGCGTCACTGCTGTTATAATGTTTACATTTTGAACAATAAAGTTCAAACTCTACTATCTTCATCTTTCGACTTTGACAAATTCATTGAAATTTACATATTTACTTATAGTTTTTACCGCGTCATTAACTAAACTGTCATAATATGAAATATCAATGTCGTCTTCCTTTCCTAGATTTTTTACGTCTTCCGACTCAAGCCACATATAGTCTTTTGTACCGGTGACCGAATCGTATTTAGATGAACCGTCTTTGTTTTTTCTTCTGCTTACCAAGACACCTCCTCCATGTCCGGACTTTATAGGACAAAAAGCTCCAACTTTTCCTACGTACTGGTAATTGTGTTCACCGTCAGGTAGAGCTTCATTCATGTCCAAAAGCATTTCGGTAGACACGGTCTTGGTCTCACACAAATCCGAAAATATAATCGGTTCATGAGAGAACAACGTTTTGAACACGTATGGAACAGCGAATTGAGTACCTGTTGCAGTCCAATGACCATCTTTTGCGTCTTTAGCTATATATACTGCTTTATTTACGAGACACATTTTTTCGTAAGTCGCTTCGTGTTCAAAGTTATAACCATACTTTTTACCGAACTCTTTAACCTGTTCAATTATTTCAGGTGTAGCGTTTGGTATCTTTATCGAGTCCGTCTTTATATGAGCGACCGTGAATCCTTTAGATTCTACGAATCCCTTTAAATCTACCATAAACAATGCGCCTCGTTTCGCAATTATGTTATCGATGTTTCGAATATCACGAAAACGATTGTCAAACGAAGCAAATGTCTGACCGTAAACTGCGTTTATAGGAGTTTTAATACCGTTAGCAAGGTATTTAGGATTTAGTTCTCCTGATTCGATACGATTAATGTATTTCGACAGTTTGCCGCCAAACATTTTTCTGACGATGTCCAAATTCTGATGCTTGACTTCGACTCTCGTCTCTACGAGGTCCATAAAATTTTGTGTATACTTAGGTCCGAAGTAACACTCAGACAATGTAGAATGCGGATGCTGAGATGTTATGTCTAACAACGCAACATTAAAATATACTCCGGGTTCAGAATATACCAATCCTCCTTCACCAACCTCGATACCTTTGTAAGTAGATACCCCGTTATCGAACTTGTATCCGTCAAAATAAGGCAAAAGACTATTTGCTTCGCCATGACGAATTGCCATCATATCTGGGAAATACTTTTTCAAAAATATCAATACATCTTCTTCTAACTCGAAGACCGGTTTTGACAAATCCCTATATCTGAATTCTTTCTGTGGATTCTTCTCAGCACCAAATATAATTCGAGCTGTATGCTCGTTTGTAGAGGTGTTCAGAGACAATCCTGACAAATCAGCAAGTATCTGTCTAGCAAACCAGTCGCCCTTCAAGAAATCAAACACCGCTTCGGTAGCTATGACATCGTTGTCACAGTATTCAGCTACCTTTGGAATGTCCTCGTCTTTAACCGGCTCATCCCACGGCATACCGAGTTCTTTGTGATGTATGCCCAGTTTAATTTCGAACTTTTTCAACGACATTTTGTTTCCAGCCGAAGCAAAATCATATACATCTGCGTATGACAAACTATACGCCTGACCAAAGAATCCTTTACCTTCGGTTATTATCTTTTGACTTAGGTTATACAGTTCTTCATTCGAATAACCGATTAACCGTGCGTACAACATATGATTATCATATCGTTTACAGTTGAACCCAATTAAATTGTGTTTGCAAAGATTATCAACGTCGTTTGGTGTTGGATTTATTAAGCGTATGACAGGATTAACATCACCCTTAAATTTCCAATTTATTAGAAACAGATTCGGAAACACCTCTACGTCAAAGAATACGAGGTCATCAGTGTTATCCTTATTTAAATCCTTGACAGTTTCATGCTCTGCCCAGAATTTCATGTCTGCTACTTTTTTCACGCAATAAACTGCTTGATTTGTACTATTCATTGCGAAGGCATATATTACGTTTTTCAAATCGGATACGTCGTAGTTGATACCACTATTATACGCTTCTTCCAAAGTTTTGTATATCATGTCTATCGACGATTTGGTCGACGGCATTATTTCTTTTTTCAAATGCCTCGATATAACCGTTCTGATAGCTTTTTCATTTTTTAAACCATTAAAGTCTATCACTTTGTTTTCTTTTTTTGTTGGAAGTCCTGAATTTATTACAGATATTTGCTCGTTGTTACATTTCGTTAAAAGTCGTCTTAATGACGAATTGCCATTGAACACTTTTACTTCTATGTTCTCTGAGTAAATGCCTGCTAGCTTAGAGACATCTCCTTCATAAATATAATGTAAGTGAACACCTTTACCGCTCTTACTCAACTCTGCATACGTCTTTGGAAATTTTGACGCAGCTTCGATGTTTTTAGCTAAAGACTTTTCGCCATTGTCTTTCAAGTCGAAGTCTATAACTATATGATTAAGCGGCACTTTGACGTAGTGCAATATAGATGTGTCAATAGATGACAACGTGGTTTTAACTGAATCCCATTTTTTATACGGAAGACCGTCATTATTCGCATACTGCGCTGGTTGGTTTTTTAAAATATCATCCAGAACAGATGGTTGAGATTTCATAGAAAGCCATCCATTGTCCATACGATTGTCACTTTCACACTGAGATTCTTCAGTTACGTTCAAGTCCTTAAAACCATGATAATAACTCCTTGCTCGTGTTCCGTCCTCCAAAATATAACGTTCGTGATACTCTTCAAAGTAATTTCTCAATTCTTCTCTGAATATTCGCATTGAAAACGGATATTGAACTTTTGCATCATCGCAATAGTTCTTATACATTTCCCATGCGACTTTAAGAGGAACGCCGTTGTTTTCCATAAATTTGTTATACGAATCTAAAACAAAATTATAGAAGTCATTGCTGGCGTTCAACATTATAACCGGAACGTATTTATCATATCTTGTCGGATTACTCAGATAGACGTTCTTACACTTATTCGCAATCGCACCAAGTTCAAAGTCTATCTTTTTAGTCAGAGTATTGTATTTCTGTTGACTTACCTTCTTACCAGTAGGTGAAACGTCTATCAATCGTCTGATTATACCAGAACGCGAGTCTGTTATCTTAACAGGTTTGTTGGTTCCCATGAATAAGAAACACCGGTACCGATTGCTGTACAACGACTTATACTTCTCATTCACGGTCATCATCTCGTGTGACACAAGACTGTTTAGTCTAGTATTATCTTCGATTCTTGATAAATCTCCGTCATGTTGTATACCAACCAAAGGATTACACTTAAACGGTTCAAGAGCAAAAGAGTTGTTAGATGAACCTAAGGCCTTGGCATCAAATACAGAATAATATCCTTCGAACAACTTCTGGATAATATTAAGTACTGTTGACTTACCAGTACCAGCAGAACCGTAAAACACGAGGAATTTTTGTATATTTACGGAATCTCCCGCTACAATTGAACCTATGGCCCATTCTATTTTCTCCTTCTCTGCAGAAGAATATAAAGTACCCACAAGCTCATCCCATGCGTCCGTAGGGCCATCGTTTAACGTATACGACAGCTTTTTAGATACATAGTCTTCTTTTTTAGGATGCTGGTCGGCGAAAGTTATTCTATCATCTAATTGTACGTAGTTGTCCCTAAGATGTTTTTGGCAATATTTATGCCATTTATCTATTAGACCCGATTCTGAGTCCCAAAGAAATTTTGGAATGACCGTAACGTCGGGTTTCTCCTCTTGCAATTTAGTTGCGTACTGTTTTACATCATTATCAATCAGATTCAACAGAACATTTTCGTCTGTTGACCACAGCTGTTCTTGCTCATTCCAAACGGCATAAAAATCGCCACCTCTTATCATCAAATCATTAGTACGATTGACGATAAATTTAGGATAGACTTCAATTGTCATATCCTTACTTCTTTTAGTTGCTATTAAATAGAAGTCCATCCGCTCTCCTTTCTAAATGTTTTTCATATATCAATGACATAGTTCGGTCATGAAGACCTGCATCTGGTCCCATATAGACAATGTTCGCATGTCTATCTTTTTATTTCTAGTTATAAATGGAGAACCACTCCCGTTCTTTCTGTATGTTTTCGTGCAGAATTTGTCAATGATATCTCTTACTTTTTTTTCATCAAAATTTCCATCAGTCATATCTATGAGACCCATATTTACTATGAATTCCCAAAACCATTGAGAACCTCGATAACCGTATTTTGGGTCATACAAAGTGTTCTCAATTTCCATCGCTAATTCTACGAGAAGTTCAAACACAGATGATTCTTGAAACGGAGGAGCGTATTCATTGAAATTGCTTAACCTCCGTTTAGATAACGCGTTGTTAATCCTAGAATCATCTTCGTAGAATTTATTGATGTATGGTGTTGAAAAAAGATATTTCAATAGACGAGAATATTCGCTCCTATAAAATATCTTCCTCACCAGATATGAGAAATATGCATTCTCATCGTTCATCATTCATCCTCAGCTCAAATCCTCTGCTATTTCATAATATCTCTTGAGAGTGTTGTTTTGGATATAGACTGCATCTTCATCCGTCTCTTTAAATATACGTTTAAACGCATCTCCGACATAATCTGTGTAGTCGGTTATTTCTCGTCCCTTCAAATCATACATCTTATCTTTTTCAGTGTTATATTCCCACTGAATCATCTGATAAGTAGAAATTTCCCCATATTCAGATGAATCGATAATCATGACATCCGTAGATGCATCAACGTAACAATCTTCAGGTACGCCAGCGTAATCGTAATCTTTTTCATAACAAATAACATCATCGTCAGTCAATTCATCGTCTTCAGAGGAAAACATTTCAAACTCGTCGTCAGGGTAATCATTATCATCGAACATATCATCAGACTCGCCAGAATAAATATCAATTACTTCTTTTGCAGTTTTTACCGCATCATCCATATCCCTCTTAAAATCGTCATCATCGTGACGAAAAAAATCATTTACCATATTTGTATATTTCCTTTCCATTTCGTCCTTCTTTTTCTTAAATATAAAGAACGACGTAACCCCTGTGATAAGACCTCCGGCAATAGCACCGCTTATAAACCACATCCAATTAGTCATAGTATTTTTCCTCCTTAGATATACTTAGATATACTGCAGCACGTCTCCTTGGACATTAAAGTCCAACCAAATACCCGGTTCGTAACCGTTGATAAAGAGTCTCTTTGATTCGTCTGAAATATCATAGACGCCAAAATCAATCTTTGCATTTTTGTCTATCTTCTTACTCCAGCCTACGAGTTGTCCCTGCGGTGTCTTCGGGAATCCGAGCATTTCATACACCTCGTTAAGAGTCACAGTCTTGTTATAATTTAATTTATCATTTGCGAATCTTTGCATCTTCGACAGGTAGAATATTCTGTCTTCTGCATCGTCCGTCCATCCGGGGCTACCCTTACAGAAGCACCTTGTATAGGCGCTGTGTTCAGGTTCGATGGTTTTTTCAGTCTGCTTTTTCTTCTTAGACGTAGACCCGTCTTCAGGCTGTTTAACATCCTTTACATTGAATCGAAACTGTCTATCAGCATCCTCACCGTACTTTTCTTTCACGTTTTCTCTGTATTTACTAAACGCACTAGAAACTCCGATAAATGCGCTACCGAGCGTGAGGTAGCGTTTGTTCAAAATACAGTGGGCGCCAACAAACGCAGCGGTCGTAAGGCAGCCAACGAATGCAGATGGAATGTATGCCTTCACACATTCGCGAGCGTATGTCAGGTCATTTACCTTCGTATCGTTCGCAATATCTTCTTCTGTATATTCGAATGTCTCATCGTTTTTTGCGTCTTCGATGACAGCTGCGACTTCTTCATGCTTCTTCTTAGCCGCAATCTGCTTTTCAGCCCCCTTTTTTACTGAATATCCAAACACACCGATTCCAATCACGCCAATAGTCGTTAGTGCCGTAGGCAGACACGCCTTCACGAAATTTTTAACTGTATTAAATGATATCATTACATTTCCTCCTTTGTGTTATTCACATATGTTTTATTCTTAATCTTTATAAGACGGTTCAAATACCATCTTGCTTTTTCCAAATCTTCGATTTCGTTCTTTTGGTCAAACCGCCAAATATACTTAATAATCTGACCTACATAAAATCCTTCAATACCATTCTTATTAGAAATGGCTGATTCAATAGCGTCTATACATTCTACTTTCGTTCCCGAATAGTGCTTGGGATGATTCACTGTACTCATTCTTTGCTCCTTTTAAATTGTTTTAAATGATATGGGTTTGGGAAATTTTATATACCACTTCCCGTTTGAAAGATAAACCGAGGCTGTCCGTAATGAAGTCCAGCCGTAATCGTTCGTTACATAATCGAACGGAATGTCCAGAGCATCGTACAGCTCCGCAACAGAAACCATACCAGTAGCTTCTATTTTAGCTGACAATGCCTGAAGTAAATTCTTTGCTTCAGTCGGGTTATTGAAGTTTACACTACTATAATCCGATACAGTTGCTTTCTTCCAATTAATTGAGTTAATTTGCTGACTGTTATTAGTATAACAGTTATTATTCGAATAGTTTTGAAAACTATAATTTGTATAGTTACTTCCGTTTGAAAAACGACCTTGATTGTTAGATTTTATGTCTTTTCTATAAATCAAGTAGTCGCTACCGTTTTTAATCAAATTTGACAACAAATTTTTTAAACTTGGACTGATTAACTCAACCCAAAGGTCTTTCGCCATTTTTAAAAAGACTGAATCTGGTTTAGACAGACTAGCTTTCGGTTTATTAGGCGTATTTTGTTCCTTATTTTCCATGAAAAAATATAAAGGAGACTGTGTTTTTAATCACAATCCCCTTTACATACCTCCTTTTTAATCGTTCATTTGGTTTTTACTTTACTTCGTCACATTCTCCGTCAATCACATCACAGTCATCAATTTCAACAACCTTTTTGTTTTTGCGTTCCTTATTTTTCCTGTCAATCAGCTTATACAGCTTAATCCCACCGTAAATAAGACCGCCAATTAATGCCGAAGCACCGATGCCGAGTCCTATTCCACCAAGCGTGAGATTCTTTGCTGATGTCACTGCTGTTTCAGTAATATCAGTTGCTGCAACACAATGGGTTACCGCATTTTCAACCGCGTTAGTTACGTGAGTTACGTTTTCGTTGATTTCGTTCATAATAAAAATCTCCTTTGAATTTAAAAATTGGGAAGTATCCCATAATAGCATTTGTTTTTCTCGTCAAAAAATAAAACAAAAAGGCCATCGTTTTATTGATGACCCTCTTGCTTTCTACTTACCTATTTTACCTATCATGTATATTATGATGTACACTTCTATGGATATGATGTGCGCATTCGTTCCTCAATGCTTCCGCTTCGTCTTTCTTATACTTGCGGACCGCCTTTGAAATTGATACAACACAAACTATTCCAAATATTAACCCTACTATCATAGTATCCTCCAAGTTTTATTTTTTTTTTGGTAGTATCCCATAATAGCATTTGTTTTTCTCGTCAGTTTGTTTTCGTCTCGTACTTTTTTATTTCTGCTGATATTTCTTTTTTCATGTCGTCTTCCAAATATCTTGCGATAAGAAATCCGCCTATCAAATCACAGACGGTTCCTAAAACGTTAATCATATTCATTTTCCAATCTTCCTCCTGTTATAAGCCAACTGTTAGGCAACTCACGTATTTTTTTACAAAAACTAAGCCATTCGTACAATTTATGATTATTTCGCTCATTATATATTTTGCGTAAAGTTTCATAACTAATCATAACTGTTCGTTTTTGATTATACGAACTAGGTAGGGTTTGTATTATTTGCCACCAATATTTTTTGTCGTGCGTTTTTAAATATAAATCGCGATTCTTATTTAAAGATGCGATTATATTGTCTAGGCAATCGAAATCTGTCAACTTATCCGTGCTAAAATCTTCTCTCTCGAATACTTTCGCAGTTATCTTATGCATAGTGGAGCACGAATTACTTACAGTTCCAATTTTGTAAGTATCATACTCTTTCCACCAATATAGTGGTGCGACAATATCCATGTATACCACTATCATTCTCATAAATTTTCGGTGTGACGGCCCAGCTTTGACAAGCTGATTCATCAAAGTTACATCATTGCACCCTAGAAGGTATACATGGTCTTCGGATTCGAGACGAATCTCGTTACCGTCTATTAAAGCGTCCATACGAGGAATATTACCATATCCACTATCAGACTTGCTCCAAGAGTTAAATGGGTTACGCATACCTCGTACCGACTCTTCGAAACCATAAATGCTTATTTTATCTATAGTCAGCATTATTGATTCTCCTTACAGCAATTGAGGGTCTTCAAATGACAACATCAATATATAAAAATTCTCATCTATGCAAGCTCTACGATGCCAAAAATGCACTTCGTCTTCAATCCACCACAAATCTTGCATATTTATAGGATACTCTTCTTCGTAATAGTTCTTAAATATAACGTCCATATCCAACTGCCTATAAAAATCTATAACTGAACACCTTCCGCATTTACGAACCCGTTCATTAATATAATGCTCAGCAGTCAGGAGTTCATCCATTGTCGTTTCGATGTATGACAAAGTAAACATGTCATAGACAAGTATAGTATCTGGTTTATCATCAGATATACTTAAACCCATATCACGGGCGTCTTGTCTAGCGATGTCTTCCTCAATTTTATCCTTAAGTCCTGCCTTTTCCAACGCCGAATTGATTTTGTCTTTGTATTTTCCGTATGACGCGTTCGCAAACGTGTACAATCCAATCAAAGATGCCTGTTGTCTGTTGGACAGAATTGTATTTCCAACGACACTAGCTATCGTACCTATTCCTGTAGCTATCACAGGAGCGTATGATTTAATATCGCTAATAACAGCATCTTTTTTTGTGAAATCATCGCCCTTCTGTTTTTTCAACTCTTCTTTTCGTTGTACGGCTTTGGGTGTTACCTTTGCTGTAAGTATGATAGACGCTACCGTTCCTGCAACGCTCAAAGCACTAAGAATATAATGCCCGTTTTTTTTAAAAAATTCACTGAAACTCATTTTGATACCTCGTCTTTAGCTTTTTTAAATTTGTTCTTGACAGAATTTTTAAACGACGTCCACTTTGCAGGATTTCGTTTAATAACGATAAATGCAACAATACCGACTGGGATGATTATGTTAGTTGTCCACAATCGTATTTCCCTCATCAGTTCCACATTCCTACTCATATGATTATGCCTCCAGATTAATAAGACTTGTTAAAATTATACACCGGGTCGCTAGTATACGAAAATACCAGCACCGGATACCCGTGTTTTGACTTTTCGTAATGATACACAATATCAAGACCATTGCCGGAACGTTCATATTCTTTTGATGTCCATCCGACAATATTCCCGACATCTGACCCTTCTTTATCAAGATACGCATAGAACTCATTTAATGAACATGTGTCGTAATTCATTAAGTCTCGGTTCACATTATTAATAGCTCGTTCGAGACTTAATATATTCGAATAAAAATATCTTCCGATAAATGAATCATAGCACATCATTTCCTCCATCTTAGGTGTGTCATTCGGAGAAGGTTCTGAATCATCAGAGTCCATGGCTTTTTTATTGGCTTTCTCTTGGATTGCGTCTTTAACTTCATTTGAAACCGTATCGGCAACCGCTGATTTATAGCTAGCGAGAGCGTTCTGTGTCACTCCGACCAGTGTAGACGTAGCTACGATTGCATTATTCAATCCAATAGCACCTGCGATTATCGCACCTGATGACGTAACAACATTAATCGCTACCGGAATATAGCTTTTCCACGTGCTCTGTATTTTCTGTTTTCTGGAAATCAACTTATCAGAATACAAATTAGCGTGTTTTTTACCGATGTTGAAAAGCTGGATTCCGGAAAATATCAATCCACCGATTCCAGCTCCAATTAAAATGTTAGATTTCAACCTGTTATTCACTTTTGAAACAATAGAACAGACTGTTTAATCTGTTCTATTTTACCTCCTCTTTTATTTTTCTTATGGATGTTATTTGGTTAACTTCTTAAACAGACTCTTTGCTGCTTCCGAAGTGAACATACTATCGCCGCTGTATTCGACGAACAGCGACAGCAAAAATACGAACGTACTCACCCCTATAGGGACGAGTGACGAAACAATCTCTCTACGCTTTGTATAAGCGTCGGTCGATTTAATTACAGCCTCTCTAATCCTTATTAGTCGAGTTAGTATTTTGTCATATTTGTCGTCGTTTACGTCGAGCTTATTAAGCTCGGTCAATAGTCTTCGCTCCTCCGCTTTGAGAGCCTGAAAATTAGTTTTTTTTTTCATAAACGCCTCCAATAAAAATATAGTTTTGGGTATTTATCCCATAAAACAACATGTTTTTCTGGTAAAATAAGAACACCCACTGTCTTTCAAGTGAGTGCCCTCATAGTTGTTTCCTTTGTTATTCTTTATCGGTCCATATTGTCTCCACTTCTTCATTGTTGTCATTAATGTAAACTACAATATAATGATGTAGCTTGTTAACATCATCGTATTTGTGATAACAAGTCATTCTGTAGTCGTTCAATTCCACAACGTCATATCCCGTTTTGTCAACCATGTCTTAAGTCCTCCAAAAATATAAATTAGGAAATATTCCATAACAGTACGTGTTTTTGACGTTAAAACGGAACACCCACTGTTTTTCAAGTGAGTGCCCCGTTTTGGGTTTTAAATTTATTTCATCTGGTTAGCCATTATTTCGCTTAACCCATATGACGCATCCGTCAGTAGACTCAGGACGTCACGGTATTGGTTTTCCATTATCTCTGCATCGCTCCTCATGCTCCACAGATTCTGAATCACCAACAAAACTGTCGTGATGCTGTCCTCATACTGTTTCTTAATCATGTCGTTAATGTTCATATAACAAACCTCCAAATATAAATTAGGAAATAATTCCCATAACAGTATATGTTTTTTTCGTCAAACAAGAACACCCACTGTTTTTTCAAGTGAGTGCCTTTGGTTTTGATGATTCCTGTCTTATCTATTCCTTTTAGCCTTTATTCTGTCTACAATAGACATGATGATTGTACTTATCGCAATCGTTTCCGTTAATGTTAACAAGGCGTATAAATATACACCTAAAATCAAGCTACCGGTACTATCATATACGATTCCTATAAGTGCTTTCCATGCTCCTGTAATCATCTTTAAGACCTCCGATAAAATATAAATTATGGGTATCTATCGCCCCATAAAACTACCTGTTTTTCTGGTAAAACAAGAACACCCACCGTTTTTTCAAGTGAGTGCCTTTGGTTTTGATAATCCTTATTTTTTCTTCACACCATGAATATAAATTCGTCTAACTTCCTCTTTTATCATCTTACGTTGTTGTTTTTTGTTTCCTATGGCGCTAAGCACGCCTCCAGCAAAAGAACATACAAGCCCGATAATAATTAAAGTTGCCATAACTGTTTCCTCCAAGTTATAAAAATATTATTAGGATTCTATCCCATAATATACCATGTTTTTTTCGTCAAAAGGAACACCCACTGTA
>ERZ1026848.1702-NODE-1702-length-11605-cov-2.600866_pt1 | contig 11605 bp, 7 predicted proteins | sample MGYA00380154_ERZ1026848 | MGnify/ENA primary metagenome ERZ1026848 (study PRJEB33269, sample SAMEA4719790) | human gut metagenome | biome: human-associated habitat; feature: organic feature; material: feces | place: Cameroon | collected 2013-10 ...
GAGACAATTATGCCGAAGACTGCCATGCAAGTCATCGCCGAGCATTGGGATGATGGCAGCCTCCCGGTTGACCCCGCCTACATCGCCGCACAGATGGGGATCGCCGTGCTGGCTGACCCAAAGCTTGTGGCAAGCGGCCATTACGAACCGAAGGGATTCAATGATGGCCCTCTCATTACATACAATCCTACGGAACCCCCTGTACGCCAACGTTTTACTATTGCGCATGAACTAGCTCATTTCGTACTTAACCATGGAGCCCGCGACCGAGATACACCAGACAATTTTACTATGGCCGTCCATGATCAAAAGGAAGTAGCTGCTAATAAGTTTGCGGCTTGTTTACTAATGCCCAAGAGCTTTGTAGATGCTGTCGTCCAAGTAAATATGGTCCGTAGCCTTCCTAAGCTGGCAAAGATTTTCGGTGTATCTAAGGCCGCTATGAGTTATCGCCTTAAGGAACTTGGATATGACGTCGCAAAATAATATTGTTATACGCGACTTGTCCTCAGATGAAGATACCCAAGATGAGGAAGGATATCGAGCTAGCCTTGGGAAACAAAAGCTTTCTCAACGTTGGGTTATCTTCTGGACATGTTTTATTATTTGTATTCTTCTCTACCTTCTTTTTGCTCTTTCGCTTGTCTTTGCTGTCATTGATCCACTCCTTTGGATAGCGATAATAGAGCACAAACATTTAGTAGCTCTTCTCGGAGCGCTACTTGTTGTACCTTCTGCCCTCTTATGGGGCATGGTTCGTGCGGCGTATACTCCTGAAAAAGAAGGCATTGATATAGAAGATGTAGCAAAAACGATCAAAGGAATACAAGGAATCCATCCAACCGTATAGGAATGTAATTCCCCAAGCCCCCGCTCCATCATGGAACGGGGGCTTTTTTGCGTGCCTAGTTGGCCCGCGGCATGATGACGGATAGCGGCGTACCTTCACCTTCCTGCCATTGCTCATAGCTGCGGCGTGCCCGGCGCGTCACCGGACCGACAGGGATCTTCGAGATGTAGCTGCCCAAATCAAGGGCGGACATCACCAACTCTTCCCCGTCAACGTCTCCGTCACGGGCAGCCTTGCCGCCCTGCCCCGCGATCTTCCCCGCCAGTTGTAGAGGCGTATCCAGCGCTGTGGAAAGACCGGCCCGGCGCGTGGGCCTGAATGCCCTCCAGAGCATGGAGGACTGCTCCGGCGCGCTGCACCACAACCTGCGGGCCCTGGAATCCACAGCAAGGGCCATGCTGGGATAACAACACAAAGCCCCCGCTCCATTTTTGCAGCGGGGGCTGTCTCTATTAAAGATTCAGTCCAAATCCATACTCAGACGTCCCATATTCCGCTGGCTCTCCCCTCACTGGACATACATCTCCAGCAGGTTCCTGAGATCCTTTCCTCAAAGGGTACTGAGAGAAATCGACGCGGGCAGCGCTTTCGAAGATAGCTCTGGCATCGCGGAAGTCCCCCGCGCACATCTGACGCATCACGGACTCGGGCAAGAAGAAAGGCAAGCTATCTGCGATTCCTTCCAAAACACCACGGAAGTTTTTTCGAAGCGCTTCCAGTTGCTCTTCAGTTTGTGTCTGCTTCGAGACGGCATCCGCCAGCTCTTCCTGGATAGCAAAGAGCTTGCCTTCCGACTCGAAGATCTGGTCTTCCAAGCCTGGGATTCTCTGCAACTCGGTCAACTGCCAGCCGGCAACCAAAGAAGCGGCTTTTTTCTGATCTCCCAGCACCGCTGCGACGCTCTCCAAAATGGAATCACCGCCGGAAGCCGACTCCAGAACATATCCCCGATTGGCGGTAAATCCCGGCGCCAAGACATAGTCAAACCCTGAGAAGCCGCTCAACTTCGTGGCCCTGGTCGAGCGCCCGTCCTCACCGGGGCAGGCCCAGGAAAATCCGCCAACTCGTGACGCATGGAGGGCCGCCACGATTTTTCCGGTCTCGGTATTCAGGATTTCCTGGGTATGGCTGACCAGGCCGTCCTTGGAAATATCGAATTGCACGGTGACATTCGAGGGGACATTGCTGACCATGGCCTGGCTACCGTCCGGGAGCGTGACAACATCTACTTCCTGGATATCCATCCTGCCACACAGAACCCGACGGCCGTGCCCGTAATATCCAAGGGCTTCCCGCATTTTGATACGTTCCCGGACTGCCGGTGAATAGCAGATCTCACGGGCATTATCGATCAGGTACTTACGATGTTGGCCGCTATATTTCCTGCCGGAATCCAGCAGAGAAAAGGAGCATTCGATCTTGTCGTTTGGCATATGCTATTCCTCTTCCTCGTCTTCAGGAGGGGTAGGATCAGAGTTTTTTCCTTCCGGGCAGATGGCTTCAAAGCTATCTTCGCTGAAGTGCAGCTTGAGGAAAATTTCCTTGAAGAGCTCACGCTTATCAAGCGTCTGAAAGTCCTGGTCTATGGTGGCCAGTATACCAACCAAACCACTCAGAGCATTCGTGCGGCTCTCCAGGGCCTCTTGCTCCTCCCGCTCAATGGCAGATGAGACCGAATTGAACTGAATGGTCCATGGGGAGTTGCCCGGCAGGAAAACCTTCCCGAATTTATAGGCAACATGGAGCTCACACAGCTTCTGGATCCCATTCTTCAAGGCCTGTCGGAGCAGATTGGCTTTGGTTGCGGCCATGACAGAGACGCGGAAGAAGCCGCCATCGCCTAATCCTCCAGAAAGGAGATCACCGAAGCCCAGCAAGGCCGGATCAACCCCTATAGCCGATCCGAGACGCTTGATATGGAACATGACGTCCTCAAGGCCGTTAATATCAGGGGTACCCTGCACAGCATCAATCTGGAGTCCCCCCTTCTCTCCAAAAATAGGAACATAGTGATTGACGACTGTCTGTACATTCCCTCTCAGCCAAGACTGCCGCTCCACATCTGCCGTGGCGTTTGAAATACGCTCAGCGACCATATCGAGGTAATGTGCGGCCCGTTCTGGGTCCAGCTTGCCTGTGTTCACGCCCCACCATGCGCTCTAGCCTGGCGGCATTCCGCCGGCTCATTTTGAGACTGCAAATGGCATCTAGGAGATCCATCCAGGGGCCATACGCAGTTGCGATCAAAGACGTCCCATATTCCTGAGATTCGACAAGCCCTTCTATCGCTGCGTCTTCCATCGCCAAGTCAACAGGGATTCCACCAACATTGATGGGCTCGATGTCCTCACAGTCCCACCACTCCGGGATTTCAAAGCCGACGAAGCTCCATGGAGGCATGAGGCGCAAACGCTGATTGGCTTGGTTCGTCCCTTGATAGGTCGTCGTGTAGCCGGCGAGCCGCCCTCCCTTTTCAAACTTCTGGATGAAGCGGGGATGGGTGTAGTAATCGCAGCGTATGTTCTTGATCCCAATTCCCTGGGCCCCATATACCCGGGCGAAGCAAGAGCCATATACCGCAGCCTTTCGCGCCCATTCATTCAGATCCTTCTTGATAAAAGGCATCAGCGTTGCACGGAGGTCATCGACGATTTTATCCTGCCCTGCGCCTTCAGCAGGAGAGATGAACACACTCTCCCCAGAGTCTGTCCTGGCACTCAGAGCGTTGGCAATGTGCATCTTGATGGCAGAGTCAATCGTGGGATCTTTCGCCATCAAGCGAAGCACAGCATATCTGGCAGACCTATCCTCAGGAAGGACGTGCGTAATCTGGGCGGCGTCAGAAGAGGTAGCTGAACCAAGTATCCCACCATCATGGTTGGTATCGACCCCACCCCGGATTCCACCAGAGAAGTAGGCCGATGCAGAGGCGGGGAGCCCCACCATAAGTGACTCCCGCTCCTCAACCATTCCCCAGCCAGGATATATTGCCGTCAAGGCACGGCCAGCTTTGGAGGGGCTGGCCGCTTCTTGTGGATATTGACTACCTGTTTTCATTAGCAGTTCCGGCAGTGCGGATCTCCAAGTCTTCGTCGATCAAGACGTATTCCTGGATATCCGGCTCAGATCCGTCATCCTGGATAAAGGCTACCGGATGGCGCGAAGAGTAAATCAGACCTTGCTCTATCGCCCAGTCTGCATGGACGATGCAGGCCAAGAGGTTCAGAATGGGATCTCCATACTCGGTGTGCTCAAGCCACTCTGCGTCGAGATGCTCCCCAAACTGGGCATATCCCTGGGCGAGCAGCTCACGCTTCAGCTGCCACCAGAAAGGACCGTATGAGCGATATTGCTGCGGTGAAGCCAGCAGCATTTTCACACAGCCTGACGCCACCTTCGCCCGCCACTCTTCAGGAGAAACAGCCCCTCCCTGAAAAGCCTCTTTCTTCAGGGCTTCAAGGCTTTCGACAGTCGGTTTGTACAGCGTGGGCATCTGCGACTCCTATGCAATCAGGTTGTAGATTTCATTGAGATCCACGGTTGCGGGCATATGCCACCAAGCCATGCCCGGATACTCGGGCCAGCCCTTCGTGAACTTGGCATCATATTGGGCCTTCAAGATATCCTTGACCTTGTTCAAGGGCCCCCCAATGCCTGCCCTGTCATTGATGAAGTACCTGGCAAACGCGGCAAAGCTCTGCGCCCGATAATTACGATACCTTAGCGAGATAGCCGTAGTGTTGACCCGGACTGTCAGACCAAGTTCCTCGAATTTTACGGCGATGTCCGCCGGTACTTCTTTATAGTCTGGATGGCTTTTCAGTGCCTCAAGAGCACGCTTTTCCTCTTCCCGGCGCCTTTCCTGTCCTAGGGCAGCAAGTTCAGCGCGCTTCCCTGAGGAAAATGCCATCTCAGCCCGGCTGAACTCGTTGAGGTTGTCGAACCCGTCATCAAGGAAAGACTGCTTGGCTCTCATGGCGTATACGGACAATGCCTGCCTGTAACGATCTTCCTTGCTGCCAGACTCTTCAGCCCCCAGGGCATCTTCCCATGCCGATGCTAGGATGCTGAGGATTTCTGCTTCCGTAGCATTGTTTTTATACTTTTCGAGTTCATCCTTGTAGCTTATGCCAAACAATTTCCGAAGCATGGTGTCAAAGGTCCATATGCTGCCACCACCGCGCACATATACGACGAACTTTTCAAAAACATGCTTCCTGAAATCTTCGTTTTCAGGCTCCGGCCAGACGATAGTGTGATTTTCTGGTATCTTGTTACTGGCGACAAGAGCATATTCCCCATCCTCGGCCAAACAGACGACCCCGCTGTATGTATAGAAAGAGATCTCGTCGACGTGGTCAAGGAACTGCTGCTTCGTAATCCCTGACTTTGGCAGGTCCCCATAGTAAACAGGGCCAGAGCTGAGGATGACCTTTAAGCTAAGCTCGCTCTCGGAATACTCGACCCGCATGGCGTCGAGCTTCGTGGTACTCAAGATTTTGCGTGAATAGCCGTCCCCCATCACCGTGACCTCAATGCTGCGGCTCTCGGGATGTACGGCGAGAATCTTAAAAATCTTCCCGGCCAGCTTGGAAGTTGGGTTGAACTCCCAAAAATCTCCCACCGTGAAAACTTCACCTGACGTGCTGACTATGCTTTCGTCCGGGTTATCGATCAGCTTGGAGTCGAAGGGGAGTTGGCCCTCCTTCTCTGCAAGCCTGAGGACTCCCTCGGCCTGCTTTTTCCTGGATTCGAGCTTGATCTTCTCCTGATCGAATGCACTATCCAAATTGCTCTGGACAGCCTTCAGGCGGGCAATCTGCCCCTCCATAGCCTCTGTAGGCCTTCCAGCGAACCTGGCACGATCCATCTTTCCTTCCAGCGATTGAATCTCCGAGGCGATCTTTTGGGCCCTGGCCTCCTTGCGTTGATCGAGCGTAGCAAGGCTGTGCCGAACGGAAATGAGCACCTGCAAACGGTTGACCAATGAGGCCTTGGCCGCCTCCGCACGCTTCATCTCCTCTGCGGCCAGCCTCTCCGCTCGCGCCTTCTTGGCGGCCTCAGGGTCATCTGACAGCATATCGAGCATCTCTTCCATGCCGGTCAAATCACCATTTTTCGCGTGGCTTGCAGTCCCAGTCAGCAGCTCGTTGATCCAGTCGGCCTTGGCCTGCAAAAGTTCCTTGCGGTAGCTGTCGAAGGTACCTTTGCCGCAGTAGTAGTAGACCGATACCGTATCGACCTTGTTCCCCTGGCGGACGCCGCGGCCATTTCGCTGGTTGATGCTGGCCGGCGTCCAGGGCAACGTCAGGTGGTGGATGGCCACGGTGCCCTTCTGCAAATTGACCCCAACCTCAGCCTTTTTGTTAGCCACCACGATTTTGATCTGGCCCGCATTGTAGGCCTTGAAGATCTTGTCCAGCCTCTCCCCCTTCGCATCATCTGCGTTGATGATGCCTATCTGCTCAACGGTGACAGGAAGATGGTGGACGATGATTCTTTTGAGCTTGTGATGCTGCGATTTCTCTTCGGTGAAGATCAGCTGCTTGCCTCCGGCCTCGAAGTGCCTTCTTAGGTTTTCAAGCATTTTCGCATACTTTTGAGTGATAGGGTGCGATACCCTATCTTCAGGGATACGCGCCTCCCTCATGGCCATCAGCACCGCCTCTTCCATAAGCTCATGTACGACCAAGGTAACAGTATCCCCATTCTCGATGAGCTCCGGCTCAAATTCCACCACCTGGCTCTCGGCTTTGCCAGTCTCTTCGTTAGTGACGCTCATCTTCACCGACGTCGGTAGGCCCTGGACCATGTTGGCGACGGCAATTTTGTACTCTCCCGGGAAGTTGAACGTCATCGTATGGTGGTACATATCGACGTCTGTCGTGAGCCTGTCCATATCACGGATGACCGAGAACATGCTGTCATCCTTCGATTTCTGCTCCACGATGGATTTGGCCCGCTTGCGCAGCTGGGCATACAGCTTTGCCTGTTCTTCACTGATGGCCACGACCTCTTCCGCCTCTTCAGCATGGGGCACATGGATTTCATTATCCACGTCTGCGACCGTCTTCACCGAGACATACTTGTGGAACAGGTTCCGCAGGCCATCCAGATTCTTAAAGCCGGTAATGCCAAGGGTCTGTTTGACCTCCCCACTCACGCTCTGCTTAAAAATCGTTTGGATGTCAGCAAAAACATTCACGAAATCGTCAACTGTGCGCACGCCAAAGCGTTCAAACTCATCCGGCGAGACCACCAGGGACAGCATGTTGAAAATCTCAAGCGGACTGTTTGTGACGGGAGTTGCCGTGAGGCCGTAGACGCCACGTCCGCCCGTCCTGGAGCGGATGTAGTGGCTCTTCATCGCCATATCCACAGCTATCTGGGCCGTCGGGGCCGTAGGCATATAGGCCACGCCCTGACTGGTCTTCCCGGCCTCCAGGGAATTTTTGAAGAAATGGCTCTCGTCCGTGATGATGGAATCGAAGCCCATATCCTCAAGGTAAGGGAGCTCCCCCTTTTTCTGGGTGCCCTCATCGCTAAAGCGAGATTGCAGGTTAAGCAGCTCTTTGTCTTCCTTATAGCTCTTCTTCCCAGTGGCCATGGCCTTGTCCGCGTTCCGCTCCGACATCAGATGGCGTGACACCATCTCATCAGTATAGGCTTTCTTCGTGGATGGGCGCAGTGGGATACGCTCGAACTTCTCCTTCGTCATCACGACAAGGGAGAAATTCGACTGGGGGATGCTCCACATGGCTTCAAAGATATCCTGCGGGGCACTCTTGAAGACGATTTGATCCTGGAGCAAGGGCTCTCCGTTACGGGTCGTCCGCGGCTCCCCCCTTTCGTCAAGAATAGGCTTGCGCAGGATATTTCCGTCCTTATCCCGCTTGGGCTCAAGGCCTACAAAAAAGACATGGGTGTCCATGTACTCAGCGCTGTAGAACTGCCGGCTCTCATGATACCAGTTTTCCAGGACTGCCGAAGGCACCACGATACACGTCCGCCGGGCCCGGCCTTTTTTGAAGTTGTAGCCGGCCAAGGCCAGAGCTGAAAAACTCTTTCCCAAGCCCACCCCAAAGCCACAAATCCCCGCTCCCTGCTCAGAAAGCCGGCGAACCTCAGCATTCTGGTAATTGTGCGGGATGATCTCGCCTGAAAGGATATCGTCGATTCCCAGCGAGCTGCCGTCATGCTCATATGGCACATAGGAGTTAAAGCAGAGGTTGAATTTTTCAGCCAGCTCGTCGATATCAGGGTGCTGGTGCATCCAGAGATTGAACATTTTCTCAAAGCTCGAGACCTGTTCGCGGTACGCTTGGATATTTTCCTGCGTACTCGAGGTGACGGTCCCACCTTCAAGGTACTTTTTGAACTGTCCGTCGAAGTGGGAACCGGGGATTCCCTCGAATTCTCCATCTTCCGCGTCGAAATCTTCGACAAACCGCGTCTCCACTTCGACGGATCCATCATACCGGATGACCTCAACGTCCCGGTAAGTACCGAACGAGGCCTTTGGATAGCCATTCTCGCGCAGGAACTCGACAATATATTTCTTGGAGAACCACTTATCCCGCAAGCCGAAGGCGATATCATCGGTGGCAGTATTCACCATGCCTTTCCTGATTCCTTCGACTTGCTTCCTGAACTTCTCCTGCAAGCGTGGATCATCCACGTTTTTGATAGCTTCGGCACAGGAAGTCAGCTTCGGTAGGACATCGCCCGAGCAGTACCTTCCCCATGTCGAAATGGTGCCATCAGGGTCAATCGCGATACTTTCGCATTCAGCCAAGTCCCCAAGCGTCTTCAGCGCCATGGGGCCCGTGTAAAGCGCCTTGATGTCCTCAAGGGTAATATCCTGGCGATCTTCACGGACATAGAGGTAGGACACAATTTCCCCAATATTCGCGGGGTCGTATTCACGGCCACCGCGTTTATCAAGGGTTCCTGCGAGCAGGTCAGAAAAAGTCCCATCCAGCCTGACAGCACCCTGGAATACGCCGAACGCCCTAGAATGCTCACCCATAAGGGCAAGGGCACTGTTGTTGGAGGGATGCCCATATTTTTCGATCTCTCCGACCACCAGCTCTTGCAGGGCCTTCCTGGTCTCCGTCACGTCTGCGCCTGCCTCTTCATCAGCCCCCATCTTGGCAATCATGCTGCCGATGAGAGAGCCGCGGTAAACCTGCTCGCGGCAGGAATCCTTTGCCTGCCCCATGGCAAAGAGGACGGCATCTACCTGCTGGGAGGACAAAAGATGCGGATATACCTTGTAAACGGCAAAAGCCTGTTCTGCCGAAAGAGACAGGGCCCCTGCGGGAGTTTTGAGCAGCGATTCGAGGGCTTCAACACTTGCAGCGCCGTACTTGCTCGCATCAATGGCAACCTCCCTGCTTTCTTCCTGCACACGCTCCCACGCCCCGCCACGCAGCTCATACATGACCTCGCCGATAGAACGGCGATCCCCTTCGGCGTAGGCCCTGGTAATGGGCTCTGCCATATCAAGGGCATCCCAGTCGATTCTGCTGGAGAACTTTTGCGCGAGCTTGGCCTTCAGATCCCCACTGTCGATTTCTCCATCGACTATTTCCCGGCTGAAACGCTCCCCTGCCTTCTTGGGAATATACTTCCCCATGATGAACTGGCGCCCTTCGCCGGCCCAGTATCTGCCTTTGACAAACTCGTCCCAAACGACGTTGGCCCGCTTCAGGGTGTCGAAGGGGATATCCTCGATTTTGTCCAAGAGGTCCCGCCCATGCTTGCGCAGGACAACCACATCGACCACAGTATCAGTCCCCTGCGCAGAGAAGGTCTTTGAGGGGAGCTTATGAGCGCCAAGGAACTCCGCTTTCTTTGAAAGGGCAATCCGAAACTCTTCCCACCTGCGCCCCGTATTGCCAACAATGTTCGTCGGGCAGACAAGACAGGCCAGGCCGCTTGGCTTAATTTTATCCAGGATACGCAGGATGAAATAGCGCTCAATCAGGCGCTCTTTTTTATAGGCTGGGTCTTCATGCATGGAGGCGCCACGAGCATTCCCAAATGGGACGTTGCCGATGGCAGAATCAAACGTATCATCTGCGACAGAGGTCGCGACACGCTCAAAGGGCTGTGTGGAGATGTGGTCTTCAGGATTAAGCAGCGCCGCGATGCGCGACCCCGTAGGATCGAGATCATTGGCCGTCATAACTACGCCACCAGGCTTTGTGCCCGAAAAGACGCCAGAACCGCAGCAGGGATCCAGGACGTTACCGTTAGCGAAACCGTTGGCCAGCATGGCTCCCCAAACGCCTTCTGCAACAGGGGTCGGCGTGTAGTATTCGTACTGGGAGTTGACTGTCAGCCCCCCGCGACCGCTGTACTGGAGCAGAATCTCGCGATCTTCAGGTGTCAGTTCCTCGGCACTTGTGACGCGCTCCAGGATGGCACGACACTGCTCATTGAGCTTCTCCCGGGCGACCTTGCCTCGAACCTTCAAGCCATAGGGAGAGCCGCCCTGCTTGTAGGAATCTGGGCTCGTCGGAATACCGAAAAGACGCTTGAAAAGCCCTTCAATCTGCCAAAAGGCCTGGGCCTGGCGTACCTCATTTACGATCTCGCCGAGAGGTTCCTGGCTACGCTCAAGAATCATACTCATGGGGAACTCCTCTATTAGAGCGACTACGAAATGTATGGGATGGTTTCCGGTTCACGGGGAGGCGGGAGTTCCCCATCCAGCCTGAAAGGAAATCTCCATGACCTTGCCAGAAGTCCATGTAACTGTTCAGGCGTGAAGGCATCGGGATTTATGGCGTACCCACGCATATCAAACTGGCCTGCCATCCATTCCTTGAACATGGAAACCTGAAGATCCGAGGCATGGTAGGTCGCTTTCCCATTCTCATCCCAGGAGTCAGCCGAGATAACAATTCTCATAACACCCACGGGCAGGCGTTTGAGGCCCTTGTACTCCTCGAAGTCATCAAGCCCATTCGGGCATGTTGCTACGTAAAAAATGAAGTCCTGCATCTCTATTGAATCCTTGGCAAAGCAGATGAGTTATCGAACCAGCTGGGGATGAAATTACTCTCAGGTTCAGCAGCGTTTTTTATCTCATCCAAGCTATTAAACTTTCCAGGAAGGAGGTCGGCAGCATTTGCTATATAGAGATATGCAACTCTGAGAAACTGCTTGAGATTTCCCCCATACCTTGTAGCGTAGATCAAATTGTTTTCAGGATCGTAAAGTTCATAGCTATCGAATATATGGTACATCCTGTAGCCATGAATTCCCGAATCCAAAAGCCTCTCGGAAAACGCTTTGTTCGCAACCCGTCCCAACGCCTTATTCCACTTTGCTGCGAGATCCTTTTGGAGCTGTTCAGCGGCAGCCGCTTGCTGCGCTTTTTGCACCAGCTCAGCCATATCGGGACGTCGCGGCATGGTGCAGATACCGACCATGAGCTTGAGGTGTTCACTATCCTTGGCCAAGCTGCGCAGGGAGGCTCCATTAGCGAGACACTGGATCCCCATCGACAACACTTCACTCGCAGCATGACGGTAGTGCTTACCGACGTAGGGATCGATAAAAGAGTCAGGATATGCGACCTCGGCCAGACTGTACCCATGATTCCCCGTGAGCTTTCGCAGCGACACGGGGGGCCCTTCTGCGCGGTCCTTGACAAACCGGAGGCAGGCCGCGTTGATAGCTTGGTCCCACGCCTCTGCCAGATGACCACATTCGTGGAACAAAGTTTCCGTATTGATAGCCCCC